>ERZ791734.67-NODE-67-length-175133-cov-4.310530_pt1 | contig 175133 bp, 138 predicted proteins | sample MGYA00509953_ERZ791734 | MGnify/ENA primary metagenome ERZ791734 (study PRJEB30046, sample SAMN00792038) | human gut metagenome | study: EMG produced TPA metagenomics assembly of the A metagenome-wide association study of gut microbiota in type 2...
ATAGTCAATGTTTCTCAGTGCACCGGCAATGGTTGTAGATGTAGCCCATGTATCGGCTCCACCAAGTACTCTGTCTGTAACAAGGATCGCATTGTCTGCTCCCATAGCCAATGCCTCACGAAGTACGTCATCTGCCTTTGGAAGACCCATGGTAAGAACGGTAACTTCTGCACCGATCTCGTCTTTGATTCGAAGTGCTGCCTCTAAGCCGGCTTTGTCATCCGGGTTCATAATGGCAAGCATTGCTGCTCTATCAAGTGTTCCGTCCGGGTTGAACTTTACGCCGCCCTTTGTATCAGGAACCTGTTTAATACATACTACGATTTTCATGTATTCATTTCCTCCTATTTCTATTTCAGTAATGCACCAGAGATAACCATACGCTGAACTTCTGAAGTTCCTTCATAGATCTCAGTGATCTTGGCATCTCTCATCATACGCTCTACATCATATTCACGGATATAACCATATCCACCAAAGAGTTGAACAACCTCGGTTGTAACAGCCATTGCTGTTTCAGCAGCAAAAAGTTTTGCCTTAGCAGCCTCTACAGAGTAAACCTTCTGGTTTGCCTTTGCCATAGCGGCTCTGTAAACCAAAAACTGTGCAGCCTCAACACGGGTAGCCATATCAGCCAGTTTGAACTGTGTATTCTGCTGCTGGGCGATAGAACGACCAAACTGCTTTCTTTCCTTTGTATAAGCGATCGCACGATCCAATGCGCCCTCTGCAATACCAAGAGCCTGTGCGGCGATACCGATACGTCCGCCATCCAGAGTATGCATAGCGATCGGGAAGCCCTTGCCTTCCGGTCCAAGTAATGCGTCCTTTGGAATTCTGCAATCTTCAAAGATCAATTCATATGTAGATGAACCGCGGATACCCATCTTCTTTTCCTTTGTTCCGAAGGAGAATCCAGGTGCTCCCTTTTCTACGATAAATGCAGAGAAGTTCTTTTTCTTTCTGCCTCTCTTGTCTTCTGTCACACTTGTGATAGCGATAACAATGTAAACGTCTGCGACTTTACCATTTGTGATAAAGCACTTAGATCCGTTTAATACCCACTCATCGCCATCAAGAACAGCCTTTGTCTGTGCCCCTTGTGCATCTGTACCGGCACCCGGCTCTGTAAGAGCAAATGCACCAAGTTTCTCACCGGTTGCCAAAGGCTTTACATATTTCTGCTTCTGTTCTTCGGTTCCGTATGTCATGATCGGGTCGATACAAAGTGATGTATGTGCAGAAACGATAACACCTGTGGTTGCACATACCTTTGACAATTCTTCTACACACATAACATAGGTCAAAGGATCACATCCCTGTCCGCCGTATTCCTTTGGTACCGGGATTCCCATAAATCCACTCTTTGCCATCTTTGCAACAGTTTCAGCAGGGAACTGCTCTGTCTCGTCAACTTCCTGTGCAAGAGGCTTTACTTCTGTCTCAGCGAACTCTTTAAATAAAGTACGCGCCATTTCATGTTTCTTATCTAAACCGAAATCCATGATCTTCATTCCTCCGTCTTTCATAAATAATATTCGATGATGTGCCCCGCCTGCATGGACGGGGCTTTAAAATCCTAATCTTACTGTGCGTCTACCGGTGTCTTGGTACGGTCTGCATTGTAAACATAGAAGCCTTTACCACTCTTTACACCTAAGTTTCCACCACGAACCATCTTACGGATGAGTGGGCATGCACGATACTTACTGTCGCCTGTTTCCTTATAAAGAACATCCATGATAGCAAGGCAGATATCCAAACCAACGAAATCTCCCAACTCCAAAGGACCCATTGGATGATTTGCGCCAAGTTTCATAGCGGCATCAATACCTGCGATATCAGATACACCTTCCATCTTGATAAATGCTGCTTCGTTGATCATTGGGATCAGGATACGGTTTACAACGAATCCTGCTGCTTCATTTACCTGTACAGGTGTCTTACCGATTTCTTCAGAAATCTTCTTGATTGCATCTACTGACTCAACAGGAGTATTTACACCTGCGATAACTTCGATTAATTTCATACGATCAGCTGGGTTGAAGAAATGCATACCAATCAGTGGACGTGTAAGTCCGTTGCCAATCTCTGTAATAGAAAGGCTTGATGTGTTAGATGCGAAGATACACTCTGGCTTAGCAATCTTGTCAAGTTCTGCAAATGTTGTCTTCTTAACGTTCATATCTTCGAAAGCTGCCTCTACGATCAAATCGCAGTCTTTGCAAAGGTCTTCCTTTAATCCAGGAGTAATCTTAGCAACGATAGCATCAACAGCTTCCTGTGTCAATTTTCCTTTTTCTACTAAACGAGCATAGCCTTTTTCGATCTTAGCCTTTCCGCTTTCAGCCCATTCCTGCTTGATATCGCAAAGTGCGACTTCATATCCATCGACCTGGGCAAATGCCTTTGCAATGCCCTGTCCCATTGTTCCTGCTCCAATAACACCAACCTTCATGTTAGCACCTCCATAAAATATACTTTTAAAAATTTTTATTCATATTTTTCAACGATTGTTGAGCAGCCCATGCCACCACCGATACAAAGTGTAGCAAGACCTCTCTTAGACTCTCTCTTCTGCATCTCATGTAATAATGTAACAAGGATACGACATCCAGAAGCTCCAACCGGATGACCAAGTGCGATCGCACCACCGTTTACATTTACCTTGCTCATATCAAAGTTCAGATCTCTTGCAACTGCGATTGACTGTGCTGCAAATGCTTCGTTTGCTTCGATCAGATCCATATCATCAATGGTAAGTCCTGTCTTAGCAAGAACTTTCTTTGTAGAAGCAACAGGGCCAACACCCATGATCTCCGGCGCAACACCGCCAAGTGCTCCTGCAACCCACGTAGCCATTGGTGTAACACCAAGTTCTTTTGCTTTTTCCTCGCTCATAACAACGATTGCTGCTGCACCATCGTTGATACCGGAAGCATTACCTGCTGTAACAAGTCCGCCTTCCTTACCTGAGCAGCAACGCAACTTAGAAAGTGATTCCGGTGTTGTACCAGGTCTTGGACCTTCATCCTTAACGAAATCAACCATTTCCTTCTTAACCTTAACCGGTACAGGAACGATCTCGTCATCAAACTTGCCCTCTGCGATAGCCTTTTCACATTTCTGCTGGCTGTTTGCTGAGAATGCATCAAGTTCTTCTCTTGTAATGCCATATTTATCACAAACGTTCTCTGCTGTGATCATCATATGATAATGATTGAATGCATCTGTCAAAGCATCATTTACCATAGTATCAATGATTGTTGCATTGTTCATACGATATCCGAAACGAGCCTTTGTCATAGCGTAAGGAGCCATTGACATATTCTCCATACCACCTGCTACAACGATATCAGCCTCTCCTGCCATGATCATGGTTGCTGCATCATTTACACATTTCAGACCGGATCCGCAAACAACGTTGATCGTGATTGCCGGAACCTCGATCGGAAGCCCTGCCTTGATCGCTGCCTGACGTGCTACGTTCTGCCCCTGTGCAGCCTGGATAACACATCCCATCTTAACTTCGTCTACCATCTCTGGTTTTACACCTGCACGATTTAATGCTTCCTTAATAACAATAGCACCAAGATCTGCTGCTGGTGTGTTGCTGAGTGCTCCCCCCATTTTTCCGATTGCAGTACGACATGCACCTGCTAAAACGACTTTCTTTCCCATGTTCTTTCTCCTTTTTATTTCTTATTTGCTGCTTCTCTTTTTTTACCATTCGTTATTTTTTTAACAAGCGAAAGTAAAAAAAAGAAAACAGCGTTTCCGCATGAACTTATAGTAGCACAAAATTATTCTTCATGCAAGCCAACTTTTTTACACTTGCGGCTTGCAAAATAAAATTGTCAGAATATTCACAAGTTTTTCGCCACATACTTTTTTGACCTGTTTCTTATCTTTGTTAAAAAATTATCAATATATAGGGGTTTGCCATTTTCATTTTCTATCTTAGCGTTGGAATTTCGCCTTATAATTGTGTCTTATTCAAACACAATTTGCGTAATTTTCGGAATTATTTTTCTTGCATCTATTACAAAAAAAGAGTTGGGATTTTACTATTTTGAGCAGGCGAACAGTCAAAACCTTATTTTAGGATTTTCGATAACATATCTTGTATTCAGAACAAATGTTTGATACGATAATTATAGGCTTTACAGCCTAAGGTGCTACTTCACTTGACGTGAAATGGCGGTTTGCTTTGCGCGGAGAGTATTACATAGCTCCGATTACATAGATTTATCTCTCTTTTTGAGGGAAATCTTACGAAAGGAGGTATGTGCTTATGCTGACCATCAGTGACTTAATCGCAGTGATTTCACTGTGTGCGACTTTTTACAGTCTGGGTTACGCTCATGGGAAGCGTGATTCCAAGGCACAAAAATAACCGCCCCAACCTGACAAGTTAAGCGGTTATTTTTACCCATTTTTCAGGCGAACCGTCATAGGTAGCACCTTTTCTATTATTATATTAACATCGCTTCTGCTCTATGTCAAACATCTATTCCACAGTTTATCGAAACTCTTATTTGTGCTAATACATCTGCCATTTTAGTTTGTTTCCCCTACGAATTTACACTGCTCTCAAACTGGTGCCGATAGCAACGTACCTCACGACACGTTTGTTTCCCCTACGAATTTACACTGCTCTCAAACACACACTTGCAGGTGTGGAATGCTTGCAAAGTTTGTTTCCCCTACGAATTTACACTGCTCTCAAACTGTGTTGCAATTTACCACTAATTTTCCCACGTTTGTTTCCCCTACGAATTTACACTGCTCTCAAACTATTTTTCTTTCCGGTATGCGTGAAAATAGTTTGTTTCCCCTACGAATTTACACTGCTCTCAAACCGGGCGGCGTAAAGAATAACCCAAACTAAAGTTTGTTTCCCCTACGAATTTACACTGCTCTCAAACGGCGACGGAAGTTATATCCGGTACGACAAAGTTTGTTTCCCCTACGAATTTACACTGCTCTCAAACGAGGGCTACTGTGTTCGCTCCCATATATGGTTTGTTTCCCCTACGAATTTACACTGCTCTCAAACCGTAAAGAATCTCAATCCGTATGGAACGCTGTTTGTTTCCCCTACGAATTTACACTGCTCTCAAACTATTTGATACACCAAGATAAGGAATATTTGGTTTGTTTCCCCTACGAATTTACACTGCTCTCAAACTGCCGTAGATGGCATCGACTACCCAATAGAGTTTGTTTCCCCTACGAATTTACACTGCTCTCAAACCTCAAACCTCAAATTGCCCGAGAAAAATATCTGCGAAATATTTGTGTAACATCCCTAGTTTTTTCGGAAACACTTTTATTTTAATTTAACATAAAATACATTGATCTGCATCCACTATAATTCTATGTTCTCGCTCTGAAATTGGATGTTCCATGGCATCTATGAATAAAACCGTATATCCACGATTTTGCACATCTTCAAAAAATTCTTCCATCTCTCCATCCGATAAATAACTTCTCAGATTGATCAGGAAAAACAACTTATTATGATCGTATATCTGCACCAGTTCAAAATAATCCAACAACTTTTCCCCCAGATTATCATAAACATTCTCCACTTCCACTCCTGCTGCCTTGATCAGGGATTCTATATTAACCTTTGAAAAACTTATATGGCCTGTCATCTCCGTGGATAATTCCAAAAGTAATTGCTCCCATTCTGCTACCAGGGTTGACATCTTCAAAAAATAATCTTCTCCTGTTGCCCGTTGTTGCATCCGATTGACAATCTTTGTTATGAGTCCTTTTTGATTCATATCAAAAGGGATAAACTGTGATATCATTTCTGCATGTTTTGCCATTGGAAGAACTTTATCCTCATTCGATAAAACTATTTTTCCTTCTGCTCCTTGCGACTGGTCAGCCAAATCATTTAGAATATCACACAATACTTTTTGATTCTCAATCACGATTGTCTGGCAACACCCCGCTTCACACGTAACTGTGCTATCTATTTGTGGAATATATACTTTCATAACACAACCAGCCTTTCCTCTGTATCGATCACATCGCCTGTATACTCTCCGACTACATAATCCATCTTGACAAATTGCTTTTCTGTTACAACCAGCGTCTGTATGATTCCCTGTGACGGTTTATTCTTATGAATAAGCAACTTAATCGAATTTTCCATAGATGGGCTTGTCATCATTTTGCAATATACAGATTCTTGCAACATAATAAATCCATTTTTTATCAACAGTTTTCGAAACTGCCGATATTGCCGTTTGTCTTCCGTTGTAAATGTCGGTAAATCAAAAAAGACTAACATCCTCATAAATCGAAACCCTGCCATTTTATCTCCCAAATGCTTTCGCTACAACATACCATAAAACTTTATAAGCGAAGCATCTCCATCATTAATTGCATCCAATACGCTTTTTGTATATATCTTAATAGCATTCATTACAAACTGACTCTGCCCATCAATACTCACTTTTTGATCCATGATGCGCCACATTTCATGTTTTTCTTCTGTATCAAATTCCACCGGCTGCATTTGATATACAAGCCGATCGACCAAAATACGAAATGGTTCCATCAGATCACTGGACAAATTAAAATGATTGAACATATTATTGTGAAAGATTCCCAATTGTGTCAAATATCCCTTCGCACTGATTTCCCGATTAAATGCCGAAAGAATCATGCTATAACCATAGTTTAGCGCAGCATTGATGGCTATATCGGCACTTCTGGTAAATTCCATTCCAAAAAGTGCATTAAAATACACCTTTGCAGCGTGTCCTTCACGATTCGTCGTATCCGCAAGTTCAATCTGTTCTGTATAACCGGATAGCATCCTTGCCTGCTCCGAACATCCTATTTCCAGGAGAAAATCTGCCTGTTTTCGTATTTTTTCACTTACAATATCTCGCCAGATACTATCTTTCACCGTCTGTTCCCACGCTATTTGTGAACGAATCTTGGCTGAACTGTCATGGCAACCATGATGAGGTACCAATTCCGCAATAGGATTTCGTTTTGCATCACAGAAGATTACTTTTATTTTCTTTTCCGTCAACGCCGCAATCAAGACACCTGTCATAGAAACTGCAGGATTCTCTATAAGAAGCACCGCTATTTCATCTAAAAGAACACGTTTTGTCTCCAATCCACGTACGACCAGATACCCCATCTTGTAATCTAATTTGGATTGACTTTCAATGACTACCACTCGCCAACTCATACATACTCCAAAATGTTATCCGAAACCACTTCCCACAATCCAGATGCCGATTGATCAATAAGGCGTACATCTGAATAATTCTTTTTCCAGTTTGATACTGTACTACTAAAATTCACCGTTGCAGCACTATGCGCTTTTCCACCTATTTTTTCCAGATTACATCCCGCCGTCATTCTGCCAAACACCTGATGAATATTTAACAACACCTGACACTGTTCTATTACATTACATCCTATAAACCGTTCCCTCCCATCTATAAGAAGTTGTAATGGAGAGTTGATTCGTTTTTTGTAAATGGTATTTTGCAATTTATCTATATAGAGGTCATATAATTTCAAATTATCCTCTGCCTGCACTACATCATAGTCCACATCATAAACGTATCGTGGGTTATTGGATACTTTTTCCGTTAACCTCTCTACTTTTTTCAGATAATACTTCCAGTATTCATCCGACGAAAACTGCATAATTGGCTGTGCAATCAATTTTGTCCCACCACTAGCAACACCTGTAATACATGCACGAAATCCGTCCAGTGATAGCACTGTATTTACCTTCCATGGTCGCATACCTAATGGGAAAGTCACGTCGTCTACCTTCTTTCCTAAAATGCGTTGCAATCTGTCTTTTGCATATTCTTTTGCGAAGGATGCATCTTCTAAAAATCGCTTTCCATATATTAACTCAACAGATAAAATCATCAATGCTGTCTTTTTCCCAGCCTTATAGCGTACCGGAATAAAAAACATAACCCCCGCCTTATTGTAGCCACCATATTTTTCCGTTGGGAGTCCTGCCTTTAATGGTATCAAGTTTGCTCCCTTCTTTACTGGTTGCTGGTCGAATAATCCACCAGTCTTAAAACTTGCATACTTGGTAAAGTGAGCCGTATTCTTCTTTGCTGTTTTAAGTACTCGCGGTAACATTTCTTCCTTGTTCCAAACAATTTGATCCTGACATTTAACAGTGTGTGTAAATAATGTTTTCGTCTTAACACTATACCTGGACTCGACACGGAACCATTGACGCGAAAATCGCATATGATACACATTTCCTACCACCACGTTCAAATACGCATCCACCGCATGATGCAGATCGTTATATGTACGTGATTTATACAGATCAAACTCATGTCTAAACTCAGAAACCAGTCCTGCCTTGGAATAAACAATTATCGCCTGTGGAAATCTTTCCTTCAGCAATTCGGCTACTACTTTTGTGGACTGCGACGTTTCTGTCAACTGACGGTTGATAAATCCATACTTTTCGTCCTCTGTAAATGGAGTTGAGCGAATCAGTCTTTTGTATTTTTCATCTGAAATGGTTCCCAAATGATGCCAGTATGCCCATGTACTTTGCATTTGGTTGCGAATTTCTGCTTTGATCGGATAAACATCTTGTTTTGCACCATTTTCCTCTGACAGCACTAATACCTTATTATTGATAATGCTGTCATCCTTAACATATGCCTGTGGATATATATGATCGATATCGTATTCTTTGGAACCTGCCATTAAACGCTCAATCGAGATAGGAGTTCCGCTATATGCCGATTTCCCGAATTGCATAAAATATAAAAACAACCGATCACTTTGCAAACGATTATCCACGTATTCGCCCATGGTCTCTAACTGATGTTTCAAATCGCGAACATCCTCTTCCCGGCACTTTGCATAATAATCCAGAATCTGCTGATAACGTGATTTTGTCCGTCTTCCTTTTTGCTCTGGTAATCCTCCTCTCGCCATCTCAACAAAGATTTTTTCAGGTGTTCCAAATGCTTTTTCAATATCTTTTACGATATCTAGGGTACGATATATTGGTCTTCTAACTGCATTTGATACATACATTTCATCTAAACGTTCTTCTAATGTCTGCTTTCTTCCCGTATAATACTCTTTTCTGCATGCATCAATTGTCTCTACAAAAGTATATCGTTCTGATAACAATTCCATCAGATTATCATTGGTTTCCCACATCATGTTGATAATGGTCGCTATCTCTCCTGTTGCTTTGCACCCCCCTTCCATGCCAGTTAGGAATTTGCGTGATAGTCTTCCAAAATCTTTGATTTTTATTTTGCAAATATATGTGACATCTTCATCTGACAAATCCGGATAATTCTTTCGTAACCACTTTCCTACACGACCTTTATCTTCTGCATACGAAGATCTCTCAATAATCCGCTCCACTTCCTGTTCACTCAGTATCTTCTTATCCAACAATCGCTTGAAAGAAAGATAGGAAGATAATGATGATTTGATCGTCACATCAATTCCGCTCAGACTCTCTCTGTGATTTTTATCTAAATATCCATTACTGATCAAATAATCCTCAATCTGCTTTTTCTTTACACGCTTATATTTTAAGAAAAGACATGTATATAGTCCCTGCTTGGCTTCTACCGGTATCTTTCTACCATCTATTTTTAGATTATTTATCTCATTCAAAACCATGAACTTCTGATAGCATAAAGAATCCTTCGGCAAAACTGCTTCTCCTGGAAGATATGTACATTGATTTGTCATCTTTTTTATGAATGCTTCTTCGCTCGCATCATCATCGATCATGCTCTGAAAATTCCAAGGCAAAATTTTTCCTGCTTTGCGCTGAATCCATGCAAAATCAGAATTTGTATTCAGTGGTCCAACATAATATGGGATTTTAAACTTAAATACACTTAATATCTTATCTTTATTTGAAATTCCATCTTCATTCTGTTTTAAAAATGGTAAATACTTGCTTGCATTGTCCAGAATTTTCTTTAATTCATATTCATACAACTGATGCGGAATCACACGATTATCCGTATTTTTTTGTTTTGGCAAAAACTGTCGTAATTCCAGCCGCCCATACATCTCCTGATAAGCGGCTTCATCCTCCTCATCTGGCTGAATTTTCCCTACTATTTTTTCAAGAAACTTCGAGAAAGTTTCAACATCCGCCTTGCTTTTGACCTGGTCTGCTATATCTCGGTTGACATGATAGGAATAGGCCACATAGTTGTCATTTCGTGCTTCACGAAAAACCATATCATATTTTGTTGGACAATACTTACGTATAAAGTATTTTAATGTCTTAAGATCCGCTTTATGCTGCTCATATATTTTCACTTTTGCCTCCGAAATCGTTGTAATTCCGGATTCCGCATCTAAAACTTCTGCCAGTACACTCCAATCATGTAAATTGCGTAATACAGAAATCAGATCATAGTCATCTCCAATGTTGACCATGATCTCCGCCATTTTATCATCATCCATCTCAAGCGAAAGGGAGCCAAAGGCTTCATACTCATCTTTTCCATATAAATCCTGTAATTTACAAGTTCCTCCTGCCAGTAAACGAACAATATGATATTCACTGTATGGAAAAGTTTCGCTTACATTCTTGTTTGGCTTTCTATCATCCAACATAGATGCCGCTAAAAGATTATGTTTTTCTGTCACTCTCTCATGCTCTTTTAAAATCGCACCAATAGCCTGCGCATCTGATGACCACGGATTTTCAAAGCCATTATCTATAAAAAATCCCAGAAAATTCTGATATACTTCCTGAATATCTAGCAATGAATCCATATGTTCCACGCTGATCTGATTCAAAAAATGTCCTCTATGCGCAACTAACCATGCACATGCTAAATATACCTGCCTCACATCATGTTTCTTTTTATCATGCATTAAATCCGAAATAAGATGGTGAATTGTCGGATATTCTCCCATATATTGAACATCTGTATATTCCTTATCATTAAAGAAAATATACCTGTCTGCTGTATCTTCACGCCACAAATAACTCTCTGATAAACGTATAAAAAAGCGCGGATCAATCTTTGCAATCTCATCCGCAAAGATTTCCTGCAAAAGTTTCACTCTCTGTTGTCTTCGATCCAATCTGCGCCGCGCAGAGCGAAAATTTCTACGCTCATCACAAAGGGCAGCAGCACTAAACACATGACTCCCCCATGCATCACTCCCATGAAACTTTAACAAACGATATTCTGTGTCTGTCACAGCATAGCCCACAGAATCCGTTCCAATGTCCAATCCTAAATAGTACTTTTTCTCATTTTTCATTTGACATTCCTCCATCTTTGCGCTACCATACAAATGTAAATTGTAGTTCCCCTACAAATTTACACTGCGAGTTCAAATAAAAATTTATTCAATTCACTGGTTTTTCCAGCAGCACAGGGTGTGCTTAAAGGCTTCATATAGAAGTCTTTTTTTATTATAAACACTAATCAAAATTTAATAAATCATTTTCTCTTTCTTATAGCACAAAAACGCGGACACCTTCCCTCAGAAAAGTATCCACGTTTTTTCTAATTTGCTCCCCAATTTCTAAAGAACGCATGATTTCCAATCATAGTATATCCCGTGATGCCGTAATAATCAGCCCACTTCTTGGTCATGAAAAAGAGCCAGTCGCCCGACCGGTAGCCATTCAAAACCTGTCTGGCGGCATTGGTGCAGGATTCATTCGGTCCACGCTCCAGGATCAGGGCTAGATGCCCGTCTCGTACCGGCTGGAACTGGTTGGTCTGATAAATGACCCCCGATAAGGTATTGGGGAACAGGGAACTCTTGACTCGGTTCATAATAACGGTTCCGACTGCCAACTGTCCTGCATAGGACTCGCCTCCGGCTTCTGCCTGGATGATCGCAGCCATCAGTTTCAAGTCAGCATCCGAATAAGAGATCGAGCCACCGGTATTTTCCGTAGGAATCTGCGGTGTATTGTCCGCATCTCCTGCATTACCTGCATCGGATCCATCACTGCCGTCTCCACCTGTAGTTCCCCCTTGCTGCTGTTGTTGCTGTTGCTGCTGCAGGATCTGCTGTGCCAGGGCAGCCTGCGCTGCTGCTGCCTCTCCCTCTAATGCTGTCTCATTGTCCCGGAACTCTTGGATCTTGGCATTGTATTCTTCCACGGACATCTGTGCCGCTGATACTTCCCCCTTCTTGGCACTGTAGGCATTGCCGGCATCATTGACCAGATCGTCAAGTTCATCCTGCTTTGCAGAAAGCGTATCATTATAGGCAGAAAGTTCTGTCTTTTTATCACTAAGTGCTGCCGACTTTTCCTTGATGGTCTCCTGCAACTTTGCATAGGAGTTCATCATCTTTCGGTCATAGGAAGTGATAGAGGACACATACTCGGCTCTCTGCAAAAATTCTACCATGGAGCCACTCTCCAGAAGGGTGGTCAAAAGCGACTGGGATCCGTTCTCATACATGTATTGGATACGGGTCTTCATCCCCTCATACTGTTCAGCCTCTGCCGCCTCTGCCTCAGCCAGTTCCTTTTCCAACTGACTAATGCTGGCATTGGCAGATTCGATCGCATTTTGCGTATCCGTGATCTCCTGGTTGACGCTCTGCAAACGCTTGTTATATGAGTTATAGGTCGCGCCAAGATCATCTGCCTCGTCCTGAAGATCGTCAACAACTTTCTGTGCATCGTTCTTCTGGCTCTCTGCCTCGTCCTTTTTCTTTTTGTTTTCTAATTGTTCCTGTCTGATCTCCTCCAGAGACTTAGCGTAGACATTGCCTATGCCCCCTGCGCTCCACATCACGCAGAAACACAAGAAAAGAACCAGACACTTTTTCCAAAGTTTTTTCATATCAAACCTCATCTTTATCGGCAGGATGTAGAGATTGCCTCGATCGCAACCGCACCGCCCCGCACGATCTCAACCTTGCTCTTGAACTGCTTTTTCAAAAGTGTGATCAGATCGTCATTTCTGTGGTCTGTCAGCGTACATTCCAAAAGTACACTGTCCTCGCCGATGTCCGCCACTTTAACATTGCCATTGTTGACGTTGAAGACCTGCGCGATCCGAAAGACTTCTTCCTTGCCCTCATTGTCAAGCCCCTTGACCTTGGCATAAAGGATCTCTTTCATGTGCAAAGGCACATGCGTCAGGTCGATCACCTTGATGACTTCCACCATGCAGTTTAACTGCTTTTTGATCTGTTCAAAGGTGATGTCATCACTGGTAACACAGATAGTCATGCGCGAGACATCTTCATGCTCGGTCGTGCCAACGGTAAGACTTTGTAAGTTATAGCACTTTGCAGAAAAAAGGCCGGACACCTTCGCCAGAACGCCCACCTGATTTTCTACATAGAGTGCAATCCATCGATTTTTCATTCCCATATCTGACACCTCCTACTTCAAAATCATTTCGCTCATAGGATTACCGCTCTTTACCATAGGAAGAACAATCTCCTCTGTTGCAATCATAAACTCTATCACCGTAGGTGCATCTGTCCGCTCTTTTGCCTCAGCCAGCGCCGCTTTTGCCTCCTCCAAAGAAGTCACGCGCTGTCCATGCGCCCCATAACTCTCAGCCCATTTCACAAAATCCGGGACATATGGCGGGCACGCTTCATTCGGTCCCTTGCAACCGTCCGGACATCCGATCTGTCGGCGCAGACAGGTGATCTCATAACGCTTGCCATAGAACAACTGCTGCATCTGGCGCACCATGCCCAGATAATTATTATTCAAAATACAGATGGTCAGTGGCACTTTTTCGCAAATAGCGGTCGCCATTTCCTGCATGTTCATCTGCATGCCTCCGTCTCCTGTAATACAGACAACATCCTTGTCCGGTGCTCCGATCTTGGCGCCCACTGCTGCCGGGAAACCAAACCCCATCGTTCCGAGACCACCGGAAGTGATCATCTGCTTGCCTCTCGGCATGGTAATATACTGCGTTGCCCACATCTGGTGCTGTCCGACATCCGTCACGACAATTCCCTGTGGGAAAGTATCGTTGATGGCTTCCATGATCATCTGTGGCGAAAGTCCATGGTCTCGTCGCATTTCCAGCGGATTTTCTTCCTGCCACATGCCAATCTTCGCCAGCCACTTGTCCGTATTCTTGGCTTCTGCCCATTCCACCAGACGTTCCAGCGCGATCTTGGCATCCGAAACGACCGGCACATCCACAACGACATTTCGTGAAATAGAAGATGCATCAATATCCAGATGTACGATCTTTGCCTTTGGTGCAAATTCGTTCAGATCGCCCGTGATCCTGTCGTTGAACCTTGTGCCAACCGAGAAGAGAACATCGCATTCGCTGACCGCCATATTTGCGGCATATCTGCCATGCATACCGCTGTTCCCCACATATAGAGGATGGTCTGTTGGGATGGCTCCCTTACCCATAACGGTCGTGACAACCGGTATATGCATCTTTTCCGCAAAGGTCGTCAAAAGTTCCTGTGCCCCTGAGATATTAACACCGCCGCCTGCTAAAAGCAAAGGCTGCTTGGCTGATTTTAAGATCTTGTACGCCTTTTTCAACTGCCCGATATGTACGGTCTCATTTGGCTTGTAGCCGCGGATATCCACATGATCCGGATATCCTGCCGGTCCGTTCTGGGTCTGGATATCCTTTGGGATATCGATCAATACCGGACCCGGCTTGCCGGAACTTGCGATCTGAAATGCCATCTTTATGATCCTTCCCAGATCCTTGCGGTCACGCACGGTCACACCATATTTTACAATGCTTCTCGTCATACCAACGATATCAACTTCCTGAAAGGCATCGTTTCCGATCAGGCTCTGCGGCACCTGACCGGTAAAGATGACAAGCGGAATACTGTCGTAATGTGCATCTGCGATACCGGTAATCGTATTGGTTGCCCCCGGTCCACTGGTCACCAGACATACACCGACGCGTCCTGTTGCTCTAGCGTATCCTTCTGCCTCATGGATCAGCGCCTGCTCATGGCGAGGCAAAACAACACGGATTGAATCCTGCTTGTACAACTCATCCACAATATCGGTTACCATTCCGCCCGGATAAGCAAAAATAGTATCTACGCCTTCTTCCTGTAATGCTTTTACAAATAATTTTCTTCCCGTGATGTCCATATTATGATCAACCTCTCTTATATATCTGATAGGTGTAGATTACATCAAAGTAAGTCTGCTCCTCGCTCTCCTCAGTCATCGACCATGCCGGATCTTTTTCCAGATTTGGCAAATGTGCGTCGGCTTCATAGGCATAATCGATCTTTGTGATATAGGCTGTATCGCAAAGATCCAGCATCTGCCGGTAAATACTGTCTCCACCGATCACATAAATATCCTCGGAATTATATTTTTGCAATTCTTCCTGCAATTCGTCCATGGAATGTACGATCACAGCTCCTTTGACCCCATAATTTGGATTTGCCGTCAATACAATATTGATGCGGTCTTTGAGGGGTGCCTGATTTGGAAAACTCTCTAAAGTCTTTCGTCCCATGACAACGACATTTCCTGTTGTCATCTGACGGAAACGCTTCATATCCTGCGGGATACGGATCAAAAGTTCGTTGTTCTTGCCAATAGCCCAATTATTGTCTGCTGATGCGATGATGTTCATATATCTACTCCTTATACTGCAATCGGTATGTTCTTAATCTGTGGTCCTGTCACATAATCATCTAAACGGATGTCATCCTCTGTAAAGGCATAAAAATCCTTGATCTCCGGATTCAGCCAGAACTTTGGTGCCGGATGCTGCTCTCTGGTGATCAGTTCCTGCACGAGTGGAATATGTCTGTCGTAAATATGTGCATCTGCGATCACATGTACAAGTTCTCCCACTTCCATATCACACACCTGTGCCAACATATGCATAAGCACGGCATACTGACATACATTCCAGTTGTTGGCTGCCAAAACATCCTGTGAACGCTGGTTTAAAATTGCATTTAAAACCAATTTGTCTGTTCCCGGTCTTGTCGTCACGTTAAATGTCATCGAATATGCACAAGGATATAAATGCATCTCTGACAGATCCTGATGTACATAAATATTTGTCATGATACGACGTGAAAAAGGATTGTTTTTCAAATCATAGATCACGCGGTCTACCTGATCCATCATACCTTCTTTATACTTATGCTTTACCCCCATCTGATAACCATAAGCCTTGCCGATTGAGCCTGTCTCATCTGCCCATTCATCCCAGACACTACTCTTGAGGTCATGGATATTGTTGGACTTTTTCTGCCAGATCCAGAGCATCTCATTGGTACAACTTTTGATGGCTGTTCTACGAAGTGTGATAGCCGGAAATTCCTTTGACAGATCATAGCGGTTCACGACACCAAACTTTTTTACGGTATAAGCGCTTGTGCCATCCTCCCATTTTGGTCGCACCTTCTCTCCTTCGGTGCTAATTCCATTCGTAATGATATCATTACACATATCTACAAAAATCTGATCTGCTAGACTCACTTGTCATTTCCTCCCATCTTTATGTCAAATCATATATCATTTCAATCAATGTATAGCAATGCCATATTATTATTTATTGTAGCGAATTTATCCCAGGAGCGCAACAAAAGAAGTTGCCTTTTGGCGCAAAAAGGATTATATTTATAGAAGAAATTAATCGAAGGAGTAAGACAGAATGAGCCAGGAAAAAGTTGACTTACGCAAAGAACAGAAACACAACCGTAAGAAGATCCTCAAAAAGCAAAAGATGGAACACATCCTTCTTGCTGTAGGCGGTATTGTTGTGGCAGTCGCTATCGTTGTATGGGCAGGATTTTCTGCACACACAAAATACGAGGAGAAAAAGGCTGAAACCCCTACTTATTACAGTGTAGATACCTCAGATCTGACAGAGTATCTTTCTTCTTTGCAAGACTAGTTCATATACATATTGATACAAGACATACAGGCACTTCACAAATTCATGTTGTGAAGTGTTTTTTTATGCATTTTTCACAGGCTATTGACATATCCTAGCAAAGCGTGTTATAAGTGTACTAGTACAACTAATACAGTTTCAGAAATGGTAAAGGTGGTGATTCCTTTTATGATTCAACTAAACTATCGGGACTCCAAGCCCATCTACGAACAGATCAAGGATGGCTTAAAGCGTCTCGTGATCACCGGAGCGATTGCTACCGATGAAAAACTTCCCTCCGTGCGCGAACTTGCAAGCCAGTTGGCGATCAATCCCAACACCATCGCCAAGGCGTTCCGTGAATTGGAGCAGGAAGGTTACATCTACACGATCACAGGCCGTGGCAGTTTTGCTGCAGACAGAAAAGATATTTCAGCCGGGAGGAATGACGAATTGCTAAAAAAATTTGACGAGATCGTAAAAGAACTTCTCTTCTTAAGCGAAGACAAGGAGCAATTAAAAGAACGCATTGAAGTGCTGGCAAAAGGGGGTGGCAAAGATGATTCAGATCAATAATGTTTCCAAATCTTTCCATGGCACACAAGCCCTCGACCATTTGCAGATGCATGTACCTAAGGGTGCCATCTATGGTCTGGTCGGTCCCAACGGTGCCGGAAAGTCCACTATCATCCGTCATATCGTCGGTGCCTACCGCCCAGACGAAGGCGAGATCCTCATTGACGGTGAAAACATCCGGGAAAATGCGTCTATCAAAGAAAAAATTGCCTACATCCCAGATGAGATCTTTTATTTTGCACAGGCGACCACGCTTGATATGATGCATTACTACAAGGGCTTATATCCGAGTTTTGACGAGCAGTATTTTTATAAGATCTGCAAGTGTTTTCCTATGTTAAACCTCAAGAAACCTATCCGGTCTTTTTCCAAGGGTACCATCAAGCAGGTGGCATTTGTTCTGGCTCTGTCCATCCATCCTGCCCTGCTCGTTTTGGATGAACCGGTCGATGGCTTGGATCCGGTCATGCGCCGACAGATCTGGAGCCTGATCATGGGCGAAGTTGCTGATCGTGGAACGACCGTACTTGTCTCCTCACACAATCTGCGTGAGTTGGAAGACGTCTGCGATCACATCGGCATCCTAAGCCATGGCCATATCATATTGGAACGCTCTTTAGACAATTTACAGAGCAGTGTCACCAAAGTGCAGGTTGCCTTTGACGGCGATCTTCCACCGATCCCGGAGGGACTGCAGGTTTTACATTCCGTGACCAACGGGCGTGTTTCTACCCTGATCTTAAAAGGTCAGCCACGGGAGGCGCAGGAAAAAATGGCAGCCTTGCATCCACTGCTTTTAGATGTTCTTCCTCTGAGCCTGGAAGAAATCTTTATCTATGAAATGGAAGGAGAACATTATGAAGTCAAAAACATCCTTTTTTAACAAGACCATATACAAGAAAAATCTGACTCGCTTTGTGGCTTTTCCGCTTCTTTACTTTGCATTTCTTTTTATCAGTATGTCCTGCAATATGCTCGTAAACCGCCTGAATATGCAAAAGTCCCCGGACGCCTATATCCAGACCCTAAAAACACATCAGGATTTGTATGAAGGGGTGATGAACAGAAATGTACCAATCTTTGTTGCTATTTACATGATCTTAGTGACCTTGGCTGTCTTTTCCTATTTATACCAAAGACGGTCCTGCAACATGATGCATGCTTTCCCGGTCAACCGTAAGATCATGTTTTCAACCGGTATTGCTTCTATTTTGACGCTTACTCTCCTGCCGCAACTGGCAGTAACCCTGATCAATACCATCCTCTATCTTGTCTTTGGTGCCGGAAGTCTGGTATGGATTCCATGGTATTGGATGCTTTGCATGATTGCTTATGATCTATGCTTTTTAGGCATAGCCCTGTTTACCGCCATGATCAGTGGACAGTTGATTACAAATTTCATCTTCTACTGGATCTTCAATTTTATGTTTATGGCGGCTGAGGTCGTGATCCGCGTGCTTTTATCCTTCCTTTGTTTCGGTGTTTATTCTTCGGATATTTACCGGAACAAACTGCTCTGTATGACGCCGTCAGCCTATCTGCCGCATCATACCGGAATTTATATCAATGATGCCACCTACCGGATCTATCATATCCTGCCGGAGGCTCTGCCTACCCTGCTGGTCTATGCCTTAGTCGGCATTGGGCTTGCCGGACTCGCTTACCTGCTTTACCAGCATAAAGCCTTGGAAACCTGTGGTGATTTTATCGCAGTGCCATTTATGAAACCGGTATTTACACTGGGTATGACCTTTTTCGCCTCATTGTTGGCAACCGTCGGCATCGGTTATGCCTTAACCAATCTCCTTTCCGAGAATGAGACGGTATTTTTTATCAGCATCACGATCCTATGTCTCGGCATCGGTGTGATCCTTTATTTCATAATACAGATGCTGATCGACCGAACCAGACATGTATGGAAAAGGCGGTACATGAAATACTGCTGCATTTACACCGGCGTCATTTTCGCCTTCTTGCTCTGCGTGCGTTTTGATGTATTTGGTATCGAAAGACAGGTTCCGACAGCATCCGATGTTTTTGAAGTAGACATGACGATGGGAGAAACCACCTATGCTCTTACAGATGCCGATGAGATTGCGGATTTCATTTCGATCCACAAAGAGATCATAAATGAAAAAGAAGAACTTTTAGATTATTCCAGACATTGCAGCGAGCCTTATGGATTTTTGGATATTTCCTACCATTTAAAAGACGGCAGTTCACTGAGCCGTTCTTACCGTCTGCCGGATTATGCCGGCAAGTCCGAAGCATATCAGAATACCTGTCAAAAACTCCTGTCACTCTTTAACGACAAGGATGCCATCTTGACCCATGGTATTTCAAAAAACTATGCAGAACTTCAGGCAGAGGATGTGACTTTTTATCCTTTTGACGCCCCGGACGATGGATCTGAAGAAAAGACTTATACGAATGCCCAGTTGCAAAATCTCTATGAGGCATTTGTGCAGGATATTAAGGAAGGCAACTACAAGATCACAGATCTGGACGCCAGCGCGCCATGCTACTCGGATTCCTTCGCTCTTGTCCTAAGATCCCCGGAACCGATCCTGTTGGATCGCACCAAGTATTCCTTCTACTACACCGGTCGTTCTTCCTTAAGTTTATTTACAAACTACGTTAGCGTCACCGGCGCCCTGTCTCCGGTATCCAAAATGGCGGTCGCTGAGGAGACCAAGGAAGCCGTTGCCGCAAATGGAGATATGACCGCACATTTATATATCCACCCGACACCGGACTGCACCCATACCCTGCAGGCGATGATCGACATGGGCATGATCACAAACACCGATGATCTGACCCTATCCACAGCAGGGGAAGTCTATATGTTTACTGATGAGTAAAATATAAGTTACCATAATATAAGAAAAACCATCTTCGCGACCGCACTAAGCGGGGCGAGATGGTTTTTCTTTGTCTTAACAATCTCCTTATTACGCAAAAAAGGAACGAATCAAATTCGTTCCTCATACAAGAGCGACAGACGGGACTCGAACCCGCGACTTCCTCCTTGGCAAGGAGGTGCTCTACCAACTGAGCCACTGTCGCATTTATTATGTCATCTCCGTGACGACAAAAATTATTATATATAACCCCCTATAGTTTGTCAACAAAAAAATAAGAATTTTTTTAACTTTTTTTCATATACTCTACTAGACACCGAAAACTGGGGGAATTATCGTGAGCAAGAAAACCAAAATCGTCGTATTTCATCTGAAAGAATTAATATATACTGCGGTATTTGCCGGTCTTGGCGTACTGCTTGTCATTCTCTTATGCTGGATGTTTTCCAGCCACGAGAAACCGGAGCCTGTGCAGGAAACCATCTACATGCCCGGCGTATATACTGCCGGATTTACCATGAACGACAGTGCCATCGAAGTCCAGGTCGTCGTCGATTCCAACCATATCAATGACATTTCCTTTGTCAATCTGGAGGAGTCCGTTGCAACCATGTACCCACTCATGCAGCCGGCGCTAAGTAACATCAGCCAGCAGATCTATGAGTCACAGTCTCTGGACAATATTACATACGAAGCCAACAACCAGTACACGACCGAGGTCCTTATGATGGCGATCGAGGATGCCCTCGACCATGCCAAAATAAAGCCTTAGTCAAAATCAAATCTTGTCAGGCTGCAATTTTTCACACCATATGAGGCATACTCCTCATTTGTCATATCGTGAAAATACGAACAGACCACGCGGGCAATGCCATTATGAGCAACGAGCATATAGGTCTTATCCGCCTCTTTGCCCAATTCATCCAAAAGATTGTAAATGCGCTGGGCTAACTGCAGCATAGACTCCCCACCTTCGTGGCGACATACGAACTGCTTTTTTGCCTCAAAGAAGTCCGCAGCATTTCTCGGCGAAGTACCTTCCCATTTGCCGAAATTCTGTTCCACCAGACGCGGTTCCATGCGCATAGGCACGCCTGTCATCTCCGAAATATGCCGCGCCGTCTCCGCAGCCCGGCTCAGCGGCGAATACAGGATCTCATCTATGGCAATCCCTGCTTTGGCGATCTTTTGCCCGGTCGCAATTGCCTGCGCATGCCCCAGGTCTGTCAAGGCTACATCCGTCTGCCCGCAGATACGGTCTGCAACATTCCATTCACTCTCTCCATGTCTCACAAAATAAATTGGATGCATTCTATGTCCTCCTGTGTATAACGTTTTTACTATCATACCATAGGCAGGCAAATTTCTTTTCCATGCGTAATGCCATTTTTGTTAAAAGCATCCACTCTTACATAATAGGACTGCCCCTCTACGAATGCTCCCACTTTATATGCCTGACATGCTCCCATAACCATACAACTATGATAAAGTTTTCCCGGTGCATGCCCCCATAAAATGTTATATCCAAAAACGCTTTCATCTGAAACAGCAGATACTACCATATCTCTTGCATCGGTTTGTTCTACCTGAACCCTCGCCATCTCCGGTCGTTTACCATCCCCGTTTCCAAAGACTCGTATTCCTGAGACACTCGGTAAAACATGATAAGGCACATCTATGATCGTCAATTTGATAAAACGCAGATCTATGCCATCTTCAAATACCACATAATCATGCGGAAGGTCTGTCTGGGCTTGCCGCTTATCCGCCAAAACCGTCCAGTCCCTGCCATCCGCAGATCCCTCTAAGAGCCATCTTGTCGGATGTATATTGCAGTCTATATAACGTTCCATATCGGGTCCTGCCACCAGACTTCCCGGACAGTCTATCCTGTTTTCCATATCATCAGCAAAATTGATCTGCACCACATGCACATGATCACAGGTCTCCAGATCCAGACACAACCAAGGTTCTGCATCCAGTTCTTTTGCTTTCCACCATGTCTGCACATTTTCGTCCACAACCAATGCCGCCTCATGTCCCTTTTCACACCCGGAGGAAGTCACCTTCGCCCGGTAACTGAGCAGATACCACCTCGGATCTGCCCATGGATCCTTTTCTATATCTTCTATAATATAAGGCCAATCACCGTATCTTTGGTTGCAATAGAGATTTCCCACATCATCAAAGCCTGCCGGCCAAATGCCTACTCGTCTTTCAAATACATGATTCTTACTAATACGCATGGTTGCCGTATGCCACCACTGACCCCGGCGATCCTGCATGGTAGATCCATGTCCGGCTCCCGGCAGGAAGCCACCCGGCTTATACGAAAATGGATTATTCTCTGCTAAATGAAAAGGTCCCAACGGTGCATCCGCCACATAGACCCCATCCGCATAAACATTGAATTCCGCTCCCGGACAAGCATATTGTAAATAATATTTTCCGGCATGCTTTGTCATCCATGCACCCTCGATATAAGGCATTCCGGCATAGGTTGCCCGTATCATCGCCTTGTTGGCTTCCGGGATCTTATCTGCATCTTCTCCGCATTGATCTAAAAATTCCTGAAATAGGGCATCAATCTCAGCCTGACTCTTTGGTTCTTCACAATGATCTTCCCCAAAGCGCTCATAACCAATATGATATGGGTCACCAAAGATCAAATCTTTTTTCTGGCCCATAGGTTCCATGGTCGCAGGATCCAACTCTATCCCCCAGATAGGTGTCGCATTTGCGCATCCCCAGTAAAAATAGAGTCTGCCATCATCATCCTGGAACAGGTTCGGATCCCAATAATCCATATAGCCCGGTATTTCTTCATACGGTCCATGGATCGGATCCTTGGTGCGATAAAAACTACACTTTACATCCCGGCTAGATGCCGTAAAATACAGATACTCACCTATGGCACGCACATCCGGTGCATAGTCATAAATTGGCATATTTTCTGGCAAAGGATAACTATCCCAATGCGCCATGTCCTCAGAGACCCACACCGAACCTGTCATAGAAGCAAACAGATAATATTTGCCTTGAAACATAACCATCGAAGGATCTGCCGCCTCCCGGTTGACTGTCATTTTATACCGATCCCGTGGATCCTTTTTAAACTGATAAGCATAGGGTACATTTACCGGATTACAATATACTCTCATTTGACCTCTACCTTTCCATAGAAACTTCTGTCTCTGCCATCAATCCATGCATTTTCTGTGATCCGGATGCTATCCTTCAGACGGATATCTTTGCTGGAGGCTCCGATCAAAAGATCAATATCACCCTTTTCTATCTTCCACTTCATATCCTTATCTAAAAATGCAAGTTGAGACGGCGAAATGTGACAGATAATCTCCTTTTCTTCATGCGGTTGCAAAGGAATACGCTCAAAGGCTGCCAATTCCATGACCGGTCTGGTACGGGATGCAAATCGATCTGATACATAAACCTGCACCACTTCATCACCTGCACAGTCTGACACATTTTTCAAGAAAAAACTACATACAATGTCGCCCATGGTATCTACTTCTCTATTTTCTATATGCAGATCCCGATAATAAAACTCTGCATAACTTAAGCCATGTCCAAACGGATAGCGCGGACTATGCGACATATCCACATAATTTGCAAAGCCGATACTGCCACTCTGTGACTCCGCAGACCCCCACGGATGATTGTAATAAATAGGGATCTGTCCGCTTTTATATGCTACCGATACCGGCAAACGTCCCGCCGGATCATTCTCACCAAACAAGGTCTGCACAATCGCCTCCGCACCACACTCAGCACCATTCCATGCCTCAAGGATAGCATGCAATTTTTCATCGGCTATATCAGAAGAAATCGGTCTACCAAAGATATGGACACCCACAAGCGGCTTGCCTATTTCCGCTGCCTGTTCAATAAATGCATCCTGACACTCCGGAAGATTGATATCTGTTGCATCCACACCTTCTCCCATAGATGCCAGAGAGCAGGTGCCGTATTTTCCTCCCAGAGTAAGAATTGCCAGATCTGCCTGCCCGATCATCTGCAATGCCTCATCAAATCCTGATTGATCCTGACCGGCAATATCATAGCCCTTGGCATATACGATCTCGCAGGATGGTGCATACGCTTTCAAATATTCCAAAAGAGACGGACAGTCCGGTTTCTGGGTACGCAAAATAGCATCATACTCTTCCCCCTGATCCAACTGGATATCAGTCCCCGGAACCGTTGGAATAGTCTTACCGGTCGTATTTTCAATCCCGGCAACCCCTGCAATACTGTTCGCCACCGCATAAATAGATTCCATCATAGATATGTGCGTATAACCGCCAAAGAACATACGCGCATTATCCGCATGGGGACCGATCACAGCGATCTTTTTTATCTTATCTTTACGTAAAGGTAAAATACCGTCGTTCTTGAGCAGTGTCATGGATTCCATGGCTGACTGTCTGGTCAGCTGCTTTCCTTTATCCGCCTTCCGATAAACATTTTCCAGTTTGTCATCCATAAGCGGGTAAGGATGTTCAAACAAACCCATGCGAAACTTGGCACAAAGGACACGGTATACCGCCTGATCTAACACGCCAATATCCAATGCCTGATTTGCAAATCTTTCCTGTAATTCCTTGCCATAACCGGCAGGACTTGGCATTTCCACATCCATACCGGCAGCCAGTGCCATCTCCCCTGCATCTGCCATACTTTCACCAATACGCTGATAATTATGGCTATTTTCTATGCCACCATAATCACTGATGCACAGACCATCAAATCCCATCTGTTCCCGCAACAAGTCTGTCAAAAGTTTATGAGAAAGAGAAGCCGGCTCTCCATCAATGGAGCAATAGCAAGGCATGATTCCTCTTAATCCAGCTTCCTTGATCGCCGCCTGAAAAGGTTTTCCATATATTTCCTGTAAAAGTCTTTCGGGTGTATCACTATGGGTTCCATGGATTCCACCTTGCGAGTTATGAAATGCCAAAAAGTGCTTCGCCACACTTTCCGCCTGTCTGCCATCTACACTTGTTTCCTGAATTCCTTTGGTATAGGCTACCCCCATGGCACTTGCAAGAGCAGGATCCTCTCCATAACTTTCTCCCTGCCGACCCATGCGGGAATCCCTAGATATATCCAGAACCGGTGCCAGAATATGGGTAATACCACAAGCCAATTCCTGCTCGGCTACACAAGATCCTATTTGTTCTTCCAGATCCGGATCAAAAGATGCCCCTCTGGCAATACCGGACGGAAAACTGGTCGCCTCCTGGATAAAGGCTCCGCAAAGTCCCTCCATGTGAAAAATCGCAGGAATATGATGCGGGCTCTTTTCCATAACCAGCGTCTGCACATCTTTTACCCACTGCGCCGCGCCTTGTAAGGTCGGTATGCGCCGCATTTCCAAGGTACTGACCTCGCCGATACCATAAGGCACTCTCTCAGCGATCCATGCAAGATCCATGGCTTTTTTATCGAATGGGAAAACACAGTTGACCTGTGCCATCTTTTCTTCCAGCGACATATCCAAAAGCAGGTCTTTTGCCCTTTCTTCTACAGATCTCGTTTCATCCAAATAAATTTTATTCTTTCCATGTAAACTCATAATTTCCGTTCTCCACCATCTCAATTTCTTTATTTGCCAGTACCACCCGACAGCTTGTCCCCACCGGAACCTGCACTTGCAGATCATACAGATCATCCTCCCGCTTTTCCCAGCGCACACGGATGATCCCATAAGGGCACCTGTGCCAGCATTCAGCAAAAGTAAGATCGCCGCCCACCAATGGTTGTACCCGGAACCGGCGATAGCCTGCCTCCTCGGCTTCCAGACCGCACACCCTGCGGTAGAGAAAATCTCCGACAGCGCCATATGCATAATGGTTCATGGATCCTTCTTTTATCTCACCGGATTCTGTAATAATGTCCCACTGCTCCCATGTCGTTGTGGCACCTTTTCGGATCTGATATAGCCATGACGGATTGGTGTCCTCCAGTAAAAGTTTGTATGCCTCTTTTACATAACCATGATCCGCAAGCGCAAACAATAAATAAGGTGTTGCCGTAAATCCTGTCTTCAGATGTCCACCATCCGCCTGGATACACTTCCACAGTTCTTCTACCATTGTCTGATTGACCTTCTCAGCCTTTGCCAAGGAAAAATATAAAGGCAAGACATAGCCCGTCTGAAAAGCCTCCGTGTCCGGCATTTGCCCCTTGCCCTGCATAAACTTATCTATATAAGTGTCTGCTACTTTCTCACCTAATCTCCGGTATTCATCCGCATCCCGGTCTTTTCCCAGAATCCGTGCAATTTTTTCCATATAATCACAGGCATGCGCATAATAGGCAGTTCCCGTCCATTTTCCTTTTGCAAGCCAGTCCGGCAGGCTGCCATAAGGTGCACACCAGTCACCAAATTGAAATGGGAGGGAAAATACATAAGGTGTCTTGTTGGCAAGAAGCCCCATATTAGCCCACCTGCGGACATCCTTCATGTATTTTTTCATGACCGGATACATTTCTTCCAAAATCCGCACATTTCCACTATAGCGATACAATTCGTATGGAACGATAATACAGGCATCTCCCCAGCAACTGGTCGTCATGCTCGGTGTGATACCTTTTCTAACGGGAACAACAAAAGGAATGGATCCCGTTTTTCCCTGCTCTGACTTCATGTCCTTCAGCCATTTCATCAAAAAGTGATCCATGGCAAAATTAAAACATGCGGTAGAAGCAAACAAAGCAATATCTCCTGTCCAGCCCTGCCGCTCATCGCGTTGCGGACAATCTGTCGGAATATCCACCAAGTTACTTTTTCCGCTCCATACGATATTGTTCTGTAATTGGTTCAGATCCTCATTGGAACAGGAAAAACCGCCATCTCCCAGAAGATCGGAATAAACCGCCTGTACCTCTATCTGCATCTGTTCCGGCCGGATGCCTTTGACAGCAATATAACGAAATCCCATATAGGTAAAACGCGGCGAATATGTCTGTTCTCCATCCTTGCAGTGATATTCTATGATCTGCTTGGCAGAACGAAGATTTTGCACATAAAGATCATCACCATCCAGAACTTCCGCATGACGGATGGTAATGACATCTCCTGCTTTTGCCTGCACCGTCATTCTTATGACTCCTGCTAAATTCTGTCCAAAGTCATATAAAAATTCTCCATCCCTGGTCTGTCCGATATACTTTCCCGCAAAGATCTCATGTCCCAAAACAGGCTCTCCATAGCGAACCTGAATAGTTGGTTTTTCTTTCAACTGTGTGTCTTCTGCCTTTTTCCATGCGTAGACAGCACGGCTTGGATCTGCCTCATAAATCTCACCATCATAGAAATCTGCAAAAAGGTATGTCCCGCTTTGCGCCACTTCAAAGGACGCATCGGTACCGACACATTCACTTGTTCCATCCATGTATTCCACAAAAACGTCAGATAAAAAAGCCTGCCTGTCTGCCATCAAAAGAGATCTGCTCTTATTGGTATCCTGTATATAGGTAGACCGTCCCACTGCCCAGCCAGCGGCGACGATCGCCCGCAACTCATAAGTGCCCGGCTGGATATTTTCCAATGGGTAGATACCATATTGTAAATGATGATCATAATCCGTAAATCCCGGTGCAAAGTATTCTGTATTGATCCGTTTTCCATCCCAATACAGATCATAGATCCCTATGGCTGTTGCCATAACTTTCAAGGATCTTACCGACTTTTGCAAAATGATCTTTTTGCGAAATTCCAGAGGTCTCGGTGATAAGGGTGACGTATTAATGATCGATGGATCCGTGATCCAATTCCCCTTCCAAGGTAGTTCCATGCGACCTGTTTCAAAGGTCGCATGGGCTTCTGTATGGTTACCGTCTGTCGTTTTTACCTGCACACGGATCGTATATGTCTGCATCGGCAGGAGTTCTTCTCCCCCATAGATAACATAGGCGATTTCGTCTATTTCCTCCTGCCATCCATTTAAGGAAATACATGCCTTCTCTACACGAATCTTTTGTTCATCACTTTCCATGCAAAATCCAAGCACTGGCTTTGACTGATCCGTATAATAAATGGTTTCTTTCCTTTCCAATAAAGAACGATAGTCGATCGTAATATCACTAATTTTAATCATATTTTCCTATCCTTTATTCTTTCACGGCTCCCATCAGAGATCCTTTTTGTAACTGTTTTTGTGCAAATGGCATTGCGATAAGTACCGGCAAAGTGGCAATGATGATCACACAGTAAGATACCAGATAACGGTTCCAATCCGGTGATGTTGCTGTAGTAAGTGTCGCATTATCTGCCACGATCTGCTTGATCCACAACTGTAAAGGCCACAAATTCTTATCACTTGGAACATAAAGCATTGCATTGAACCATGCATTCCAAGAAATGATCGCTGTGTTGATCATGGTTACCGTTACCAGTCCCATAGCCTGCGGAAGCAGAATACGGAACATGATGGTAAAGTGTCCTGCCCCGTCCAACTCGGCTGCTTCGATCGTTGATTTTGGCACCTGTTTGAATGCATTAAGGGTCAAAATGATAAACATGGCATTGGTACAGTCCGGCAGGATCATAGACCATACGGTTCCGGTCATTCCCAGATTCCGGATGACCATATAGGTCGGTACCGTTCCACCATTAAACATAAGGGAAATAATGATAAAGAGCATCATAATTCCGGATGCCTTTGGCTTACGATAGATCACATATGCTGCGATCACATTTAATACCAAACCGACCAAGACATTGCCCACCACATATAAAATGGTATAGGCATAACTCTTGATAATCGCCATATCATCATAAGATAAAGTCTTAATATATCCGTCCCAGTTTGGTTTTCCGTCCGCTGTTACCCATTTCCATAAGACTCCGTTGTGTGCCAGGAGTAAATTGCCATCGGACAAAGACGCCATCAGGGTATGCCACATCGGAATAATTGCCAATGCCATGCAAGCCAATAAGATAATCCCGATAATGACGTCTGCTACCCTTTCTCCAAGGCTCGGGTGTACGACCATTCCTTCTTTGTATTTCGGTTTTCTAGCCATCTCTCATTCCTCCTTAGAACAGCGACATTTTCGTTGCTTTTTCAGACATTTTGTTACCAAAGATCAGTAACAGGGTTCCGATAATAGACTGCAACAAACCGGATGCTGTTGATAAACTAAAGTCATTTCCTGAAGAAAATGCCATTCGATAGGTGTATGTACTCAGGCAATCTGAAAATTCATAAGTTGTCGGCATATACAAAAGCAATACCTTATCAAATCCTGTCATAAATACCAATCCAATCTGCATGGTAAACATCATAACAACCAGTGGCACGATACTTGGGATTGTGATATTCCATAAGCGCTGCCATCTGCTTGCTCCATCAATACAGGCTGCTTCATAGAGATTCTGGTCAATGCCATTGATGGCTGCTATGTAAACAATAGCTCCATAGCCTGCCCCCTGCCAAATGCCAAGGAAACAGTTAATGAACCAGAACACCGGTGAATTGACTGCCAGCCAGTTCTGGTTTGGAAGTCCAAACATAGTCAGGAACATGGTGATGGCTCCACCTTCTTTTAAAAACTCCTTTGCCAAAGTACACACAACGACCGGTGCAACAAAATATGGCATATATGTGATGGTCTGTACCACACGGGATCTTCTTTTATTTCTGACCTGACTGATCAGAAGTCCCAGGATAACCGGAATGATAAATCCCAATGTCAGATTCAATAGTGCCATATAGACCGTGTTGCGAAAAGCATAACCAAATTGTGCCCCCGCAAACAGTTCCTGAAATTTATCCAGTCCGACCCACGGACTGTCGAATAAGCCTTTCGCGACTTTATAATCCTGAAATGCCATCAAAATCCCCACCATCGGAATATATTTGAAGATCAAGAGAAATGTAAATGGGATCAAGAAGATCAGATAAAGCACTCCATTTTTCTTCAGATCATATTTCCATGTGTTTTTCGGGTTATACGTCGCCGATTTAGATTTTGTTTTTGCCATAGAACCTTCCTCCTTGTTTCTGCTTATACTTTATCATAGGCATCATTCTATGTATTATGTTTTTCATTTTTTGATTGTAAATATCATTTCCCGCACAGGGTAACCTGTACATCATGCACCTTGTTGTCCTGCATATCCGGAAGGATATTGCCTGTAATCTCCTGGCCATCCATAAGAATATGTGCTACTCCCTGCTCCAGATGCATAGGATTATGGATGCAGATCCGATAATCTGCATCGCGGAAATGCCGCACTACCGTCGCCTCATTCCAATCTGACGGAAAACACGGTGCAATCCTTAAACCTTCGTAAGTTCTCTGTAAACCCATGATGCCTTCATAAATACTGCGCAAAGCCCATGCCGATGTACCTGTCGTCCATGACCAGTAGGATTTGCCATAATATCCCGGGTGCGTAGCGTAGCAATTTGTAAACACATATGGTTCTGCCCCGGAATTGCTGGATGGGTTTTGCTCACTATCCGGCATGATCTTTTTCAAAGTACGGATTGCCTTATTGGCGCGTCCCAATTTACAATCCATAAAGATCTTAAAACTGGTCGCATGGCAATATACACCGCCATTTTCAAACAAGCCCGGAAGCATACCGGACATACGCCCTACATTTGGTGAATATTTTTCATAGGCTGGCATATTCAGTGGAAAGCCAAAATCTCCTTCCATGCCATCCACGGAAGCAACCACATCTGCCATATGCTCCGGCGGTACAATCTCTGCCAGCACCGCCCATGTCTGCGCGTTGAGATAAATCTTGCTCCCATCGCTATCCTTTGAACCAATATTTTCCACCTGACTGAGGGCACGCATATACCATTTGCCATCCCACGCATAGGTGTTGATCGCCTGTGCCAATTTTTCATATTCCTGTCGCAAAAAGACGGCATATTCCTCATTGCCGATATAATGCATCAAGGCTTCCATCTCCAGCAGTGCCATACAGAACTGTTCCGACAGCATCACGCTTTCTGCCTCCGGATCGGTCGTGATATTTAAGGCATCGTTCCAATCTGCAAAATAGATCTTGACCAGACCGTGCTTTCCTTTATCACGGATCAGACAGGATACCGCTGCGCGCAGATGCTCCATGACCGTTGCCTGACCGCCATCCTGCCAAGAGATCTTTTGTTCCAGGAGAGAAAGATCCCCCGTTTCCTTGAGCAGTTCGCACACTGCCCATATGATCCAGAACGGCTGATCCGAATAGCGGGTATCATCATATGGATACCATGTCAAGACAGCATGACCATTCTGAAACTGATGGCGTAAACATTCTAAGATCTCTTCTTTTGCCTTTTCCTGCCGGTAATTCAAAAGTCCTACCGCAATCTGCAAATTGTCTCGAACTCCTTTCTTACCGACAATGCAGCAATCCACCTGCTTTTTGATCCACTCTTTCATGATATGGTTCACTTTTGCATCCGGGGTTTCCAGTATAAGGGAACTGTACTTATCCACATTATAGGCGATCGCCTTTTGCAGACTGTCCTCCACAGCCTTTTTCTCTTTATACTGTCTGCCCACAGAAATGGCTTCTTCTACGGATTCGCTCACTCCCATGACCATATAAATTTCTTTACTTTCACCCGGCGCAAGGACGATCTTATGTTGCAGGACTGCCCCTAGGACAAATAAGGCCGCCTCGGAATTACTGCAATCCAGTCCCTTCACAACAATGTCCGGACGTTGAAAAAGTGCATATGCCGACGCATCTAACTTAGTGATCGTTCCTACGCCGCCGCAAAACTTTGAAAGATCTCCGTCAAAAGCAAAGACCGGTTCCGACGAGGCAAGGAATGCGTTATACCGCTTATGCGGAGCAAAAGGATGATCGGAAGAACAGTAAATCCCATTCAGATCCCTATCAAAATGTGTTTCCATGCATCGATAATTTTCATAATATCTGGGATAGGAAAAGCCTTCCAGTTCAAAACTGGTCGCCTCAAAAACACTCAATTTTCTTGTCCGCTGGCTCTCATTTTTTATGCGTATCCGCCAAACCTCGTGATAAGCATCCTTCGGCACATACAGGCACCAGCAAGATGTGATCTGATCCACCTGAGAAGACAACTCTGTATATCCCAGATGATGCGTGCATTTGAAATTTTCCACTTCTTCATTGAGCGGTGCCGCACCTATATTCCAACTCTGCATAGACTCATCATCACGGATGTAAACATAGCGTGCATCATTATTATTCAGCATACACATATCCGCTTTCTCATTCAGGTAATAACTTCGTCCATGCCCATTCTGGGAAATCTGCGCACAGTAGCCTTTCTCACTCCAAAGATAATTAAACCAATAGCGTGGCAGTTTGGGCTGATAGATCACGCAGGCTTTTTCATCTTCCGAAAATTCATATAATTTATCTTCCATATATTACCTCTTTCTAATCCATCCACAGATGATAAAATACACTGGCTACATTTCCCGGCAAGTCAAAGACAACCTGACCATTTTTCGCTGCTTTCTCCACAGAAGAGATCACATTGCCCTCAGTATCTAAAAACTCCAGGACTGCCTTATTCTGTGCCTTTATGATCATGCTTCCCTCTAAGGTCTCCGCATATAACTTTCCGTTCATTGTGATACAAGTCATCGTGATACCCGGTGCATACTCCGGTCCGTCTGAGATCACGTTATCATCATTGCCACATCGTCCAAACGCAGAAATCACAAATTCATTGGCATCTGCCAGCTTCATTTTGTCCCTTTCCTCTTGATATAGCGGCATGACAGAGAGTGAGATTCGGTCATTGCATGCCTTGACCAGAATACGATCATCCAGCACAACGTTTTCTTCTGGCGCACCACTAAAGTATGCGGCATACGGTGTATGTACCTCAAATCTTGCATGTGCCGGATCGAAACAGATCTCTCCTGTTGCCGAAATCAATTTTCCATCCACCAGACCTGTATCCTCCGGGATTAGTTTCCAACACTTCATTGCCTGATCCAGTTTCTCTGCAAACTCTGTATAATCTCCCATACCTGCCATCTGACGGATATCTCTAATGACAAGATTTTTTTCGTCCAGATAAATCTTGGCATCCTCTTCCAGGCAGCCTTTACTAGCCTTAGGAAGTCGCTGGTCATCCGGGAATCTTCGAAAAGCATCCCTATCCTTTGACCATGCAAACTGCACAGCATGCTTTGCTTCAGATAAATCTGCAGTATTAAAGTAGCCCGCATTGATCGCAAGATCCGCATCTCCCCGATATTTATGCCCATTTTCCACAAATGCCGCACGCAGACCGGTAATATATGGTGCGATCAGATTGACCATGGCATACCAATTTGGCAATGTCTCCAAATCCTCCATGGAAAAGACCTGCTCTACTTTGACATTGCTTTTGGCTACCAATCCCTTCAAAAACACATTTGCCATGAACCCCCACTGGCACATAACTGCCGGGTCATTATAGCAATCAAAGACATCATGGATCTCATCATCCGGTTGGTTGTCCTTGTCCGATGTATGATGATTGTAGAGGATCAGACCATCCCAATCATTCAAACAAGCGTAGGCGATCATCTGCACAAAAGAAGTCGACCGGAACGGATGTAATCCATAATCATTCCATTCCGTAATCATAAATGGTTTCCCTTCGACACAGGACACAGATCCCAGTGATAAAAGCGTTGTTGCCATCTGTCCAATATATTTTTGTACCGTGAGCGGATTCACAGATACACTTTCCGAGGGCCGCCCCGTCATAAATGTCCTTCCATAGACCGGCAGGATCGGGTGATTAAAATACGTATTATTCTCCATGAAATCACCGTCAATATGTCCATAGACATCCGCGGCACCCGCGATCAGATTGCTGGCAGCAATCGGTACTTTGACTCCCAGAGAGAGCAGATAATTTTTATATTCCCGGTAAAAACGTCGATTGGACCAAAGTCCAAATTCCATATAATCTGCATAACGCGCCGGGCTGACATCGCCTGCCCAGTCATCCCAGGCATTGTTGGTTGGCTGGTAAAAAGATCCCCGCACCATCTTAACCGTATTCTTTGCCGGATCCTCATCCTCGCGCAGGGCACATACTCCATCACTGGTCCATGCTCTTGCCAGTTTTTCCCGGTTGTCATACTTCATCAATAGGAAATAATTAAAGCGCCTTTGTACCTCTTCCATATAAGGCAATAACTGTGGATTCTGGTCTACTTCATCAATACCTTTGATCGCCGAATCCTCATTATTCATCTGCACGACAGCTACCGCCGGATCATCCTTATAGGCAAGCCCTGTATAAGGATTGACGTGGCAAAGAAACTTCTTTGCATAGTCTCTTTGCAGATCGATCAGACGCTGGTTAAACATAGGAAAACACTTGATACAAGGAACCATATCTCCCGGATATTCCAGTCCGTCTCCAGCTAGAAATTGGCGGGCAATCAGAAGATCAAAATGCAGATAAATGCCTTTTTCCTTTAATTTAGCTGCCAGATAATCAAAACGATCCAGACCTTCCGGGTTAAACTCTATGCTGGACCCCTCACTATATTTTAGGAGAGGTGCCTCTTTACAACTGCTCCAGGTGCACTCCTCCTGACCGATCGGTGCATCTGCTGCATGCATGCGGATGATATTTACTCCCATGCTTGCAAAGTGGTCTGCCAATTTTTCTGCCAGTTCGTGACTCGGTGTGTTGGATCTCGCTGCAATGTTAAACCCCAAAAAACGTGCTCGTGTACCATCTTCAAAATAGAAATGGTCATCTTTTATCTGTAAAAATCCATGTTTGCCCGCAGGCGCATCCAGTAAATGTGAAAAATCCAAGACTCCCTTGTTGACTTGTGTCTTAGAAAGTTTGATATGCTGCTTCATGTTTTTCTCCTTTTTCCTGAAATTTTGGTATAAAAAGACCGCCATACCGGTATGACGGTCTTAAATATCCTATAAGGCAATATCTTTTTATTTTGCTTTGTCAATCTGTTTCTGCAAGAGTTCGCAAACGCTGGATGGATCATTTGCTTCCATACCTGCTACATATTCATCCCATGTCTTTTCTCCACGGATTACCTGTGGCAGATTCTGGCTCATATAATCTCTAACTGTAGTCTGCATTGTACTCCATGTCTGTGAATCATCCGAATTTAATAAGGATGCATAATCAGATGCACTTCCGGTATCTTCATACTTGGTCCATAATTCATATGCATGCTTTAACACTGCGGATTCGCCTTGCTCTATGGTATAGTCATCTGTATTACCATTCAGCTGCAATCCTACACACATTCTGGTTGCAGTCACAGCACCACCTACAGCATCGTCAAGTGGGATCAGTTTGGTATAAATCGACTTTCCATCATCCCCTGTTGTCAATTCATAACTGCCCTTGTATCCATATTCTTCATATAAGTTTGGATCCAACTTGGTTTCGCTGATCTGCTCTTCTGTCAGTCCCAGGTTTGTAAGCAAGGCGCCTTCCATTGTGTAAGTCCAATCAAAGAAGGTAAACAGTGTTGCTAAATCCTTATCCTCACATTTGTTGGTAACACCAAGTGCTGCTGCCTTTCTGCTGTCATGATACATGCAGTCAGGATCTTTAAACTTCTGTGCATCGCTACCGTAAGTATCATTGATCGGAAGTGGTGCAGCCATTGCATAGGCATCTTCCTTATCTGACTCATCCATGCAGGTATCACGGATCACAGAACCTAAAGCGGTTCCTGTGTAAGCAGACCAAAGACCTACCTTACCCTGACTAACACCTGTGGTATTGATCATATAGAAGATATCTGTTCTGGTATAGAACTGCTTATCCAACCATCCCTGATCGTACCAATTCTGCATACATTCTGTGTATGTCTTAAAGTTTTCAGAAGTTCCGTCATACTCTACCGTTCCATCATTGATGTAATAGTAGCCGTTACCACCACCAAAAGAAGAAACCAGATCGCCTAAGGTACTATTTCCCATATAAGAAATAGAAATGTCATAAGCATCATCCCAGCCTCTTTCTGCGATTGCCTTGTCAAATGCTTCAAACATCCACTCCCAGTCGCTGATGGTCAGAGGATCTGATGTACCACTTGGGAAGATAACATTATCTTCATAGGTATTGTCCGGATCATCTCCATCGCTTGCGCTAAAGGAAGTCACTTCATTTTTCTTCCATCCGGTCAGATTGTTCTGTTTCTTTGCCTCAGAAAGAGGTGTTACCTCCGGATGACCATTTTTCTTTACTGTATCGCTATCCCAATCCCATACATAATCGGTCGGTGTAGCATACTTTACGATCCAGTCACGACGATACATATAGCCCTGCCAAGGATCTCTAACGGAATCGCCCAACATACAGATCTGATAATAATGTGTCTTGCCTTCATCATCTGTTGATGTGCAAAGCATCTTGAGTTCCGGGTTCTGCTCCAGATATGCAACATAATTTGGCATATATTTTTCTACATATTCTGTGATATCCATAAGGATTCCGTCATCTGCCAAGGCTTCTGCATTTTCAGATGAAACCGTAAGATCCAAAAGATCAGGATAATCACCTGTGGAGAGCAGTGTATTAAAGTTATCTGATTCTGATCCGGCAACCGGCACCTGAAAATCAAAATCCAGGCTCTCACCATCGCCGATACCACCATTTTCCGTATCCCATGTCTGCGCCTCTATGTACTGTACTGCTGCGGAATCGTTGTAATCCGTATAATACTTGCCCGCGCCATCTGTCTGAAAGATCCACATTGAGAAATGATCCGGATCATTCGATTTGCTACTCGATTTACCACATCCGGTAAAAACCCCTGCTACCATGGTTGCAGCAAGTGCTACCGATAGCATTCTCTTCCAAGTTATTTTCTTCATAAAAACCTCCTAAAATTGTAGATTCCATTTTCGCGCGCTTGTCATCTTTTTGATGATACAAGAATATCATAGGATTTTTATTCAATATTGCGCTTTTCATTTTGTTATTATGATTTTCATTATTGATTTTTCTTTTTTTTTCATTTAAACTGACTTTAAAATCATGATCGGAGGATATATTTTATGGATTATCTTAATTTTTGTAAAAGTTATTTTTCTGCCACAAGTATTCCTGTCAATCTTTTAGACAATGTGAACATACTTTATTCTTCCGTACGGACAGTAACCAATATTCCTCAATATAATGACTATTATGTCCCGGATGATCTTCCAAACTTCCCCTGTTTTAGTCACTATGATCCTTCGATCGAGTATGGCATTGTCCGCGTCCAAGACACTTCCATACACATCGTGATTGGTCCCGTGTTCGAGACTGAGATCACACCTGAGATCCTAAATGCCTACCTTCGTGAAAATAAAATCCCATTCTCTGAAAGAGATAAGATCCAGGATTTTTTATGCTCTATCCCGCGTATGAACCAATTACAATTAGCCAAGCACTTAATTTTTCTTCATCAGGCAATCAATAATGAAACCTGTGAATTATCACACTTTTTTCCGGATTATACCCCGTCAGCAGATGACATGGCGACCAATACCAGATCCAATATCGGAGACGAAGCCAAAGAATATTTCAATACCTATTCCAACGAACTGCGACTTTATGAAATTATTAAAATGGGAAATGAGGAGGAATTAGAAAGTTATTTAAATCAGATTCCATTGAGTATTCTGGCAAAGCCTATGGCAACATCGGCGCTGCGCCAGGCAAAAAATATGTTCATTAGCACCATCACCAATATCGTTATGATCGGAGCCATTCCCGGCGGTGTTTCAACAGAAGTTGCATTTGAATTGATGGGACAATATGTGCAGGAATGTGAAAAACTCCAATCTATCCACGAGATTGAGACTCTACGCTACAATATGCTGGTTAAATTCTGCCAACTTTCCGGCAAGAGCCACATCCCACTTGGGGTATCCAGTGATGTATTCAATAGCATGAATTTTATTCGCAGCCATACAAACGAACCGATCACCGTAACAGATGTTGCAGATAATATCGAACGCAGCACTTCCTATGTTACAAATTGTTTCCGTAAAGAACTGGGTATTTCTCCGGGTGCCTACATTTCACGTTGTAAATTGGAAGAAGCCAAGAGCCTTTTAATGTATACCAACATGTCTTTGACGGAGATCAGCAATTATCTCTGCTACTCCAGTCAAAGTTATTTTCAAAATGCCTTTAAGAAAAAATTTCAGTTGACCCCATTGCAGTATCGAAAAAAAATGCAACGGATCAACTGAAATCCTCTGTTTTTCATATTTTATTTATAAGCAAATACCTTCAATTTCACCAGAGTATAGTCATTGTAGCAAAAACGGGATGCCTCATCGCCATTCAAACGGCGACCGGCTTTCCACTGTCCATCTACAAATTTGCCTTCTTCCAGTGCGATGATGTCATAGTTTGGTTTTTCCGGGTTTGCAGAAAATGGCGTGATCATGCAGCCATTCGCCAGGATATAATAGGTATCTTCCTCTGCCTTTAATATCAGGCACACACCGTCTTTTCTTGTCACAAGCGGTATGTTCATCATGACCTTGAAGCCAAAGCCGCCAAACATCATGGTGTCATTTTCCGGATCACTATTTGCCATCATTCCGGCAAAGCCCTTAGACGGATCGCTCGGCGTCATATCCATTTTTTCGGAGATCACTGCCTGCAAATCGTTTGTGCCATAAGCCCCTGTCAGAAGCGGCATCATGTCATTTAAGGTTGATGCACACCAACGATAGTCCTCGACATTCTGTGGCGTCTGTAAGAGCGGATCGGATACGTCCACCCCAAACAGATAGGCAGAAATATCATTGAAAGGCTGCCCCATATCCTCAAAGCCAAACGGCGCAAAACAGGTTGCGTGATAATGGCCGATCGTATAGATCAGACGCGGTGCGCAATGTGAATGTGTCGCTGTCTCCGGGATAAAGAGCGGATTGTCCATCTTGGTGTAGGTATCACAGATCTCGGTAAAGTATGGCACATAGATATCCGGAGAGATCACATCGATCGACGGTGCTGCGTAGCGCCATACCTCCATGACCTTGGCTACCGGTCCACCGGTCGGATATTTTCCGGCTTCTTCGCCCTTATCCAGCCAGCAGTTTGCAGAAAACGGCAGGTCATATACTGCCTTGCCTGCGGCAGCCACTTTCTCCACATAAGATGCCACATAGTATGCAGTAAAGATCTCTCCAGCACATGCTCCAAAGACCTGCTCCCAGTTTCCGGCATGAGCGCCATTTTCCACGGCTTCCCTGACACCGGCCTCCATGCTGTCTGTATGAGCCTTCATATAAGAAACAAATTCTGCCGGAACATCCTCTGCATATTTCGCATCAGCAAAATCGGAATGTTCCCGGTCAGATCCCTGCATACCGGTCTCGTTTTCTACCTGCACACCGATCACGGTACCCACGTTTTCATCGACTTCCTTGATATGTGCCATAAGATGAGCAAAAGCATTCGCATCAGCCTTCACTGTCTCCTCACCAAAAGCGGAAAGCGTCGTATATTCCATGCCATAAAATGCCATCAGTCTGGTCTTATTCTTACCCTTTTCCATCTGGGCTCTCGGGAATCGCACCATATCCTTTTTCACCCATTCCGGCGCATACATACACTGGGCATTCTTCCATGTACCAAACCAAAGGAAGATCAGATGCATTTTTCTTTCTCTCGCCTGGTTGATAAGTGTATCAACTAATGTGAAATCAAATTGTCCTTCCACCGGTTCTGTCAGTTCCCATGTCACAGGGAGCAGTAAGGTATTTAAGCCTTCCTCTTCTGCCTTATCCCAGACGCCCTGCATATAGGCGGCATCGGATGAACTGGAGTTGTGTGACTCTCCGGCGATTGCGATAAAAGGTTTTCCATCTACGGTAAATACGGTTCTTTTACTTGTCATAATCCTATCTATCCTTTCTATTTTACTTTCTTTATGATGACTCCTATCCTAACCTCATTTTCCATCGATTGTAATTTCCAATGACGCACACTCTGTCGCTTTTCACTTACCAAATCCGACATGATATTCTCTTTTTTCCTCCGGCATGTTATACTTTCCCCATGAACATTACAGAATTACTCTCAAAAACAGTTGAAAAAAGCACGGTAGATCAGCCTGTCGTCAATTCTTACGCCGAGCATCAGGCATTTTTAGATACGACTTACCATTTCCAAAATTCTCCGCGCCGCCTGACCTACGACCTGGTCACCTTGACCGGCTGGCACACCAGTCCTCGGTCTAAGCAGGAGTTTTTCTATGCCACGATCTCTGTACCGGACGCTTACACTTTTTTGATTCCTTTTGAAAACGGTATGCGCTGTGCCCTCCATGCACATACACATATTGAACTCATCTACATTGTCGAGGGGTCTTTGCGCATCCATATCGAAGATCAGGACGTCAGCCTTTCACAGGGAGAAATGCTTTTGATCTCTGCCGGTGTCATGCACGGAGAATATCTTCTCGCCAGAGACTGCACCATCCTGTGTCTGGATGTGGACGATTCTTTCTTTGATCAATATATTGGCGCCGACCGCCACACCGACTATATGCAGGCACTCCGAAAACTTCTCAACCAAAAAAGAAGCGAATATCTCTATATCCGCTTCTCTCCTTTTGATCAGACACCTCTGACCTATCATGCTTTTTATACCATATTGGAAGAACTGATTGCCTGCCGCCCCGGCAAAAAACATATCATCATCGGCTATGTTGAGCGCATCATTGACCTTTTAACACAGGAATTTCGTATGCAGGTCATGACCGAAGATACCAAGGCATGGCACAATGCCCTGCTTTCTGATATCAAGCAGTACATCAATACCCATCTTGCCACTGTGTCAGTATCTGCCGTTGCCAATGCCTTTCACTATAGCCCGGACTATCTGAACCGTCTTTTTCGCGGGGCAGAAGATATTACCCTCTCTGCCTACATACAGGAGATCCGGCTTGCCAAAGCCATGCAGTTTTTACACACGACAGACCGCTCCATTGCCTCCATTGCCGAGGCTGTCGGCTACCATAATCAGGGCTTCTTTTACCGAAAGTTCAAGGAACGCTACGGTCTGCTGCCGGGGGATATACGAAGGTGATCCTACTCCGTCTTTCCCAACTCCTTGCAGATACGGTCATATTCTTCCTCATCCAACTTGTAATGCTTCTTATAGAGAAAATAAGAAAGTAGCATCAAAATGCCCGGCACGATGGACATAAAAATCAAAAGCCCCATAGCCTGCTGATTGGTCACATGGGAAAGTACTGCGTCGATCTGGGACAACTTGCTTGCCTCTGTGATCAGGTTCTGATTGCACTGCTGCTCTAATTCTGAAATCTGGTTGGTATAATCGGTAACCCCCAGCAAAATATATGCGGCTGATGTGACCGCTACAATGATGGCTCCACCCAGTTTGGTGATAAAAGGACGTAGGGATGTGATGATGCCTTCATCACGCGAACCAAATTTGAGTTCGTTGTACTCGACCGTATTCATAATAGAGATCATCATGATCAGATAGTAGCAATACTGTCCGAAATTACAGAGCATATAGCCGATCATAAGCACCACAAATTTGCCCATGCCCTTGCCCGGCATCAGCCCGGAGGCAAAGATCATGACATAACCGATGGTTGCGATCACAGCCATATAGCCCATGAGTTTCTTACGATGGATATGACGTGAAATGGTCGGATAAAAGATCATCAAAAATGCCGTAACCGACATACCGACGGTCGTAAACAAAGAATAAAGTCCACCTTCATATCCATAGATAGAATAAATATAAGTTGAACCGATACCGCCCACGATCAATCCATTGCCGATCTGCTGGATCAAAAAGATGACTGCTACCCAGATCAACTGATCGTTCCGAAAGATCGCATGTACCAGTTTCCTGAAACTGAACTTCTCTTTTGCCTTATTCTCCTGCGCCGTATCGCGGTGCTCCTTAGTACCAAAAATGGTGATACAAAGAAAAAGCGGTGCTAAGATACCGATCACCAGCGCAATCCTACCGTATGCGTAAGCAGCATTACCGCCAATGGTATTCTTGCCTGTCGTAAAAAGCGGTATCAGGATCGTTGCCGCCGTACCACCAATACCGGCAAAAAGCGTAGCTCTCGAGGCAAACTGGTTTCTCGCATCTGCATCGGAGGACAGCGCCGGAACCATGCCCCAATAAGAAATATCGTTCATGGTATAGGTAATACTAAAGGCAAAATACATGACACCAAAAAATACCACGAACTTCCAGCCCTGCAACTGCACATTAAACATCAGATAAATAACCACCGAGGTCGATAAAATGCCTGCCAAAAGCCATGGCTTGAACTTACCATATTTACTTCTGGTGCACTCGATGATATTGCCCATGATCGGATCATTAAAGGCATCAAAGACACGCGCTCCGATCATAATACCGGTGATGGCGGTCAACTGCGCTGCCGTCAGCGAATGGGTAAACAAGACAAAGGTCAAAAGATAACTGTTAATCAGTGCGTAAACCGCATCACGTCCCATCGTTCCCAGCGGATAAGTGATCAAATTCCGCTTTCTGAGTTTTTCTTCATTCTCCATAAAAAGTACCCCTTTCCTACTCTCCATATTATATGTGTATATTCTACAACGAATAGAAAAGATACGCAATTCTTATGTGCAGTTTTCATAATTTATATCCTCTTCTTGCAAATATCCGCCAGACAGCATTTATCACAATAAGGTGCAGTCCGCGCGGTACACACGGCACGTCCGTGATCGACAAGACGATGGCAGAGTTCACTGCCCTCCTCCGGTGGCACGATCTTCCAAAGTTCCATCTCCACTTTTTTCGGATCCTTGATGCCGTCCACCAGTCCGATCCGGTTGCAGAGTCGGATACAGTGGGTATCCGTCACGATTGCCGGCTTGCCAAAGACATCCCCCATGATGAGGTTGGCACTTTTTCGCCCCACGCCGGGCAAGGAAAGCAGGGCATCAAAATCATCCGGCACATGGCAGTCATACTGATCGCGCAGCATCTTCATGCAGGCACTGATGTCCCGCGCCTTACTTTTGCCCAGTCCACACGGATGGACATATTTTTCGATTTCTTCCGGGGTCGCCTCCGCCAGCGCCTCTACCGACGGATAAGCCGCAAAAAGATCCTGCACTACAACATTGACTCTGGCATCCGTACACTGGGCAGCCAGACGCACGCTGACGAGCAGTTTCCACGCATCATCATAATCCAGGCTACAATGAGACTCCGGGTATTCTTCCTTTAATCTTTCTATGACAAGTTTTGCTAATTCTTTTTTTCGCATCCTTTTCTCCTCTACTCATACTCCGGCAGATGTATGCTTCCGCCTTCAAACATTGCCTTGACCTCTCCTATAAAATAAAGAGATCCAAAAATAATAATACGTTCTCCTTTTTCTTCTCCTAAAGCGATCGCCTTTTGGATCCCATCCAAAAGATCTCCACTTACCACAGCAGACATTCCATCTTCCAAAAGATTCTGACACAACTCGTCCGCCTGTAAACTGCGACTGGTATCAACCGTAGCACACAAAAAGGTGTCTGCCAGCGGATACATGGTCCGCATCATCGACCGATAATCCTTATCTGCCATAACTCCTACCAAAAAGACAAATTTTTCATCCGGAAACATATTTTTTAGTGAGTTGAATAACGCTTCAACTCCCTGTGGATTATGAGCTCCATCTGCCAAAACATACGGTTTTTCGGACAAAACCTCCATTCGTCCTGGCCACTTAGCTTCCGCTAACCCTTGTCGAATGATTTCCTCTTTTTTCGACAAAAAGTTATCCCCGAGATATCCACAATGGTTATTGAATAATGTTTCCACTACACCCACAGCCAATGTGGCGTTAGCCCTCTGAAATACGCCGTTTAGCGGTATTTCGTAGGTTGAGATTTTTGTCAACAAGTTATCCACATTTGTAATGGGGACATCCAAAATCTCCGCCTGTTTTTTTATCACATCCGCTGCTTTTTCATCCATAATTCCAAGAACTGCATGGGTACCTTTTTTCAAAATCCCGGCTTTTTCCGCTGCAATTTCTTCTATGGTATTTCCAAGAATTGCCGTATGATCATATCCAATATTTGTAAACGCACAAACCTCAGGAACAACGGATAATCCCGCAGTCGAATCTTTCGCCCCACCGAGTCCCGTTTCTAAAACAACGAAGTCACAATTCTTCTCTTTAAAATATAGCACTGCCATTCCCAGGCACAAATCAAACATCGTTGTTTCCTGTCTCATCGGAAGTGCTAACACACGTTCTCCTAATCGTATGACATCATCTTTTCCAATTTCTTCTCCGTCAACAACGATACGTTCTGTAAAGCGGATCAAATGTGGTGATGTAAATCTTCCTACAACAAAACCGGCAGCATGTAATATACTACTTACAAATGCTGCCGTTGATCCTTTTCCATTGGTTCCGGCAATATGAATGATTTTCATGCCCGCCTCCGGATGATCTAAACGTTCCATCATTTCCGCGGTCACATCTCTTCCATATGCCTTTCCAAATCTTCTTTTTGATTGTATGATTTCGATAATTTCTTCGTATTGCATGTGCGCTATACCACCATGATAATGCCTCCATCATTGGCATACATACTGCTGACACCTGCCGTATCAACAATAAAAATATCCTTAAAAGAGGCTACCTTTTCTATTTTTTCTTTTAATTGTAGCGCACGCTCCCTACAGTTACAATGGGAAATTGCCAGAACACGGTTCTCACAGTTCTTGGTCACTTCCATCATGGACTGGACCATACGATCCAATGCCTTGTTCATGCCTCTTGCCTGGGCTAACTGTTGAATGGAGCCTTCCTCGGTCGATCCCATGATCGGCTTGATGTTGAGGGTGCTGGCAAGTTTTGCCTTCAGATTGCTGAGACGACCTGCTTTGCGCAGGGTCTCTAAGGTCTCCAGTACAAAGAAAGTGTGCTGGTTTTCGATGTAATTACCGACATTTTCAACCACTGTCTCAAAATCCATACCGGCTTCTTCACAGGATGCAATATAGAGTCCGATCAAAGATTCCCCGACAGAAGCGGACTTGGAATCGATCACACAGATCTTCTTATCCTCATGGTCTTCTAAGAAAAGATCCTTTGCCAGACAGGCACTGTTGTAGGATCCGCTCAACTGTGATGACAGGGTGATCACATAAATATGGTCTGCATCACAATCCATCGCCTGCATATAGGCATCCGGGGAAGGACAGGCTGACTTTGGGCTCTCCTCACTGGCAGCGACCTTTTTCAAAAAATCTGCCTGATCAAAGGTCATATCATCAACGATCTCTGCATCATCGACCTGTAATGTCAGCGGAACATTGGCAAAATGTCCGTTCTCTTTCATTTCTTCTGATAATTCTCCACAAGAATCAATGATTATTTTATACATAAAAACGCCTCCCAACCTGTTTGTGGTTTTGTTTTATTTCTCACGTGGTTTTCATCACCACATCATAATAATATATAAAACCACTTTTGTAAATACTTTTTGCGCATTTTCCAGCAAAAGTGGCTTTTTCCTACTCTTTTACAAGACAAAAGTCAAAATATAGAGCGATTGATTTTCAAAATAGGTCAGTTCCTGCTGCCCCTCCAGATATGTAAAGATTCTATCCTGCCCGATCAGATCGTCTTTTACTTGCAGGTAATCCTGCAAATTTGACATACGAAGGGAGATTTCTGTCGCACCCCGTCGATATTTTTCTCTGATCCGGCTGCCAATAGCAGACAAATCTGCTGTCTCAAAATACAGACCTTCCTGATAAAAGTAATTGTCCGTCACGGATTCACAGGCAGGCAGGTCAAAGGGCATATCCGCCGTATGGGTCGCCGCCAGATCCTGCGTACTGGCGCCCAGATAGCCGTAATCGATCTTCTTGGCACCCTGCAATTCTCCCAGAAAATGGGTGTTGCCCCAAGTGGTATCAATATAATAGTATTCTCCGTCCAGATTGGCCAGATTCCATGCATGGTTATCGCCACCTGCCAGACCGGTCACCACGATAGACGACACGCCCAGTTGCCACAAAAGATATTGCGTCGCATCCGCATAGCCCTGACAAACCGTCTTCTTACCTATAAATACGCTGATGATATTCTGATTATTCTGGCTATCGGCATCATAATCCACCTGACTGATCAGTGTTTCATAGACATACTTGACTTTTTCATAATCGGAGGCATCGCTGTCGATCCCAGCCAGCCAAAGGTCTGCAACATCGTCGATCTGCGCTTGCAAGTCCTCCCGCTCCTGCTGGGTATAGGTATAGGTCGGCATAAATTCCATGCCGATCACCTGATCAAAACTGGAATAGGTGTTGTACTGGTAACCGGATGTCCAGAAAAGCCCGCCGTAATCTGCCATCACACAGCGATATGCCTTGTCTAAGGCATCCTGATCCTTGGTGGATACCGTCACGCAATCGGTATGATGCTGGATGCAATCTAAGATCTGATCGTAGACTGTCTGCTCCTCTGCCGACAACTGCTGGTAGGCAAAGCGGTCTGCCGAAATGGTCTCAACCTCTTTTGCCTCGCCCACAACGACCTTTTCCAGCCGCCCATTGACGGTCTCCTGTAAAAAATCCACCGGACCGCAGGCAGTAAGAAGTAAAAGGCAAAGACTGCATACAAGCCCCAGACAGGCATATATTCTATTATGTCCTTTTGTATTTTTTCTCATTCTAATTTCCAAAGGTTAAAAAATCGTTAAAGTTCAGGCTTCTCCATAAAAAGATACGATCAGATCTTTCAGGTTGCCGTAATCTGCCTGCCCCATCAATTCTCTTGCGGAATGCATGGCAAGCATAGGTACACCCACATCGATCGTGCGCATCGGTAAAAGTGCAGAGGAAATGGCTCCCAAAGTACCGCCGCCCACAATGTCAGATCGATTCGTATATTTCTGGTAAGCGATCCCATTTGCCCGTGCGATCTGTTCTACAATGCCAATGGCTTCGCAGTCCGTAGCATAAGATTGAGAAGCAGCCTCCTTGATGGCAAAACCATCTCCCATGATCGGCTGTGATGTGATGTCTGCTTTTTCCACATGATTTGGATGCAGGGCATGCGCCACATCCGCAGAGACCATCAGTCCCTGATAAATGGCATCTTTTGCAGTCCGAGCCGTCCATCCCATAGATTCATAGATCTTTTCGATGACATCGGTGAGAATGGCAGATCCTGCGCCCTGCTTGGTCCGGCTGCCGATCTCCTCGTGGTCGTAACAAATGCCGATATTTAAATGCTTGTCACAAGTTGCCTGACACATAGCCTCCATGATCGCAGCACAGGAACTGATATTATCAATACGCGGCGATGAGATCATATCCTCTCGCAGACCGATCTGAGCCGGTTCTTCCCAGACATAGATAGACAGTTCAAAGTCCAGAATATCCTCCACCGGCACTTGCAGTTCTTTTGCCAGAAATGTCATAAAGGCATCCTCATCCTCGCCCATGCCAAGCAATGGCAGCATATCGGCCTGGCGGTTGAGTTCTATGCCCTTATTGATCTCACGGTTCATATGGATGGCAAGGTTTGGGATGGTTGCCAATGGTCTTTTACTGTCGTACAGGCGCATCTGCGGATGTAGGCACTTATCTGACCGCAGTGCCACGCGTCCGGCGATCCCCAGCGGACGATCCAGCCATGTGTTCAGAATGGCTCCGCCGTAGACTTCCACATTCAGTTTATGATATTTCTTGGTCTTGACATCCGGGCTGGTCTTGATCCGCATACAAGGATAATCCGTATGTGCCGCAGCAATGCGGAGTGCGATATTATCCTGACTTGCCAGCATCTCATCCTTTTTTGGCACGGTAAATGCCAGGATCGTTGTGCCATGATGATTGATATAATACTTTTTGCTTTCTTCCAGATGCCATGCTTCTTCCATGGCAAGCGGTGCAAAGCCTGCCGCCTCTAAGTCTGCTGCGCACTGCTGCACCAGATGAAACGGCGTGATCCCCGCCTTCAAATATTTCACTAAGACCTCATTCTTCATTCTACTTCCTCCATATATAGCATATCGCCTTTTCTTACTGTCATACGTCCTATCTGCGCAGGACGGGCAACACTCTTTGTATAGGAAACAATCTAGGGCAAGTATGACCGGGGGGCACTGATGTTCCCGTCCTGCTCAGCCGCCGCAAAGCAAAAGGCGACATGCTATGCACGCCGCCTTTCCTTAATCATGCTGTATCCCAATTTCCTGCTCAATTTAAATCAAGATGTATAAACTAAAAAGGTACATTGAAAACGGTCTGATTAATACTTCGTAGATTAGCCTACTACTGTTACGTTTACTGCCTGTGGTCCCTTAGCACCATCTGTAACATCAAATTCTACAGCAGCGCCTTCTTCTAAAGACTTGAAGCCCTCCATGTTAAGGCCTGTGTAGTGTACGAAAACATCATTGCCTTCTTCGTCAGAGATGAATCCGTAACCCTTCTGGTTGTTGAACCACTTTACTGTACCCTTGCTCATTACAAGTACCTCCAAAAAAATTATCTATATTGGAAACCAATATGTGATTAGAGTAGCACACAAGCGCCGAAAAGTAAAGGCATTTCGGTCTTTCTTACACGGCTTTTTCCACTGCGATCGAAAGTCTCCCAAAAAAGGCTAATACCCATGTTTTCCATGCTTCTTCCATGCTTCGATCCAGAGAAAATCCCTGCATGGTGCAACCTGCCGTCACCAGTAATTCTTCCCCGACATAGCGTAAATTCAGGGTCAGATTGGCTACCTCGGACGGCTGGATGGAAAGACTCTGTCCCTCTATGATCTCGCGTAAAAGTTTTTGCGGACATAGAAAGGTAAAATGAAAAGATGCCGGTTTGCGCTTGCCCTTGATCATATCAAAGCACAATTTGCGCACATAGCCATAAGGCACACAGCGCTCCCCGGACAGTCCTTCCTCCAAAAGTTCCTCCTCGGTTAGATAGCCCTTGGTCAGATGTCCGTCCAGAGAATAAGTCATCCTGGTCGTGATCGTCGCATCTGACAACAAGAAACGATCAAAGGCTTCCGACGCCAAAAGGTCATTCATGCAATTTTTTACATCTAATACTTTAAGTGCTAACATTCTCTCTCCTTGGTATCTGTGATAGGTCACTGCCTCTATTTTAACAGAACTCCTGCTTCCCGCCTATCCTTATTATATACGCCGGAAAGATTCATACAGATCCAGCGCCCCATAGCCCCACTGCCTGTTGGGATAAAGGTCACCGGGGATCGGCCTTGCCCCCCGGATCAAAAAAATTTTAACTTGTGTCGTATTGACCAGAGTATCCTGCCGTCTGTCGCACCATTGCAGATAAAGTGCCGCGGCCCCTGATGCGATCGCCACAGCCCCGCTGGTACCGGTCTGCCTTTCATACCGGGCTTCCGCCGGGAAATTGCCCCTGCCTGCTACTGCTCCTTCGACCGCATAGCCCGGTGCCGCCAGATCCGGTTTGATCCGCCGGTCTATAGTATAGCCACGCCCGCTTTCCAAAAGAATAGCATTTTCCACGGCATTGTAGCCTGCAATGGTCAGAACGCGGTTGGCATCCGCCGGATTCATAATGGTCGTATCCGGGTTGGATGCCAGAAAGTAGATGCGCCCACATGTCAGCGCCTGCCCCGGCAGATACATATGAAATTCTCCCGGCTGTCCGTTTTCGCTGTAGACCCGGATCCGCCATATGCCCTGCGCCGGTTTTGTAAAACGATAATAGATCAGTTGGTTGCCTGCCGTGGCTTCCGGGAAACTGTAGTCCACTTCCACCGTCGTTCCATCCAGAGGAAAATCATAGATCTGACTACCCGCCGTCTGGATCCCGACCGCCGGATGTACCTCCCCGGAAGGCGAAACGATCGCCACCTCATAGCGGGCAGGTGCCAGACACCACTGTTCCATGACAAAACCGCAGACATCTTCTTCCACCACAACTTCCACCTGCCGGTAGGCCTTTTTCCCCAGTCCTTCTTCTATGTCCTCCGCCGTAAAGACTCCCTGAAAATGCTTTCTTGCCGCCGCAAGATTTCCGGTCGCCGTCACTACACATCTGCGGTAGGCAACCGCCAGATCATTCAGATAAAGTGCCAGGGAATTGTTGCCGCTGTGGCTGCTGAGCCCGCAGCCCAAAGACATACAAATCACGAGCGCCTGCCCCCGCATCCTTGCCAGTTCATCCAAAAACTGTATGCCGAACATGATGTCATTTTCCGCATAGCAGGTCGCATCCTCCGGGATAAAATAATACTGGCGCAGATAAGGTTTTGCCTCTTTTAAATGCACCATGGCGATGTCCGCCGCCGGTGCCGCCCCACTGTGATCTCCTACGTCACTGCCTGCAGCCACGCTCGCCACATAAGTTCCGTGCCCGGTCGCATCACGATTGCCATAGACAGAAAGGCTATCTTTTCCATACACTCTGCCGTAATAAGGCTGTGGCAGGTCATCCGCCGTTCTGGCCGTGCCTTCGTTTTCTTCCACATAATTCTGATCCCAGACCGCGACGATTCGGCTTTCCCCAGCGGCATCCAAAAATGCTGGATGGGTCGTATCGATTCCAGAATCCAAAAAGCCGATCAAAACGCCTTTTCCATCCAAGCCCAGCGCCGGGTTTTCCCGCACCTGCAGGATCCCTGCTGCATCCAGGGCTTCCATGGACAGAGGCTGGTAGCAGTTTGGTATGGCATTATAGTGGTAATTTGCCACCCGAAAGTCGGGATAGCGATCGCGCGAGACAAAAAGAATGGTGTAATTGTTCCCCACATCCAGACCACAGATGCCATCCGAAAGCGGAGGCAAATATGCCGTGTTGCGCACGATCAGATCGTAATAATCATTTCCATAGATCATATCATAACAATTCATATAATATCTTATGCTATGATCTGCTTTCTATATCCAATTCCTGCAAAAATTCTTCCAGATAAGTCTCGCCTTCCTCATAGGCAAAATCCATAAAATACGCATGGGTCTGCTCATAGGCAGCCTGCTCGCTTTCCGGCAGGGCGATCTGCCCTAAGGTCTCCAAGCCCCGCTCGATCGATCCTGTATCATAGGAAGCAAAAGCCTCCTTGATCTCCTGCCAAAGATACTGCCTTTTGTCGCGAGACATGACCTTTTTCTGCTCCGACTCTTTTTCCGTCTTTGCCAGAGCATCCTGCATATAGGAAAGTTCTGCCCGCACTTCCTCTAAGGCATCATCCATACAGGAAAGGAGTTCCTCGATGTGGCGATCAATGTATTTCTGATTGCCTACGATCGCCGCCATTTCTAAAACTTCCGCATATTCGCTGAGATATTCCTTCTTGATCTGTCGGCTGGCACTCTTGACACCATGCACCTTGGCACGGAAAAGTTCCCGGTCCTCCTTAGCATAGACTGGCAGTTCCTCCCGCAGTTCTTCCATCTCATCCAGATAGGTCTGCAAAGCCCGCGCATAGATCTCGATATGATGTGCCTGCCCCGCGTTGTCCCGCAAGACGACCGGCGTCTGCTTTTCTTTGGGCAGCAATTCCTCCAGCGTGTTTTTGAAGCGGAACATATCAATCGGCTTGCCCAGGAAGGCATCAAATCCCTTGTCCTTAACAGCCCGTAAAATATCTTCCTGATCGCTCGCCGTCAAAAGCACCAATGGCACTTGACTGTATTTGCGGATCTCGGCTCCCGCTTCCAGCCCATTGACTTCCGGCATAAGATAATCCAAAAAGATCAGATCATAGTCCTCATGTCTGGCAGCCTCAACTGCTTCCATACCGTTCGCCACGATGTCCAGTTGTACTTTCCAAGGGACTATCATATGGCGGAAGATCTGCTGATTGATGACCATATCATCTGCCAATAAGACCCGCGCCGTCGGATAGACATAATCCGGGCAGACATCATCCTTGTAGTTGACTATTCTATCAACCAAAGTAAAGTGATTGATCTCACCCGGCTGGATTTTGCCTTCATCCGCCTTTCTATGGCAGAAGGTCACCTCTACCCTTGTACCCTTTCCCTGCTGGCTCTCCACCTTGCAATCGCCCTGCATGAGTTTGCATAATTCCTTGACAATAGTCATGCCAAGTCCTGTCCCCTCCTGTCCGTCCACGGTATAGGTACGATAGGACTCAAACATATGCGCCATCTGTTCTTCCGTCATGCCCGCTCCGGTATCCTCGATCAGGCAGCAGAAACGCACCCGGTCATCTTCCAGATCCTGACAGGACAGGGTCAGGTCGATCTGACCGGATTTGGTAAATTTGACCGCATTGGAGATCACATTTTGCAGGATCTCCCGCACATGTTCCTCATCCCCAATGACTGTCTGCGGGATCGGCGTTGCAAAACGCGCCCGACAGCCGACATCATGCCCATGCAAGTTGTATAAGAGCATCTGCATGAGTTCCGTGATCAGGTGTTCCATGGAATAAGCGTGTTCTTCCAATTCCAAACGTCCCACTTCCATCTTTGAATACAAAAGGATCTGATCGATCTTTTCTAAAAGATCATTGCCTGCACCTCGCACATAAGAGATCATGGCACGGTTTCTGGCAGAAATGGCATGGCTGGTCATGAGGATGTCACTGGCTCCTATAATGGCATGCACCGGTGTCCGCAGGTCGTGGCTCATGGTCGCAAGCATGTGGCTTTTCATCTGTGCTTGCCACTGTGCCGCCTTGCTCTCCTCGGTCAACTGCTCCAGACGCGCCCGCTCTGCCGTCACATCTGCAACCGACAACTGATAGCCTAAAAGCCGCTTGCCCTGACAGATGATACGCTCTTTACATTCATAAGTCTTGTCCCGATAGACATAATCACCCACACCGCCGTCCTGCACAAAGATCATATCCTTATGTTTCCAGAAGAAGTCATGGATATCCTCAAAATTGCAAAACTCCTTGCCATCCAGGAAAATATCCATCGCCATACCATTGGCATCGATCAATTCCAGGTTTTTATCCAGCAAAAACTGCGCCACACTGGAATTTGCAAAAGCATTCTGCTGCATGACCACGCTGGTCGCCACCAGACGATTGGCAAAGATCAGATATAAGATGATAAGACAACTTGCCAGACATACCACCAAGAGCAGGGAATGTCCCCGTGTTGATTTGACCTGCCAGGTACTGCCCACCACAGACGGCAGACAAATGGCGATAAACATAAGGGCATTCGTGATGCTGTCGCGTTTGGAAAAATGCTGTGTCTCATATGAATATAAGGCTCCCGCCAATACAAAAAGCGCGTTAGAGATCGTAAAGAAACGAAATGCCACCACATAGGTATCCGGCTGGTCGAAATGTAAAAATATCAGGATAAGTAAAACGATCAGATAAAGAAATAAGCCCACATGGATAGCATGAGGCAATTTGATATGCAGATAATCGACCGCATAATAAGAGATAACGGTCGTCAGCGTCAGTATCAGTAGATTTTCCAACTGGGCAAAAAGACCTACGGCTCCCGTCAGCATCAAAACGATCCGATAAAAATCAAAGACGGCGATTACACCTAAAAAGAGAGGCAAAAGACGATGTTCTCTGGAATACACATGATGCGCGATATAGGCAAATACCGTGACCAGTGTCACCAGCAAACATACCACTTGAAATCCAAATACCATCTAAATTGCCTCCCATCGGTTTATGATACGCTCGATCTCGGAACGTATGTAAACCGGCTTGTATGGTCTGACGACATAGCCTGCCACATTTAAGTCCTTGCATGCCATGATCGTCTTGGTGTCACAGAGTGCAGATACAAACATGATTGGCACACTCTCCTTTGTCATATCCATGACCCGCTTTGCCGCCTCGATGCCATCCATCTGCGGCATGTCGATATCCAACAGGATCAGATCCGGATATGGATTCTTCTCTAAATATTTGATCAGTTGTGCGCCCGACTTCAAAAGCGTCACCTTGTAATCATCCTTTAAAATGTCATAGATCATCTGTAAATTGGTCTTCATATCATCCACCGCAATGATATGAACCTCCCGCTGATGCTTGATCATTTCCTTCCGCTCGGTCTCAGAAGCAGCCGAAACTTCCTGCTTGCCCTTTGGCGGCAAGATGGCGATCGACATATTGGCACGGTCAGACAGATCCAGTGTCGTGCCATCCAAAAGCCGCACGATCGGTCGCAGATTGTGGGCATCCGCATTCTCCTTGATCACACCGACCCTGCCATCGGACAATTCCACCTCGGTGCCCTTTGGATAAAGAGGGATGGAACGCAGCATGACCTCAACGACCTCCCGGTCAAAAAGGATCCCGCAACCGCCCATAAGATACTCTGCCGCTTCACACGGCGCATAAGGCTCTTTGTAAGGACGCTTGGAAACCAGCGCATCATAGACATCTGCCGCATGTAAGATCTTGGTAAAAAGAGTCTGCTCCTCACCCATGACACCATTAGGATAGCCTGTCCCATCGACATTTTCATGGTGAAAGAGAACCGCCACCTTGATCTGTGCAGAAAGGTCAAAACGATCCTTGATGAGTTCATAGGAAATGACCGGATGCTCCTGCATACGCTTGTATTCTTTCTGGGTCAGACGCCCCGGCTTGTTGAGGATCTCCCCCGGGATGGCAAGTTTGCCCAGATCATGCAAAAGGGCTGCCGTGACCAGTTGTGCCATCTCTTTTTCATTCATGTGCATTTCCATGCCGATCACACCGCACAAAACACCTACATTCACGGAATGTGCATAGGTATAATCGTCATAGGAACGCAGATCCAGCATATCCAAAGAAATCCTTCCCTTGGAAAGGATCTCTTCGACCAACTTTTCTGCCACGACCTTGCAGCCGTCAATATCTCTTTTTTCGATGCAATCCATGCCCTCCGCACGCAGTTGCGGCGAAATGGCATCCTCCACCTCAATGTCCTGTGTCAGTTCATCCTCGATGTAGATACCCGCATAGCCGTATTCGATCAGTTTTTCGATGTAATTGTCCGTCAGCAGGATATGACTGCCAACCAGCGTTCGCCCATTACTATCATATAGGCTGGTCGCCAGCTGCATCCCTGCTTTTGCTTCCGTCAGTGCGATGTATCTCATGTATATCTACTCCCTCAATACCGTAAAAAATTATCCTTCGATCAGATTGGCTTCTGCTCCACGCATCACGATCTTTGGTCCGCCCTTTTTCGTCACATAGTCCTCTGTGATAATGACTTCCCCGATGTTGTCATCCTTAGGGATCTCATACATGATATCCAGCATAAACTCCTCTATGATGGCACGCAGGGCTCTTGCGCCAAGTTCTCTCTGCTTTGCCTGTTTTGCAATGGCATGCAGTGCCTCATCCGTAAACTCCAACTTGACCTCATCCAGTTCCAGTAACTTCTGATACTGCTTGATGATGGCATTCTTTGGCTCTTTCAGGATACGGACTAACATATCCTCATCCAGTGCCTCCAGTGAAAAGAGGATCGGCAGACGTCCCAGAAATTCCGGTATCATGCCAAAATTCTTGAGGTCTTCGACTGTCGCCTTCATCAGGATATTTTCTTCCTTGTCGTACTTATCCTTGAGATCTGCCATAAAGCCCATGGAAGATGCCTTGTTGAGTCTCTCCTTGATGATAGAATCCAGATCCGGGAAGGCCCCGCCGCAGATAAATAAGATATTCTTGGTATCTACGATGGTCATCGGCACCATGGCATTCTTGCTGCTGGCTCCGACCGGAACCTCAACCTCGGCTCCCTCTAAGAGTTTGAGCATGCCCTGCTGTACGGATTCCCCGCTGACATCACGCTGATTGGTATTTTTCTTCTTTGCCAGTTTGTCGATTTCATCAATAAAGATGATACCGCGCTCTGCCTTTTCCACATCATTGTCTGCTGCCGCCAAAAGTTTGGAAACAACGCTTTCGATATCATCACCGATATAACCTGCCTCGGTCAGAGAAGTCGCATCTGTAATGGCAAGCGGCACATCCAGGAGGCGCGCAAGTATCTTTACCAGATAGGTCTTACCACTACCGGTCGGTCCGATCATGAGCATATTGGACTTTTCGATCTCGATCTCATCCATGGTCCCGGTTGCCACACGCTTGTAGTGATTGTAAACGGCAACGGACATGACCTTTTTGGCGTATTCCTGTCCGACCACATACTCATCCAGTTCTGCCTTGATCTTGTGTGGTGGCGGAATATTCTTGATATCCAGCACAGGTGCTTCCTGCTTGTCTTCTTTCTTTTTCTTCTTTTTCAGACGCTGTGAGTTTGGCATGTTCGGCATGAAATCAGAAAGATCCGAAAGATTTACCATGCTGATATTTGGCATCTTGGAAAAATCAATGTTGTTTAAACTTGCATTGTCCCCACTGCCAAAGCCAAAACCTTCCATGGAATCAAAGGTCTTTTGCATACAGTCGTTGCAGATACAGATGTTATTTGGAATGTGGATCATCTTGCCGGCAACAGACTCCGGTCTGCGGCAGATATAGCAGATGTCCTCATAATCATCCTTTTTGTCGTTATTCGGATCTGCGACGCTTGGGTCTACCGTAGTATCGCCTGTCACTTCTACGACATCCGCATTCTTGTCTTCTTCTTCATCTATTACTTCTCGAAAATCATTATCGTGTTCTGACATATTTTTTCCTACTTTCTGTTTTTACTTATATTAGAGAATTATAAAACAAAAAAGGGGGAAACTCAACCGAGTTTCCCCATATTTGCATCTCTGTTATCGAATTTCTTCTATGTAATGGATCGAATCGTTCTGATTGAGTCCATTGATGAAGTCTGCATGCGAACATCGCTTGTTCAGATCGATCACGACCATAAGCACCGTGTCCTTGCCCTGTAAAGATTGCCGCTTCTGCTTGTCAACGGAAGCAATCTCGTAGCCATTCTTGGTCACATAATCATACAGCACCTCAATGCCGTCTGATTTATCCACTTCCAGATACAACTTAATCTTGGTGTTATGCTCATCCACATAATGGCTTAAAGCTGTCAGCACAGTCATAACGAAAGCGATGAAAAAGAAAGCCAGCAGGCTTCCTGCGATATATCCCGCGCCGATCGCTATGCCAAGACAGGCGGTCGTCCACAGACTTGCCGCCGTCGTCAATCCCTTGACGTAATTCTTTCCGGTTACAATGATCGTACCTACGCCGAGAAAACCAATGCCGCTGATGACCTGTGCCGCCAGTCGGGCAGGATCTCCCGTGCCATATGTCACAACCAGATATTCATCTGTGATCATGGCAATGGTGGCTCCCAGACAGACCAGCGCAAAGGTGCGCAGACCTGCGGGCTGCCCATGCGATCCACGCTCCAAGCCGATCAATCCCCCCAAGACCGTCGCAAGCGCCAGACGCACAAATACAGAGAGCAAATTAAACTGCTCTAAATATTGTAACATTTCCATGTCGTCCCCTTATTGTATATTGTCTTAGCCGACTACCTCTTTTGCGATATCCGGGTAGTTAGTGATGATAGCATCCACGCCGTACTGACAGCACATTTCCATATATGGTCTCTCGTTGACTGTCCATACGTTGAGTTTGAGTCCTTTTTCCTTGCACTCTTTGACAAATCCGTCATATTGCAGATTGTAAAGTGCAGGATGGAGTGCGTTGACACCGTGCTTTACGCCGTAAGACGGCATATCGATCGGACCGTCTGCATATAAAAATCCAACCTCTGCATCCGGCTTCAACTCGTGGATACGTGTCACTGTGTAATGATTGAAGGAAGAATAGCAAACGCGGTCTTCCATGCCCATTTCCTTGGTCAGGGCTAAGATCTTTTCCTCGATCTTTTCATAAAATACCACACCGGTCTTGATCTCAATGTTGATGAAAAGCCCGGTTGGCTTTAAGAGTTCAAACACTTCTCGCATGGTAGGGATATCAGCATGCTTATACTCCGGTTTGGTGCGGTTGTAATTGAATGCCCGCAATTCTTCCAAAGTATAATCCTTGACCCATCCCTTGCCATCGCTGGTACGGTCGATCGTCTCATCATGGATGACGACAATCTGGTCGTCCTTTGTCAACTGGATATCCAGTTCCACTCCGTCAGCGTCTAAATCTACCGCCTTCTGAAAAGCGGCAAGTGTGTTTTCCGGTGCATATCCGCTGGCTCCTCTATGCGCCCATACAAGTGGTTTTGTGCTCATTATGTATTACTTCCTCTCTCTTAATCTTCAAAATCAAATGCATCAATCCCCTGCTTGATACCTTCTCTGCTGTCGCCGTGTTTTACAAACTGCATGGTAATAAATGCGATCACCATAAAGACTGCGGCATATGGGAACAGCGCCTTGTAGCCGACATGCTCCATCAAAAAGCCTGCTACGATCGGTGTAACGATCTGTGCTGACATACTAAAGGTATAGTAATAGCCGGTGAACTTACCGATGTCACTTCCCTTACACATTTCCAGAACCATCGGCAGACTGTTGACATTGATGCCTGCCCAGCCAAATCCTACTAACAAGAAGAGAACATAGAGAACCGGGCTGAAGGTGTCACTCATAAGTGAAAATGCAAGTGCCACGATAAAACTGATCAGCATCAGGATGATACCACTCAAAATGGTCTTCTTACGTCCAATCTTGGCTGCGATAGAGCCGACCGGAACATAGGCTAAGATGGCACCACCGGTTGCAACGGTAAGGCAAAGGGATGCCTGACCGGTCGTCATTTCCCATACGCTCTTTGCGTAAGTGGTAAACCATGTCTCCAAAGCATTGTATGCGAAGAACCAGAAAGCTACGGAAAGGAGTAAGAAGATCAGACTTCTCTTGACATCCTTTGGCAGTTCTGCATTACCGGACTCATCCTGTACTTCCAGATTCTCTTCCGGATGTGCAGCCTCATATTCGCGCATCTGCTTATTTAAGTCTACTTCATCTACCGTGATCATAACGATCATGACGGCTACGACCATGATACCTGCTACGATCAGAAAGATCGGGAAGTAGTTCTCATGCTCGCTCTTGGAATTCAAAGTCACACTGGCGATCACCAGATACATGATACCGCCCAGTGCTCCCATCAGATTGATGATGGCGTTGGCTCGGCTTCGCAGTGGCTTTGGTGTGATGTCCGGCATCAAAGCAACCGCCGGGCTGCGGTAGGTTCCCATGGCAACCAAAAGTGCTCCCAATACCCCGATAAAGAGTGCCAATTTGGCTGTCGACGGGTTCTCATAGTAAGAATTATCGATGAATGGGATCAAAAGCATCAGGATGACTGCTGCGATCGTTCCAAACAGGATAAATGGCTTACGCTTGCCCCATTTGCACTTGCACCGGTCGGAAATACCACCAAAGAGCGGCAGTAAGAACAAGGCAAGTACATTGTCCGCTGCCATGATGGCACCGGAGATCGTCTCATTCATATGGAATGTGTAGGTCAGGATGATCGGAATGATGGCATTATACATCTGCCAGAATGCACAGATGGATAAAAACGCGAATCCGACCTGAACCGTCTTTTTTACGTTTAGTTTCATTTGTAAAAAACCCCCTTATTTTTTAATAATACACAAAGATTATACCATTTCGCCCCATGTGGGTAAAGTAAAAAGAACGTTAAATAATAGCCATAGTTTCCATCCCGGAGTTGTAACTTTTTTCCCATCATGCTAGAATTTAGATAGAAATTTTCAGATGCGGGGTTTTACTATGTATATTCAACTAAACGGACAGATATTATCTTATGAAAAAGAGGGAGAAGGCAACCCCATCATTTTTTTGCACGGCAATGGAGAAACACACGCGATCTGGGATCGCATGATCGCAGAAATGTCCATGGATCATACGGTTTATGCCATCGACAGCCGCGGACAGGGTGAAAGTGCCACCCCAAAAGAATATCATTATAAAGATATGGCAGCAGACGTCATCTGCTTTATCGAGTCCTTACATATTGAAAAGCCGGTCTTGTGCGGCTTTAGTGACGGCGCCATCATCACACTGCTCGTAGCCTTAAAACGCCAGGATCTTCTTTCCGCCATTGTTCTGTGCGGAGCCAACCTGAGCCCTAAGGGTCTGACCGGCTCTGCCAGACGCGAGATCAAATCTCTTTACAAAAAGACAAACAATCCACTGGTGGAAATGATGCTGTTAGAGCCGGACATTGCGCCGGACAAATTGCGTTCCATCAACCTTCCTGCTCTCGTCTGTGCTGGCAGCAAGGATATGATAAAGCCCAAGGAGACCCAGACGATCGCAGATCACCTGCCACAGGCGACCCTGCATATCTTTGAGGGCGAGACACACGGCTCTTATGTCGAGCACACCGATAAACTCGCTCCGGTCTTACGCAAGTTTTTGTAGGGTTTTCATTTAAGACAAAAGGGAAAATCCCATAACGGCAATGCCCAGGACAACCAGAATGATCCCGGTTACTCGGTTTAAAGTCTTTGGCTTTGCCTTATTTGCAAAAGCGGCAGCGATCCGCGCCCAGATCAGGGTAAAGACAATGCAGAGGATCCACACGGTCACGTCCGGCAAGCCACCGATCGCAAAATGTGATACTGCCCCGGTCAGTGCCGTAAATGTCATAATGAACACACTGGTGCCTACGGCGGTCTTTAATTCATAACCCAAGACAGATGTCAGGATCAGAAGCATCATCATGCCGCCTCCTGCGCCGACAAATCCACAGATAAAACCGATCAAAACGCCACAGATGATCGACTGGATCACACGTTTTTTCGGTGAAACACTCTCCATAGATTCTTTTGTCGTCATGACCGGTCGGACAATAAATTTTATTCCCAGTAAAAATGTCATAAAGACAGAGAAATTTCCCATGGTTTTCGATGGTACCAAGCTGGAAATGTAACTTCCCACGACCGTAAAGAGCAGAACGCTTGCCATCATGATCAAGCCATTTTTTATGTCCAGATTCTTGTGTTTTCCGTAGGTGTAGGCAGAAATTGCACTCGCCAAGACATCAGACGATAAAGCAATGCCGACTGCCATATAGGGGTCTAGCCCCAAAAATGTGATCAGCATGGGGCTGATGACCGCGGCTGCACTCATCCCCGCAAATCCGGTTCCGAGCCCCGCTCCCATTCCCGCAAAAAAAGTAACTAAGATCGTAAGCAACAAATTCATCTTTACGCTTCCTCCTCAAGTATATAATCAAGATTTTCTTCCATTTTTGTCATACTGCCTAAAAGGATATCCATTGTCTCTTCATCAATCCCCGCAAATAAAAGTGCAACAAAATCTTGCTGCAATTTTCTTCCCTGTGTGATGATCTCATCGGCTTTGGATGTGCATAAAAGTTTCGTCTTGCGACGATCCTCTGCCACTTCCTGTCGCACCAAATAGCCTTCCCTCACCAGTCGGTCTACATTGACCGATACCAGATTTGCTTTCAATTTTCGGATCTCAACAATATCACGGTCAGTTGTAAACTCCGGGTTATTTGCCAGAAACATAAGAATATCCAGGGCTGTCTGCGTCAAATGCCACTTCTTGCACAAAGGTTTGCAAAGTGCCATATATGCAGTGTCCACTTTTCTGCTGAATTCAAGTCCTGTTTTCATATGCATTTCCTTTCAAAATTGAATTGTTCATTTTTGAAGTATTTTAAGAAAATTACCTCCTTTTGTCAAGATGCATATTTTCATTGTCTCATAAAAAAGGTACTCTGCATCCTACAGAGTACCTCAAATAAAAACCTATATGATTATGTAGGGAAGATAACTTCCCGCTCCTACTTGGCTGCAATGACATCCTTCATATCATAATGTCCTGCCAATTTGCCTGCTAAGAACTTGGCTGCCTCTACAGCACCTTTGGCAAATACGCTCTTGGAATATGCCGTATGCTTGAAGGTGATGACCTCGTCCATACCGGCAAAGATGACCTCATGCTCGCCCACAATGGAACCGCCACGCACAGCAGAAATACCGATCTCTTTCTTTTCACGCTTCTTGCGCTCCTGGGAACGGTCAAACTTGTAAACATAGGAGTTGTCCAACTCCTCGTTGATAGCATCTGCAAGTGCCAGCGCCGTACCGCTCGGTGCGTCCAGTTTCTGGTTGTGGTGCTTTTCTACGATCTCGATATCAAATCCAGCCTCCGCAAACACATCGGTTGCCTTTTTCAAAAGATCCATCAAGGTATTGATACCCAGTGACATATTAGCAGACTTTAAGACTGCTACGTTTTTCGATACTTCCTCTACACGGGCAAGCTGCTCGTCCGAAAGTCCGGTCGTGCAAAGTACCACCGGTGTCCCTGTCGTCTCACAATAATCTAAGAGTGCATCAACTGCCTTGGCATTGCAGAAATCAATGACAACATCTGCTTTGACATCACACTCTGCCAGGCTCTTATAGACCGGATAGTCGTTTGGCAGGCTGTCATTTAAGTCAATGCCTGCTACGATCTCAATATTTTCATCTTCTTTGCAAATGGCTGTAATGACCTGACCCATATGACCATTACAGCCATGCATAATCGCTTTTACCATGCTTAAAATCTCCTCTTCCGTTATCTAGTCTGCCCGATTACAGCAGTCCGTATTCTACCATTGCCTGCTTTAAGACAGCCGCATTAGCATCTGACATTTCGCAAAGTGGCGCACGCAGAGAACCAACTTCCATGCCAAGCAGGTTCAGAGCACGTTTTACAGGGATCGGGTTGACCTCGCTAAAGAGTGCATCAACGAGCGGCAAAGACTTCATCTGTAATTCTAAAGCCTTTTCACGGTCGCCAGCCATATAACTTGCACACATATCATGTGTCTGCTGTGGTGCAATGTTGGCAATAACGGAGATCACACCGATACCGCCGATCGCCATCAACGGTACAACAAGTCCGTCCTCGCCGGAATAAAGGTCCAACTTGCCGTCACACAGGTACATAGTCTTGGATGCCTGTGCCATATTGCCGGTTGCTTCCTTTAAGCCTACGATATTTTCATTCTCGCGAACCAGCGTTGCCACGGTCTCCGGCTGGATATTGCATCCGGTACGTCCCGGTACATTGTAAAGAATGATCGGCAATTTTGTCTCTGATGCAATCTGGCTGTAATGCTTGATCAAGCCTGTCTGTGTTGCTTTATTGTAATACGGTGTCACGATCAGTGCACCGTCTGCACCGTCTTCCTCTGCTTCCTGGGTAAGTTGGATCGCTGTCTTTGTGCAATTAGAACCGGTCCCTGCCACCACCGGAATACGATGTCTGGTAAACTCCACTGCCGCGCGGATCACGTTTCTGTGTTCTTCCATGGATAAGGTCGCGCCCTCGCCTGTCGTTCCGGCGATGACGATACAGTCCGTGCCACCTTTTACATGAAAGTCAATGAGTTCTTCCAGTTTATCGTAGTTTACCTCTAAATTATCCTTCATCGGTGTAACGATTGCAACTCCTGAACCTGTAAAAATAGCCATATTCTTCTCCTCCTTTATACAGTATATGCGACCTGTTTGCCTCGTGAAACAATGCATATATGTTTTATCTCTATCTTGTCATAAGGTCTTGCACATAAAAGACCAGCTCTAAGGAGCTGGTCAATACATACGCATCCATGATAGCTCCCCATCTCTTACGAGATGACAGTCACAAGCCTATTAAACTTGCGCCCAAGAAAACATCCGCAGAAGACGTATCCTTTCGGCGTGCCTCCCTTTCCTTCACACTCCACTGTGCCTGCCACATCCTGTGAATTACTAATGAATTACGCAACCTCTACCTTTTTATATAATACTTTTAAACTATAGCATTACGCTATTACCTTGTCAATAAATATCGACGGTTCAGACTTTCTCCGGTACGATATTTAAAATGTTGTCTGCCATATCAAATACACGCGGTAATGAATCCCTGCCTGTCAGTATCACATCTGTGTATAAGGACTTTGCCTGCAAGACCTCTAAGATCTGATCTTCCGTTGCCATGCCTTCCTTTACCAGTCCTAAGACCTCATCCAGAACCAGCATATCGCACTGTCCGGTCACAAGGGCTTTTTTTGCAAAATTCAAGCCATTTTGGATGTTCTGCTTCTGCTCCTGCTTTTCTGCCTCATCCAGCGCATCAAATCCCTCGCTGCAACGTTCAAAGCGAAAGACCTTGACCTCCGGCTCCAGCCTTGTCAGATATTCCGTATCCAGTTGTCCTTTCATGAACTGCACCACATAGGCACTCTGTCCGTTACTTGCCTTGCGGATGGCATTGCCAAGTGCTGCAGATGTCTTTCCTTGTCCCTCTCCGTAATAAATCTGAATAATACCCTTATCCATAATTCCTCCTACGACGGTTGAAATTTAAAATACATCACCAAGTGCACTCAGTTTACCACAGATTGTAAAATATGGCAATTATGTGAATTTTTAGTCCAATTCTTCAATCTTGCATACAGATACCTCATATGCAATTCTGCGTTCTGCCTCGTCCTCCGATAATTTCTTTACATATTCCCGGCTTTGGATACGACCGATCACGCTGACATGACTGCCGATCTCAAATGTCGTGGCATAACGGGCATTTCTGCCCCAACAGATGCATGGAATGTAATCTGATTTTCCATAAGAGCGGTTAACTGCCACCAGAAGATCTGCGATCTCCCGTCCCAGCGGCGTTTTACGATAAACCGGGGCTTTGCACACATAGCCATCCAGTGTGATGTAATTGCTCTTTCTTTCCTCATCCTCGTTTTCCATATATTCATCTACAAATTCAAGTTCCCTGACAAAGACAGATAAGATCAATCTGTTCTTTGTTTCTTCATGGCGATTATACGAGCGAAATTGTCCCGTCACATGGATCTTTTCACCAATATAAGACTGTGTCGTGTCAATTAATCTTTCAGATACCATGAGTGGAATGTAATCTGCATAATTGCTCAGACGGTTCACGGCTACTTCCACCACAAAAAAACCTTCCCCATACACCTCATGACTGTAAGAAAAATCCGAAACAATTTCTCCCACGATTGATACCTGATTGTTTTCTAACACTTTATCTGCCATTTGATTAGCCTCTCCCTTCTTTTGGATCTTTCAATCTTTTCTCCATTATGGTTTACCATGTGCAAGGTAAAAAGTGACAGGCATTTTGTCGATAAACTTGTAAATCCCTAAATTTGTGGTAAACTAGTACAGTATGTGTAAATTTGTATTATATTAAGGAAAGACCTTATAGAAAGAAGGATGACATGAAGCAATCAAGAGATGACATTCGTAACATTGCCATTATCGCTCACGTCGATCATGGTAAGACGACACTTGTAGATGAATTATTAAAGCAAAGCGGTGTGTTCCGTGCCAACCAGGAAGTTGCGGAACGCGTGATGGATTCTAACGATATCGAGCGTGAGCGTGGTATCACCATTTTATCCAAAAACACAGCCGTTTATTATAAGGATACCAAGATCAACATCATTGACACACCGGGACATGCAGATTTCGGTGGCGAGGTAGAACGTGTCCTTAAAATGGTAGACGGCGTTGTCCTAGTCGTTGATGCCTTTGAAGGTGCTATGCCACAGACCAAGTTCGTGCTCATGAAGGCACTGGATCTGGATCTGCCGGTTATCGTATGTATCAACAAGATCGACCGACCGGAGGCAAGACCGGACGAAGTTATTGATGAGGTATTGGAACTTTTCATGGATCTAGATGCCTCTGACGAACAACTGGACTGTCCATTCGTTTATGCTTCCGCAAAGGAAGGCTTTGCTGTCTTAAATCTGGACGACGAAAGAAAAGACATGGTTCCTTTGTTTGAGACCATTTTAGATTATATCCCGGCACCAACCGGTGATCCTGACCTTGGTACACAGGTTCTGATCAGCACGATCGACTACAATGAATATGTGGGACGTATCGGTATCGGAAAGGTCGACAATGGTTCCTTGCGTATCAACCAGGAAGTTGCCGTTGTCAACCATCATGAGCCGGACAAGTTAAAGAAAGTCCGCATCAATAAGTTATATGAATTTGACGGTCTGGAAAAGGTTGACGTCGAGGAAGCCCGCATCGGTTCTATCGTTGCCGTATCCGGTATCGCGGACATTCACATCGGAGATACCATCTGCAACCCTGACGATCCAAAGCCGATCCCATTCCAGAAGATCTCTGAGCCGACGATCTCTATGAACTTTATCGTCAATGACAGCCCGCTCGCCGGACAGGAAGGTAAATACGTTACCTCCCGTCATATCCGCGATCGTCTGTTCAAGGAATTAAACACGGACGTTTCCCTGCGTGTAGAAGAGACCGATTCTCCGGATTCTTACAAGGTTTCCGGACGTGGAGAACTGCATTTGTCCGTTCTGATCGAAAATATGCGCCGTGAAGGTTTTGAATTTGCCGTATCTAAGGCAGAGGTACTTTATCACACCGATGAGAACGGCAAGAAATTAGAGCCAATGGAGCGCGCTTATGTCGATGTACCGGACGAATTTACCGGTGCCGTTATCGAAAAACTCAGCCAGCGCAAGGGTGAATTGCAGAACATGACCCCGATCACCGGCGGCTACACACGAATCGAATTTTTGATTCCTGCAAGAGGTCTGATCGGTTATCGTGGCGAGTTCATGACCGACACCAAGGGAAATGGTATCATCAATACGATCTTTGAAGGCTACGCACCATACAAGGGCGACATTGCTTACCGTAAGCAGGGATCTCTGATCGCCTTTGAGTCCGGCGAATCCGTAACTTATGGTCTGTTCTCTGCCCAGGATCGTGGAACCCTCTTTATCGGACCTGGCGAAAGAGTCTATGCCGGTATGGTCATCGGATCTTCTTCCCGTGCGGAAGACATCGAGTTGAATGTCTGCAAAAAGAAGCATCTGACCAATACCCGATCTTCTTCTGCGGATGAAGCACTGACACTGGTTCCACCAAAAGTCCTTAGTCTGGAACAGGCGCTGGACTTCATCGATACGGATGAACTGCTTGAAGTAACACCGGAAAGCCTGCGTATCCGCAAGCGTATCCTGGATCCTACTTTAAGAAAGAGAGCCAACTTTAATAAAAAGTAAGGAAACGAAATAAACGCGCTGGGTTGATAGATTTCTATCAGCCCAACGCGTTTTTTATTTATTCTCCACCGTATCATTTTGCCAACAAACAGGTTGGCTACTTTTATCCTTTTTCTTCATCTACCACGCACCATCTTGAAAAGTCAGCACATATGTTTCTCCCGGAATCAAGTCATAAATTGTCAATGAATCATCCGTAAATTTATCTCCGGTTCCAAGTGCTTTGTCTATAAAAATTTGACCAGAATCTACCACATATCCATTTCCGTCACATAACTGGTAATCTATCATGTCATAGCCCAAACTCGTACGACTTCCAAATGTCTTTTCTCCAGATATACTAAAAGTAATACCTGCCATCATATCAGATGATGTACTATATGTTACATCCGTGATCATAAGTTTTGCTTTCATAGAGCCATCCCAATCCTTTTGGCATATTTCTTGTGGCAATCCCTGTACATCTATCGTTATTTCTTTCGTTGGCAGATTATATGTCTCGTATTGAACTTCATCAAATGCAAAACCATCTCCACTAATCGTAAAATAAACCGTACCATTCTCCGAACTTCCTTCTGCTATTTCATTTCTACCAATGCAGACATTGGCCAGCAAATGCTTACCTTCCGCCTTACTTTTATAGGTTCCAAAATCTAATTTATCAAATGTCTTCTTATCCTCATAAACAACTTGACCGTTCTCATTTTCTATTCGGATAGCGATTTTTCCGGATGCCGCAATCTCTTTTTCTTTTGTATCACATAGGGCAAAGAAAAGACTATAATCATCTGTGCTGTCATTATATTGAAAAGACCAGTTTGCTAATGTATTCACACGATGTGAAGAAATCTTTCCAATGGCTATCACCAGCACCACTACAATGATGATCCCTATGATTACCTTCACTTTCTTTTTCATTCGCATCCCCATGTCTCCTTTAATGCTGCAACTCGGTCATACCACATATTAATTTCTAAAAATGTTTCTTTTAATGATGATGGCACTTTTTGCAAATCTACTTTTATCATATTTGTCAGAAAATATTCCATTTCTTTTTTGCTGCTGTAAAAAAAAGAAACTATGTGATTATCCTTCGAAAAGTTAAAGTAATTTAAAGTTCCCACTTTAATACTTTTCTGAATGTCTTTATATATTTTATTGTCCTCCTCCCACGTTCCACACCACTTCTGCTTTTCTTTCCACTCAATTTCATATGCAGCATCCAGCATGGAAACCACTTTTTTATATGTTTTTTCATTATGTTCTAAAACACGTTTTGCCAGAAATTTTGCCTTTTTTTCTTCATGCAGACATGTCAACATTCCTAACAATTCACCGCAAAAAGGATATATATATGTATTTTTCCACTTCTGACAATTTTCAACTTCAAATTCCTGAGAGAAATAATCCAAAATATCTAATGGCGCACCGGCGATCATCCTGACATAATCTTCGCTATAATATTGGTATGCATTATCTCTATCGTTATAAAATGTTACCCGGTGTAAAAAAGGAGTTTCTCTGGCCAAAAATTTGTCTAGAATACCATAATCTTTATTCTCCAATGCAAGCGTTAGAATTTGCGTTCTTAACTGATCATCATATTTCACCTGTAATGGTACAGCATTATCCATGTCCCATGGAGCACGCTTTTCTATGCTTGTTCCACCACCATATGAATAACCAAATTGACGATATTCACTATTATCTACAAGCCATATAAATTCTTCATCCAACAACCACTTAATAAATGGATAATTTTTAAACTCTATTGCATAGTCAATCACGGTTTTTCCATACTCATCACTATTCAAAAACAGTTTATCTTCACGCTTCATGTAACTAGACCATAATTCTTCATCTTGTGAAAAAGCAATGTCATAATTTGTCATATGACCAGATATCGGAACACGCCTTTCTCCTGCGCTTAATATTTCTTCGCAGGATACCCCCAGTAAATCTGAAAAAATCAACATATCCTCCATCTGTATTCCATTTTGTCCATTACAAATCTGTGACAGTCGGTTATTCATTCTATTGAGTTCCACATCATCTGGATCAGTGCATCCCATCATTTTCAGACATGCCTTGCCAAATTGTCTGTTTGAGGGATATTGATTTTCTTTCACTAATTTTTTTAAATATGCGCCCACCTTTTTCTTATCTACGATATAATTCATCTTTAAACCTCCCTTCGTTCTACTAATAGTCTAAATGAACTTTTTTCGTCTGACTATCCATTAATTTATGTACATGAAAAGCATATGTCTTCACAGTTATGTTTTCATGTATGCTTTTTGCATATATCAACTATATTTGACTTATATAAAAAAAGGAAGATCCCGCGGATCTTCCTCTTCATCATATATAATATTGTTCTGCGCAAACTCTGAATCGTTCAAATAACGGTATATATTCATTTACAATTATCGAAAATTCCGCTGTAGCCAAACTGCCATCATAGTCATGTGCTAACTGATTTCTAATACGGAGCATCTGCATCCATTTGTCGTCATCAATCAGACGATTGGTAAATGCCTGCTGTAAGGTATCGCGAGGGGAACCAATCGCAAAATCAAGGATTCCCAATTGCTTTACCAATATATCTTTCATTACTTTCCATGAAATGTCAAAAGTGAGATTAAAATTCATGATGGTTCCTTCCAACACAAAATCTTCATTTGGATTTGCCTGCTTGCTTTTTTTTAAATTATCCAGACATTTACAAAATGTACGATAGCAATTAATATATTTGTTTTCCATACTTACGAATATCCTCCAACAAGAACTCATTGTTAATACTATTATAATCGAAAATATCTATCTTTCGCAATGTATCAATCTGCTCCAAATCTTCTTCCAATTTTGTTATATTATCACAATCGTACACCACAAAATCAATATCACTCGTAGGTACTGCTGTTCCTGTCGCGAATGATCCAAATAAATCTAATCGTTTGCATCCATGTTTTTTGCAAATAGTTGCAACATGATCAATAACTTCCGCTATTGGCATTGTGTTCATATAACTAACTTCCTCCATGCTTTTCACAGCGTCCTATGAAAAATACTTTTCTTTTATGATGTCCACCGGCATTTCCTGTCCTGTCCACAGTTCAAAAGATGCTGCTCCCTGGTACAAAAGCATATACATACCATTGGATGTTTTACATCCTGCTGCCTTTGCTTCGCGCAGAAGTCTCGTCTCCTTTGGATTGTAGATGACATCAAATACGAAAAGATCCGGTTGGAACATTGTCGTATCTGTAATAATGGTTGCATCCGTCTTTGGAGCCATGCCAACCGATGTGCCGTTGACAAGAATCGCACTGTCCGCAATGGCTGCGCGAAGCACCTCTGGGTCTTCATAATCATGCAGCGTCACTTTACACGCAGTACGCTCATTCAACTGGTTCACAATATCCTGCGCACGCTCCCAAAAAGCATCCTTGATATTAAATACCTGAATCTCAGCCACACCATCAAGCGCTGCCTGCACCAAAATAGCTGTTGCAGCTCCGCCGGCACCAAGAAGTGTCATCTTCTTTCCAATGATATCTACACCCTTGTCCTTAACAGCACGCATAAAACCTACGCCATCCGTCGTATATGCAGTCAGTACACCATCCTCATTAACAATGGTGTTGCATGCACCGGAAATCTCAGATGCAGGCGAAAGTTTATCTGCTAATTTACACATAATATTCTTTCCCGGCATCGTAATATTCCAACCTCGCGCTCCCATGGTACGAAGTCCCTCTACCGCCTGCGGCATCTTCTCTTCCGGCACATCAAACGCTAAGTACGCGTAATCCAATCCCAACTGCTTACATGCTTCATTGTGCATTGCCGGCGATATACTGTGTGCCACCGGGCTTCCAAGCAAACATAAAAGCCCTGTATGTCCTGTAATCTCTTTTCCCATCTTTTTTCCTCTTTTCTATATGTTGTAGTTTATTCTCGTATCAACAACATCATGCGCTACTGATTGACCTTTGTAATGATTTCCTCACAAATATCATAGACGCTCTTACCATCGGTAGCAATGACGATATCAGCAGCTGCTTCATAAGCTTCCCGGCGCTTTTCCATCAGTTCTGCAATATAATCTACGTTCTTATTATTTTCCAGAAGTGGCCTGTCATGGCTATGCTTGACATGTTCTAAAATCGTCTCCGGGTTGGCTGTAAGAAGCACTACCTTACCACTCTTTTTCATCTCATCCACATTCACCTGGCGCATCGGTACACCACCGCCGCACGACACGATCATGTTCTTTTTTTCGCGACTTTCTCGCAAAAACGCAGTCTCTTCGTTACGGAAATATTCCTCTCCGTGTAGCTCAAAAATCTCTGATATACTCATACCATTGCGTTTTGCAATAATCTCATCCATTTCCACCACATCCATGGCGAACATACGCTGTAAAGCCTTTGAAACTGTACTTTTTCCAACGCCCATAAAGCCAATCAGAAAAATATTAAAATCTAACTTCTCCAAATCTTTCATTTTTCAAGTCCTCTGCCTTCTTTTATGTAAAATCACAGATATCTATATGACTTCACGAATTTCTTCCATCATAACGTATGGCAGGTCTGAATTCAAGTACTCTTTGGCTTTAAAGTGATAAAGTCATTTTTTATCAAAAGGCAGTTGCATTTATGCAAAACAACGAGTACATTCATTATAGTTAGGTTTTGCATGCATATTATAGTAGGAGAATACATTATGAATCCTGTAAAAGTAAAAAATATCGAAATCGGTACTGGAATGCCAAAGATTATCGTTCCCATCGTCGGTGTGACAAAGGAAGAAATTCTTACTACAGCACGTTCCTTTCATACCATTCCACTTGATGTAGTAGAATGGCGTGCTGATTGGTTTGAGGGCGTCTTTGACTTTACGCAAGTAGAAGATGTATTAAAAGAACTTCGTAACATCCTTGGTGAAACACCACTGCTCATGACTTTCCGGACTTCCGCAGAAGGTGGCGAAAAATCTATTTCCGTTGATGCCTATAAAGAATTAAATATTCATGCGTCCCAAACCGGTAATGTCGATCTTATTGATGTTGAGATTTTTATTGGTGATGATACAGTATCCGAAATCATTGCCGGTGCGCACGCTGCTGGTGTAAAAGTCATTGCTTCTAATCATGATTTTTACAAAACACCTTCCAAAGAGGACATCCTCCAGCGTCTATGTAAAATGCAGGACATGGGGGCTGATATCCCCAAAATCGCTGTCATGCCACAAAGCAAAAAAGATGTTTTGACACTCCTCTCCGCAACAGAAGAAATGACACGCTGTCATGCCACAAGTCCAATTATAACCATGTCTATGGCAGATACCGGTGTCCTCAGTCGTCTCTGCGGTGAGGTATTCGGTTCCTCCATGACATTTGCCGCTGCCAATAAAATTTCTGCCCCTGGTCAAATGGATGTGGATGACGTAAATACAGTGCTTACTCTGCTGCATAATGCTATACAATAAAAAATATCTACGGCACATATAAAGCATATAAAAAAGAAGCCTCGCGGCTTCTTTTTTTATTCTCCCGGATGACTGGAGATTACTTTTCCGGTATTCCACAAGTCTGCAGCGCGCTGTGCTGCATCTTCGCGTTTTGCTTCTTCTTTGTAATCAATATTTACAGAACGGCTGCCACAGTCCATACATGCTACATAAAAGCTGTTGCCATTCTCCTCTTCCAACAATCCTGCGCCTCCGCAGATTGGGCAATCCTGTAATTCAATCTTATCAAAAATATCCATTTTGATGCTCCATTCCTTATTTATTCTCTGTGAGTTCATCAATCAGTTCGATGGACTCCTTAATCATATTATCACAATGTACCTTTTTCTCGCCACCTTTTCTGGCATTTTCCTGCAATAACGCCGCACAGTCTGTCAATCCATCATGCATACCTGCCATACGTTTGCGATATTCTCCAACAACTTTTGGCGAATCTATGCCCATAGCGCCTAACACCATCAGTCCACTTGTGATTGCTCCACAAGTACCACCGCATTTCATGCCACCGCCAAAATTGCAGCCGATGGCTGCCGCCTGTTCCTCATTCATGCCAAGTTCATCTGCGTAGACACGCATGATGGTCTGTGCACAGTTATTTACCATTGGCATCTCGTTTCTTAACTCCATTGCTTTATCTACATGTTGATTCATATTTTATCCTCCATTTAGTATAGATGCACTTTTCGATTTTATACAAGTATAACACGAGCAAAACACTTTCCCTTGTTCAAAATCAGAAACCTCACAACACCTCTACCATAAAAGCAAAAAATGCTGAGCCACCAAAAAACGGAAGCTCAGCTATGTAAGTGAAACTATGAAATTTTAGTTTTCAGCAACAATCTTCTTGTAATGTGCTGTCTCTGTGTAAAGTTCATCCTTCAACGGATTCTTCTTACTCTTGCGTACCACATACATCTGGTAGATGAAAAGTCCCACATTGCTTGCAAGCGCAAGGAAACTTACAATAAAGAATGCCGTCGGATTGTGCGTTGTCGGCACCGGTGCTACACGATCTGCAAAGGTCGGGACCGTCATGATAAACATGATCCAAAGTGCCAGCGTCTGCGCTCTGTGCTGTAACCAACATCCCCTCTTGATAAAGAAAGACGGTATTGTGCAGGATAGCAAGAGTAACATTCCACAATATACGGAATGATCTGAAATGCAGTTATATGTATATGCAAAATTCCACAGATCATAAGTCAGAATATAGATCCAGTCCATATCCGGCCACATCATATCCCTGCTTTTATCCTTTGAAACAAAGATGCCTGACCAGCCACAGATCAGCAAAATATTAAAGATTCCGGCGATGCCATTCATAATGTTCCACGGTCCGGAAATCGTCCACAAATTGTCTACATATCCGCCCTCTGTCAATCCCCACGAAAATACCTGAAAATCTCGCATAACCGCCTCGCAGATATTCGCCGCTAAAATAATTGGTGGAAAATAGATTGCAAACTTACTATGTTCAATCTTTGGGCAGTAGCGGATCAGCATAAATCCTACGCAACCAGCCAGTGCTGAATATGTCTTTACCCAGTTGAACCAGTTTCCTGTTCCATATTCATTTCCCGGTGCTGCTGTTGTCGGCCAGATTGTGATCGTTAGAACCAACGGCACAATCACAAACAGCAAAATTCCTCCCCACTTCTTGGTTCGCCCCAGTTCATTAAAAGCGATCAATGCCAATAGGACAAATGCCATAAATCCCCACGTCTTTAAATCTGGTACATTGTACAAAATTCCCATAAAAAATCCCCCTCCTTGTACTTTTGATGCACACATTGTGCATTTATTATGCTATTATTATATAAATGTTTCTGGCAAAAAAACAATCGCCAGTCCTTTTAGAAATGAGCAGAAATGCACAAGTCACAACTTTATGAGCAATATTACAGGGGGGAGAAAATTTATGTCTGAAACAAAAGAACGCAAAACAGACCGTCGCGTAGAAAAGACGAAACAGGCAATGCGTCATGCCTTTGTGGAACTATTAAAAAGAAAACCTTACAACGCCATTACCATATCTGAATTAACGCGTGAGGCTGATATTGATCGTCGCACCTTCTATCTTCATTATGAGAGTATCGAAGATCTGGTAAAAGAAATGCAAAAGATTGCTCGCGATGCCATCACCGAGCAACTCAAGCAGCGCGGAAATGTGCAGTTAGATACTCTTTTTGACTGTCTGAGCGCTGTAGCACAAGATAAGATAGACTTTTACCGCGTGATCTTTACCGAGCCAAGTTGCTCCGGATTTTTTCAAGATGGCGTAGCAGCGATCAAATACTGCATTTTGGAGTCCAACTGTGACACTTCACTTTCCGAGATACAGAAAGATTACTACGCAGAATATATCGCCAATGGCATCATGGGCTTGTATGCCTACTGGTTCCGGCAGGAAAGTCCTGCACTGTCACTAACAGATTTTACCCGAATAGCAAAATCATCCATGGCAGAGAGCATACGCCTGATCCGCCATGGATGACTTGAACATCCTAATTACTCTGTTACTTTATATAATTCCACATAGTCTACATTTGGCACCGAATACCCAATCACTGTCCAAGTGATCGTATTCGTCCCCGCCTGCAAATCTACCTGCAATGGGCCATAGCTAGCGAACTGATTATATTTCAAAACACCACTACCCAGAATTTCTATCTCCGATACATCCGTTTCCACGCCGTTGACCTGCATATTGATCTGCTTACTTAACGCCACGTCTTTTCCGATCAGGTTTGTACTTGCCAATGCCATAGTCAAATCATAGGTTCCTGCTTCCGCTACATCAAATGTCCATGTTGCCACATTGCCTTTCTTGGACAGATTGCAGAGCACATATCCCTGACTTGCACCATCTGCTTTTTCCGTAAACCCGGCATTCTTGACAGACTTGCCCTTAACCTTTGCTGTCTCACCCTCAATGTGTATGCTTTCCGATGTGCCCACCTGCCTAGAGAATGCACTGGATGCCATTTTCATATGGATAATGTCTCTTACACACGCCCGCATGGCTGTACCAAAGGCTACCGGATTTTCTTTATACTCCTGCTTCATCGCTTTTTTGATAGATAAAAACTGGACTGCATAAATACCTGTCAGATTTGCATCATTCTGCGCATATGTCGCCTGTAAAGGATTCATATAACTTCCATACAGACCATGTACGGAAAAGTCTGAGATCACATAATCGGAATAGCCCCACTCTGTACGCAAAAGATCCTTTAACAGTACATCATTTCCGCCGCACCAGGTCTTTCCCAAACGGCTGTAAGCAGACATGACACCTCTTGCTCCGCCTTCCTTGATCGCTATCTCAAAAGGCTTTAGGTATATCTCCCGTATCGTCTGTTCATCCGCCCAGGTCAAAATCCCCCAGCGGTTTTTCTCCTGCTCATTTAAGACCAGATGTTTTACTGTAACTGTCAGGTTTTGTGACTGCGCCCCCTGCACAATGGCACTTGCCATCTTTCCGCAAACGATCGGATCTTCGGAAAAATACTCAAAATTTCGTCCGCCCTTTGGATTTCTATGAATATTTGCCGTCGGTGCATACCAGATATTTGTACCTATATTTTTTGCCTCGATACCACAGCGCACGCCATGTGCATAAGCAAGATCTACATTCCATGTGCAGGCAAGACACACTCCCGCCGGCCATGCCACACCGGAGTCCCGATACAAAAGACCGCCTGCTCCTTTTACGGAAGCCGGTCCGTCATTATCATTTGTCTTTGGGATTCCCAGACGATCTACGCCCGGTGTCTTATAGCCGCAGTTACAGATCAGATCGATCATCTCATCCAAAGTCAACTGATCTAAAAATACCTCCTCTAATGATGGATCCACAGCCACTTCCTGCAGCATGATCTTATCCTCATAAATCGCTCCGATCGTCGGTGCCACGGCATCCGCATCCGTTTCCGGTGCTACAGCAGCATCCATATCACTGATATCAACCGGACAGGTCTCATTGACAGGTGTGGTCGGATAAGTCCCCACCGGATCCATTCTTGACAGAACCGTCATCTGATCACAGAAAGCATCCGAAAATAAATTCTTGATCTCTGCACCGGATACTTCATCCGTTTTCTTTACCAGTTTTTCCCCAAGTGCATAAGAGAAATCACACTCACTATCTTTTACATCATGTGCCACACGCACCGTATAATCACCGGCATCTAAAATATATGCCTGTTCGCCGTCAGCATCATAAGAAGAACAATCCCATATGTCAAAGGTTGCCGTATAGCGTGCACTTGCTCCCGGCTCCAGAAGATCCGTTTTGACAAAAGCCACCAACTGTGTCGCCGCTTTTTCCACACCTCCTGCCTGATATGGCAGGCTGACATAGATCTGGACCACATCTTTACCGGCACGTTCTCCGCAATTCGTCACCGTCACTGCCACCTGACAGTCCCTTCCGTTTTTATCAAAACTGATATCGCTCCATGCAAATTCTGTATAAGAAAGTCCAAAGCCAAACGGATACTGGACCGGAACCCCAAAGGTCTCAAAATAGCGATAGCCGACATAAATGCCTTCCTCATACTCCACAAAGTTGGCTTTCTGATCCGCATAAGTATAATTGCCAAAATTTGCTGTAGATGGATGATCCGATACATGATATGCGACCGTATCCTGTAATTTTCCGGATGGATTTATTTGCCCTGCCAACATCTGTGCGACCGATTCCATGCCCGCTTCACCGGGTGTCCATATGATCGCAGCCCCCTGGATCGATGGGTAATTTTCTAAAAATCCCATCTCCATCATATTTGCAATATTAAACAATACGATCACATGATCAAAAGTCTTTGCCACTGTATCGATCAGACTGCTTTCCTCCGCGCTCAACTGCAATTCTTCCAGGGCAAGGTCATTTCCTTCGCTCCCGGATCTTCCGATCATAAGGATCGCTGTATCAGCATATTCCCTTGCCTGGGTCATATCCAACTCGCTGACAGGCATTTCTTTATGATTGCCGTTCTTTCCATACCAAGTCTGGTAAGATTGATAAAGGGTATCATTATATGTAATACCTGCTGCAGAAAGTGCATCATAAAATCCGATCATGGTATCAGACTTGATCGAACCGGAACCGGAACTGCCATAATACGGATCGATCGCTGCGCTTCCAAAGACATTGACCGCCTGCTCTGTTGCAAGTGGCAGCACCCCGTCTTCATTTTTCAAAAGAACGATGCCCTCTGCTTCTACCTGCTTTGCCACCTGTAATGATTCCGCTACGATTGCGGCATCAATGTCCCCTGTAGACGCCTCGACCAAAGATGTTCCCAAAGTCGTCACTGTAAGAATAAGGGTCAATAAACCAGCCAGACATCTGCTTGCTATTCTTCTTTTCATAAAAAACCTCTTAACTTTCTTTTACATTTCCATCTGCTCCTTAATCTCTTTTTCTGTGCAAAGTTCCTGACAGGTCTTTGCCATTTTCTCTAATTCGTCTATCCTGTGCCTTGCCAATTCTGCTTTTACTGCAGCCAGCATGGCAGCATTCATACTGAGTTTTCTCGCGCCAAGTCCGACCAGAAGTGCCGCCCCCTTGGGATTTCCCGCCATCTCACCACATACAGAGATCGGCTTGTTTGCCTTCTGAAAACTTTCAAAAACAAAGCCCAAGAGCCGAACCATCGCCGGTGCATAAGTCTGATAGTAAGGCTCCATGGCAGCGTTCATGCGGTCTGCCGCACATACATACTGGGTCAGATCATTCGATCCGATACTGGCAAAATCCACCTCCTGCGCAACAAGATCTGCCTGCAAAGCCAGACTTGGGACTTCGATCATGACACCGATCTTAACCTTTGGATCATAGGCAATCCCCTCCTGCTTCAGTGCATCCATGACCTTTCTTACCGCTTCCTTTGCCTTGCGGATATCCTCCATACTGCCTACCATGGGAAACATGATCTGTAAATTTCCATAGACAGATGCCCTGAGTGCCGCACGCATTTGCGTCTCAAAGATCTCCATGTGGGAAAAACATAAACGCAGCGCCCGCTCTCCCAGAAATGGATTATCCTCTTTTGGCAGGGAAAAATACGGCAGAGTCTTATCCCCTCCGATATCCAGCGTCCGCAGGGTCACCGGCTTGCCTTTTGCACCTTCTAAGATACGACGGTAGACACTGAATTGTTCTTCTTCCGTCGGCATATGGTCGTTTTCCATATACAGAAATTCCGTCCGGAAAAGACCGATAAAATCATATGCCGCCCCTGCTGTATCGTACGCATCCGATCCTACATTGATCCCCAGCGCGATCTTTACCTCATCTTTGGTTGCTCCCGGACGAAGCAAATAGGTCTGCTCCTCCTCTATCTGTTTTTTCCACAACTGTCGCTTTTGTTCATACTGCTCTTTTTCTTCTTGGGAAAAATCCAGCCATATCTGACCGGTCAGACCATCCAGGATCAGGTCTTGTCCGTCCTGGATCTGCGTCATGGCATCTTCTGCTCCCAGTATTGCCGGAAGTGAAAAACTTCTGGCTAAGATCGCGCAGTGCGAATTGGAACCACCCACTTCCGTGATCAGACCTTTGACATGGTCGCGATCCAGATTGGCAGTGTCACTCGGCAAAAGGTCATGCGCCACCACGATCACATCCTCGGCAAAATGATCCAGTCTTTTTTCCTCTTTTCCCAGTAAAAGGCGGAGCACTCTTGCCTTAACATCCAAAAAATCTGCCGCCCTGCCTGCGATCAGAGGATCCTCTACCTGCCTTAAAAGATCGGCATACTGGTTGAATATTGTATCAACTGCACTTTCAGCCGTCAGACAATCCTCTTTTATGGCATTCTCCGTCTCCTCGGTCATTTCTTCATCTTCCAGGACTTCCTGATGCGCCACAAAGATCTTCGCCTGGTCCGGGTGTTCCTCCTCTAAGGCTACATAAAGTGTCTGCAATTCCTCCTTTGCCTGTTCCCTTGCCGACTGAAAGCGCCGACACTCGGCTTCTGTCTCCTCCTTGTCGCACTTGCTTTTGCTGACCTTCAGATCCAATGGTTCATATCTATATGCTTTTGCGATCGCAATCCCTTTGGATACGGCATTACCACATAAAAACTTCTGTCTCTCGCCCATAGTCGCTGTCCCCTTATTCTCCAAATCCGCTGGCAACCAGAACTGCCAAAGCCTCGATCGCTTCTTCCTCATCCGGACCTTCTGCTGCAAGTTCCGCTTTTGTTCCCTGCCCGATTCCTTCTGCCAAAAGACGCACGACCGACTTGGCATTGACCGGCTCTCCACCTTCCTTACAGATCGTGATCTTAGACTCATATTTTTTTGCCAGCATGACAAAATCCGATGCCGGTCTTGCATGAAGTCCTGTCTTATTGATAAATTCCACTTGTTTTGTAACCATATGATCCACCCTCTTATTTCTATAATTCCTCGCCATGGCTGGCAATACACTTCTGATACCAGTAAAAGGAATCCTTCTTTATACGTTTTCCGGATCCTTTGCCCTCATTATCCAGATCTACATAGATAAAACCATAACGTTTTTTCATCTCTCCTGTGCTGGCACTGACCAGATCGATACAGCCCCATGGCGTATAACCGATCAGGTCCACCCCGTCTTTCATGGCTTCCTTCATCTGTTCAATGTGTGCCTTGAGATATGCGATGCGGTAATCATCATGGATACATCCGTCCTCCGTCAACTGATCGACCGCTCCCAAGCCATTTTCTACCAGCATGACCGGAATCTGATACCTGTCATAAATCGCATTGAGCAGATAGCGCAGCCCCTTGGGGTCGATGATCCATCCCCATTCGCTGGCCTTTAAATATGGATTTTGCACGCCCAGCATCATATTGCCGGCAGTCTTTTGTACCTCGGCATTTCTTGTCACGCAACGCGAAGTATAATAACTGAAACTGAAAAAATCCACACAGCCCTTTTTTAAAATGTCAGCATCCTCTGTCTTGCCAACAATGGCAATAGCATTTTCTTCAAAAAAACGCTCCATATAATAAGGATATGCCCCGCGGATGCAGACATCCCCACAGAACCAGTTGCTTTTTTTCATCTGCCACTGTGCCTCTAACATATCATCCGGTGAACAGGTATATGGATAGACTCCTGCCGCCGACAACATACAGCCCACCCGGTTTTTCGGATTGATCTCATGGGCTAAGGCTACCGCCTTTGCGCTTGCCACAAACTGATGATGGAGTGCCTGAAAACGCGCCTGCATTTCTTCCTTTGTCTCCGGCGTCTGCATACGACCAAGCCCAAACATATCTGCTCCATCTTCCGGCAAAATTCCTGCCCCCAGCAGGGTTCCAAAACGACTGACTAAAGTATTCATCTCATTAAAGGTCAGCCACAGATCGACCTCATCCTGATACTCTGTAAAAACCGTCCGGCAATAACGCAGGAAAAAGTCTATAACTTTACGATTTTGCCAACCGCCATATGCCTGACACAGATGGTAAGGCATTTCATAATGTGACAGTGTCACCAGCGGACGGATGTTCCATTTTCTACACTCAGCAAATACGGCGTGGTAAAAATCCAATCCCTTTTGGTTTGGCTTTTCCTCATCCCCCATAGGAAAGATGCGTGTCCACGCAATAGACAGACGCAGTACCTGAAATCCCATCTGCCCAAACAGGGCAATATCCTCTTTATAATGATGGTAAAAGTCTATGGCATGATGGCTTGGATAGTGTTCGCCTTCCCTCACTTCTTTGGTAAATCGCCGCGGAGACGTTTTTGTCCCCGCGGTGATATGGTCTGAGATCGACTCTCCCTTCCCATCATCCTTCCATGCACCTTCTACCTGGTTGGCAGCGATCGCGCCACCCCATAAAAAGTCTGCATTCATTAAGCCACCTCTTTTGCTTCCTGCTCCTTTGCGATCAGATCGCGCTCATATACCTTAAAGAATGGACGATATACCACCCATGCCACGATAAAGGCAATGACCGGAATCAGGATATTTGTCCAAGATAAGGTACACAGGTATGGTGATACGCCGACCGGTAAGGTCGCTGTAATCATGGTAAACGCCGGTTTAAAGAAGCCGACCATATAACCAAAGTAGCAAATGATCATGGTAATCAATGGGTTGATCACAAATGGAATAGCAAGTGTCGGATTATACATGATCGGATAACCAAAAGTTGCCGGTTCATTGATATTAAAGATACCCGGTACAACAGCCGCCTTGCTGACTGCTTTGATCTGCTCAGACTTGGAGAAGAGACCCATGACGCAAAGTGCCAAGGTATTTCCCGTTCCGCCACAGCAGTTCATGATACCAAACAAAGCAACCGGTACAAAGACGAGTGCTTCACCCTTGGATACATGCTCAGCATTGTTGGCTATGTACTCCATGAGCGGTGCCATAATGGCGATATAAACAACCATGGTTCCATGGATACCAAAAGTCCAGAGGACATTTGCAACCAATACGACAATGATGATACCCGGTACGCTGGTCAGTGCGCCAAGCGGTGCAGATAAGAGATAAGAGATCGCGTATGGCAGAGAGATCGTCATGACATTCAAGCAGATGCTTCCGATCGTATGCCAGATCGCGATGTTGATAACCAGTGGAATCAAAGATGCAAAGGTATCCTGCAAAAATTTCGGCACGACATCCGGCATCTTGATCATCAGATGATGCTTTTCACAAAAATGCGCCATCTTGACGGTACAGAGCGAAATGATGATGGCTGTGAACATACCCACAGCACCCAGGCAGGAGTTGTCAATACCGGTAAAACTGCTTCCATCCGCCAGTTCTACCGTCTTGATCGGTCCTGCAACGATCAAAAAGATCAACATGGCATTTAATGCGTTGGTCAGTGCCTGCATCTTAAGCGACTTGGCATAAGAATAGGCAATGGTAAATGCCATATAAACAGAGATCAGCCCCATAGACAGATCATATGGTACCAATAAGATGTTATAGATCGCATCGTCCGTCGTCCACGCCCCAAAGAAAGTCGGGATGATCGCGATCAACTGGAAAATAGCGCCGATCAGGATGATGCCCATTGCCATCATCATACCGGCAGATACTGCTGCGATCGCTTTGTTACCCGCACATTTTTCGCCTATGGATTTTACTTTTTGCATGAATTTGCTTTCATATAAATTACTCATATCCTTCTCCTTTTCCTTTCCCTAAAAACCCTTACCGGATGTTACTGTGGATAGATCTCATCCACTTGTTTCATGATGTTGTCTACATTACCGATAGCGTAATCATAGGCTGCGATCACGGCGATCGGCATCTGCGTTACCTGTGCGATCTCCTCCTTTTTGTAAGACACCTGCGGTCCTAAAAGGATCACATCATAATTTTTGTAGGAATCTTCGTATGCGGACATCCCCACTGCGTCGATCTTGAGTTCAATGCCTTTGTCCTCTGCATACTTTTCCATTTTCTTCATCAGAATCCCGGTTGACATGCCCCCAGCGCATATCAATAACACTTTCCTTTCCATATGCCCCTCCTTATTTTTCCTTGTATAAAAGGATCATTTCCTTGATGAGATCCCCCGCTAATGCGCTTCCCATCAGATGATCCTGTGCATGGCAAAGCAGAATGCTGACGCTGTCCACTTGACCTTTTGCATCCATCTGCAAGAGTTTCCGGTGCGCCTCATGGGCTGTCTGTAAACTCTTTTCCGCGCTTTCCATCAGTTGATCCGCCTGTGCAAAATCCTTCTTTTTGGCAGCCTGTAAGGCTTCAAATGCCGCCGATCTGGCTGCTCCGGAATTAGCAATGATCAACATGGAAATCTCTTCCAATGCTTCCTGTAATTCTTCGCTCATAGTAACCTCCTTTGTTTTATATCTGATATATGATCATCAGCATATTTGCCACCTCGTCGTCGCTAAAGATAATGTGAAAGGCTTTTTCCATCGGTCTTAGCATCCGAAGCAGCTGCTGAAATTCTTTGTGATATTGATGCAGGATTGCCTTGCGCTTTGGATTTTCGGGTGAAGTCTCCCCGGATGCCAAACGCTCAATACAACAGGCAGTATGAACCAATAGTCCCATCTGTGCATCCTGCGTCATATGTTTTAATTTCTGATCGACCTCCTGTAAAAATGCTTCTACCGATGTCTCTACCTTTTTTATCTCCACATGGCTAAACTGCCCGGCAAGATAATGAAAGACTTCCTGATGATCGACCTCATAATCCTTAGACTCGGTCTTTCGCAAAAGTTCCGGCAAACGTTCTTTGGGTGTCGTAAAAACCTCCGTGATCGAGCAGAAAGGAATGGAATATAACTTTGGATCAAAGGTTCCTACCACACAAAGTATGGTTCCACGCCGCATCAGGTCACGAAATGCCTCCTGCAAAGCCTTGGGATCACTCATGGATAAAGGAATGATCTGCACATCCTCCATGTGACCGTAGCGCTCAATATAGGTCTTTAATTCCTCCGCGCCACCCTTGCCCGTAGTACATAAAGTGATGAGATACTTCTCATGGCTGGTGGCAAAATCACCGACACTTTTCATGACATCCCGATAAACGGCATCCAGGTTGGATGAGATCATTGCCTTTCTCGCCAGTTCAATCCCCATGGTCGTCACCGGTGCCGGGAAAAGACGGATCATAATACCTGTCTCCGCAGAGATCTCCTCTGCCACTTTGGACACCAGATCACTGTCATAGACTATGAACACACCTTGTTTTTGCTCAATCTCCAAAATACATTTTTTCAAAGACTCATAGATCTGCGTCTCGCTTTGACGGTGCGATACCTCAAAGGAAAAAATATGGTTAAATCCTGTGATCTCGGTGATCGTACGCACAATGGATGCTGCAATGTCCTTGCCATAAAAGGCGTAGAGGATAACCATCTGTCCCTTGTCCGTCTGCTTTGGCGGTTCGTAGCACAAAAACATGGTGATCAAAATAACCTCGTCTATGGTCAGTTGTCTGCCATAGACTTCCTGTATCTCCTCCGCAAAGGCAAGGCTTAGCATATATTCCTGCTTGTATCTGGTAACGACCTCAGATATTTCCAGCCGATCCATGGACTCTGTCGTCTTTGTACCATTCACTACATTTTTCATATGCAGACAAAGTCCAAAAAATACGGCATCGTCGATCTTTTTGTTCCTTGCGTTCTCCACTTTTGCCAGAAATCTCTCCACCATGTCGATCAGTTCCTCATCTACAATGAGTTCCAATTCTTTCCGGCTGCGGACTTCATGGATCAGTTTTTGCTGATATTTGCCAAAGGCTCTTTCCACTTCGGTGCTGAGCAGCATCTTAATATCCTCACCCTCAATGCCCTCCGACTCCAGTTGCTTTGCCTTTTGCCGCAATTCCTTGTAAATATTTTTGGTCTCTGTCTCACTGACACGCATCCGACTGCCGTCAAAGGTAAAGGTGCTGTTTTCCGGGATCAGTCTTTCGATCTCCTCCCTCATCTGTCCGAAACGGGACATGCCCTGACGTATGGTCGGTTCAAAATCGCTGACATAGAGGGTGATCCTCCGGTCATTTGCCAGTTCCCTCACATAAGCATTGGCACAACCGATCTTGATATCCCGCTTCAACTGTTGAAAATTTTCAGGACATTCATATAAGAGCAGGCAGCGCATCAATTCTTCCTTTACGACCAGTTCCCTGCCTACCCGCGAGGCTTCGGTCGAAAAAAGTGTCTGGATCATTTCCATACGTTCTTCGATCGGTCGTTCTGTGATCCTCGGCATTGTAATAACGATTGGAAATTCACTCTGAAACTCCTCCTGTGCCGGCTGTGCGTCCGGTGTGCAACTGGCGATCAAAAGCCCTTTCCTTCCGGGCTTTCCGCTGTAGGAGGCGATCTCCCGCAAGAGTCCACCGTCCAGATACTGCACATTATCCATGTATAAGATACCGCTCTCCGCATCCTTTAACATGCCACTCTGCCGCTCGCCCATGAGTTTTTCCCTGGCATCTTTGGCACTGCCCTGATAGTCCCTGCAATTCATCTGTAAGAAAGGACTCTCCGCTGAAAAAATTTGTTTTACCAGACAATATTCGTAGATAAGGTGTGCGAACTCTTTCTTTCCGGTTCCCTTTTCTCCCACAATCAGGATATTCAGGCTTCTGCCCGGATATAAGACTGCTGCTTTGGCTAACTGGATCGGATGCTGTAAACTGCCCTGCCATCCTGTCATCTTGCAAAAACATTCTTCCTCATCCCCCCGGCTGACACCGGCAATGGAATAAAGAACTGGTCTGCCATTGGATTTATGTATCCTTCCCTCTTCCACGAGAGCATTCAAAAGACTGCTGACATTGGTTCGCTGTAAAGATAGCGCCTGTGCGATATATGTCGTTGACACACCTCCCTCTTTTTCTGCCGTATCATGCATCTGAATAAAGTCATAGATCTTTTCTTTGTTTGATTTCATAAGCGGATCTCCTCTGCCGGTTTTGTTACTGTATATACAAGAAGAACTATACACTTTATACAATAAGAAATCTACCACGACCTGTTTTTATCGTCAAAACGCTTAGTGTATGGTATTTTTCCTGTAATTTATATACATAAATATAGTAAATTTGCATAAGTCCTTGTACTTTTTGCATATTTTCTTTTATCTCTATGCTTAGTGTATATGTTTTATGTCAGTAGAGCATCTAGTGTATAAAAAAACGGATACGTCTGGGTTTCCAAACGTATCCGTCGTATGAATTTATTTTTTCTGTTTATTTTCTCAATTTGATGACTTCCTTTAAGACTGTCATGGCATTCTGTTGCAATTCTGCCTTGGTCAGGGCATATGCATGCTCCTTATTGGTCAATGCGTCCAGGATGTCCGCAAGATCACTCGATCCGCCCGGCATGGTGATATTGTTGCCAGCCTTGACACAGCCTGCGGCAGATCCTGTCTCATACTTGTTATCACGGTGTTCTGCACCATTGCCCATTCCACCGGTCACAAACCAGTCTGTCATGACAATGCCCTCATGTCCCCATTCATTCCTAAGTACGTGGGTCTGGATATCCTTGCTGTTGCAGGTATGCTCGCCATTTACCAGGTTATAGGATGACATGATAGCCTCCGGCTTTGCACTTCTGACGCAGATCTCAAATCCCTTGAGATAGATCTCACGCAGGGCACGTTCACTGACAACAGAGTTGGACAAGAAGCGGTTGGTCTCCTGATTGTTGCATGCAAAATGCTTGATGGTAACCCCGCAGCCCGGATGCTTCTGCACACCGCGCGTCACGGCAGAGGAGGTACGTCCGCTGACGATCGGTTCCTCAGAATAATACTCAAAGTTTCGTCCGCAAAGCGGGGAACGCTGGATATTCTGTGCCGGTGCCAGCCACAGATGCACACCGAACATTTCCATTTCCTGTCCGACCATATCGCCACAGATCTCCGCGACATCATCATTCCAAGCCTGTGCCAAAGCCGTGCCGATCGGGATTGCGATACAGTACTGGTAGTTTTCCGGTGCTGCAAGTTCCGCTTCCGATGGCTTTGGTGCCATAGACGCCATCATCTCGAGTTCTTCCTCGCCCATAAATTCCATAAAGTTGGCAAAAGCATTGGCATTGCCCTTGATCTCGCCATCCACGATCTTGTAGGAAGTAGCAAGACGCAGTCCTGCCGGACCATCCGCCATGTAAAGTCCGCCAACGCCAAGATCTTCCAGACGGCTGGTAGATTCGCCTGCGGCACCTGCCACATGGGATCCTGCTGCACCGATGACTGATTCTGCCCCCGCGCCTTCCGGTACATCCTTATAATTGCCAATGGCAAGATAAGCCAGTTGCTTATCCGAAAGTCCTGCGACAAATTCCTCCAAAGTCTTTTTACCGGAAAGCACTTCTGCAAAATCAAAAGTCTGTCCCTCCGGGATCTCCGCTGCCACTTCCGGGTAAGTATAAGTCGCGGTCTCAAACTTGGCTGCAGATAATGCAATATGTTTTGCAGCCTCTTTCTGTTCTTCCTCGCCATCTGGGTTGAAAGCAACTTTTTCCGGCACAAGATCATCAAAGCCCCAGCCTTCACAGATGTGCTTGGTCTTTTCCAGGACTGCCTTGTCATCTAAGGTCAGGATGCCTGCTACCATGGTATCTCTGGAATGACTTCCCAGACGGATGACATATTCACCTGCCTCCATGATATAGGCGCTGTCCTTCTCACTAAAGGAAGCAAGGGTCTGGGTTGCAAAAGTGACAGAAACTTCTGTGCTCTCTCCGGCTGCCACTTCCTTGGTCTTGGCATAGCCGACCAGTTTCTGATAAGGCTGGTCAAGGTCTCCTTCCGGCAGGCTGGCATAGACCTGTACCACTTCTTTGCCTGCGCATTTTCCTGTATTTATCACCTGGGCTGTGACTGTGACTTGCTTTTCATCTGCGACAATATCCTTTGTCTCAACAGCAAATGTCGTGTAAGAAAGTCCGTAACCAAATGGATAGGTCACTTCTTTTCCGACAGTATCAAAATAACGATAGCCCACATAGATACCCTCACGATAGTAGGTATCATCCGGATCGCCAAAGCCCTCGGTTGATGGATATTCTGCGATCGGTGCCCATGTCATAGCCAGTTTACCGGATGGGTAAGACTTGCCAAGGACAAGGTCTGCCAAAACATCGCCGGTCGGTGTTCCCAACTGTCCTAAGAGCAGGATATTTTCTACGGTATTTACCGGTGTCAGATCTACCATGCCACCAACATTTAATACCAAAAGGAACTTGTCATACTGCTTCTGTAATGCCAGAATATCGCGGATCTCGGTCTCGGTCAGATTGATATCGCCCGCTACCATGGTACGGTCAGCGCCTTCACCCGAATTTCTTGCCAGTACATAGATGGCGATGTCCGCGTCGCTTTCCAATGAAAATTCATAGGCAGTTTCCGGCATGACCTTTCCCATGCAATACATAATACCATTGATGCCTGCGGCTGCCGCCTCTGCCTTCATGGCGGTGATCCATTCTTTTCTTGTCTTTGTCATATGTTCTTCGTAAGCATCCAGCCAAGCCTTGCTCACCACCTCAAAGCCAGCATTCTCCAATCCCTGCTCTACGGTCGTATAGGCTCTGACATTGACATCCCCGGATCCGGTTCCGCCCTTGATCGTCCTTCTGGCGCCACTGCCAAAGAGCGCGATCTTGCCTGCTGCATCCAAAGGAAAATCTCCATTGCTCTTTAAGAGTACCGCACATTCCGGTGCAACCTCGCGCACCTTTGCGATATGCTCTTTTTCAAATTTCTGCATACTTGCATCTGTAATATGTACCATCTTCTTGTCTCCTTTTCTTTTATTCTCATACAAGACTGCTTGTAGTCTGAATTTTCTACACCAGATATTTTCGGAAGAATGCACATTCATCCTGATTGATCTCTTTTGCCTCTTCCAGATTCATATTGACATGGCAGACATGCGCCATATATTTTTTATCCTCTGATCCATAGCATTTCCATGCACAAGGGATGCCCTTGCCTTTTAAAAATTCATACATAGGCTGGGCGTTTTCCTTCAAAAAGTCATAATAGGATGTCATGACATAAGTCGGCGGATAATCGGCGGTGATATGCCCCAGCACATCTATTTTTTCATTGGAAAAATCAAAATCTTTGCCCAGATAATCGCCATATAATTCCTTGTTCATCTTGTTGACCTTGCCATCCTTACCCAGAATGGTCAGGGTGTACATACCACAATTCAGACCAAGGGCACGTATCTTGATTTCCTCCGGCACCGTAAAGGGGAATAATTTTGCGTAATCTGCATTGGTCGCGATGGCTGCGTACTGGCTTGTCATCTGGGATCCGGCAGAATCGCCCACCAAAATGACATTATTTAGATCCAGATGATACTCATCAGCATGATCGCACATCCACTCCATCACCATATTCGTTTCCGTCAACTGGGTCGGAAATTTGGCTTCCGGTGCCAGATGGTAATTGAAATTGACAAAAGTAAATCCCTGCTGGGCTAAATACATACCGTAATATTTGTAGATTTCTTTGGTTCCATAGACATAGCCGCCCCCATGGATGCTGACGATGACCGGCAAAAGATGATCGGTGTCCTTTGGATAATACACATCCAGTAAGTTATAAGCATCCGCATTCCCGGCGTAATTGATATCATAGACTGCGGTTACATCCTCCGGTACGACTAAGTTTGCGTCACGCTTGGCATCTGCCTTTCCGGATACCATGCGAAACATCTTTGCTGTAAATGACATAAACCTCTCCTATCTCTGCGCTTTTTATATTTCAAAAAGTACAGTCTCTGCTATTTGTTACACGCATTCTAACAGACACTGCACTTTTGACTTATTAAATTTTTACGTTTTTTTTAATTATTCGCTTTCTTCTTACTATGCCTCATGCTTTTTTGCAAGGTCGGCCTTGATCTGTGGAAGTTCTTTATCCAACTTGTATGCAATACCAAGGATCAAAAGTACAACCATCAGAACCATAGGTACATAGTTAAAGAGTACCTGGATAGAGGTCAGAGCGGATGCTGACTGGGTTGCAAGACTTCCATCATATCCGGCAAGTCCCATAATCAGTCCTACCATGCCAGATGCGATACCACTTCCCAACTTAGAAGCAAAAGAGTTGACAGAAGCAAGCATACCTTCTACTCTGGTTCCGGTCTTCCACTCGCCATAGTCCATGGTATCGATCAGATAAATAGAGATCATCATGGTAACCGGTAAAATCGCAACACCACCAATAACAGAACCAAGTGTCAGAGTAACCAGATTGGTTCCACCAAGAATACGGATGCCATAACCAACAACGCCTAAAACAGCACCTGCACGCAGGATCGGAACGGTTCCGAACTTTCTGGAAAGTACCGGGAAGATCAGCATGATGACCGGTGTCAGCATACTACCAATAGAAACCAGTGTTGCCAGACCGATATTACCCATGATGTACTTGAAATAATATGTATTTACGGCTGTACCGATATTGGTTGCCAACTGTACGACTAAGGTCATACCAGCCAGAATAAAGATGTATTTGTTAGAGAATACACACTTTAAACTCTGCTTGAGCGGGATCTTCTGTACCTCCTCTTTCTGCTGGTCGGATGGCTGATTGTCACCTACCACTTCCTTGACAAAGATGAAACGGAACATACCGATAATAGCACATGGAATGGCAAAGATCAGTGCCATGGTCGTCCAGCCTTCCTTGGTAGATCCCATGCCTGCGATCAACTGTGGCAAAAGCATGCTGATTACGATAGAAAACAGCATGATGATACCACCATTAAAGGACATAACGGATACACGATTCTTCTCGCTTCGAATACTTCTTGCCAGATATACGGCATCGCCACCATTTAAGAAAGTAGCGCAGACGGAATTGATCAGTGTATAAAGTACAAATACAAAGATTGCTTTTCCGGTCGTACTCATCTCCGGTGCAGAGAAAAGAAGTACGGTGAGTCCCCATACAAAGACGATAAAGATCTCATACGGTCTTGCCTTGCCCCATTTGGTATGCGTCGCATCGATGATAAAACCAACAAACAAATCTGTCACACCGTCAAAGATCTTGGATGCCAGAAGCAAGGTTCCGACCAGTGTTGCCCCCATGCCCAGCATGTCGGTACAATAATAGGTCAGTTGCATGATCAAGATAACATTGAGTGCCAGAGACAGTCCTCTGGATGTCCATGCCCACTTCAGATAGCCCGGCAGGACTTCATTTTCGGCTGTTGTACTCGGATTCAGCCAATTTGCTTTTTTCTTCATAAGTAATACCCTCCTTGTAAGATCATGTGCTTTCACATGACCATTTCTTGTATTTATCATACCAATTCCTTGTGTTTTACCCTGTTAAAATTTCGATATTTCTAACAATATTTCATTAAACATTATAGAAAATTTAACAAAAGCGTGCTAGGATATGGATAATACAAGATGAGAAAGAAAGGACTTAGCATGTATCAGACACAAAAACTTACTTATTTATTCGACTCTTTATATGCAGTAAATAATATCTGCTTCTGGCATTTTACAAAGGATTGGGAACTCCTGGATACCAACTGTCCCTGGATCAACGAAGTCCGCAACTTCTTTTTTGACTCCAAGGATGATGCCTTAAAGACCTATGCTTCCAACTCCACCATGCCCATCCTCTACCCGGACCGCCTCTGCCTGACCTGGGCGATCCAGCCTTATATTGTAGATGACAATTTAGACTCTTTCTACGTCTTAGGTCCCTTTTTAAACTCCTCCGTATCGGAGATCAATTTCAAGCGCCTGCTGGACGACTGGCATATGTCCATATCCTCTCAGCACCGCATGATGGAAGTGCAGAAGGAGATTCCGGTCATTCCCTATAGCCTCTTTTTGCAGAGCGTGCGCATGCTCTACTACACTCTTGATGGAAAAACACCGGGAAATCTGACCACCACCTCTTTTCCCACCCTCAATCCACTCAGTTCCAAAAATACCTTGGCTCCAACCAAGAAAAATGGCAGCACAGCACACGATATTACCATCACCGAACACAATAGTTATGCCATGGAATGTGCTATGCTAAAACATGTCGAGACCGGCAACATCCATTATCAGGACGAACTGCAAAATACGGAATTATCTGCAGACAACTACCTGGTAGGACTTATGAGCCCGGGCGATATCGTCAGACAGGAAAAGGATGCGATCATTGTCTTTGTGGCACTCATTACCCGCGCCGCCATCCGTGGCGGTATGGATCCGGACGAAGCCTACTCTCTCAGTGACTACTATATCCAGCAGATCGAATCCCCTGACTGCACAGACCTCAACAATATCATGGATATCCATTTTCTTGCCTATGATACCTTTATCCACCGCGTGCATGAGATCCAGTTACAGGGAAAGGAATACTCTCCTTTTGTCAATGACTGCATCGCACTGATCCACCGCAACATCTATGAAAAGATCACTCTGGAGGATCTGGCAGAAGCCCTAGGCTATTCCACCTATTACCTGTCCTCCCAGTTTAAAAAACAGACCGGGCAGTCCATCGGCGATTACATGACAGATCTGCGCATAGAAAAAGCCAAGGAAATGTTGACCTATAACAACATTTCCCTGACTGATCTGAGTGCCAAATTACATTTTTCCACGCCGTCTTATTTTTCTTCTGTCTTTAAGAAGCGCACCGGACTGCCCCCATCCGCATATGTGCAGAGCCTTTCTAAGCCTGCTTCTTCATCGCAACCGTGATCTTAAAGAGATCACCGTCAATATCGATGGTCAGTTGTCCGTCCATGAGTGCGGTCAGGCTGGATGCGATGGAAAGTCCCAAGCCGTGACCTTCGGTATTTCTCGATGCATCACCTCTGACAAAACGTTCCATCAACTCGTCACTGCTGATGTTGAGCGGATACTTGGAAATATTCTTAAAGATCATGCGCACCTGGTCACCTGCATCTTCCACATTGACATAGACTCTGGTATGGTCCTGTGTATATTTGCAAATATTGCTCATGATATTATCAAATACCCGCCACAGATGTCTGCCGTCTGCCATGATGTTGGCAGGATTCTTTGCTTCATTTACCACAATCTCAATATCCTGTGCTTGCAGTTTATCCTGATACTCTCCGACCACCTGCGAAATCATCACAGCGGCATCACAGGCTTCCATATGCATCTCTACATTACCGGTGGATGCCTTGGATGCTTCTAAGAGATCTTCAATAAGTTTTTTCAAACGAGCAGACTGGCGATCCAAGACCTCGACATACTCTCTTACTTTTTCCTCAGAAATCCCCTCCTTTTTGATCAGATCTACATAGTTGATAATAGAGGTCAGCGGTGTTTTGATATCGTGCGACACATTCGTGATGAGTTCTGTCTTGAAGCGTTCACTCTTCATCTGTTCTGCCACTGCAATAGCGATCCCCTCGCCCACATGGTTGATATCTTCGCCGTGTTCTCTCATAGGAGCAATCATATGCGTGGTATCGATCGGCTCATTATAATTGCCACTGGCGACACGCTTTCCACCATCTTTTAATTTCTTTGCCATCAAGACCAGATAGAAGATCAAGGCTGTCTCGGCTATCTTATATAAAAAGAAAAGGAAAACGCCTGCGCCATAAATACCGGTTGCCAGTAAGGCCATCAGTTCCACCAAGGCTAAAATGGCAAGCCCTAGGCCTAAACGCGTGCTTAGTTTTGTATTTTCATGTATTGCACGATGCAGCCGTCTGATAGGATTGATCAGCCATTTTCTAAAAAAGGCTGCAATATAATGCCAAAGTGTATGTTTCCAGAATTGACCTGACTTGATACGCGTTGCCGTACTCATGCAAAATGCCAGTGCAAGCAATGTCCAAAGGATTGCAAGCACAATGGACAAAGTAACGAACTCTGCCAATGCCAGAACCCCACTATAATAGGCCATCCACAATCCTATATTCCCTATCACGCCTAAGTATACACCTGTTGCAACTACAATGCCGTAAATACCATAAGGTACGCGATCCGCCCATCGTAGGTAAATCGCATCATCTTCCTTGCGATGTCCGGACATGGTCATCAGAAAAACAAAGGAAACGATAAACAAAAGCAACGATACCAGAAGGATCGGCAGATAAACCTTCTGCAGCATAGTCAGTATGGCAGTAAGTATATACGGAATCCACAGATAATCACTCATGCCATTGGCAAAGACCAGATCATCTTCATATTTTTGCAGACGATTGATGACTTCAAAGAAATTGCCTGGATCCAAAGCACTTTTTCCATAAGAAAAAGATCCCATAATGGTGATTGCCGCATCGCGGTAATTCTCTTTGACTACATCCTGCTGTTCATCCGTCAATTGCGCTGTATCATTTGCCTCCAGAAATACATCTTCCAGATTTGGAATCATATAAATACGGTAGAAAGTATACGTTCCTTCCGGCGGCAGTTCTCCTGCAAGAAGGTCTCCTGCATTATTCCCTTCATTTTCGACATCATCCGACATATTGTCTTCATCTGTCAGATTTTCTTCTATATTATCTGCATCTTCACTGTCTACGCCATAGTCATAATACTCCAACCGATCTCCATTTTTGCTTTCATCCAGATAGACTTCATCATTTCCAACATATCCATAGACATTGGTCTGCATGGCTCCCAACCAGGTATCCGTGTTATAATGGTATTCATTTTTATCGAAAAATACATTTTCATACACGCCATTCATTTCCCGATGGTTTTTATCCTGCAGCCACTGGATCAGATAAGGTGATCCATAGACAAAATTGTTGTTCCGCACAACATTGAGTTTGTCGCCATCTCCTGTTACCTGAAAATCAATCTGCTCTACTGCGTAGGTCAGTAAAGAGCCATCCAAAGCATCCCAGGAGCCGCCCTCTTCGGTTGCACTCTCCTTCAAATAGGCTGCATAGTTGGAAACCATATGTTCCTGCATGAGTTCTGCGATCGTATCATTTTGATTCCCATATTCGGCACGTAAACCGATACTGAAGATCATCATGATAGCGGCAAGCAGTGTAGTTATTCCGGTTATACAAGCAATCAAAAGCGCAAAAGCCTTATACGCCGTTTGTCCTTTCCAATTTTTTTTCATATCAAATTCCTCACATTTCTTCCTGTTTTATTTCATCGTGGCAGTTTGTACGGACGGGCTCTATTTGTCTTCAACCTTGTACCCTCTTCCCCACACAACCTTAACATACCTTGGTTCTGCCGGATCATACTCCAGTTTTTCACGCAGATGACGAATGTGAACAGCAACGGTATTTTCTGTGCCAAAGGCATCTTCCTTCCAGACCTGTTCATAAATTTGTGCCGGGGAAAATACTTTTCCCGGGTTTTCCATCAAAAGATGCAGGATATCATATTCTGTCCTTGTCAGATTGACCAGTTCTCCATCTAACGTCACTTCTTTAGCCCGATCATTTAATACGATCGGACCGATCGCGATGATGCCATCATCACCGGAAGCGCTTGCATGGTTTCCCCCCAGTTGCATGTAGCGGCGCAACTGTGATTTGACCCTTGCCTGCAGTTCCACCGGATTGAATGGTTTGGTCACATAATCATCTGCACCAACATTTAATCCTAACACCTTATCGGTATCCTCACTCTTTGCTGTCAAAAGTATGATCGGAACATTAGATGTCTCGCGAATCTTTGCCATGGTCTGGATTCCATCCAGCCGTGGCATCATCACATCCAGGAGCACCAAATGTATTTCTTTTGTTTCCAGCACTTCCAGCGCTTCTAAACCGTCATATGCCGTATAGACCTGATAGCCCTCACTTTCCAGATAAATCCGCAGTGCAGAAACAATATCTTTTTCATCATCACAAACCAGTACGTTTACCATTTTATCCTCCAGAGAATTTTGTTGTGTTTTTTAAGATGATATCTGATGCCTTGCAAAATTATGCATCCGACACACAAAAACCGCCACAACATGTATTGATTAATCATATACATATTGTAGCGGTTCATCATTTAATTTCCAAGTAGGGAAGTCTTTAAGACTTTCTTAAGTTATCCCTTATTTTCAACTTCATATTTCAGAAATTCGTAGGAATACTCTGCCTCCCCTCCTGTAATAGAGTGAAGTGTTGTCCCGATACCATAGAGTGTTGCATAGGGAATCTCTGCCTCAATCCTTTGCCTGCCATTCTCCTGCTCCGGATTCATGCCCATGATCCTGGCACGGCGCTTGCTGAGTTCTCCCATAACATCGCCAACTTTATCCTCCGGTACACGCACCTGAAGCAATGCGATTGGCTCCAAAAGGACAGGATCGGCTTTCATGAGGGCATCCTTTAAAGCCATGGTGGCTGCTGTCTTAAAGGCTGCCTCTGACGAATCCACCGAATGAGATGAGCCGTCGTAAAGATTGACATGGATGCCGACCACCGGATATCCTGCGAGCGGTCCTGCCTGCGTTCCCTCGGCAATACCCTTTTCCACTGCCGGAAAGAAATTCTTCGGTACGGCTCCGCCGACAACAGTCTCTTCAAATTCATATGCGCTGGTCAGATTTCCTGACGGAGATACTTTAATTTTGACATGTCCGTACTGTCCATGTCCACCGGATTGCTTCTTGTGCTTGTATTCGACATCCGCACTGCCCCGGATAGTCTCACGGTATGCTACTTTCGGTGCTTCTAATTGCATCTCGACGTTATATTTGGCTCTTAGTCGGTCTGCGACCGCCTGCAAATGCTGTTCACTGATGCCATATACAAGCGTCTGACGGTTTTCACTGTCATTTTCCACCCGAAGTGTCCGGTCTTCTTCTGCCAGTTTTAAAAGCGACTGCGTCAGTTTGTCATCCTCCTTGGCATCTGCCGCAAAATAGCGCATTGCACAATATGGCGTGGAAATTGCGGTCGCCGGATAAAGAACCGGCGTTGCCTTGGTCGAAAGTGTCGTGGAGGTCTGCAAGCCCGACACCTTGCTGAGGGCACCCACATCGCCCGCGTGCAGTTCCTCTACTTCTTCTGCCTTGCTTCCCTTCATGACATACAACTTACTGATGCGGATCTCCTGTCCTTTGACTGGGTCATATAGGTTATCGTCTGACTTGATAACACCGGACATGACCTTAAAGAGGGAATACTTTCCAATAAAAGGATCCATGATAGTCTTAAATACATAGGCTGTCTTTGCCTTAGCAAAATTATAATTTGCCTCGAAAAGTTCCTGGGTCAGAACATTCATACCGGTTGCACTGCGCTGATCCGGTGACGGCAGATATTTGATGATGTCTGCCAATAGTGTATACATACCTCTTTCCATGGTATTGGAGCCCATCATGACCGGTACGATCGTTCCCTCGGATACATTGACGCGGAGTGCCTGTCGGATCTCGTTCTCCGAGAAAGTCTCGCCTGCAAAATAGCGGTCCAGAAATTCTTCACTGGTCTCTGCTACCGCCTCCATCAGGGCTTCCCGATAGATAGAGAGATTTTCCATAGAATATTCCGGCACTTCTGACTTAACAACCGTTCCATCGGATTGCCAACGCTTTGCCCGCTCTTGGATCACATTGACATAACCCACAAATTCCTCATTTTCACGCAGCGGAAAATGAAAAGGTGCAATACACTTGCCATACAATTCCTGTAAACCCAGTACAACATTTTTAAAAGAGACATCATCAATATCCATGTCGCTTACATAAACGATACGCGGTAAATGGTATTTTTCGCACATAGCCCATGCCTTGCGCGTTCCGTTCTCCACACCATTCTTACCGGAAATAACGATGATGGCAGCATCTGCAACGCCTACGGCTTCTTCAATCTCCCCCACGAAATCGAATGCTCCCGGCACATCCAGAATGTTGATCTTGTGATCGTCCCACAAAATCGGCTGCACAAGCATCTGCGTTGTTGCCGCCGGTTCTGTCATGCGTTGCTTGGATGCGGTTGCAATACCATTCATCGCGGACACCAGACTGGTTTTGCCTGCCCCACTGTGCCCCAGAACAACCACATTACGAATTTTGTCCGTTGTAAAAACCTTCATGTCACATGTCCTCCTCGCTTCGTTTTCTCTTACTGCTATTGTAGCAAGGTGGATGGCATATTACCACTCTTTTTTCAGAATTTTCTGTTTTTTTATCGTTTGTACATTAGTTGGCAGATATTTGTCCCATAAACAAGAAGAAGCACAGCGATTGGCTCACTGTGCTTCGATATGTTTCTTTTTTGACACACTAATGCTTTGGAACAAGCACTGTCTTGCCGCCCATGTATGGCTGTAAAGCCACTGGAATATTAACAGAACCATCTGCATTTAAGTTGTTCTCTAAGAATGCGATCAACATTCTTGGTGGTGCAACAACCGTGTTATTCAAGGTATGGGCAAAATACTTACCATCCTTACCCTTCACACGGATCTTTAAACGGCGAGCCTGTGCATCCCCAAGATTTGAGCAGGAGCCTACCTCGAAATATTTCTTCTGTCTAGGTGACCATGCCTCTACATCACATGATTTTACTTTCAGATCTGCAAGATCTCCGGAACAGCACTCCAGGGTACGAACCGGGATATCCAGACTGCGGAAGAGATCAACGGTGTTCTGCCACAACTTGTCATACCAAGCCTTGGAATCTTCCGGCTTACATACAACGACCATCTCCTGCTTTTCAAACTGATGGATACGATAAACACCACGTTCCTCGATGCCATGGGCACCTTTTTCCTTACGGAAGCAAGGAGAATAAGAAGTCAGGGTATATGGTAATTTTTCTTCATCATTCAAAGTATCAATGAACTTACCGATCATAGAATGCTCGGATGTACCGATCAGATAGAGGTCTTCACCCTCGATCTTATACATCATGGCATCCATTTCTTCAAAACTCATAACACCGGTAACCACGTTGGAACGGATCATAAACGGTGGTACACAGTAGGTAAATCCACGGTCAATCATGAAGTCTCTTGCATAAGAGATCACTGCAGAATGCAGTCTTGCAATGTCTCCCATCAGATAGTAGAAGCCGTTTCCAGCAACCTTTCCAGCGCTCTCAAGATCAATGCCGTCAAAGCGTTCCATGATATCTGTATGATATGGAACCTCAAAATCAGGAACGATCGGCTCGCCAAACTTCTCGATCTCGACGTTGCAGGAATCGTCCTTGCCAATCGGTACGGATGGATCAATGATATTTGGAATGTTCATCATGATCTGTGTAACCTTTTCCTGTAATTCTTTTTCTTTCGGTTCTAACTCCGCAAGTCTCGCAGAAATACCGGCAACCTCAGCCTTGACTGCTTCTGCCTCTTCCTTCTTGCCCTGTCCCATCAAAGCACCGATCTGCTTAGCGATCTTGTTCTTCTTGGAACGGAGTTCATCTGCTTCCTGCTGTGCAGCTCTCGCCTGCGCATCTAACTCGATAACCTCATCTACCAGATGAAGTTTGTGCTCCTGAAACTTATTCTTGATGTTCTGTTTTACAATTTCAGGATTTTCTCTTAAAAACTTAATATCGATCATTTTGTTTTCCTTCCATTATCAAAAATCTATTGGTAATCCCACTGCTTCGCAGCAAAGTTATTACTTCAACGGATATTTATCTGTGAGTTCGTCCACAATCTTGCGCGCCTTTGCCACGCCATCTTCGCCTTCCTTGATCACGCTGGCGATTGCCTCTGCAACACGATCAAAGTCGTCTTCCTTCAAGCCTCTGCTTGTAGCTGCCGGTGTACCAAGACGGATACCGCTTGTAACAAATGGGCTCTTTGGATCGTTCGGAATGGTATTTTTATTGGCGGTGATGTGTGCATCATCCAGCCACTTTTCAACTGCCTTTCCTGTCAGATCATATGGGGTCAGATCGACAAGCATCAAGTGATTGTCAGTACCACCGGATACGATCTTGATATCTCTATCCTGCAAGCCTTTTGCAAGTGCCTGTGCATTGTCAGCCACCTGTTTCATGTAGACCTTAAACTCCGGCTGCAAGGCTTCCTGGAAGCAGACTGCCTTGGCTGCGATCACATGCATGAGCGGACCGCCCTGTGTTCCAGGGAATACAGCCTTATTAAAGTTATATTTTTCATTCGCCTCTGCGGTAGCCATGATCATACCACCACGCGGACCACGTAAAGTCTTATGGGTTGTTGTCGTAACAACATCCGCATAAGGAACCGGACTTTCATGCAAACCTGCTGCAACAAGACCGGCAATATGTGCCATATCAACCATGAGCACCGCATCTACCATATCGGCGATCTGACGGAAACGCTTGAAATCAATGGCTCTTGCATAAGCAGATGCACCTGCAATGATCATCTTAGGATGACATTCTTTTGCAAGGCGCTCCACCTCATCATAATCAATAAACCCCTCATCATTCACACCATAAGGAACAATATGGAAATAAGTACCTGAGAAGTTGACTGGTGATCCATGGGTCAGATGACCGCCGTGATCCAAATTCATACCCATCACAGTATCTCCCGGCTTTAGTACGGCAAACTGCACTGCCATGTTTGCCTGAGCCCCGGAATGTGGCTGTACATTGACATAGTCGCATCCAAATAATTTTTTAGCACGCTCTCTTGCCAATTCTTCTACCACATCAACACACTCACATCCGCCATAGTACCGCTTTCCGGGATAACCCTCTGCGTACTTGTTGGTCAGTACACTGCCCATTGCCGACATCACGGCCGGACTCACCCAGTTTTCCGAAGCGATCAGTTCGATATGGCTGGACTGTCTGCCAAACTCTGCCGTAATGGCATCTGCAATCTGTGGATCTACTGCTTTGATATCTTCTAATGTGTACATCCTTTCCTCCTTATGATGTGCATGTTTACAAGTAACCTATCTTAGTTTGCCTTCTTTTTTCCCTTAATATGTACCTTCATCACATACCATAATTCTGTAGCGATGCAGATAGAAGAATAAGTACCGCATACAATACCAACCAAAAGTGGCAATGCAAATTCGCGGATACTTGTTACACCAAGAATCAGAAGCATAAGTACCATAACAACTGTCGTAAAGGAGGTACTGATGGATCTGGAAAGTGTCTGCGTGATACTCTCATTTGCCAGTGTCTGCAGACTCTCCGGTGTCTCATCACGAAGTACTTTTTTATTTTCACGGATACGGTCAAAGATAACGATCGTATCATTGACAGAATAACCGATAACCGTAAGCATACATGCAATAAATGCGCTGCCCACAGAAATACGTGCAACTGCATAAAGTGCCAGTACCACAAGCACATCATGGATCAGGGCAATGATGGCACTACTTGCAAACCGGATATCTTTAAAGCGGAACCAGATGTAAAGAAGCATAAAGAATGCTGCTACGATAACAGCAATCAAAGACTGTGAACGCATCTCTCCACTGATGGTAGAACCAATATTGGAAGAAGTGATCGCGCTCTCGTCTACACCATAATCATTTTCTAACATGGTATTGAGTGCTTCTCTCTGCTCCAGATCCAGACTTCTGGTCTTAAAGATGATCTGATTGGTATTATCAACAACCTGTGTCTGGACGTCATTATTGCCGATGACCTCAGCGATCTTTGGCACGATTTCATCATCTGCCTGTGCCAAAGTGTAGGCTTCGTTAAATTCTACGGTTGTTGAAGTACCGCCCAAAAATTCCAGACTATAATTTAATGCCTTATCTCCCTTTGCACCATGTACGCCCATGCCGACAAAGCCGACACAGATCACCAGGATAGAGCAGGCAAAGAAGACTGCCTTCTTGCTCATGAAGTTGATATTCTTCATTGCCTTTGCCTTGCCATAGAACTTCTGATCACGGAGTCCTACTGCATACAGAGCGTTCATCAAAATTCTTGTGATGACCAAGGCGGTAAACATAGAAAGAACAACACCAAGCGCTAAGGTAATGGCAAATCCCTTTACCGTACCGGAACCTAAAACACCAAGAACCGCTGCTGCGATCAATGTTGTCACATTACCATCAACAATGGCAGAAAGTGCTTTCTTAAATCCAATCTCAATGGCTGCGATCACACTCTTGCCTGCCGCAATCTCTTCACGGATGCGGGCAAAAATGATAACGTTGGCATCCACCGCCATACCGATGGAAAGGATGATACCGGCGATACCCGGCAATGTAAGGGTAATATCAAATGCCCACAGGATAAATAACATAAGTCCTGTGTAAAGTGCTAAAGCAAGGGACGCTGCCACACCCGGCACACGGTACATGATCATAAGGAAGATCATGACAATGATCAGACCGATGGCTGCTGCAAGCAAACTGGTAGATAATGCGCTGCTTCCCAGTTGTGCGCCTACGACTTCTGACTGCAACTCTTCCAGTTCCAAATTCAGACCACCAATACGGATATAAGAAGCAAGACTGTCTGCCTCATCAAAATCACTCATACCCTCGATAACACACTTGCCATCTGTGATGGCTGCATTTACCTTTGGTACACTGACAAACTGTCCGTCATAGTAGATACCGATAGATTCACCTCTTGCGTAAGCCGTTGTGGTTGCATCCGCAAATGCCTTTGTTCCGGCATCTGTCAAGCTAATAGATACCACCGGCTCTGTTGCTCCTGTTGTCTGGTTCTGCTGATTGGTAGCCGTAGCATTTTTTACATCAGACCCCTGCAAAATAACGGAACCATTTGCGATCAGATCATTCAGGTCATAATTCAACTTATAACCACCGGTCGTGCTGTCATAAGAATAGTTCTGGTTTCCATCAGCATCTGTCTGCGCGATGAAATAAATAGAGCCCGGCGTTCCCAGTTCTGCTAAAAGTGCATTAGCATCCTTAACACCTGGAATCTCAACAGTGATTCTGTCATCACCGACCGGATAAACACTCGCCTCTGTTGTAGAGGAGTCGGATCCCAGTTCATTTTCGATACGCTTCTGTAACTTGGTGACCGTATCGTTTAAGTCTTCGCTGGACGGGGTATCTCCCACAACCTGATAAGTAATGCTGACACCACCTGCAAGGTCAAGACCCAGACGGATGTCAAAATCATCTTTGCCGGAAACGGTCGCTGTCACAATATTCCATGCCAGATAACCAAATCCGACAATGCAGGCAAGCAGGACTACAAGCCACGCTACTCCCTGCCCTTTCTTTAATCGTTTCATACTTCTTCTCCTTCTTTTGCAGCCAATGCCGCTTTTATCATAATGGCACATTCAACACGTTTTTTCTGAAGTGCACATCCTATATCGTATGCATTATGGATATCGCCATGGAAGTTGTAAGAATTGGCTGCACATCCACCACTACAATAAAATCTTGCAAAACATTCCCTGCACTTGTCCTTGGCATAGACATTGCAGGACTTGAACTCGTCACGCAGGTCTGTATTGACCACGCCATCATCCACATTTCCCATCAAAAAGTCGGTATTTCCAACAAACTGATGGCAAGGATAAAGATCACCTGTCGGTGTTACTGCTAAATATTCCGTTCCTGATCCACAACCTGACAAACGTTTTGCCACACAAGGACCGCCTTCTAAATCGATCATAAAGTGGAAGAAGTTGAAGTCATTTTCTTTTCCATGACGTTTTACCATCTCCAATGCCAGATTTTCGTATTCTTCCATCAACTGTGGCAAGTCCTCCTCGCGGATCGCATAGGAATCTGTCTCCTGTGCAACGACCGGCTCTACCGAGATCTGCTTGAAACCAAGGTCTGCTAAATGCAGGACATCCTTAGAGAAATCCAGATTGTTATGGGTAAAGGTTCCACGCACATAGTATTTTTCCTGATGGCGGCTGTCCGCGAACTTCTGGAACTTCGGTACGATCAGATCATAAGATCCTGCCCCCTTGCGGAAAGGTCTCATGCGGTCATGGACTTCTTTTCTGCCGTCGATACTCAAGACCACGTTGCCCATCTCTTTGTTGGCAAATTCCATGATGTCATCATTTAAAAGCACGCCATTGGTCGTAAGCGTAAAGCGGAACTTTTTGTCATGTGTTTCCTCCAGACTCCTGCCGTATGCGACCAGATCCTTAACAACCTGAAAATTCATCAGCGGCTCTCCGCCAAAGAAATCCACCTCTAAGTTGCGGCGATTGCCGGAATTGGCAACCAGAAAATCCAATGCCTTTCTGCCGACTTCGTAAGACATGAGTTCACGTTTGCCGTGATACTCGCCCTCCTCTGCAAAGCAATACTGGCATGCCAGGTTGCAATCGTGGGCAATATGTAAACACAGTGCCTTGACAACCGTAGGTCTCTTGGCAAAATCTGTGATATAAGGCTCGTATGAGTCCTTTGTAAATAATTCCTCTGCGGCGATCAGTTCTGCGATCTCGTCCCAGACTTCTGCGATCTCATCCTTGTGATCCGGGTAGCGTTTTGCCATCTCTGCAAAAATGCTGTCCTTATCGGATGACTCATACATCTCGATCATATCGTAGGTCATGTCATCCACCACATGAATGGCTCCGCTGTTGACATCGATCACGATATTGTAACCGCCCATTTTGTATTGATGAACCAAAATAGTCCTCCTTCTATAAACGCACAAATGACCGAACGCTATCAAGCGTACGGTCGCGTGTACTTTTTCTTGTTTTAACTACAGAATGGAGCCTCCCACGAAAAGTAGGACGCTCCGCATTGTACAAATATGATGATTAGCGATTGTTCTCGCAAGACTGGTTACCTACAGTACAAGATGTCTTGCATGCAGACTGGCAAGATGTCTGGCACTCGCCGCATCCACCCTTCTTTATTGTGTTCTGTAACTTCTTTGTATTTAATGTCTGTACATGTTTCATTGTAAATATCTCTCCTTTACTGCTTGATTACGCTATATTATAGCATACAAGTGCCTAAAGGAAAAGCATTTTTTCTGCTTCCTCAACTCAGCATACCGCCCAGCATTGCCGATCCGATGCAGATGGCAGATGCAGTTCCCATATAGGGGATGGGCGGCAGGCTTCCTTTCTGGATCCAGAGGGCTGCCCCAAGCAGGGTTGCCACATATAAGATCCCAACCAAAAGCCCCCACAAAAACTTCTGCCTTTTCTTCCATTTTCCCAGGACAAAGCCCCCGATACCGCAGGAAAGCACATAGATGACGATCACGCCGACCTGGGCGACTGCATCCTCTTTTTCCACACGTGACACGATAAGGGCTAAAAGTACCAACAATAATCCACTGATAATATACATGACAAGCAGGCTGCGCACAACGCATCCCCTTCGCACCTTTGTCTCTTTCATTTTTCCATCCTTTCTCCACACTGGGATCGGATCCGTCCCATCATCCACTATGAATTTATGTAAATTCCATCTACAATATGACACATCCATTGCTTTTTTAGGGGAATAATGCTACAATGGACTCCGATATTTTTAGGAGGATAACGGAATGAGTACTGGTTGGATTGTATTGATTGTTGTATTGGTCATTCTCGTTGCGCTGATCATTGGATTGTATTTCCTTGGCAAGCGTGCCGAAAAGAAACAGGAAGAGCAAAACGCACAGGTGGAGGCAACCGCCCAGAATGTGACAATGCTTATCATCGACAAGAAAAAGTTACGGATCAAAGATTCCGGTCTGCCGGAGCAAGTGATCGCACAGACACCTTTCTATGCAAAGTTGTCCAAGTTGCCGATCGTTAAGGCCAAGGTTGGTCCAAAGGTCATGTCACTGATCTGTGATGCGACGATCTTTGATGAGATTCCTGTAAAGAAGGAAGTCAAGGCAAGAGTCAGCGGACTTTACATCACAAGTGTTCGCGGATTGCACGGAAAAACAGAATCCGAAGATGGCAAAAAGAAGAAAAAGGGGCTTCGTGCTTGGGCACTGCGCAAGCAGAAAGAACTCAATGCCAGCAAATAAGACATATCAAAAAGGCTTGTCCGATACGGACAAGCCTTTTTCTTTGCTCTCTTTATGCCGGTTGCACACGGACTTCCAGCCGGTTCTCTGCCAGTGTATTTCCACCGACATAGAGATCATAGACCAGTAAGATCTGCATGTGTGGTTCTTTTTCCTTGACAACATCCAATTCATAGACATGCGTGACAATATCCATATCCATGCATCCCATAGGGGTCCGCATCTGCGTGCTTGTGCGCTGCCCCGGAAGAAATTCCATGACCCGTCCCATATCTCCTGTCGTCGTCATGCGGCAGCCACCGTCCCAGACTTCCAATTTATTGCGGGTACGCCCCATCTCATCCACCTGCATATATTGAAGGATTGCTTTTCCATCCGTTTCCTGATATCTGCCGTGGTAGGTAAGCCGATTGGTATCCGCCTGCCCATCCACGGTCTGTATGCTTGTCATTTCTATAAGAATACGATTATCCATTGGTATATCCTTTGTCTTTCTGTCTTAGTCTGTCAGCCCCGGTGCTTCCCGGCTGGCTCATATAGGATTATACCCTATTCCTATCTTCTCTTCCATGGCTTTTTTATCTGCACATTTTACGGACATCAGAGATAACGGAAACGGATCTGCTTGTCCTCGGACTCGATGAGTTTTTTATACTGATATAAGGTAAAGACCTGGTACATCTGCTCTTTTTCATCCTCTCCCACGACCTCATATGTATTGTCCCGAAAACACATATTGGGATACATGACGCACCACCAGTTTTTGCCCTGCGCCTGACCGATCCGCACCTGTAGGGAAGTATAATTACCTGCAGGCAAATGATAAATGCCGTAAAACTTCTCCGGGAAATCCACATCCTCGATCGCCGCCGTGACCGGATAGGTATAACCTTCTTTTGCGATCTCCTGCCCCGCAATCTTCTCAATCTCTTTCAGATGCGCACGGATGATGCTCTCTGTCTCCTTTTTATCGCTTGCTGTCGCAAGCAATCCCGAAACATAAGCCCCCACCTGATCCCGCACCTGCAATTTGAGTGCCTGATCTTCCTCAGTATCACTGTTGGCGATCACATGAAAACGAAAGACTTCACTGGCGTAATCCTCCTGCAAATGCCGGCTCTGCCCTATGAGGACAAGTAGTCCTACGATCAAAAGTCCTGCCACGATCCTTATATTTTTCCTTTTTGCATACATATCTGCTTCCTGCTCTTTCTGTCTTAAGATTAGAAACACCGGACATCCATCCGATGTTTCTAACCAAAGTATGCAACCAAATTTTTCTTTTATACAATCCTTATTCCACGACACGGAATTTACAGATTGTTTCCAGATGCAGATCTTTCCGATAAGCCCCTGCCCGCCCCTGGTATTTTTCATAAAGATCCAGATCATGGCAGCGCAAATGTCCATAGGAGTTGGCAAGATCCAGCCCCTTTTGCTCGTATGCATTTTGGATCATGCCCGCCAGATAGGCAGCGGCAGCCTCCTGCAATTTCTGGGCAGAAAGATCAATGCTGTCCTTTTGTATGATGTCTCCGCGAAAGGTCAACTGACAGCCGACACCGGAGTTTGTCGCCGTATATTCATAAGAGACTTTGACATTTTCCAGATGGATCTGCCCGCCGTCCACGTCCATATCCACCATGCCAATAGCACCACTGCACAGTCCTGCCACATAGCCTTCTTCTGCGGTCACTTTTCGCAAGATCTGGTCGTCTCCACTGACGTCGGTCTGCATGAGATAGTAGCCCTCCACGACCGGCAGATCGTCCTGCACGCCAAGGCTCGGCAGGATAGTACTGCTGCCCCCATTGTACCAGTCACAGATCAGGCTCTTAAAAGTCGCTCCGCTGGTATCCTCGTAATTGGGATTGCCCTCCAGCATCTCTGCCAGATAATTGCCCAGATCTTCGTCCATTTCTTCTTGCAGATTGCTGATGGCATCCACATCCTCCGCCACAAAAACGATCATGTTGCCCGGCAGATCCACACCGCTGTTTCCGATCTCCACCAGTTCCTTCATAAAATCCTTTTCTTCCAGAAATTCTGCCTCCAGCAAAAGGACTTTGACATGGTTGAGGTCTAGGATCTTTCCGTTTTTCTCATCCATACGTCGGATGACACCTCTCACGGAGGATGACCGTACAGTCAGTTCATCACTGCCCTGCTTGGTCTTTTCTTTTTCGGACACCCGGGACAGATCCATATATTTATAGGTAAGCACGCAGTCGCCGTCCTCCGCGCGCAGGGTCATGACCATAGGGAAACTCTTATTTTCCAGTTCCTGCACACTACAGCCACATCCAAACAAGACCATTCCCAGACAAAGAACCGCCAGTGCCATCCCTCTTTTTCGCTTTTTCCTTTCCATCAGGAAAAAAGGAAAACACAGGGCAAGGGCTGACAGCCAAGCCAGAAGCACCACCAGTCCGCCGCTTTTTCTACCGTAATAATACTGTCCCAGACTGATCAGAAGCATGGCAAGGGCTGACAGCCAGACAACTGCCTTTTCCCCTTTCTTGTGTGCTTTTTTTTCCAGTCCCAGCCCTCGCTTGATGCAGAAGATCCCATAATGCAGACCACTGCCGCAAAAAGCGATCAGCCCCGCGAAACACACGCCTGCCACCAGGGCTTCCTGCCGCCGCAAAAAACCGCCGGGAATGACAATGTTGCTGGTAAAGATCATGATCGGTGTCTCCGCCGCCGCCAATGCCTGGCTGCCAAAAGAGCCAAGCAGCATCTCATAAGTCAGGAAGAGGACAAGGGCTGACAGCCAGATCATCTCACAGGTTCCTTTCCACTGGGCTTTCTGATCCACGCCGTCTTCCAGACCATCCCCCATAAAAAAGACAAACTGGCAGGAGGAAAAGACCAAAAAAGCAGGATACCAGCCCAGAAAGGCAAAGCCCTTTTTGGAAAACTGCAGTGGGAAAAGATTCATGCCACGCAGGCTGCTTGCCCCCAGTGCCAATAGGATGATCAAAAGCAGGAGCATAGGCCAGAACAAGACCTCAAAGGTCCGTCCCCGCCCTTCCAGACCGGCGCGCCTGCTATAGAGCACCAGAAGCAGGATCAGGACTGTGAGCAGGAGAAAGGACTCCTCCGGCAGCAGGAAGGTATGCACCAGGTCTGCCAGAAGGTATAGCCCAAAGGCTCCCACGAAAAGCAGATAGATCCCATAGGGAAGATAGAGCCAGGACCGATCACGTACCCCGCCCCGCATACAGGCAAGCAAGAGCCCGCCATACAGGCTGGCGAGCAGGGCTCCCAGGAAGATAGAACATCCGCCTGCACGCTCTGCGTGTCTTGCCAGAAGATCCGGCAGGATGACCAGTCCCAGACCGACCATGTCAAAAAAGAGCAGTCTTTTATACTGGCGCAGGGAAATTTTTCCGTTTTGCATCTGCATGGCTATTCGTCTCCTTTCCGACGGAATTTTCTTTTCTGATCCCATTTTGCATGTACCGACCGGTAGAAGATTTTTCCCAGTGGGAAGCGGATCAGTGAGTCCTTACGTCTGGTCTCCTCATCCCCTTTGGTCCCGATAAAAGGTAACAGATAAGGCTGACCGAAACTTTTCAAAAGTGCCAGATGAATGAGGATGGCAAACATGGACCATAGGAAGCCAAAGAAGCCCAGCCACGCGCTCATAAGGATGACAAAAAACTTAAGCATCCTAAAGGCCCCTGCGAATTCCTCATTGGGGATGGAGAAGGAACACAGGGCGGTAAACGCCACCACAATCACAACGATAGGACTGACAATATTGGCATCCACTGCCGCCTGCCCGATGATGAGTCCGCCCACGATACCGATGGTATTACCCATGGCTCCCGGCAAACGCACGCCCGCCTCCCGAAGAAGTTCAAAGGATAGTTCCATCAAAAGGACTTCTACGACAGCAGGAAAAGGCACGCCAAGACGAGCCGCCGCAAAGGACATCAGCAGGGTCGTCGGCAGGATGCCGGTCTGAAAATTAGTAACCGCCAGATACAGCCCCGGCATAGCGACTGCCAGAAAGGACGCCACATAGCGGAGCATCCTGCCAAAGGAAGCCACGATCGGACGCTGATAGTAGTCATCGGCGGTCTGGATAAAGGAGTTGTAGTCTGACGGCACGATCAGCGCCGCCGGAGAGTTATTGCAGAGGATGAGGACTTTTCCATCCAAGACTGCCATGACCGCCCGATCCGGGCGCAGGGTCGACTGGATCTGCGGGAATGGGGACAGCCAGGTTTCTTCCGTCAACTGCTCTGCCATCCCGCTGTCTAGGATCCCATCAATGACAAAATCAGATAGTCTTGCCTTGACATGCTCCAGTAGTCCTTTTTTCACGATCCCATCCATATACACCAGGTTGACCAGGGTGTTAGTGCGCACGCCCAGACTCATATTTTCCACTTTCAGATCTGTGGATTGCAGGCGTTTGCGTAGAAGGGCTGTGTTGATCTTGACATTTTCATTGAATCCCTCGTTAGAGCCACGCAGGACTTTCTCTGAGTCTGTGTCCCGCACGGTCGCCCCCGGATAGCCCTTGTCCGGGATCTTCATGGCATGGGCAAAGCCGTCGATCACCAAGATAGCATCCCCGGTCAAAAGACCGGCGGCTGCCTCCTCTGCCGTGTCATATAAGACCATGTCCGAAAGTCCCTGCCCATTTTCTGCCAACTGCCGCCGAATCTCATTTTCCGGCATGACAGATAACCGGGTCAAAAACTGCCCGATGGCTGTGGTTTCAAACATAACGGACGACATGGTGATCTCAATGTAAAGTAAAAAGCAGTCAATGCCGTGCTCTGCTCCCAGCGTCATATCCCGCTGTAGGATGTCGTCGCAATTTGCGAAGATCTTTTGCATTGTGCCTTTGTCTTCTGCGATCTTTCCTGTGAATTTATATCCTTGCTCCATCCTAACTACCTCTCAAACATTAAAAGAGACAGGCTCTCGCCTGTCTCTTAGTATGGTCTGATAATTTGAAATTTATTCCTGCTCACGGATAACCACGCGCACAGCCTCGATCTGATTTTCCAGATGCGTATGCATGATCGCCTTGACATACTCGCTGTCCTTTTTCTCAAAGCCCGCGATGATCTTGGCATGCTCATCGATCAACTGATTGTAAGTGCTATTGCCCTTGACATATTCATAGCGATAACGATAGGTCTGCTCACGCATATTGTTGACGATAGTCTCCAACTTTGGATTGTCCGCCATGCGATAAATGACATTGTGAAATGCCTCATCTGCCTCCACGATCTTTCGCACATCCCCGGATCTCGTTGCGATCTCAAAATCCTTCATAGACTCTTTGAGTTCCAATAACAATTCCAGTGTCATACGCTGGCATGCCATGCTGACCGCCAGTTCATCCAAAGCATCCCGGATCTCCAAGACATCCTGCAGATCCTTTTCCGTCATCTTAGCAACCTGAGCTCCCTTGCGCGGAATCGTCACGGCAAGTCCTTCCTGCTCCAGCATACGAATCGCCTCACGGATCGGTGTTCTGCTGACTCCCAATTTATTTGCCAAATGCATTTCCATCAAACGCTCGCCCGGCTTGAGATCCCCTCGCAGGATCGCATTACGCAGGGTATTGAATACCACGTCTCGCAGGGGCAAATAGGAATCCATGTCCAACTGTAATTCTTCACTCATTCTCTATTATCTCCTATTATTATATATGGTCGTGCATTGTACGCGATTGGCAAGTCCCGATGCCTCTACTGCACGCTTTGCTCTCTGTAAAGTCTCCTCATCATCAAAAAAACCAAAGACGGTCGGACCACTGCCGCTCATCATGGAAACCACGGCTCCATTCTGCCGCATCAACTCCTTGATCTGTGCGATCACCGGATATTTCTGAATAGTCACATCCTCTAAGATATTGCCCATATGGGATCCCAACGCATGCAGGTCTCCCGCTGTAATATCTGCGATCATGGCATCTATGTCCGGGTGCACCGGATCCTCGATCGCATCCAGATGCTCGTAAACATACTTGGTAGAAACAGAGATGGGCGGTTTTGCGATCAAAACCGGACAACGCATCATCTGGGGAAGTTCTGTCAACTCCTCACCGATCCCTTCTGCCAAAGCCGTCCCCCGCATCAGGCAATAAGGTACATCTGCACCGATCTTTACGCCTCGCCCCATCAGTTCTTTTTTGGTAAGTCCCAGTCCATGGATCCGGTTCATACCATATAAAACGGCTGCCGCATCTGAACTGCCTCCAGCCATGCCTGCCGCAACCGGAATCCTCTTGCTGAGTCGGATCTGTGTACCATCCGTAATGGAAAATTCATCTGCCAGCAACTTGGCAGCCTTAATACAAAGATTATCCTCATTGGTCGGCAGATACTTGGCATTGCTCGTCATGGAAATGCCTGTCTCTGCACTCTTAGACACCGTCACCAGATCATACATATGCACCGTCTGCATGATCATGCGCACCAGATGATATCCATCCTCCCGCACGCCAGTCACATCCAGACCGATATTGATCTTGGCGAGTGCCTTCACTGTCATCTCGTCCATATAAACTCCTCATCGCTTTAGCGATGTATTTATTTTAGTACAATCCCTATTGTATCATTCTCTTTACAACAGTTCAACCTATTTTTGTATTCAAAAAACAACAATATGCAATGCTACAGACAAGAAAAATCCCAGTCAACCTTCCTTGTTGACTGGGTAAACAATTCTACTTTTCTTCTGCTTCTTTTTTCTCCTGCTCCTCTTTTGCCTTTAAGATCGCCTCATTTAACATGAGCATCTTTTCGTCAAGTTCGGATACGATCTTGGAACACTCCTGTAAGTCATGGCTGATATACGCCGGTGCATGCCCCTCGAATTTATAATAGATCTTATGCTCCAGACTCGCCCAGAAATCCATGGCGATCGTACGGATCTGAATCTCCACCTTGGTATCTACCATGCGATCGGACAAGAAGATCGGGATCGTAACGATCATATGATAACTCTTATAGCCGCTCGGCTTTGGATTTTTGATATAATCCTTGATGGATAAAACGGTGATATCACTCTGTCTGCCGATCATATCCGCCAGACGATAGATATCGGATGTAAAGGAACAGACAATACGCACACCTGCGATATCGTTACAGTATTCGATCATATTCTGAATGGAATCCTCGTATCCATAGCGCTTCAATTTCTTGACAATACTCTCCGGCGATTTCAATCTGGTCTTGACGTATTCAATCGGATTGTACTGATGCACATGCTGGAATTCATCATTTAAGATCTCAATCTTTGTTCCCATTTCTTTCAGTGCTGAATTGTATAAAAGCATTGCCGTATTCCACGACAAAACCGAATCGTCCTGCATCATTATGCTTTCCATTTCTAACTACCCCCTGCTTTTCGACCCATCCTAGTCTTCCTCAATGACATCGATCTCTAAATAATCAAACGGAACTTCTTCCATAAAACAATCTTTGGTAAATCTGGCTTTTGCCTGGCGTTTAAAATCACGCACCGTAACATCTAGCCATAAAGGTCTGCCCAGATCCATATCATAACACGCCTGATCCAGTGCGCCAAATACCTTGTGCGTTCTCGTCTCATCCGAATTGTCCTCAATGACCAGATCCCGCACCATACGGCTGTCTTTCCACTGTTTGAACCATATACGCAACTTCTTACGTCCTCCTACTTTTGTCTTCTCTGCCTGTTGACCTCATACATGAGTATGCCTGCCGCCATTGCCGCATTCAGAGATTCTACCGATCCCTCCATCGGAATACGCAGATAAGCGTCCGCCATCGCTGCCGTCGCATCCGTCAGACCATTACCCTCGTTTCCGATCAGGAATCCGCAATCAGACCTATAATCAAACATATCATACATTTGCTTTCCTTGCAAATGCGCTGCATATAAAGATATGCCTGCCTCCGAGATCCTATGCAGGTCTTTTTCCCAGTCTTCTGCCACATAAAAAGGCACCCGGTAAAGGCTTCCCATGGTCGAGCGCACGGTCTTTGGATGAAAAAGATCTACCGTCGTCTTGTGCATGATCACACCGGTAACGCCTGCGCCTTCCCCGGTGCGAAACATGGTCCCCAGATTTCCCGGATCCTGAATTCCTTCCACCAAAAGCAGATGTGCCGGGCGCCTGGCAAGAATATCCTCCAGATCATAGGAAGGTCTTTTTACCACAGCAAGCACTCCCTGTGGGGTCTGTGTATCCGACATAGCCTTCATCACCGCGTCACTGACGATCTCATCTACCGGTCCATCCCAGGTATCTTCAAAAGACTCTGCCACATAGATCTCTTCCAGCATTTCTTTTGGCGTCTCAATGACCATGCGCGGGCCCTCTGCGATAAAGACATTTTCCTCGCGACGAAGCCGCGCTTTTTTCTGTAATTGTATAATGTGTTTTACCTGCTTATTTGCGATGCTTGTGATCATACTTCCTGCCTTTCTGTATGGTAGAAAACCAAAAAAGGGATGATGCACGCGACACCACCCCTCATATCATTCCTGTTATGAATTGCAAAGCGTATTGCAGATCTCGAACTGATATTCATCAATTCCCTTTGTCATTGCAAGTGCCTCATCAATATCAAAATCAACGAACTCGCCATGACGATAACCTACAACGCGGTTAGATGCTCCCTTGCAAAGCAGGTCAACTGCCAATGCACCCATGGTAGATGCATAAACACGATCCTTACATGTCGGGCTTCCGCCACGCTGCATGTGTCCTAAGATCGTTGCCCTTGTCTCAATACCGGTAGCAGCCTCGATACGTTTTGCCATAGAAGCAGAATGTCCGATACCCTCGGCATTGATGATGATGTGATGCTGCTTGCCCTTTTTCTTGCCCTCGATGATATGGTTGACAAGTGCCTGCTCGTCATAATCATATCTCTCCGGAAGCAATACATCCTCGGCACCGTTGGCAATACCGCACCAGAGTGCTATGTAACCGGCACCACGTCCCATAACCTCGATGATAGAACATCTCTCATGGGAAGTAGAAGTATCACGTACCTTGTCAATGGCTTCCATTGCTGTATTTACGGCTGTATCAAATCCGATCGTGTACTCTGTACATGCGATATCCAGATCGATCGTGCCCGGCAGACCAATCGTATTGATCCCCAGTGTTGCCAACTTCTGCGCTCCTTTGAAGGAACCGTCACCACCGATAACGACCAATCCATCTATTCCATGCTTCTTGCAGATGTCTGCTGCTTTTTTCTGTACTTCTGGTTCAATGAACTCCAAGCATCTGGCTGTCTGCAAGATCGTACCGCCTCGCTGGATGATCTCAGATACACTATGCGCATCCATATCTATGATCTCTTCCTGCAAAAGTCCGGCATATCCACGCTTAATTCCCTTGACCTTTTTACCTCTGGCAATCGCCTGTCGCACGACTGCACGGATGGCTGCATTCATTCCCGGTGCGTCTCCACCACTTGTTAAGACGCCAATTGTCTGTACTTCTTTTGCCATCGTAACTTCCTCCTATAATTTAATCCATTCACTCGACTTATATTCTAATATCTTTTTCTTTGAAATTCAACATTCTTTTCCACAACTTTTACATTTTGTCTGCCAAAAATCTGTGATATTTTCTCCATCGCATCCTCATTTATGGAAATATTCCAATTTGCCGGCATGCGCTTCATCGCCTTGATAGCAGAAATATATACCACAATGTTATCTTCCCCATCCATATCGGCAATGGCATCGAAGAGAGTCTGCTGTTTTGCTTCAAACTCCTCCTTGGTCGCAAACTGGATCCAGAGTTCCTTGCGCACTTCGTCAAATCCATGCATTTCCGTACAGATCAGTTTTGCATTCTTTTCTTCCTCTGCCTGGGCACGTCCCTTGATCAGGACCTTGTTGTCCACTTCCAGAAGATTTCGGTATTTTTCGTATTCTCTGGCAAAGACGATCACTTCCACACTGCCCAAGAGGTCTTCTATGGTGATAAAAGCCATGGTCTGGTTGTTTCTGGTATATTTGATGGTCTTGTCCGTGATCATGCCGCCGATAATGACCATTGCCCCGTCTGCCACAGTCGCCTTATGAGTCTCCTCATCCAGCATAAAATCTCGACAGCCTGCAGTCACGTTCTTTTTTAAAAGTTCTGTATATTTCTCTAAAGGATGCCCGCTGATATAAACACCCAGCACCTCTTTTTCCAATGCCAGAAATTCTTCCTTATCGTATTCTTCCAGATCCGGCATCTTGATCTCAAATTCTTCTTTGATATCATCCGATGCGATGTCAAAGAGAGTCATCTGCCCTGCCATGGAAGATTTTTTATCACTGCTAATCCGATCCATGATGGATGGGAATACCGTGATCATCTGGTGGCGGTTGCCGTCCAGTCCATCCATGGCTCCCGCCTTGATGAGGTTTTCCACCGCACGCTTGTTGACTTCCTTGCCACTGACACGCTTTAAGAAATCCTCGATAGTCTTGTAATCGCCGTTCTGCTGACGCTCTGCCACAATGAAATCCACGACCGGACGTCCAATACTCTTGATCGCATACATGCCATAGCGGATCTTTCCGTCCGATACGGCAAACTTGCCCTCTCCCACATTGATATCCGGTGGTAGGACGTCAATGCCCATCTCCCGGCAGACCATGATGTACTCAGCAACCTTGCCTGCATTATCCAGCACCGAAGTCATGAGGGCTGCCATGAATTCAACCGGATAATAATATTTCAAAAAGGCTGTCTGATATGCCACAACCGCGTATGCTGCCGCATGGGACTTGTTGAAAGCATACTTGGCAAAATCGATCATATCGTCGTAGATCTTATTTGCCACAGCCTCACTGATCCCGTTGGCAATGCAACCCTTGACGCCCTCTTCCTCATTTCCGTAAACAAAGTTCTGGCGTTCCTTTTCCATGACCTGGGTCTTTTTCTTGGACATGGCACGGCGCACCAGATCGCTCCGACCCATGGAATAGCCCGCCAGATCACGCACGATCTGCATAACCTGTTCCTGATATACGATGCAGCCATAGGTCGGGGCTAAGATAGGTTCCAGTTGCGGACAGTCATAGGTGATGGATGCCTTGTCGTTCTTGCCCTTGATATAGGCAGGGATAAAGTCCATTGGTCCCGGACGATACAAAGAGATTCCAGCGATGACATCCTCTAAACTCTCTGGGCGCAGTTCCTTCATGAAATTCTTCATGCCGGCACTTTCCAACTGGAAAATCCCTTCCGTCTTACCGGATGAGATCAGGTCTAAGACCTTTTTATCATCATAATCAATATGATCCATATCCAGCGATACGCCATAATTTTTCTTGACCAACTGGACAGCATCATCAATGACGGTCAAGGTACGAAGTCCCAGGAAATCCATCTTCAAAAGTCCCAGTTCCTCGATCGTCGTCATGACGAACTGGGTTGTGATCGTACCGTCTCCGCCACGCGATAACGGCACATATTCATCCATTGGTTTTTGGGAGATAACGACACCTGCCGCATGCATTCCCGTATGCCTCGGCAGACCTTCCAGACGTTTTGCCGTATCGATCAGCCGCTTGACCTCCGGGTCATCCTCGTACATCTTGCGCAGATCCGGGCTCATTTTCAAAGCCAGATCCAATGTCATGCCAAGATCATCCGGCACTGCCTTTGCGATGGAATCCACATAATTGTATGGCATATCCATGACGCGTCCAACGTCCCGGATGACGCCCTTTGCCTTGAGGGTTCCAAAGGTGACGATCTGGGTCACACAGTCCTTGCCATATTTTTCAATGACATAATCAATGACCTCACCTCGGCGGTTGAAGCAGAAGTCGATATCAATATCCGGCATGGATACACGTTCCGGGTTCAGAAATCGCTCAAACAAAAGATTGTAACGGATCGGATCGATATTGGTGATACCGGTCGTATAGGACACCAGACTTCCGGCTGCACTGCCTCGTCCCGGTCCTACCGGGATATGATGGGTTCTGGCATAATTGATAAAATCCCAGACGATCAAAAAATAATCCACATATCCCATCTTTTGGATGGTCTCTAATTCATAAGTCAGACGCGGTTTCAATTCCTCTGCCCGGTCTCCGTAGCGTTCCTGCAAGCCTTCAAAACAGAGTTTGTTGAGGTAGGTCCAGGAGTCGTAGCCCTCCGGCACCTGATAATGCGGCAGTTTTGTCACGCCAAATTCAATCTCTACATTACAGCGGTCAGCGATCTTTTGCGTATTGGCAAGCGCCTGTGGTGCATAAGGAAAAAGTGCCGCCATCTGTTCTTCGGATTTGACAAAATATTGTCCACCCTCGTAACGCATACGGTCGGTGTCGGTCAGTTTCTTGCCGGTCTGGATACACAAAAGGACATCATGCGGCGCCGCATCATCTGCATAGGTGTAATGGATATCGTTGGTGCAGACCAGTTCAATGCCGGTCTCCTTGCTCATGCGCACCAACTGCTGGTTGACCAGTTCCTGCGCCTCGATCCCATGGCTCTGCAATTCCAGAAAATAATTGTTTTCTCCAAAGATGGCACGGTGCTTAAGAGCGATCTCCTTTGCCTCCTCATACATGCCACGCTGCAGATAACGGGGTACCACGCCTGCTAAGCAGGCACTCAGGGCGATGATGCCTTCATGGTATTTTTCCAGTGTCTCCATATCCACACGCGGTTTGTAGTAGTAGCCATCCACAAAACCAATGGAAACGATCTTGATCAGGTTTTGATAGCCGACATTATTTTCTGCCAAAAGCACCAGATGATAATAGCGGTCGTCCCCATGCGACAACTCACGGTCAAAGCGGGAACCCGGTGCCACATAGACCTCACAGCCTAAGATCGGCCGGATGCCCTGTTTTTTACATTCTTTATAGAAATCAATGACACCATACATGACACCATGATCCGTAATGGCAGCCGCATTCATGCCAAGTTCTTTCACGCGCGCCACATATTCAGTTATCTTGTTGGAGCCGTCCAAAAGACTGTACTCCGTATGTGTGTGTAAATGTACAAATGCCATGTCTTTCCCTTTCGTAGTTATGATAAATTACGCCATATTTTTGGCATTCTTGTTCAAGAGCAAAATGCCAAGATAAGTAGCCACCATAGAGCCAAATAAGATACAGAAGAACTGCATCGGTCCATTGCCGCCTAAGGCCAGACCACCGCTCAAAACGCCCACAGCATTAAAACTCATATGCAGGCAGATGCCCATGGAAAGATTGCCTGCCTTTTCCACAAAATATCCAAGCACTAAGCCAAATAAAAAGGTATATACTGCCTGCAGCGGATTCATATGCATACCGGCAAAAAGCAGTGCCTGTACCACATTGGCTGCCCAAAACGGCATAACACGTCTGGCATAAGAAAAGGTCAGTCCGCGGAAGGTCAGTTCTTCACAGATCGGTCCGATCACGACCGGGTAGAGTACCAACGGCAGGGTCAGTGACTCTGACAAGCCCATGCCGTCCATCAAGGTCTCATACTGGGTCAGCCAGTTGGGAAAAAGAACGGAAACTACATTCATCAGATAAGTACACAGATACTGCATCCCAAAAGAAAGCAGGATCACGCCCACAATACAGGTCGCCGGATTTGCCTTCAAAAGCGCAAAGGCTCCCTTTTTTGCACTCTTATCACATACTTTTTTGTAGTACCAGAAGAAAAACAATACGGCTGCAATAGCGGCATATACCAACATAACGCCCACGTTAAAGTCCGTTGATGTCACCGCGTTATAGTAACCCTGAAAGAAGTCCGAAAAACTTCCACTGGTATAAGTGTGTGCCTTATAACAAAAGACAAAAAACATCCCCACAAAAGAAATCGCCATCTGTAAAACAAAGATACAAACGCTCGGCAGAAAGCACTTCCAAATATTTGACAATTTATTTTCCATTTAAAAATTCCTTTATCTGACTCATCTGTTTTTGGGCATCCGCGATCCCGTTATCATACAACTGCATCATTACCGCCGGGTCGGTGGTGTAGGTGCCGATCTTGATGTCTGCGGACGGACAGAAAGTCATAACCTTTCCTTCTTTTTCTAATGTGTCTACCATATCCATCTGCCGGTTATAGACTTCGTGGCGATGGTTGAGATCCTCTACGATCTTTGGGTATTTATGCTTGAGCCCAAGCGTATAGGCGATCTTGCCGCCCTGCGGCTTCATGCGAAAGCCCCGCGGCTTGGAAAAGATCACGATCAAACGGTCGCAGCCATGCTCTAGGGCATGCTCGATCGGCATGGAATCCGATACCCCGCCGTCATAATAGACATGTCCCTCATAAGAAATCGGACGGCATGCCACCGGAAGGGCACAGGTCGCCATGATCGGCTGGTATTCGTTGCGCCGGATCTCATTTTTATTAAAATAGTGAGGCAGCCCTGTCTCGGCATCCGTTGCCGGCAGATAAGCCTCCGTCGGATTGTTATGATAAGCATCATAATCCAGCGGATCGCCGCCTCCCTCATTTGTCATCGTTCCATAAATGTATTGCAATCCAAATAAGGATCCTGTTGTCAGCAGACTGCGCAGACTGATATAGCGCGGATCCTTGACATGTTTGGTGTAATAGCGCATGTTTCGCTCACGCTGCCCTGCCAGAAAAGACGCACTGTTTGCCGCGCCCGCAGATACACCGATGCAGTAATCAAACTGAATCCCCTCGTCTAAAAAGATGTCCAAAACTCCTGCGCTGTATGCGCATTTCATGCCTCCCCCTTCAACGATCAATCCCGTTTTCATCTCTTTGCTCCTTGTGATAGCGTACGCCATAAGCACACGTTTATAAGACGCAATATAACAGCGAGCCGCAGGAAAGCGATCGCTGTCATATGTGCGTAAAAATATTTATTATTTGTTTACTGTGATCTTATCCAAATGCCAGATATCATCCACATAGTCCTGAATGGTGCGGTCAGATGAGAACTTACCAACATTGGCAACATTTAAAAGTGCCTTCTTTGCCCATCCGGTCTCATCCATATAGGCTTCCATGACACGCTGCTGTGCCTCTGCATAAGAACGGAAGTCTGCAAGTACAAAATAGGTGTCCGCGTACTGCGTACACTGTGTATTCAAGAGTGAATTGTAAAGGTCACGGAAGAGTTCAGAATCGCTGCCACTGTAAAATCCGTTGACTAACTGGGTCAGGACTTTACGGATATCCTGATCATTGTTGAATATATCCATTGGGTTGTAATCACGGTTCTTCTCATGCGCAATGACTTCCTCTGCACTCATACCGAAGATAAAGGCATTTTCCTCGCCCATTTCCTCAACCATTTCCACATTGGCTCCATCCATGGTACCGATGGTCAGCGCGCCGTTTAACATGAACTTCATGTTGCCGGTGCCGGATGCCTCCTTACTGGCGGTAGAGATCTGTTCAGATACATCCGCCGCTGCAAAGATCCACTCTGCGTTGGATACGCGATAGTCCTCGATAAAGACAACTTTGATCTTGCCTTCGATACTCTTATCGTTATTGATGACCTCTGCCACATTGTTGATCAGTTTGATCGTCAGTTTGGCATTCTTATAGCCTGCTGCTGCCTTTGCGCCAAAGATAAAGGTGCGTGGATAAAATTCTTTTTCCGGGTGCTCCTTGATCTGGTTGTAAAGATACATGACATGCAAAATATTGAGCAACTGTCTCTTATACTCATGCAGACGCTTTACCTGCACATCAAAGATAGATCTCGGATCGACCTCGATGCCATTGTGCTCTTTGATATATTCTGCCAGACGCAGTTTGTTCTGGTATTTGATGTTCATGAACTCATGCTGTGCCTTTTTATCATCCGCATAGAGTTCTAATTTCTTCATCTGGGACAGATTGGTAATCCATTCCTTACCAATGTGATCTGTCACCCAGTCTGCCAAAAGGCGGTTTCCATGTAAGAGGAAACGGCGCTGTGTGATACCATTGGTCTTATTGTTGAATTTCTCCGGGTACATATCATAGAAATCTTTTAAAGACTGGGTCTTTAAGATCTCTGTATGGAGTTTTGCCACACCGTTGACAGAATAGCCTGCCGCAATGGCAAGATGCGCCATCTTGACCTGTCCGTCACGGATAATACCCATGCGGGCTACCTTACCCTCGTCTCCCGGGAAGCGGTTGCGGATCTCGATCTCAAAACGACGGTTGATCTCCTCAACGATCTGGTAAACTCTCGGCAGTAAGCGGGAGAAGATCTCGATCGGCCATTTTTCCAGAGCCTCTGACATGATGGTGTGGTTGGTATAGGCACAGGTCTTGGTCGTCACTTCCCAAGCCTGATCCCAACTCAAGCCCTCCTCATCCAAAAGCAGGCGCATGAGTTCTGCAACTGCCAAGGTCGGATGGGTATCGTTCATCTGGAATGTGACTTTTTCGTATAATTTACGAATGTCGTCATGATGCTTTTTGTAGCGGCAGAGAATACGCTGCAAACTTGCAGATACAAAGAAGTACTGCTGCTTTAGGCGGAGTTCCTTGCCATAGATATGATTGTCGTTCGGATAGAGAACCTCGACAAGATTGCGTGCCAGATTTTCTTCCTCGACTGCCTTATCATATTCCCCTTTGTCAAAGGAATCCAGACGAAAGACTTCCTTTGGCTCTGCATCCCAAATCATCAGGGTGTTGACCATATTGTTGTCGTAGCCGACGATCGGCATATCATAAGGAACTGCGATCACAGAAGAATATCCCTCGTGGATAAAGTGCAGGTTGCCGTCCTCGCCCTGCTCGGTTCTGACATAGCCGCCAAAACGGACTTCATGTGCATATTCCGGTCGCTTGATCTCAAACGGATAACCGTTCTTTAACCAGTTGTCCGGCACTTCTTTCTGGTATCCGTCCTCGATCTTCTGCTTGAACATACCATAGCGGTAGCGGATGCCACAGCCATATGCCGGATATCCCAAAGTAGAGAGGGAATCCATAAAGCAGGCTGCCAGTCTTCCCAGACCGCCATTTCCAAGTGCAGGATCCGGTTCCTGATCCTCGATCGCATTGATATCAAATCCCAATTCATCCAGACATTCTGAAATCTCATCATAGCAGCAGAGATTGAGCATATTGTTGCCCAATGCCCTGCCCATTAAGAATTCCATAGACATATAATATACGGTCTTTGGATCCTTTTTCTCCATGGTCTTCTGGGTCGCCAGCCAGTTGTCAATGACTTCGTCTTTGACTGCCAGCGCAACTGCCTGATAGACTTCCTGATCATTTGCCTCCTCAAACTCCTTGCGATATAAGAGTTTGACATTTTCCTTGATCTGTTTCTTAAACGCTTTCTTGTCAAAAGTATGAACCATCTGCTCAGGCTCCTTTCTTCTCAGCAATCTCATTATTGTTTTGAAACTCCCAGAGTAACTTTCTCGCCATTGATGTTCCATTCTTTATTGTATTCGCCCTGGTCGCCTGCTGTGATCTCTGTTGCTAAAACTTCTTTCTTGATTGTATCACAGTTCTCGGCAAAGATGTGACCGACTTTTTCGGCTCCCTGATAGAATACCTTGATCTGATCCATAACTTCAAAGTCTGCTTCCTTACGCATGGTCTGGATCTTGCTGATCAACTCTCTTACAAATCCTTCTTCCAGTAATTCTTCGGTCAGGTTGGTATCCAATACCACCGTCATATCTGCATCGTTTTCTGTCACATAGCCCTCTTTCTGGGTCATGGTGATCAAAAGGTCTTCCTCAGAAAGTTCGATCGATGCATCTACCTCCGGCAGTCTGAGCACGCCATCAGCCTTTAAGCCTGCCATGGCAGCGTTGCCGTCCAGATCTGCAAGTGCCTGCTGGATGCCCTTTAAGAACTTGCCGTATTTTGGTCCTACGGTACGAAGCTGCGGCTTGAAGGTATAGGTAGTAAAGTCTGCCACGTCACTTGTAAAGGTCACTTTCTTGACATTTAACTCATCTGCAATGATATCCATATAGAATGCCGGCAGATCCTTTTCTGCCTTGACATACATCTGACCGATCGGCTGACGGTTCTTGATGTTGGCTGTATTTCTGCAGGCACGTCCCATAACGACGATCTTCAAAAGTTCGTCCATGTTGCTTTCCAGTTCCTTATCGATCCATGCCTCATTAACAACCGGATAGTCGCACAGATGGATACTTTCCGGCGCTGCTGCATCAATGCTTCTGACAAGGTTCTGATAGATCTCCTCTGTCATGAACGGGATCATTGGTGCTGCTGCCTTACAGATGGTAACCAGACAGGTGTAAAGTGTCATGTATGCATTGATCTTATCCTGCTCCATGCCCTTTGCCCAGAAACGTTCACGGCTGCGGCGTACATACCAGTTGCTCATGTCATCAACAAAAGCATCCAATCCCTTTGCTGCCTCCGGGATACGGTAGTTTGCCAGATTGTCATCCACATCCTTTACAGCCGAATTGAGGCGGGAAAGAATCCACTTATCCATAACGGATAATTTGTCATATTCCAGTGTATATTTTGTTGCATCAAATTCATCGATATTAGCATATAGTACAAAGAACGCGTAGGTGTTCCACAGAGTTCCCATGAACTTTCTCTGACCTTCCTGTACCAGTTTGCCGGAAAATCTCTTCGGGATCCATGGTGCACTTGCTGTATAGAAGTACCAGCGAATCGCATCTGCGCCGTAGGTCTCCAATGCATCAAACGGATCTACCGCATTGCCCTTGGACTTGGACATCTTCTGTCCGTTTTCGTCCTGTACATGTCCAAGTACGATAACATTTTCATAAGGTGCCTTATTGAAAAGCAGGGTGGACTCTGCCATCAGGGAATGGAACCATCCACGGGTCTGATCCACTGCCTCAGAGATAAACTGTGCAGGGAACTGCTGTTCAAATAAGTCTTTATTTTCAAATGGATAATGGTGCTGTGCAAATGGCATTGCTCCGGAGTCGAACCAGCAGTCGATAACTTCCGGTACACGGTGCATGGTCTTTCCACAATCCGGGCAGGTGAAGGTCACGGCATCGATATATGGACGATGGAGTTCTACTTCTTCTGCCTTTGGATCACCAGCACGCTCTGCCAATTCTGCACGGCTTCCGATACATTCCTGGTGTCCGCACTCACATTCCCAGATGTTGAGTGGTGTTCCCCAATAACGGTTACGGGAGATCGCCCAGTCCTGAATGTTTTCCAGCCAGTTGCCGAAACGTCCGCTGCCGATGGATTCCGGGATCCAGTTTACGGTGTTATTGTTGCGGATCAGATCATCCTTTACGGCTGTTTCCTTGATATACCAGGATTCTCTTGCATAGTAGATCAGTGGTGTATCACAGCGCCAGCAGTGTGGATAATCATGTTCAAACTTCGGTGCGGCAAATAACTTGCCCTCTTTATCCAGATCGACCAATACATCCTTGTCTGCATCTTTGACAAACTTTCCGGCATAAGGTGTCTCTGCCGTCATCTCGCCCTTGCCGTCAACAAACTGTACGAAAGGCAGGTCGTAGTTACGTCCGACATTGGCATCGTCCTCACCAAAAGCAGGAGCAATATGAACGATACCGGTACCATCGCTCATGGTAACGTAGGTATCACAGGTCACGAAATGTCCCTTTTTGTTCTGCTTTGCAGCGGCTTCTGCTGCACATGCATAGAGGGCTTCGTATTCCTTGTACTCCAGATCCTTACCGGTCATGGTCTCCAAAACTTCGTATGCCTTCTCGTCATCCTTTGCCAAAGTTCCGAGAACCTTGTCCAAGAGTGCTTCTGCCATGTAATAGGTATAACCGTCTGCTGCCTTGACCTTGCAGTAAGTCTCATTCGGGTTGACACAAAGTGCAACGTTAGAAGGCAGTGTCCAAGGGGTCGTTGTCCATGCCAGAAAATAAGCATCTTCGCCTACGACCTTGAAACGGACGATGGCAGAACGCTCTTTAACCAACTTGTAGCCCTGCGCTACTTCCTGAGAGGAAAGCGGCGTGCCGCAACGAGGGCAGTAAGGCACGATCTTGAAGCCCTTGTAAAGTAACTTTTTGTTCCAGATCTCTTTTAATGCCCACCATTCGGACTCGATAAAATTGTCATCATAGGTAACATATGGGTTGTCCATGTCTGCCCAGAAACCAACCGTGCCGGAGAAATCTTCCCACATGCCCTTGTATTTCCAAACAGATTCCTTACACTGCTTGATGAAAGGCTCCATACCGTATTCTTCGATCTGCTCCTTGCCGTCCAGACCCAGTTTCTTTTCTACTTCGATCTCGACCGGAAGACCATGGGTATCCCATCCAGCCTTACGAGGAACATACTTGCCCTTCATGGTCTGATAACGAGGGATCATATCTTTGATGGTACGTGTCTCTACATGACCGATATGCGGCTTGCCGTTGGCTGTTGGCGGTCCATCATAAAAGGTGTAAGTCTCTCCCTCTTTTCTATTCTCCATGGATTTCTTGAAAATGTCATTGTCACGCCAGAATTTCTCTGTGGCTTTTTCTCTCTCAACAAAGTTGAGTTCCGTGTTGACTTTCTTGTACATAGTCGACTTCCTTTCTATCATTTCTTATTTCTGAACAAATGCAGTGCATAAAAGAAAAAACTTCCGTCCGTATAGGACGAAAGTTTCGTATACCACCTATAACGCTGTACTTAAAAGTGCCCCGCACCTTTGCATACATGTTCTCTGTAACGTAGAGACTCACGGCTTTCCTACCAGATAAACTCCTTCAGTCCGCTGCTAAGAAGTGATCTTCCACAGATAGATACTAATATCGGCTCACACCATACCCGACTCGCTCGACGTTCTCACCTCTGCGTACTGTCTTCCTCAACGCATTTGTCAAATCATATTTCGTTAAAAATTATACTTAGTGTAGATGCGTTTGTCAAGGATTGCCGGCGAATTACAGCGTATCGTCTTCTCCGTTCATATCAATGCCATACTGCTCAAAGAACTGCTGCATGTCCTCGTCATCTTCAAAATCATTCTGCATTTCTTCCTGCATCATATCCATAAATGCTGCATTACTGAACAAAAGCCCCCATGTGATAACTAAAAGTACCACTGATATGACAGCCGTCGCGATACCACCGATTGCCATGCCCTTTTTCTCACAGGTAACAATCTGGATCACACCAAAGACGATCGCCAGGATGGCTAAGATCACATTGACGCCACTGCAAAAACAAAGCAGGGATATGATACCAAGGACTAAGGATGCCACGCCAAAGCCTACACCCAGTTTCTTGCCATTTGGTCCCACCTGCGGTCCGGTCTGCCCGTTGGTATATGGATTGCTATTGTAGGAATACTGGTTATTCTGTCCACTGCCTCCATAAGGGTTTCCGTTATTCTGACCGGCATTTCCGTAAGGATTTCCATATGGATTGCCATATGGGTTACCATTGACACTTCCCTGATTGCTTCCGTATGGATTGCTTTGATTACCGTATGGATTGTTGTTCGTTCCATTGTCTCCGTATGTATTACCAGAATGTTCTGATGTATTTTCTGTAGTCTCGTCTTCAAACATATGCTCGTTATTATCCATGATGCTCCTCCAAATCTATTTGTGTAAGTCGATGATGTTATAATATATGCCCATGGTCCCGACAAGTAAAATAAAAAATGCCAGATACACGCCTGCACATATATAAGCCGTCACGACCATACCATTTTTACCAAAATGTTTTTGCACATAAATCCCAAGAACGATCGCAGCCACTGCAAAGACCATCCCCACATACCAATAACAGACCAGACATGGTGCCAATATGCCACATATCATGCTGATGACCGATAAAATTGTAGATAATTTCTGATCTTTCATATGCTTCTTATGCCCTCTGGAATTTGCTTTTAATCTTACCACTTAATCTTTCAAAATGCCATCCCTCATTTTTTCTTCCTTATTTTTATAAATTGGATTATAATGTAAGACAATTATACCATTTGTAAAAGAAGAAAAGGGGATATTTCATGAGCACATTGAATTTGACCCTGCTGACAGATCTGTATGAAATGACCATGATGCAGGGATATTTCAAAAACAACAACAATCACACCGTTGTGTTTGACGCTTTCTACCGCACCAATCCTTCGGGTGGTGGCTATGCCATCTGCGCCGGAGTGGAACAGGTCATTGAATATATTGAGAACCTGCATTTTGATGCGGATGACATCAACTACCTGCGCGGACTGCACATCTTTGATGAGGACTTTCTCGCCTATCTGGCAGACTTTCATTTTTCCGGTGACATCTATGCCGTGCCGGAGGGTTCTGTCATTTTCCCGCGCGAGTCTTTGATCAAGGTCATCGCGCCGATCATGGAAGCGCAATTAGTTGAAACCGCCATTTTAAATATCATGAACCACCAGTGCCTGATCGCGACCAAGGCTGCTCGCGTCTGCTATGCGGCTGAGGGGGACGGCGTCATGGAATTTGGTCTGCGCCGTGCACAGGGCCCGGACAGCGGTACTTATGGTGCCAGAGCCGCCATCATCGGCGGTTGCAAGGGGACTTCCAACGTACTTGCCGGACAGATGTTTGACGTGCCGGTGCTTGGCACCCACGCCCATTCCTGGATCATGAGTTTTCCGGATGAATATACGGCATTCAAGGAATACGCAAGACTATATCCAAATGCCTGCACACTTTTGGTAGACACCTACGACACCCTTGGTTCCGGCATTCCAAATGCCATCCGCGTTTTCACGGAAATGCGCGAAGCAGGCATCAACCTGACCAATTACGGCATCCGTATGGATAGCGGCGATCTCGCCTATCTTTCAAAAAAAGTGCGCAAGATGTTAGATGATGCCGGATTTACCGATGCCATCATTTCCGCTTCCAATGACCTGGACGAGTATCTGATCCAGAGTTTGAAAAGTCAGGGGGCTACCATTACTTCCTGGGGTGTTGGGACAAACCTCATCACCTCCAAGGATTGCCCTGCTTTCGGCGGGGTCTACAAGTTAGCAGCCATTGCTGATGATCAGGGAGGCTTTATCCCTAAGATCAAATTATCTGAAAACACCGAAAAAGTGACCAATCCGGGAAATAAGACCTTCTTCCGTATCTATGATAAGGAAAGTGGCAAGATCAAAGCCGATCTGATCTGTCTTCACGATGAAACCTTTGACACCGATCAGGATATGAAACTCTTTGATCCAAACGAACCTTGGAAAAAGACGACCCTGCCCGGTGGGTCTTATACCATGAAAGAAATGCTCGTTCCTGTGATCTGCCAGGGCAAGCGTGTCTATGATACCCCGCCTGTTATGGAGATCCAGAAGATCTGCAATCAGGAAAAAGAGACCCTATGGGAAGAAAACAAGCGTTTTACCAACCCGTCCAAGATCCATGTGGATCTGTCACAGAAATTATATGATATGAAGCAGTCCCTCCTCTCTGAGATGAGCCGCTAAAAGGAGCAAAAAAGCAGTAGTGAAAAATCCTTCACTACTGCTTTTTCTTAATTAAATCCCATAAAACGCTGTGAAATCTTGTATGCTTTTACAGATAAGTAACGACCAAATCTGCCCGGCAGATTCATGGCATGCCCCAGTGCACCCCAGCGCAGATGATGATAAGTGCGCGGATCCTTATCCTTGATGTATTTCCAAAGATCTTTGACCTTTTTCAAATTGACCGGATCATTGGATACATAGCCGATACAGGTAGAAACAACCGTGATCGTCTCCAGATAGGAAAGCATATACTCACGCAGATGTTCTTCCTCGATCTGCCACAGGTCATAAGCATCCACCATACGCTTGTTGACATACAACTGCTGGTCGATACGTTTGATCATGTTCTTTTCGTTGACTGACTGTCCGTCACGTCCTATGTAATAACGATAAAAATCTACATTCAGATAATACAGTGTCTTTACAAACGGCAATGGCTCATACACAAAGAGGTTATCAACATAAAAGGTATGTTTTGGCAGTTCCAAGTGACAATCACGAAGCAACTGCGTGCGATAGGTCACCGAATGCATCAAAATAGAAAATCCCTTGATGTTATGCTTCATATCATGCCAGCCCATGATCCTCTCCTGCGGGAAAAGCAGGGTGTAAAACATGGTGCGCTGATGATGATAATCGCCCTCGATCTTTTCATAGACATAATTGGTCAAGAGCATATCCACAAGCGTATCGTCTGCAACGAACTTCTTCAAAGTCTCCAAGACCCTCACGTAGGCATCCACATCCACCCAGTCATCACTGTCAACGACCTTAAAATAAATACCGCTGGCATTGGCAAGTCCGGTATTGACTGCGCAGCCGTGTCCACCGTTTTCCTGATGAATTGCTTTGATGATGGTCGGATATTTCTCGGCATAAGCATCCGCAATCTCCGCCGTGCGATCACTGGATCCGTCATCTACAATAATAATCTCAACATCTTCTCCACCCGGGAGCAATGATTCTATACATTTTGACATATAGCCTTCCGAATTATAACACGGAATGGCAAAGGAAACTATCTTCATGTTTCTTCCTCCTAACAACCGTCTCTTATTATATACACAAAACTTTTGTAAAATAAAGTATTTCTTTTAGTCCATCCGGTGCAAAGCAATAAATTCCGCATATTTATCAAAGGCTGACGGGATCGCATACTCCTTTCGGGTCTTATCGATATCAACCAGCAAGTAGTCCTGTGGTCCCTTGGAAAGATCCTCATCCTGCTGGAAACTGTCGACATCTGCCACCTGTATCAAGAAGCCCTGCATAAGCCATTCAATATGAGAAAAAATATGTTTTGCCTCCGGCAGTTTCTTGATCTGCAAGGGAGCCAGATTTTGTCCGCGCACAAAGGCAAGCGCTTCTTCCTCCGTCAAATATCCCTCGATATTAGGCAGTTCGTACAGTCCTGCCAAAAGTCCCTTGGAAGGGCGTTTCCGCAGAACGATCTTTTGTCCATCCTGTATCAGAAGGACGGTTTTCTCCTCGATCCGTCTGGGTTTTGCCTTGGTCTTGACCGGCAGACGGTCGTAAGTATCGTTTTTATATGCCAGACAAAAAGGCTGCCAGGGACAAAGATCACATTTTGGCTGTCCATTGGGTATGCAGACCAAGGCTCCGATCTCCATCAATGCCTGATTAAAGGCTCCTGCCTCCTTGGGCATAATCTGGGAAAGCTGCGCCGTCATGCGCTTTTTTGTTGCATCTTTTAAAATGTCGCTGTCATCCTGACTGACGCGCGATAAGATACGGAGTACGTTGCCATCCACCGCCGGCACCCGCTCATCAAAGGCGATGGAAGCGATTGCCCCCGCTGTATAGGGTCCGATGCCGGAAAGCGCCACGATTCCATCATAGGTCTGCGGCATCTGACCACCATATTCTGCACAAATGGTCTGCGCCGCCTTTTGCATATTGCGGACGCGATTGTAATAGCCCAAGCCTTCCCACAGTTTCAAAAGTGGGTCCTCCTGACACTTTGCCAGTGCCTCGATGGTCGGCAGGGCTGTCATAAAGCGCTCGTAATAGGGGATCACGGCTTCCACACGGGTTTGCTGTAACATGATCTCCGAAACCCAGATATGATAGGGATCTTTATCTTTTCGCCACGGAAGGTCGCGCTTATTTGCCTCATACCAGGTCAGGGTCGGCTCTACCAAAACCGACAAATCTGTATTTTCTATCATCTTCTATCCTATTATAACAGGACTGGTCTGCCTGTTATACTTTCTGTCATAAATTGCACATTCTGTCTCTTGATCTGATTTCTTGTACCTAGTATAGCATATCCCCGCCTACCTTGGTCGGACTTCCATAATTTTTCAAACAATCTTAAGAAATTTTAAGAGTTGGCGGAATAATAGACACGTCAAACAAAATGTGTAATACTATACTTATAGTTTTTAGATAGCACACGGAGGACAAACATATGAATACAGAGACCCGCAGACATTTTTCCCGCATCGGCATAGCCTACTTTATCGGTGCACTTCTTTTTGCCGGTGTCCGCACCTTGACACCGCTCGCCCTTACACATCTGGCGCCCACGCTCGCCGCAGACCAGACCCTGAGTTTTCTGATCTCTATGCTGACAACCTATATCATCGCCGTGCCGCTCATGATGCTTGTCATCAAGCGCGTTCCAAAAGAAGGCAGCATCCAGCCTTGTACCATGACCGGCAAACAGTGGATCGTCACCTTTCTCATCTGCTATGCCGGCATGTACCTGGCAAACATCGCCGGAAATATCATCACCAATATAGTCGGCAATCTCAAGGGTTCCACCGTCACGAATGAGATCGTGGAGACAGCCCTTGCAAATGCAGCCTGGGTCAATATCCTTGTTATGGTGCTGCTTGCGCCTGTCTTAGAGGAGTTGCTTTTCCGCAAGATGCTTATTGACCGCACCATCAAATACGGCGAGGGCATTTCCGTTTTGATCTCCGCCCTCTTCTTCGGACTTTTCCACGGCAATCTCAACCAGTTTGCCTATGCCTTTGTGATCGGCGGCGTTTTTGCCTTTGTCTATGTCAAGACTGGCAATGTCAAATACACCATCTATATGCATATGCTGGTCAACTTCCTCGGTTCCGCCGTCAGCATGGGACTTCTAAAACTGTCTGGTATGGATCAGTTGGCGCTTGCCGCCACAGATCCCGAAAAGATGGCTGATGTCTCTTACCTGACCAATATCTTTATGTCGCATCTGAGCGGTATGTTACTGCTCTGCCTCTATGCACTTGTGCTGATCATTCTGGTGATCGTAGGCATCGTATTATTCTTTAAAAATATCAATAAGATCCACCTGCTGACCTCGCCGGACAGCGTTGCTCCCGGCGCACGCTTCCGGACCTATTTTCTCAATGGCGGCATGATCCTTTTTATCGTATGGTGGCTGGTCCAGATCATCTTGCAATTACTGATGTAAAAGATATGTCAGAGATATGTCAAAAAGACCATGGTACTTTACAAAGCACCATGGTCTTTTTTCATGTCATTTTATGTATCGTTTGTCAATTTGCTTTTTAGAAATCTGTCAGATCTGCTGCGCGTCTTTCCAAAAATGCAGTCATGCCTTCTGTCTTATCATGTGTAGAACATGCCACACCAAAGAGGTTTGCCTCCATCTCTACAGCATTCTTGATGTCCATGTCATAGCCGTTGTTGATCGCAGCCTTGGCAACAGATACTGCATAACTTCCCTTGCTGCAGATCTTCTTAGCCATTGCTTTTGCGGTATCCATGAGTTCTTCCTTGGCAACAACCTTATTTACCAGACCGATGCGGTATGCTTCCTGTGCATCAACAGAGTCACAGGTAAAGATCATTTCCTTTGCACGTCCCATACCAACCAGACGAGCCAGACGCTGGGTTCCGCCAAATCCAGGAATGATACCAAGGCCTGTCTCCGGCTGACCGAAACTAGCGTTTTCAGATGCGATACGGATATCACATGCCATGGAAATCTCGCATCCACCGCCAAGAGCAAAACCATTGACAGCAGCGATCGTAACCTGACGCATATTCATCAACTTGAAGAATGGAACAGATGCTCTCATACCAAAGGCTCTTGCTTCTGCTGCGCTAAAGTTGACCATCTCTGCGATATCAGCCCCTGCTACAAAGGACTTGAACTCATTGCCCTTCTTATCAGGACCACCGGTCAGGATCAGAACCTTGACATCATCTCTAGCCTCGATCTCTGTCAGTGCTACATTTAATTCGTCCAATGTCTCACTATTTAAGGCATTGAGGGCTGCCGGACGGCTGATGGTCAGGACAGCGATTTCATCTTCTACGTCTAATTTTAAATTTTTGAATTCTCCCATGTTTCTTTCCTCCTCGATTGACGACAGATCAAATTATCTGTCAATTATCACTTATCCTCACTATACTACTTTGATAATTTTTTGTCAATCTTATTTAGAGGTTATTTGGGATATTTCCGATATGCCCATGTCAGCACCGATAAAGATGGTTTCGTGATACCAAGTTTTTCAAAGAAAGCGTGCATGCCGCCATTGAGCAAGACCAAAGGAATTGGCAAGAGGGCTATGAATTGTGTTGCTAATACTCCATGACTAGTTCATCTGCCAAATACGCATCACTCATGCAATGCATAAAAGAAGCGCGTTCTGCTGACGAACGCGCTCGTTTTGATGCTCTTTTACTCTTACAAAGTCACAAAGATTGACTCTTAATCCCCATCAATTTTGCATTTTGATTGAGTGATATTCTTGGTTCCGTAGCATTGATCGTTGCGAGAGCAACGCCAGCATACTTTAGCCATAGAAAACTGCTTTCCAGTAAATCTTATTCCTTACTCATATCCCTTGACTTCTGCACGCATGCCCGCTGTGCCTCGATTACTGCAGAGCGCAATCCATTTTTTTCCAACTCGGCTACGGCTGCAATGGTCGTGCCGCCCGGGGAGCAGACAGCATCCTTAAGGAGTCCCGGATGCTCACCTGTCTCCAATACCATCTTGGCTGCCCCAAGGACAGACTGGGCTGCAAATTTATAAGCCTGCTTTCTTGGCATGCCGTCGGCAACTGCAGCATCCGCCATTGCCTCGATAAACATATAGACATAGGCAGGGGAAGATCCGCTCACGCCAACAACGGCATCCATCATAGTCTCCGGCACGATCTCTGCCTTGCCAAAACTTTCAAAGATTGCCATGACTTCCTGCAATTCTTCCGGGCTGATCTTTTCATTCGGTGTCACGGCACTCATTGCCTCGCCCACCAGTGCCGGTGTGTTTGGCATAGAACGCACCAGTTTGATCTGCCGTCCAAACAGATCTGTAATGGACGCCAGTGTCTGTCCGGCTGCGATTGATACGACCACCTGACCTTCTTTACAGACATCCCGGATCTGTGGGATCACCGTGGCAAATACCCCCGGCTTTACGGCAAGGAATAAAATATCTGCCTTTTTTGCCACCTCAGTATTGTCCGTCGTTGCAACAATGCCAAGTTCCTTTTCTATTTTTTCAACCGTTTCCTTGGTCTTTGCAGATGCCAGGATCTGCGACGGCGCATAAAGCCCTGCCGCGATCATGCCGCCCATGATGGCTCTGCCCATCTTTCCACTACCGATAAATCCAACTGTCTTTGCCATGATCTTTCCTCCTAGAATCCCATCTTAACTACTCTATTCTACAAGCACTCACATCTGATAACAATGCCGTTTTAGTTCTCCAGTAGTTTCTCAATCGTTGCCACTTTTACACATACACAGAAGATTTCAGCAGCCTGTTTTAAGTCTTCCATGGTTGGATAAGATGGTGCAATTCTGATGACAGAATCTTTCGGATCCTTTCCATATGGGAATGGCGCACCTGCCGGTGTCAGCACAACACCAGCCTCTTTTGCCAGTGCAACGACACGCTTGGCGCAGCCCTCATTTGTCTCATATGTGATAAAATAACCGCCCATCGGCTTGATCCATGATCCTGTTCCCAGACCGGAAAGTTGGCTTTCCAAAGTTTCCAGTACCAGTTCAAATCTAGGTCTTAAAAATTCTGCATGTTTTTCCATATGTTTTGCAATGCCATCGGCATCTTTAAAGAAACGGACATGACGCAACTGGTTGACCTTGTCAAAACCGATCGTCTGAATAGTCAGTGACTTCTTGATATCCGCAAGGTTTGCCTCAGATGCTGCAATGGCTGCAATGCCACCTCCGGCAAAGGAGATCTTGGAGGTAGAGCAGAACTCAAATACCATATCCGGGTTGCCTGCCTTCTCACATTCATCCAAAATATTTAAGATCTTTCCCTTTTCTGCGCCATACAGATGATGTACGGCATAAGCGTTATCCCAAAAGATACGGAAATCTTTTGCTGCCGGCTTTAATGCTGCCATACGTCTCACCGTCTCATCAGAGTAGATCACGCCCTGTGGATTGGAGTACTTCGGTACACACCAGATACCCTTGATGGCATCATCCTCTGCTACCAATTTTTCCACCATATCCATATCCGGTCCTTCTTCTGTCATTGGCACATTGATCATTTCCACGCCGAAATGCTCGGTCACTGCAAAATGACGATCATAGCCAGGCACCGGACATAAGAATTTTACTTTATCTAATTTACACCAAGGGGTCTGGCCCAAATAACCCAAAAGCATTCCACGAGCCACCATGTCATACATGGTATTTAAACTGGAATTGCCACAAACAATGACCTGTTCCGGTCTGACTTCCATAATACCTGCCATAAGACGCTTTGCCTCAGGGATGCCGTCCAGTCCGCCGTAATTACGTGTATCCAGACCGTTTTCTGCCTGCATCAAAGACTCTGCATCCACTGCATTGAGCAGCCCCATGCCCAGATCCAACTGCCCGCTGGATGGTTTACCACGGGACATATCGAGTTTCAGACCCTTGTCCTGATACTCTTTGTAGATCTGACGTACCTTTGTCAGTTCTTCCTGCAACTGTTCCTTTGTCATGTCTGCATATGTTTGCATGCTATTTGTTCCTCCTGTTGCTTGTTCCTTTATTAAATAAACTTTGCCGACCGCTGTCATCGCCCGCAAAGGTCATTTCCTCTTACTCCGCTTCTCTGCGGATCTTTTCCAGATGATCCCGGATCTGTTTTTCGTAGCCCATATCTGTCGGCTCATAAAAACGTGTGCCTGCTAAAGCATCCGGCAGATATTGCTGTGCGACATAATGGTTTTTAAAATCATGTGCGTATTGATAACCAATGCCATGTCCCAACTTACCGGCGGATTTGTAATGTGAATCCTGCAAATGTACCGGGATCGGTGGTGTCTGTCCGCTTGCCACCATATGCATGGCTGCATCAATGGACAGATAAGAGGCATTACTCTTGGGTGCACATGCCACATAGTTGGTAGCCTCAGCCAGGATGATCTGGCTCTCCGGCATGCCGATGCGTTCCACTGCCTGTGCTGCTGCCACGGCAACCTGCAAAGCCTGCGGGTCTGCATTTCCCACATCCTCTGCTGCACAGATCATGATGCGTCGTGCGATGAATTTGACATCCTCTCCGGCATAGAGCATCCGCGCCAGATAATAGATAGCTGCGTCCGGGTCAGATCCCCGCATACTCTTGATAAAAGCCGAGATTGTGTCGTAGTGGTTGTCCCCACTCTTATCATACTTCACAACACGCCTTTGGATACATTCACTCGCCACGGATAAAGTAATGTGGATCTTTCCATCCGCAGAAGGCTCTGTCGTAAGAACGCCAAGTTCAATGGCTGTCAGTGCACTTCTGGCATCTCCATTTGCCATATCGCTCAGAAAATCAAGCGCATCATCATCAATTGTGGCTCCATAAGAGCCAAGTCCTTTTACACTGTCGGTCAGTGCGCGCCGGATCAAAGTCTTGATGTCCTCCTGGGATAATGGCTTTAGTTCAAAGATGATGGATCTGGATAAAAGCGCGCCATTGACCTCAAAATATGGGTTTTCTGTCGTTGCTCCGATCAGAATGACCGTCCCATCTTCCACAAAAGGCAAGAGGTAATCCTGCTGTCCCTTGTTAAAACGGTGGATCTCATCAATGAAAAGAATGGTCTTTTTGCCATACATGCCCCGCATGTTCTTGGCATTTTCCACGACCTGCTCCATGTCTTTCTTGCCTGCCGCCGTCGCATTAATGGATGTAAATTCCGCGCTGGTCGTATTGGCAATGACCTTGGCAAGGGTCGTCTTTCCGGTTCCCGGCGGTCCATAGAAAATAATGGATGATATCTTGTCCGCCATGATGGCACGATACAAGAGTTTGTCCTTTCCTATGATATGCTGCTGTCCGACGACTTCATCCAGACTCGTCGGCCGCATACGGGATGCCAAAGGAGATTCCTTTTTTCCATTTTCCTGTCGCATGTAATCAAATAAATCCATGTTTCCTCCGAAATTGCATTTTAAAATATAAAATCTTGCATATTTACTTGCATATTTCCTATTTCTTCTTGCATTTTCGTTTTAAAATGCAGGATTTCGTATCTGATTATGCATCACACCTAATAAGATACTAAATAATGGGAAAAAGTACAAGTCTTTTGTCATATATATTTTCTATCACTTGTATGTCATAAACCTATCACGGTTCCACAAGGCGGTCGACTGTCACAAAGGTATAGCCCATTTCCTGCAAAGCCGGAATGAGTTCCCGGACTGCCTCCACAGTGGACGGATAAGCGTCGTGCATTAAAATAATATCATTTTCTCCCACATTTTTCACTACCTTACAATAAACCTGCTCCGCGTTCTGTAGGCTCCAATCCAGAGTATCCACATCCCAGAAGATCCAGAACATGCCTGTCTGCTTTTCCAAGGTCTCATTTTTGCAGCCAAACGGCGGGCGGAAAAATTGCGGACGTTTTCCGGTCAGACCTTCTAAAATATCATTCGTCTTTGTTATCTCCTCTGTTGTCTCATCCGCGGAGATCTGGCAGACATTGGCGTGCGTATAAGTGTGATTTCCGATCAGATGCCCGGCATCGCTTACCTTTTTTACAACATCCGGGTAGAGTTCTGCTTCTTTTCCCATCATAAAAAAACTCGCCTTTATACCTGCCTGATCCAAGACATCAAGGATCTCCTCTGTATAGACCGGATGGGGACCGTCATCAAAAGTCAGCGCTACGAGTTTTTCCTCCGGGTCTGCCCAGTCTGCATTGCTTATGACTGTCGCAGTCTTTCGCACCGGGTCCGATCCTTCATAGACCGCATACTGCCAGAAAAGTCCGCCACACGTCACAAGCAGTCCAAAAAGTCCCGTCAGGATATACTTCTTTTTCATAAAAAAAGCCAGCCCTGACTTTTTGCCAAGACTGGCTCTGCTCTTATTCTTCATACTATAGTATATGAAAAACGTGCTCTTTTATGCCTGATGCTTTACGACAGCGGTCAGTTCTGTACCCGCTACATCAATATAAATGGTATCGCCCATATCCACTTCATCTGCCAAAATGCATTTGGCTGCCATGGTCTCTACATACTTTTGCAGATACCGCTTGAGTGGTCTTGCACCATAGATCGGATCATAACCATGATCGACAATGTAGGTCTCTGCCTCCGGTGACAATTCCACACGGATCTCACGGTCTGCCAGACGTCCGTTCAACTCCTCCATGAGAAGCGTCACGATATGACCGATATTATCCTTGGTAAGCGGCTTGAACAAAATGGTCTCATCCAGACGGTTCAAAAATTCCGGTCTGAAATGCTGACGCAGTTCGTTCATCACGGCATCTTCGGCTTCCGGTCGGATATTGCCATTTTCATCAATGCCCTCCAACAGATAGGAAGACCCCAAATTACTGGTCATGATGATAATGGTATTTTTAAAGTCAACCGTCCTGCCCTGTGAATCCGTGATACGTCCATCGTCTAAGACCTGCAAGAGGACATTGAATACATCCGGGTGCGCCTTTTCCACCTCGTCAAAGAGGACAACGGAATAAGGTTTTCTGCGGACTGCCTCTGTCAGTTGTCCGCCCTCATCATAGCCGACATATCCAGGAGGCGCTCCGATCAGACGGGAAACGGAATACTTCTCCATGTACTCGCTCATATCCAGACGTACCATGTTGTTCTCATCGTCAAACAGGCTTGCCGCCAATGTCTTTGCCAGTTCCGTCTTACCTACACCGGTAGGTCCTAAGAAAAGGAAGGATCCGATCGGTTTGTCCGGGTCTTTGATACCCGCTTTGGAACGGATGATGGCTTCACTGACCTTGGTCACGCCCTCATCCTGACCGATGACCCGCTTGTGGAGTTCCTCTGCTAAGTGCAGGGTCTTATTGCGCTCGCTCTCATTTAATTTTGCCACCGGAATACCGGTCCAGCGGGAGATGATACGGGCGATCTCCTCCTCGGTCACGCTCTCGTGGACAAGACTCATATCCTTATTCTTGATCAGTTCTTCTTCCTGCTCCAACTGCTTTTCCAACTGTGGCAGTTTGCCGTATTGGAGTTCTGCCGCCTTTTCCAGATCATAATTCTGCTGGGCGATCTTAATCTCATTGCGCAGGCTCTCCAGTTCCTCTCGTAACTGGGAAACCTTTTCTACTGCGTGCTTTTCGTTATCCCACTGGGCTTTCTGTCCGGAGAATTTCTCCCGCAGTTCGGAAAGTTCTTTTTGCAGATTTTCCAGACGCTCCTGACTCAAATGATCGTCCTCTTTTTTCAGCGCAGTCTCCTCGATCTGAAGCTGCATGATACGACGGTTGAGTTCGTCCAACTCTGTCGGCATGGAATCCAATTCCGTCTTGATCAGGGCACACGCCTCATCGACCAGATCGATCGCCTTATCCGGCAGGAAACGGTCTGAGATATAACGGTTGGATAAAGTTGCCGCAGAAACCAACGCACCATCTGTGATCTTAACGCCATGGAATACTTCATAACGTTCTTTCAGACCACGCAGGATGGAAATGGTGTCTTCGACCGATGGTTCATCCACCATAACCGGCTGAAAACGTCGCTCCAGCGCCGGATCTTTTTCAATGTATTCCCTGTATTCATCCAGAGTCGTTGCACCGATACAATGCAATTCTCCACGCGCAAGCATTGGTTTTAACATATTGCCCGCATCCATGGCACCGTCTGTCTTTCCGGCACCAACGATGGTATGCAGTTCATCGATAAAGAGGATGATCTCGCCATCGGAATTCTTAATCTCATCCAAAACGGCTTTCAGACGTTCCTCAAACTCACCACGATATTTTGCACCGGCGACCAGTGCACCCATATCCAGGGCAAACAACTTCTTGTCCTTCAGTCCTTCCGGTACATCCCCGCGGACAATTCGCTGTGCCAGACCCTCTACGGCTGCCGTTTTGCCGACACCCGGCTCACCGATCAGTACCGGGTTATTCTTGGTCTTACGGGATAGGATACGGATCACATTGCGGATCTCTGCGTCTCGTCCGATGACCGGATCAAGTTTCTGGTCTCTGGCACGCTCGACCATATCATAACCGTATTTCTCCAAGGTATCATAGGTTGCTTCCGGATTGTCCGTCATCACCCTCTGGTTGCCCCGCACGGTAGAAAGTGCCTGTAAAAAGCGGTCTCTCGTAATGCCATACTCCTTAAAGATTTCCTTGATGGCACGATTCGGGTAACGGATCATGGCAAGGAAAAGGTGCTCGACGGAGACATACTCGTCCCCCATCGCCTTTGCCTCATCCTCTGCATGGATGAGTACCTGATTTAAGTCCTTACCGACATAGACCTGCCCCCCGGAGACTTTTGTCCTTGCCTCCAGATGCCGGATGGCATTATCCTTAAAATGTTCTAACTGTATCTCCATCTTTTCGATCATCTGCGGGATCAGTCCATTTTCCTGCTGCAAAAGAGCGACCAAAAGATGTTCCTGTTCGATCTCCTGATTTCCATATTCATATGCCAATTTCTCACAGTCCTGCACTGCTTCCATTGACTTTTGTGTAAATTTCTGGATGTTCATATGCTTCACCTCCTAAATCTTATCTTATCACGCAGACGCTCTTTCTGCACCTGCATATTCTCTTAATTTTTGTTTTGCCATCGCATTCAGATGTCTCGGCACATCGACCTCCACGGTCACGTACTGATCGCCGTGGAATTGCGCATTCCGCATGGAGACGATACCCTTATTTTTCAGACGGATCTTGCTGCCGGACTGAGTGCCCTCTTTGATCTGACACTCGACATCGCCGTACAAGGTGTGGACTCTGGCAGATCCGCCCAGGGCTGCCGTTACAAATGGCACACGGATGGTCGAATAGACATCCATGCCTTCCCTACGGAAAGCCTTACTGTCAAGCACATGGACTGCCAGCATCAGATCACCATTTTTGCCACCATTTATGCCCGGCTGACCTTTTCCTGCAAGTCGTACAGTCTTCCCCTCATCGATTCCTGCCGGAATATGCACCGACAAAGTCTGCGGCTGTCTGCCGGATGGATCAGAGATCGTGATCTGCTTGTCACAGCCAAAGGCTGCATCTTCAAAGGATATGGTGATCTCTGCATGCAGATCTTTTCCTTTCATTGCACGGTTGCCAAAGCCCTGTGATCTGCCGCCAAAACCGGAGCCACCACCACCAAAAGCACCTCCAAAGATGGAATCAAAGATATCTCCCATATCATCCATATTGCCGCCTTCAAAATGAAACTCCATGCCATCACCATTGCGATAGAACTTGGTTCCCCCGAAGCCGGAGCCGCCAAAACCACTTGCCTGGTTCGGATCAAAGCCTTCTGTAAAGGCAGCGTGTCCAAACTGGTCGTACAACTTTCTTTTTTCTTTATCACTCAAGACATCATAGGCTTCTGTGATCTCTTTAAACTTTTCTTCCGCCTTTGCATCCCCCGCGTTGGTATCGGGATGGTATTTCTTTGCCAATCGCCGAAACGCTTTCTTTATCGTACTCTCATCCGCTTTCTTGTCGACACCCAAGACTTCATAATAATCTCTCTTGGCAGACATCCCAACTCACCTACTTTCTTATTTAAAAGAAAACTGGCTACGGATTGTAGCCAGCCTCTTTTGTTCCTATCATCGATCACTCAATGGCGATCGTCTTTTTCTGCTCTACCTTCGGCTGGGCTTCCTTCTTTGGAATATCCAACTTCAAAGTACCGTTTTCAAATTTCGCCTTGATGTCCTCATGGGTGATATCTTCACCTACATAAAAACTTCTCTGGCAGGAACCACTGTAACGCTCCTTGCGAATGTACTTGCCATCTTCGGATTTCTCCTCGTCATTCGTGCTCGTTGTAGCACTGATGATCAGATAGCCATCCTTCAATTCCGCGTTTACATTTTCCTTACTATATCCCGGAAGATCAATCACCACTTCGTAACCTGTCTCTGTTTCTTTGACATCCGTCTGCATCAGGTTTGCCTTAGCAGTCGGTGTGGTCTTTCTCTCCTGTGGGAATACAAAGAAATCATCCATAAAATCATTTCCAAAAATACTAGGCATTAACATAAGTCATCGCTCCTTCCATATCATCAAAACTATTTGTTTTCTTATCTCATTGTTTTAATGTCTTTTCTTTTGACAATTATGTTATAGCACCTTTATTAGCACTCGTCAATAGTGAGTGCTAATAATTTTTGAAAATTCACAAAATCGTCACAAAAATCCCCAGACGGATCTTTTCCATCTGGGGATTGCTGTTTACTCTTTCTTTATTTTATGCGACTACCATATGTTCTTCGATAAAGTTCTCCACCTGATTGCGGGGGATCTCCAGCACCGCGGAAATCTCCGAGTACAACTGCATCTCCGCCATCTTCATGTAACGCTCATCTAAGGCAGTCATCTTCTTGCCCTTTTCCATGCGTCCGCGTCCACGCTCCCGTACGGTCTTTAATAGACGAACCCATTCCTTGCCGTCCAGACTACGGATGCACTCCTTGTATTCGTTCTCACGCTGCTTGTCATTGGTCACGTTTAACATATCGATCTGCGGCATCGCCTTGATCAGTGACATGACATCATCCTTGGTCATAACCCGGCGAATGGAAAGTTTGGGATTGTCCACCGGTGCATACATGATGCTGGTGCCATCTGTCGTCGGCGACAAATAATAATACTGCCGGTCTTTTGGCACATTCGGCATATCCAGGGTGTCGATCTTTACAATCTCGCATACACCATGATGACCATACACTACTCGTTCGCCCACTTCAAACATCTTGACACATCCTTTCACCAATTTCGACAACTCCATCGAGTCCACGACAATTTACACACATTTTACCTATATACATATATATTTTATCAACTTTTGGCAAAAAATGTAAGGGCGAATTTTCACAAAGTATATCTGAAACGCAAATGGATATTTTTCACAAACAAAAGGCACCTATCAAAAGGTGCCTTAAAAGATCCATATATCTAGATCTGTGTCATCACAAAGATATCGTAAATAGCCTTAATTGCATTGTCAAAATCATTGTTGCTGACACCGATGATGATGTTCAACTCGGAAGATCCCTGATCGATCATCTTAACATTGATGTTGGCATGTGCCAGTGCAGAGAAGATCCTTCCTGCTGTACCACGGGTAGACTTCATGCCACGGCCAACGACAGCGATCAATGCCAGATCCGCTTCCAGATCAATGATGTCCGGATTTACGAGACGACGGATGGAAGAAATAACCTGCTGCTCCTTGCCCTCGAATTCTTCCTGATGAACAAAGACCGTCATGGTATCAATACCGGATGGCATATGCTCAATGGAAATACCATTCTCTTCAAATGCCTCCAGTGCTTTACGACAGAAGCCCACTTCTGAGTTCATCATATCTTTATCAATATTGACTGCTACAAAGCCCCTCTTACCGGCGATACCGGTAATCGTATAATCTGCCTTTTGACAGGTGCTTTCTACAATCATAGTTCCCGGTTCTTCCGGCGCATTGGTATTCTTAATATTGATCGGGATGCCCGCTTTGCGTACCGGGAAGATCGCATCTTCATGCAGCACGGAGGCTCCCATATAAGAAAGTTCTCGTAATTCTCTATATGTGATCACCTTGATCGGCTGTGCATTCTCAACGATTCTAGGATCTGCGACCAGACAACCGGAAACATCTGTCCAGTTCTCATATACGCTGGCATGTACTGCCTTGGAAACGATCGATCCTGTAATATCAGATCCACCTCTGGAGAATGTCTTTACATTGCCATTGCTATCACTTCCGTAAAAGCCCGGAATCACGGCCTTTTCTACATGCGAGAGACGTTCTGCCATCACCTTATCTGTCTTATAATCATCAAAGTTTCCATTCTCGTCAAAGAAGATCACTTCTGCTGCATCGATAAATTCATAGCCCAGATAATTTGCCATAATGATACCATTTAAATATTCACCACGGCTGGCTGCATAATCTTCTCCGGCTTTATCTGCAAAATTTTTTTCGATTGTTCTGAATTCGTCTTCCAAAGAAAGTGTCAGATTCAGTCCATTGATAATGGAATTGTAACGTTCCTTAATTTTTTTCAGTGCACCCTTAAAGTCTTCCTCGGCTTCTGCTAATGCATAACAGTAATAAAGCATATCTGTTACTTTCGTATCCTTTGCATTACGTTTTCCCGGCGCACTCGGCACAACATAACGACGTGACTCATCCGCGCGGATAATATCTCCTACCTTGGCAAACTGTGCTGCACTTGCCAGGGAACTTCCACCAAATTTTACTACTTTAACCATTGTCTTACTCCTTAACACTCGTGTATATATAAAAAACGTCCGATCAAATCAGATGCTTTCTATATCTTATACTATATCTTATACTGTTTCTTCTTGCGTTGCTACAATATATCCGCTCTCGATTATAGCATATCCTGTCAAGTGCATGCAATGGAAAAACTTTTCGGTTATTCCTTCTGGTTATTCCTGTACGATACGATTGTATGTCCGGGCAGTCATCAGATACACCAGCACATAGATGATACCAAATACCACAAAACAGCCAACCATACACCCTGCCAAAAGCGCTGTATTGCGCATATTAAAGAGTGACAACATACGACGGATCATTGGAAAAGCAAAACAGGTATGGATACAGGCAGCTACAAGCGGCATAAAAAATACCATCAACACCTGGGAACGAATGGCAGAGGACACTTCCTCATGCGTCATGCCGACCTGCTGCATAATATGAAATCTCTTTCGATCATCATATCCTTCTGACATCTGTTTATAATAAATGATCAAAACTGTTGCAATCATAAAGAGTACACCAAGAAAAGCACCCGTAAAGAACAAACCACCATAAAGCGCATTCAACGATTTCTCATTCACGTTTCGATTTTCCACAGAAAAGCTGCTCATGTTTGTGGATGGATACTTTTGTATTTTCTTATAGAGTTCCTTTTGCTGATCGGCATCTCCATCGATATCAATACCATAATATGATCGCAACTCGTTAAAACAGTCATCATACTGATATGGTATGTGCTCTGCTATTTGCTCTACCGCTGCTTCATCCGGGAAAACAATGTAATATCCACTTGACATATAAGATGCCAGTATTCCATTGCCCTTCGCCATCTGATGAATGGCTTCTATCATCTTCTGATCGTCACTGCGACTTGTACCGGAAACATAACACATGTTCTGCATCGGATAACGCGTATATAAAATATCGTGCATGCTAAACATCATAGAAGATGTCGTGGAAATCATCACGAGCACCATGGTAGAAAGAACACAAATGTGCGCTAATCCTATCGCATTTTGTTTCATACGATACATCATACCGGAAACACTCACAAAATGATTTGTCTTATAATAGAAACTTTTCTTCTTTTTCAGCAATTTTAGTAACGCAATACTTCCCGCTGTAAACAGCAGATATGTGCCAAAAATGACGCAGAGAACGGCTACAAAAAACATAGCAAGCGCAGACACCGGATCTTCTATTTTCAGCGAAATAGTATAGCCGGTCGCCAAAAGTATAAAGCCAAGAATGGCAAGCAGCCATTTTGCACGTGGTTCCTTTTCTCCCATATCAGTGCCATGCAAAAGTTCGATTGGCGATGTCGCATGAATTTGCGCAATATCATAAAAATAATTTAGTGCCATTATGACAACAAACAATGCCACCGTACGTCCAATCGCAAGCGGCGATACAAAAAAGCCCAGCGGAACAGAGAAACCTAGCATGCGTATCAGAACTGCATACAAAAGTTTATCCAAAAGCATGCCAAAAAGAATTCCTGCGAAAAGTCCTATCACAAGTACACTTAAGCTCTCCCAGAATAAGGTGATCGCCAGATGTTTTTTCTCTAAGCCAAGCATATGGTAAACACCAAACTCTTTTCTTCTCTGCTTGATCAGAAAGCTGTTCGTATATAACATGAAAATCACTAGAAAAATGCGGACAACCCAACAGGCAAATATCAAAATAGAATTCATTGTATCAAAGCCGAGCATGTTCTCAAATCCCGGATTCAGTGCCAATGATTGTATAATATAAAACATTGCCACAGCAGCAATCACGCTGAGTATATAAGGAGTATATATTTTTCCATTCTTTTTCATATTCGTTTTTGCCAGCTGGCGGTAAAATCCTTTACTCATTTTCATCACCGCCTGTCGTCAAGAGTGTCAATGTGTTGGCAATCTTTTGATACATTTCCTCATTTGTACTGTTGCCACGATACAACTGATGGAACACTTCTCCATCCTTTATAAACAAAACACGGCTTGCATGCGATGCTGCTTTTGTCGAATGGGTTACCATCAAGATCGTCTGCCCTGCCGCATGTAACTCCGAGAACACCTGTAACAATTCATCGGTTGCCTTTGAATCCAAAGCGCCTGTCGGTTCATCTGCGAGAAGCAGTTTGGGATCCATCATAAGTGCGCGTGTCACTGCCGCACGCTGTTTCTGTCCACCAGACACCTCATATGGAAATTTATCTAACACATCCTCTATCCCCAGTCTTTTTGCCAATGGTTCTGCTTTTGCCTTCATCGCTTCTGGTTTTTTCCCTGCAAGCACCATTGGTAAATAAATGTTATCTCTTAGAGAAAAGGTATCCAACAAATTAAAATCCTGAAATACAAATCCCAAATGATCACGACGGAATTTAGAAATTTCTTTTTCCGGCAAGTCCGTAATATCACATCCATCTAAAAGAACACTGCCGCTCGTTGGTCGGTCGAGTGCTGCTAAAATATTCAAAAGTGTTGTCTTACCACTTCCGGATTCTCCCATAATTGCCAAATATTCTCCCTGTTCCACAGAAAACGAAACATCCCATAATGCTTGTACCTGATTTCCGCCCAGACGCGTTTTATATATCTTTTCCAGACAATTTACTTCTAACATAGCCATATTTTCCTCCTGTCCTACACGCATCCCCTGCGTGCGCACTATTTTTTTTCATTACAAGCATACTTTAACAAAAGCCCTATAAGTCAACCATCGAATCGTGTGACATATAAGGCTTCTTGTGTGACATTTTTGTAAGATAGCAAAAATCATTCTATTATACGCTCTTCTCTGCGAAAATCCAGTGTGACGGTTGTTCCCTCGCCCACAACGGATGTCAATGAAATACTATGATGCAGGCGGTTCATCGTCCGCTTACATAAATACAATCCCAGACCGGTGGATTTGTGATCTGCTCTGCCGTTATACCCTGTGTATCCTTTTTCAAAAACGCGTGGCACATCCTCAGGCGCAATTCCCATTCCTGTGTCACGAATGGTAAGAAGTCCTGGTGTTTCCATGGCAATGGTTACACTTCCCTGATTTGTATATTTGAGTGCATTGGAAAGCACCTGTTCCAGCACAAAGCAAAACCATTTTTCATCGGTAAGCACACGTGCCGAGATCGTATCATAACAGATTGCAATCTTTTTTTGCACAAAAACAGACGCGTATTTACGGATGGTCTTTCGTATCATCTCATCCAAATCATACGCATCAAAAACAAAGTCCGTTCCCGATTCCTCTAATCTTGTAAAATGAAGAATCATCTCTACATATTCTTCCATACGGAAAAGCTGCAGTTGCAGCTGTCTGCTTTCTGGTGTGTCTTCCTTTTGCAACAGCATGTTCATCGCTGCCATCGGCGTCTTCACCTGGTGCACCCACGTCGTATAATACTCCTGTCTTTCTTTTGTTGCAGTCTGCAGTTGTTCTGCCTGTTTACAATAGCGTTCCGTAAGCTGACCGAGCAAATCGAGATACTCTTTTTCTACCGGATCATTCGTTTCAAACAAACACAATTCCCGGCTTCCCATATTCTGGGCAACCTGTTTTCTTTTTTCTTCTTTCTCGCGAAAATGCAAAAAATCATGCACCATAAAAAGCAATACCAAAACAGTTGCCAGACCAACGCCATACAAAATGCTCTCCAGTGCCTGTCCATAAAGCAGCTGGACCAGAATTGGAACACTACAAAGAAGCAGCCATATGCACAGATATCCCCGACGATATTGTAAATATTTTTTCATATGACCTCCTATTCCAAGGGCAAGAGATAGCCGACGCCAACCTTTGTCACAATATAGTCATGCAGGCCAATGCTGTCTAATTTTTTACGCAAGCGGTTCACATTGACTGTCAGCGTATTTTCTTCTACATAATCATCCATCTGCCACAGACGCATCATAAGCGCATCACGACTGACGATTTCACCTTTGCGCTCCATCAATGTCTGCAAAATGCGAAATTCATTCTTCGTCAGTTCGATTTTCTGTCCATCATAGGTGATGGTAGAATCCATCAATCCCAGCATCAGCCCCCGATGCTCCAACATAGGAAGCTGGTTTCCCATGTCATATGTCCGCCGAAGCATTGCTGTGATTTTTGCCATCATCACATCCAGATCGATGGGCTTTGCCAGGAAATCATCTCCCCCCATATTCATTGCCATAACAATATTCATATTATCCGAAGCTGACGATAAGAATACGACTGGCACTTGAGAAACCTGGCGGATCTGCGTACACCAATGATATCCATTGAAAAATGGAAGCATAATATCCATCAAAACAAGATGTGGGTCATACGCCGTAAATTCTGTCATAACATTTTGAAAATGCTCTACAATCCTGGCTTCGTTGCCCCAGGACTCTATCTTTTCTTTCATGGCGCTTGCCATGGTCGGGTCGTCTTCTACGATAAATATGCGGTACATGTGGTCTCCTTCTACATTTCAGACACTATTTCCTATCATTCTATCACTTTACGGCAAAAAGAAAAATCCCCGCAGGGAAAAGTCCCTGCGGGGTGACATAGTATTTATGTTGTATTTTAAGATATGGAAGTTCGTTCTCATTAAGTTGCTTTCTGACACGACTCGACTAGCGTTCTCGCTTCGTTATCACTCGCGACAACTAAGTCTCCCTGCGGGCCTCGCACTAAATTCGAACTTCGCTTGCGTTCGTTCTCATTAAGTTGCTTTCGGCCTATCTCTGAACACGTGCTCCAGCACCGCCCATGATTGCTTCTACTTCCTTCTTGCTAGCCATTGTAGTATCGCCAGGTGTTGTCATAGCAAGTGCACCATGTGCTGCACCGTAGTTAACAGCCAATTCAGCATCGCCGGTTGTCATAAGACCGTAGATCAGTCCGGATGCAAAGGAATCTCCACCACCTACACGGTCCATGATCTCAAGTCCCTTGTAATCCTTAGCCTTGTGGATCTCACCATCTGCCCAGCAGATTGCGCTCCAGTCATTTACAGTTGCTGTCTTAACTTCACGAAGGGTTGTAGCAACAGCCTTGAAGTTAGGATATGTCTTAGCAGCCTCGTTGATCATCTTCTTGTATCCGTCAAGGTTGAGTTCCTTTAAGTTCTCATCATTTCCTTCGATCTCGAATCCAAGACATGCGGTAAAGTCTTCTTCGTTACCGATCATAACGTCAACATACTTAGCGATCTCCTTGTTGACTTCCTGAGCCTTAGCCTGTCCGCCAATAGCGCTCCACATAGATGGACGGTAGTTCAGATCGTAAGATACGATCGTGCCGTACTTCTTAGCAGCCTTGATCGCAGCGATAACAGTCTCGCATGACTGCTCTGAAAGTGCTGCATAGATACCGCCTGTATGCAACCAACGAGCACCAAGTTCACCAAAGATATAATCAAAGTCGAAATCTTCCGGCCTTGCCTTAGAGATTGCTGTGTTTGCTCTGTCAGAGCATCCTACTGCACCACGGATACCAAATCCACGCTCTGTAAAGTTGATACCGTTACGGCAGATTCTTCCGATTCCGTCTGTATCCATCCACTTGATCAGAGAGGTATCAACGCCACCCTGAAGGATGAAATCTTCCATCAACTTACCTACTTCGTTATCAGCAAATGCTGTGATAACACCGGTATTCATGCCAAAGCATCTGCGAAGGCCACGAACTACGTTGTATTCTCCGCCGCCTTCCCATGCACGGAACTGTCTTGCGGTGCGAATTCTGCCTTCGCCCGGATCCAGACGTAACATAACTTCACCCAATGAAACTGCGTCAAACTTGCACTCACTTGCTGGTCTTAAATTCAAATCCATTTCTCTTCTCCTTTTATTTAAAATATTACGATGCCCACCTAGACATCTTTTTCTACATAACTTACAAGGTGGAGTATAGCACGAAACAAATTTCTTGTTTTACTTTTTTACCAACACCACAACTTGTGCAATGTTTTCCACAAAATTTGCAATCCGCACCTCGCAAAATCTTCGATGTTTCTGGATTGCAAAATTTGTAAAAAAAGAGCTGCCCAAGTTGTGGACAGCTCCTTTAAAACTCTTATGAAATTACTTTCGGATACAACGTAACCAAGTTTCCTTGCGGATTACTCAGCGATGTCAGCGTACATGAAGTACCAGTATCCGTTAGATGCATGCCATGCACCTGTAACCTTGTCGCTCATGAGATAGAAATCATTGTAGTATGCAACTGGGATACATGCAGCATCATCCATAAGGATATCTTCTGCTTCGTGAAGTGCTGCAGAACGCTCTGCTGCGTCTGTAGTTGTTCTAGACTTCTCGATTACTGCATCGAATTCAGGGTTGCTGTATTTACCATCGTTGTTACCATTGTCTGTTGTGAACAGTTCAAGGATGTTAGATGGATCAGAGTAGTCACCTACCCAACCATTACGAGATGACATGTAATCACCATTACGACGCATTGGTGTGAAGGAAGCCCATTCTACGACTTCTACATCAACATCAATACCAAGTTCGCCCCAAGCCTTCTGTAAGTACTCAGCAACTACCTTATGATATCCTGCATCATTTGTAGAATATGTGATCTTTGGAATTCCCTTTCCATCAGCATATCCAGCTTCTTTCAAGAGATCCTTTGCCTTCTGAAGGTTTGCATCATAATCTGTTGTGCTGATATATTCCTTACCGCCATTAGCGTTCTCAGAGAAATCAGAACCATCTGTATCTTTCCATCCTGGTCCTACAAGATTACCAGCTGGAGAATATGTTCCCTGCATCAAAGTGTTTGCAACATAGTCACGATCGATAGCAAGTGAAAGTGCCTGACGAACCTGCTTGTTGTTAAATGGCTCTTTCTGAAGGTTCAAGCTTAAGTAGTATGTTCCGATGATTGGCTCTACATGGAAGTCATCAGAATCCTTAAGTGAAGGAATCTCTTCTGTAGGAACATCCTTGATCATCTGACATTCACCTGTCTGGTATGCGCTGTATGCAGCGTTTGCATCTTCGATCAAGTTGAACTTGATTCCGTCTAACTTAATAGAATCAGCATCCCAGTAATTAGGATTCTTCTTCATTAATACATAAGATCCTGGAACCCATTCAGTTACATAGAAAGGTCCGTTAGAAATATATGTATCTGCTGCTGTTGCCCAAGCATCACCATTTGCATCGATTGTTGCCTTCTGAACAGGATTCAATGTAGCAAATGCTGCAATAGATTCGAAGTATGGGCATGGATTTGCAAGATGTACAACAAATGTCTTGTCATCCTTTGCTTCAACGCCAAGCTTTTCGATGTCTCCAGCTGCTGCCTCATCAAATCCTTCAACCATTCCAAGAACAGTTGATGCATATGGAGCTGCTACGTTAGGATCGCAGACACGCTGCCAACTGTAAACGAAATCTTCTGCTGTCAAATCAGAACCATCTGACCACTTAAGACCATCTCTTAAATGGAATGTGTAGGTAAGTCCATCATCAGATACTTCCCACTTTTCAGCCTGTCCAGCTTCTGGATCGCCATTCTCATCGAGTTTCAAAAGACCCTCGAATGCGTGTAAGATCATCTCACCACCGTCGATTGCGGAGTTAAGTGCTGGATCAACTGTCTCTGGATCTGGACCAGTCTCAACAGATAAAATCTTTTCATCTGATGAAGCACTAGACTTCTTACCATCTCCTGAAGATGATCCACATGCTACAAGACCTACTGTCATTGCAGCAACGAGTAATAAGGAAATCACTCTCTTTTTCATATTTTTTCCTCCTTAAATATGGGCAGTTTCTTTTATACTGCCAGGTTTATATAAACACTGCGAGGGGAAAAACCTCGCAAGGTTTACCATAAATTACTGTACCTTATCCAGGTTGTGGCATGCTGCATAATGTCCCGGAGAAATCTCCCTGAATTCAGGAACTTCCTGCGCACACTGTTCTGTGGCATATGGGCATCTGGTACGGAAACGACATCCGGAAGGTGGATTCAACGGACTTGGTACATCCCCTTCCAAAACAATACGTTTGCTTGTTCTCGCGATCTTTGGATCTGCGATCGGGATCGCAGAAATCAGACTCTTTGTATATGGATGAACCGGGTGTGTTGTCAATTCATAACTGTCTGCCAGTTCTACCATTCTTCCTAAATACATAACACCGATACGATCTGAGATGTGCTTTACTACAGATAAATCATGTGCAATGAAAAGATAGGTCAGACCCATTTCTTCCTGCAAGTCTTCAAACATGTTGATGACCTGTGCCTGAATGGATACATCCAGTGCGGAGATCGGCTCATCACAGACAATAAATTCTGGATTGACTGCAAGTGCTCTTGCAATACCAACACGCTGTCTCTGTCCACCGGAAAATTCATGTGGATAACGGTTCGCATGTTCAGAGTTTAATCCAACTTTACGAAGCATGTCAATAATTAATTCATATCTTTCTTGTTTATTTGCAGCAAGATTATGTGTATCGATCGCTTCACCAACGATATCTCCTACCGTCATACGTGGATCCAGACTTGCGTATGGATCCTGGAACACGATCTGCATCTTCTTACGATATGGAAGCATCTGTGCCCACTGATTCTTTTCTACATCAAATACAACGTCGCCGTCATATGTAAAACGTCCGCCTGTTGGCTGATACAAACGCAACAGTGCACGACCTGTGGTAGTCTTACCACATCCAGACTCACCTACGAGACCAAGTGTCTCGCCACGATTGATGCTAAAAGAAACATCATCTACCGCCTGAATGTACTTTTTATGCTTACCATGGCCTCCTGCTGGAAAGTACTGACGCAAATGTTCTACTTCGATAAATTTATCACTCATTTGCTTCTCCCTTCTCCATGGCTTCTTTCTGATTGAGCCAACATTGTGTATAGTGAACATCATCAAACTGGGTTACCGGTGGCATCTCGCGCAGGCAAATCTTCATACATGCTTCGCAACGAGGTGCAAAAGGACAACCTGCCGGAGGGTTCAAAAGATCCACCGGAGTTCCTTCGATCGGAACCAGTCTCTCATGTTCCTTGGTATCCAGTCTAGGGATAGAACGGATCAATCCCTTGGTATACATATGATGTGGACGATAGAAAATATCATCTGTCGTACCATACTCGACGATTCTTCCTGCATACATAACCGCAATGCGGTCACACATGGAAGCAACAACACCCAGATCATGTGTGATCATGATGATCGCCATGCCGAGTTTGTCCTTGAGTTCCATCATCAGTTCCAGGATCTGTGCCTGAATGGTAACGTCCAATGCGGTTGTAGGCTCATCTGCGATCAATAACTTTGGTTCGCAGGCAAGTGCGATAGCGATCATAACACGCTGTCTCATACCACCGGACAACTCATGCGGATACTGCTTTAATCTCTTTTCCGGCTCGTTGATACCAACGAGTTCCAGCAATTCTTTTGCACGGGCATATGCCTGTTTTTTATCTTTGTCGGTATGCAGACGGATAACCTCCGTGATCTGATTACCGATGGTGTAAACAGGATTCAAACTGGTCATTGGATCCTGGAAAATGATAGAGATTTCTTTACCGCGGATCTTGCGCATCTCTTTTTCACCCATTTCCTCAATCTCGTGACCGTTAAACTGTAATGTACCACCTATCAATTTACCAGGATGAGCCGTCAGTCCCATCAGAGAATATGCCGTAACGGATTTACCGGAACCTGACTCTCCAACGATACCAAGGACTTCTCCCTCTTTTAAATGAATGGATACATCGTTAAGCGCTTTAACCTCTCCTGCCGGAGTAAAGAAGGAAAGACGCTCGTTCTTTATATCTACTAAGTATTCTTCTGCCATGACGCGTCCCCTTTCTAATTCTTTAACTTCGGATCGAATGCATCGCGAAGTCCATCACCTAACAGGTTAAAACTCAAAATGATCAAACTGATCGCAACAGCAGGGATGAACAAAAGGTATGGATAAGTTCCGATACCATTGATTGCATCACTTGCCAAACTTCCCAGTGAAGGAAGCGGAACTGCAACACCCATTCCCAAGAAACTCAGGAAAGACTCTGTAAAAATAGAGGATGGGATCTGCAAGGTTGTTGTAACGATCAATGTACCGATACAGTTGGTAAGCAGATGGTTCTTGATGATCTTACCATTGCTGACACCAAGTGCACGGGCTGCGGTAACATACTCGCTTTCCTTTAACATGAGGATCTGGCTTCGTACCATACGTGCCATACCTACCCAGTACAAAAGTGCGAATACGATGAAAATACTGATCAGGTTGGTTCCGACTGTCTGTACCCACTTAAATCCAGGTGCATTTGCCAGATTGTTCAGTGGATCTTTCAAAGCGAAAGATAAAAGTACGATCAAAAGCACGTCAGGAACCGTATATATGATATCTACGATTCTCATCATGATCAGATCGACCCAGCCGCCAAAGAAGGCTGCGATAGATCCGTAAATAGATCCGATCACCAGGATGATCGCTGTAGCGATCAAACCTACCAGAAGTGAGATACGGCTACCCATCATAACACGGATGGCGTAGTCACGTCCCATCTTATCTGTACCGAAGACATGTGGGAATACGGATTCCCCGGCATCGATTCTTGCCTGCTCGTCTGCGGAATATGTAAACGGTGCAAGGTTGTTGGCACCCTTGATCTGCTCATCGTATGTATATGGATAGAACGATGGAACAATAAATGAGAAAATCATGACCAAAATGATAACAACGATAGATACCATTGCCACTTTGTTCTTTCTCAATCTGCGGAAACCGTCTTTCCAGAAACTAACGCTTTCCCGCATGATGACCTGACTCTGTTTTTCCTCCTCAGATGCAGGGAGAAAATCATCAGGATTCAAATCTAACTGAAAACTTAATGGATTCTTCTTCATCTCATTTCTCCTTACTTGAGTGTAATACGTGGGTCGATCAATTTATACACGATATCTACAACCACATTCATGACAATGATAAGGGTTGCAAGGAAGATTGTTGTTCCCATGATCAGTGTATAGTCACGTCCCTGAATGGCTCCGATAAATTCGCCGCCCAGTCCCGGGATCGTGAAGATCTTCTCAACTACGAAACTACCGGTTACTGTGTAAGCAAGCATAGGTCCTACATAGGTAACTACCGGTAAGATAGCATTACGAAGTGCATGCTTAAACAACTGTACTTTACCGGAAAGACCCTTTGCCTTTGCTGTACGCATGTAATCCTGTCCTAATACATCAAGCATAGAAGAACGCATCAGTCTCATGATATATGCTGTCGGGTAAAATGCCAATGCTGCGACCGGCATAATGTAGTTCTGCCATGAAGAAAGTCCCATGGTAGGAAGTATCTTGAACTTCACACCAAAGAAATACATCAGCACGGTACAGATAACGAAACTCGGCACCGCAATACCCATGGTCGATATGACGCTGATCAGACTATCGAGGAACTTGCCACGCTTCAAAGCAGCGATACTTCCAAGCAGTACCCCAAGTATCAGGGAAACCAATACAGAAATCCCACCAATCTTTGCAGATACCGGGAACTTCGCCTGAATGATACCTGCGACGGTACGCCCTCTCTGTTTTAAACTGTCACCAAAATCTCCGTGAGCTACCCCTGAAATATAAGTGACATACTGCTCACCTAATGGCTTGTCCAAGCCATATTTTGCCTCAAGCGCTGCGGTTGCCTGCGGGCTGATCGCTTTCTCTGAAAGGAATGGTCCACCAGGAACCATGTTCATCAGGAAGAAAGTAAGTGTGGCTACTGCCCAGATCGTTACAATTGCAAGCGCTATTCTCTTTACAATGTACTTTAACATCTTGTTAATATTCTCCTTCCAAGGTAAATCTTAATACCTAAAAAGAACGCAAAAACAGCGTTTCGCTTCCGCCCCATTGCGTTCAATCGAGGGTTATTATAGCACAGTGTTGTGCTAAAGTCTACACCAAATTTTCATGCTTTCACATTTTCAACATATTTGTTTTTTCGCGTATTTACGGCGTTTGCGGGACTTTTTGCCCCGCAGGATTTCCATAATATTCACAAACTGTATATCTATTCATTTATTACCAGTTTCTTCTTATTAAATGGTATATTTATACACTTTTTACGATATTGCATACAATATCTGTGCAGACATCCATCCCCTCAACGGTAATGTGTTCATAAGGACCGTGAAATCCATAACCGCCGGTACCCAGATTCGGACATGGCAAGCCCATAAAGGAAAGTCTGGCGCCGTCTGTGCCTCCGCGGATGGCAACCGTCTTTGGTGTCAGACCAGCCATTCTGGTGGCCTCCTTTGCCCAGTCAATGATCTCCATACATCCTTCGATCTGGCTACGCATGTTCCGATAAGACTCCTTAATCTCCAGTTCCACTGTTCCCTGTCCGTATTTTTCATTTAATTTTCTGGCAATACGGCGCATATTTTCTTCCTTGGCGTGAAATTTATCCAGATCATGATCACGAATGATATATAAAAGTTCCGTTTTTTCCACATCTCCCTGCATATCGGTCAGATGATAAAAACCTTCGTATCCGCTTGTCTTTTCCGGCACCTCCTCCTTCGGAAGCATACTGTGAAATTCCATGGCAAGAGTCTGGGAATTGACCATGATATCTTTCGCACTGCCCGGATGCACATTATTGCCATGCACGGTTACCTTGGCACCGGAAGCATTAAAGTTCTCATATTCAATGTTGCCTTCCAGATCACCATCCAGGGTATAGGCATAGTCTGCGCCAAAATGCGCCACATCGAAAGCATCTGCCCCCTCGCCAATCTCCTCATCCGGGGTAAAGCCGATACAGATCTTGCCGTGCGGGATCTTGTCTGCCACAATGCACTCCATTGCCGTCATGATTTCTGCAATGCCCGCCTTGTCGTCTGCGCCAAGTAAAGTTGTGCCATCGGTCGTGATGAGGGTTCTGCCCACATAATTTTTCAGATGTGGGAAATCCTTGACGGACAAAGTCCTGCCGCTCTTGCCAAGCACGACATCCCCACCGTCATAATTTTCATGTAAGACAGGCTTAACTCCCTGTCCGCAGAAATCCGGTGCCGTGTCCATATGGGCGATAAAACCGATCGCAGGCTTGTCCTCCATGCCCTGGGTCGCCGGAAGGGTACCATAGACATAGCACTTATCGTCTACATGGGCATCTGCAATGCCAATCTCCTTCATCTCCGCCACCAGTTTGTGCGCAAGATCAAACTCTCTTTCTGCTGACGGCACAGTCTGGCTCTTTTCGTCACTTGTCGTATATACCACGACATAGTCTAACAATCTTTCATAGGCTCTTTTCATCTTTTTATCCTCCACTCGTTTATGCTATCTGATTTTATCTATTTTTTCTATCAAAAAACTAAGCCATCCAGTTTTCTGCCAAGTGTACCTTGGCTGCCCGGACACTTCCCTGGATCATCTGCGTTCCGCCACCGCCTCTGGCATCGAAAGTCTCCCGCAGATGCGCGGCTTCCTGCCTGCAGTCTTTCGTCCGGCTTCCCACGATGAACTGATATCCCTGCTCATCACCGCCCGCAAAGATCGCACAGTAGCCCGCATGGTCTTTTACCATGTCATTGACGATGCTGCGCATTGCCTTACTATCACAGGCATCCGCAAAAAGGACCACATCCTCTGCATCCGCATCCAGACCTTTTGCCTCCTGCGCCAGGATCTTCTCCTGTGCCTGCCTGAGGGCATACGCCAGATTCTGGTTTTCTGTCTGTAAACGCTTGATATGGCTTCTCAGTTCTTCTTCCGATGAACTGAGCAATCCCATCATTTCATCCACAGTCTTTGTCTTCTGCCGAAAAGCATCCAACGCACGAAAGCCACATAAGATACTGATCCGCACACCGCCCTTATAATTCTGCACATGCATGACCTTGAGTCCGCCGACCTCTCCGGTACGTCTGACATGCGGCGCACAGCAGGCACAGACATCAACTCCCGGGATCGTAACGATCCGCACCTGACCTTCCAATTCCTTTTTGCTGCGGTATTCCATGCTCTCTAGCATCTGGGGTGTCGGGAAAGCGATCTCCAAGACCAGATCATCCGCGATCACCTGATTGACCCGCGTTTCGATCGCCGTCACATCCTCCGGGGACAAGACGCCGTCAAAGTCCATGGTCACCACGGAATCACTCAGATGAAATCCCACATTTTCATAGCCAAAGGTAGAATGCACGATACCGGAAAAAATATGTTCTCCCGTGTGCTGCTGCATGTTGGAAAAGCGATAATCCCAATCGATCTGTCCATGCACCTGATCTCCCGGCTCCAACTTCTGTTCTATGACGTGCACGATCACACCGTCCCGAATCTGCACATCCTGAACCTTGCACCGGATCGCCGGGCGCAGTCCGTGTCCAACAGACAACCATCCCTGATCCGGTGTCTGTCCCCCCTGTTCCGGGAAAAAGAGGGTCTGATCCAGAATCACTTCGTAACGATCCTGGGCCTCTTTCAATGCCTTTACCGCAAGGACATTGGCATCAAACTCCGTCTCATATGGGAATTCATCATACAAACATTTTGTTTTTTCCATTCGATCACCTCACAGATATCCGGCTTTTATGCCACATAATATCCTATCATAGCACAAGCATGGGATTTATGGTATGATAAAAGACACAAAAAAGAAATGAGAACACAAAACATGAACGAAGAAAAAGATAGAGCCATTCTCGTTGGCTTACAATTAAATGACGGATCTTCTTTTGAACACAACTTAGAAGAACTGGAAAGTCTTTGTCAGGCTTGTGATATTGCGCCGGTCTTTACCATCACACAATCCCTGGATGCCCCGCACCAGGCGCTCTATATCGGTTCCGGTAAGGTGCACGAGGTCAAGGAGGCTGCTGCCAATTTGGATGCAGACCTTATCATCTTTGACAATGCCTTATCCCCATCGCAGGCACGCAACTTAAACCTCGAGATCGGACTTCCCATCTTGGATCGCACAGCACTCATCCTTGAGATCTTCCAGTCCAGAGCGCGCAGCCGCGAAGCCAAATTACAGGTAGAACTGGCAAGACTCCAATATCTTCTGCCTCGTTTATCCGGTATGGGAACCGCCATGTCAAGGCAGGGCGGCGGCAGTGGATCACGCTCCAACAAGGGTGCCGGGGAGAAGAAACTGGAACTGGATCGCAGACATATCAGCCACCGCATTACTGAGTGTAAAAAAGAACTCCAGACGATCAAAAAGCAAAGGGTGACCCAGCGCAAGAGCCGCAACGCTTCCCAGACCCCATCCGTGGCTCTGGTCGGATACACCAATGCAGGCAAATCCACCATTTTAAACGCCATGCTGTCGCACTACGGCAATGATGAGATCACAGACATCTCCCACAAAAAAGTCTTGCAGGAAGATATGCTCTTTGCCACCTTGGATACTACGGTGCGCAAGATCACCATTCCCGGCAAGCCTGCCTTTTACCTATCCGATACCGTGGGATTTATTGATAAACTTCCCCATCATCTGATCGATGCCTTCCGCTCCACCTTGGAGGAGGCGATCGGTGCCGATCTTTTGCTGCAGGTGGTGGATGTATCAGATCCTTACTACCGCGAGCATATGCGCGTGACCCAGGATACCTTAAATGATCTGGGTGCCGGCGATATTCCTATGCTCATCGTCTACAACAAGGCAGACCGCCTGCCTCAGTTTGCTCATGATCTTCCGATCGTTACCGGAAACCATATCCATATGGCAGCCGGTGCAGACCTTGGCATGGATGCCCTTGCCGACTTGATCTTATCCAACCTCTTTGGCAAGCCTGTGACCATGGAACTTTTGATCCCTTACAGCCAGGGTTCGCTTGTGCACAGAATCTCGGAAGCCGGCGAAGTCGCCAAGACGGAATACCAAAATGACGGCACTTATATGCAGGTCACCTTCACACCATCTGTCAAAGACCATGCCCTTATGCAGGAGGTCGCGTCCTACCGCATCGGATAAGCAGCATTTTCTGTCATACAAACAAAGACCCGACAACCTGTCAGCGCCATAGCGCTTAGCAGATTGTCGGGTCTTTTATTTTATCACTCTATCCTATGCCGGGATCTCTACCTCATCAGACTCAATATAGATCTTGTGCCATACTAAGAATACATAGATTGCCCAGATCTTGCGGCTGTTATCAGCCTTGCCATCTCTGTGGTCAGCCAGCAACTTCGTCAAAAGGGTCTGATCGAAATACTGTGCCGCTACATCCGAAGAAAATACCTCCTCAACCCTGTGCAGATACTTCGGTTCTCTCAACCACACACGGATCGGAACCGGGAATCCCAGTTTCTTTTTATTTGCCGTCGACTCCGGCAAATGGCGTTTTGCCGCAATACGAAAGGCTCTCTTGGTTGCCTCATCTGTCACACGATAATCGATCGGCAGATTCTTTATGTATTCAAATACCTTGATGTCAAGATACGGAACACGTGCCTCCAAAGAATGTGCCATACTCATCTTGTCCGCTTTCAGAAGGATGTCCCCCTGCAGCCAGAAGTTCATGTCAATGTACTGCATCTTTGCAATGTCATTCAAGCCCTTGCACTTTTCATAGTAAGGTGCCGTCAACTCCTGTGGTGTCACATGGGTCAGTTTGGTCTGTAAGATCTCCTCACGCTCCTCCACAGAGAAAAGATTGGCATTGCCGATAAAGCGTTCTTCCACGCTCTTGCTTCCACGAATGATAAAGTTCTTGCCCTTGAAATTAGGCAGTTTCTTGACAATGGATGCCAAGCCCTTGCGGAGCCCCAATGGCAGTTTCTGATAACCAGCCAAAGACAAAGGCTCATGATAGATATTGTAGCCTCCGAAAAATTCGTCTGCGCCCTCACCGGACAAGACAACCTTGATGTCCTTTGCTGCCAGTTCATCTACAAAATAAAGTGCGATACAGGACGGATCTGCCAAAGGCTCATCCATGTAATACATAACCTTTGGAATGCTGTCAAAATACTCATCCGCACTGATGGTCTTATTGATGTTCTTTTTGCCGAGTTCTGCCGTCAGGCTCTCTGCGTAACGGATCTCGTTGTACTTGCTCTCTTTATCCAAAAATCCAACGGTATAGGTCTTTTCTCCCGGGAACTCAGCCACCAGATAAGAGGAATCCACACCACTGGAAAGCGAAGCGCCGACCTCTACGTCTGCAATCATATGCGCCATAGTAGACTCGTGTACAATCTCCTCGATCTCGTTTACTGTCTTTTCCAGAGACTCCGGTTCTTTTGCCGGCTGCATGAGCGGATCGTAATACTGATGGATCTCGATCTCGCCGTTTTGCATGAGCATATAATGTCCTGCAGGCAACTTGAAAATCCCCTTGAAGAAGGTCTCCGGCAATACGGAATACTGGAAAGACATATACTGCTCTAAGGCTGCCTCATTGACCTCGCGCTTGATGTTTGGGTATGCCAGAATACTCTTGATCTCAGATGAAAATACCAGATTTCCATCCTGCTGTGTATAATAAAACGGCTTGATGCCGAAGAAATCCCTAGCGGCAAATACCAGATCCTTTTTCATATCATAGATCACAAAAGCGAACATACCACGCACCTTGGAAAGCAGGTCTACACCGTACTCCTCATAGCCGTGGATCAGGCTCTCTGTGTCTGCATTGTTAGCAAAGACATGCCCCTTGGCAATCAGATCCTCACGCAATTCCAGATGATTGTAGATCTCGCCATTAAATACGATAACGACATCCCCTGTCTCATTAAACATCGGCTGCATCCCGTGATCCAGATCAATGATACTCAACCGGCGAAAGCCCAGCGCCACCTGATCATTGACATACATGCCCTCCTGATCCGGTCCACGATGAATGATCTTGTCCATCATCTTCTTTAAGACGGCTTCTCGATCCCAATCCTCTTTGCTTCTTCCAATAAATCCACTTATTCCACACATATCATAATCTTCCTTTGGTCTTGTATTTGCTGTCAATATAGTATGCACGTTTTCTGCTTGTCTATGCGCATCTATCCATACGATTATAATGGTTTCCTAAGATGAAATCAAGGATAAGAAATCCCCCTTAGCCACCGGCTTGGAATAGTAATAACCTTGATAATAGGTTGGATGATACTGCTGCAGATACAACTCCAGCGCCTGATCTTCAATACCCTCAATACAGATATCTGCATGAATCGTCCTTGCCCCATCAGCAATTGCCGATACAATGATCTGATTCATAGGATGATTCTGTATATTCTGCACAAAAGACCGGTCGATCTTGATCTCATCCAGCGGTAATTCCAGTATCAGTTGTAATGACGCATTTCCTGTGCCAAAATCATCCATGGCAACCCGGATGCCCTGACTGCGAAAAAATTCGATTTCATTGCGCAAAAAGTTGGTATCCAGTTCCCTGCACCGCTCCGTCAGTTCCAGGCAAAGATTCTGCGGCGGGTAACCGGTATCATGTAAAGCATTGAGCACCTCATAATGAAAATCAGGACGTTCCAGTTGCGGTGCCGCAATATTGACATTGATAATAAAATCAGGAATGATCCGACGAATCTCTGTTGCATCCTGCAAAGCCTGCCATATAACCCAGTTACCCAGTTCAAAAATACAGGCGTTCTGCTCAATAAAAGGAATAAAACGGTCTGGCGATACAAATCCATACTTGTCATCCTGCCAGCGTATCAAAGCCTCTGCACCTATGATCCGATTATTTCTGGCATCTACGATCGGCTGGTAGTAGAGGGAAAATCCGGAAAAATCAGTCATAATCTGCTGGTAGATCGTGCCGATCATATCCCGATCGCCAAATTCATGCTTATGTTTTTCCATATTGTAAAAAACAATATCTCCATGATAGATGGTCATGGACTGTCCGATCGCATAACCCAGATTGGCTGTAATACGATCTGCCTCTCCATGTGCATTGCCAAAAATAGCAGCGCTCCCCAGCACACGACAGGTTACATGCTTGTCACCGATGTCAAACCCCCGATATGCCATGGCTCGAATTGCCTCATAGAGCAGTTTGGTCTGTGCCCGATCCATATCATGCATGCAGACCCCATACATGGACGTATCCATGTGATAGACCGTTCCTCGTTCACCAACAATCTTCTGCAGTTCTGCCCCGAAAAACCGCAGCACCTCGTCTCCAAAGCGGTAGCCATACAAGGTATTGATACTGCTCAATTTGTCAATGACCAGCATCATGACCGTAGTTGACCTATCTTCCTCTGTCATTTCTTCCAAGCGCTCTAAAAAGGCGGATTTGCTGGAAAGATGTGTCACATTGTCGACCTCATCCATGATACCATAATTAGTAATGGTACCGGCAAAATAATCTATCTCCCCGTCCTTGCTCTTGAAGACAGCACTCTCACATGAGCACATGACGTATTTGCCCTCAGTGTTTTTTGCACGATACATAATGTTCTGACTCATGCTTGTACCATCAAAAATACGCTTTATGCTCTCCTGATACATGGCAAGATCGTCCGGATGTACCCGTTTTTCCCAGATAGCGCCGGCATCATACATATATTCTCCCGGCATATCAAAATCCGCCATAGCACGTCTGGACCAGCGTGACACATTGGTTTTCATATTGCAGAGGAAGAGATATCCTCTCTTGGCCGTCGCTGCAAACACATCAAAGACACGATCGGACAGACCGGTCGTGTCTAGGGCATGCATTGTATTATCTTTTACCTGCTCTGCAGATCTTCCTATATCCCCCATAGATCTTCTCCATCTACTCTTTATCAATAAACTTGTCCATGAAATCGTCGATTGGGCAAGGCTTACTGTAATAATAGCCCTGAATATAATCCGGTCCCATCGCCGTAATACGGTCTAACTCGTCCTTTTCCTCGATACCCTCGACCACTTCTTTGATATTGAGGCTATGAACCATCTCAATGATCTGCTTTAGAAGTTGGTGTTCGTAATCACTATTCAGTGCCTTGCAGGTGAACTCACGGTCGATCTTTAAGATATCCGGCTGCATCTGGGATAAGTTGATCAGGTTGGAATAGCCCGTACCGAAATCATCCAGTGCCATCTGCACACCATATTCTTTTAATTTTCTCCAGAGTTTTGTCACAATAGCGTTGCGCGCCAAATATCCGCTTTCTGTCAATTCCACAATGACGCTCTCCGGCTTCAAATGATATTTTTCTATTGCGCTTGTCAGATCCTCATAAACAGAACTCTTTAAAATCTGTACATAAGAGAAATTGATGCTGACCTTAAAATCAGGCCGTATCTTCTGGCATTCCACACATGCCCGCAATGCGGTATCAATGATCCATCTGCCAACCGGCACGATCAGACCGCTTTCCTCCAATTGATCAATAAAACGGTATGGTGGAATAAGTGTTCCCTCGGCATCGCGATAGCGAAGCAAGGCTTCTGCCGCGAAGATCTCCTCGGATCCCACACGCATAATCGGCTGAAAATACAACTCAAAGCCCTGATATTCCTTTGAAACCGCCTTTCGCAGATTGCGCGTCATCTGCCGGTTGGCAACAAAGGTATCATAATCCTCTCGATCAAAGAATACCAGCTGATTCTTACCACGCTCCTTGGCGCGGCTGAGGGAGAACTGCGATAACTTGGTAATCTGTTCGTAGTCCAGCGTTTCTAAATCTGCGTCAGAAATCACCCCACAAGACAAGGTATATAAAGCCTCATATTCGTGCTCCTTGATATGTTCTGCCACATGATATCGGATATTGCTATACAAAGCCTTGGCATCTTCTTTGGTCTTACTGATAAGATCAAAGACCACAAACTCATCCGATGTCATCCGATAAACGGCCTGCCCCGGTTCCAGACAATCCGTGATACAGGTAGCAACATCAAAAAGAACGTGATCGCCATAACCTATGCCCAGCGTTTCATTGATATTTTTAAAATCATCAATCCCCAAACGTAAAATATAGCATCGCGGCATTTTATGGAACTGCTTTATCTGCTCCTGAAAGGTCACTTCACCCAGAAGTCCGCTGACATTGTCAGCCTTTTTCTTCTCGCCGATCTCATTGATGCAGCCGATCATAAGAAAGACTTTGCCATCCTCCGAACGGATCGTACGCCCCTGACAGTTGATCCAGACCGGTTCCTGATTGACACTCATCCAGCGATAACGCAGATTGTGCCAGAACTTACGCCCACTGCGCATCTCGCTCATATCTGTAAGTAGCAGATTATAATCATCTGGGTGAACCACACGTTTGTGCACCTCATCTACATTCTGGAAAACATTAGAGGGCAGGTCAAAACGTGCCACTGCCCTCTCTGTAATATAATAAACGTCATGTTCCAGATCCCAAACATATAGATAATCATTCATGCAGGTAGAAAACAATTCTGCTGCGCGCTCAAAGAAGAGGAAAACTTCCTTTTCCCCTTCATTGTCCGATGTATGCTCGTGTGTGATTGCTTCTTGGGGTTCTCCCAATATCTCCAATAATTCCTGAGAAATCATCTTATCTTTCATGTAATATCCTCCTGTGCTTCATCCTTTGTTATGCCTCCTGCGCAGCACAAAGGATTTTCAGCCTCTGCTGTCCTACTCAAAGGTCTTGTAACCCATGAAAATATTACCATTTATTGTCAGATATTTCAACAAGCGTTTTTAAATTATATGATATAGTTTTACCCCCCCCCGAGAAATTTCAAACAATTTGAGTTTTTCAGAATTTTCTTGCTTTTTCGTAAAATTCTGTTTACTTCTTTTCCCGGGATTTACGCAGTCTTGATCTTGCCTTCCTGCTGTAACCACTGTACTTCATCACGAATGGTCTCGGTATATGGGCGGGTATGGTAGCCTAATACTTTCTTAGCCTTGCTATAGTCAAACGTATTGTTTCTCTCCAGATTATATACGGCAAAGGAGGTCATGACCGGTTTCTTTCCGGATAAGCTGGCTGTCTTTTCTGCAATCTTCGCAATTCCCTTTGCTACCGGCAATGGCAGAAAATGCTTGATCGGTGTGCAGCCGGTCTCGGACGCGATCATATCACTGAGTTGACGCATGGTCACTTCCTCATTTCCAAGGATATAACACTCGCCTGCCACACCCTTATCCGCAGCAGCGATCACACCATCTGCCAAGTCTCTGACGTCGCACAGGTTAAAGGATCCCTCCATACCCATCGGCATATCTCCGTTGATGATACGGATGATGGTTCCGGTCGTCTCGCTGATGGAGAAATCATTTGGTCCAAGGATTCCGCTTGGATGAACGACGCAGGCATTTAAACCTTTTTCCGTGACTGCATCCAAAACCGCCTGTGTTGCCATTGCCTTGGTTCTGGAATACCAGCCTACGACCTGATCCGGATCGAATTTCTTTACTTCATGGATTTTTCTTCCCTTTGGTGCTTCCGGGATGGCTCCAGTGCTGCTGACATAGACAAGTTTGTCACATTCTTTATGCTCTAAGCACTTTGCAATGATATTCTTGGTGCCGCCCACATTAACGTCAACCAATTTCTTGCTGTAATCTGCATTGGTCGTTACCATGCTTGCCACATGAAGGACTACCGTGTGCACGCCATCCTCTACGGCAAAGAATGGCTCCAAGGATTTCTTGTCACACAGATCTCCTTCTACGACTTCCACGGACTCCGGGATATATTTTGCTGCCGGATCGTTTGGCAGAACAAAGGCTCTCACGTCAGCCCCCTCTTCCACCAACTGCCTGCATACCGTGCTTCCCAAAAATCCTGCTGCTCCTGTTACTAAATATTTTCTACTCATGATCTTTCTGCTCCTTTTCTATTTTTAAATTTTTCTTTCTTTGTTTGTTACAGGTAGTATCATAGAGCGTCAGTATTGCACAAATATTTTACTTTTGTTAAGGTTTTATTAAAGAGGGAAACATGTTATAATTTCTTCATATTAAAATGATCGATAGTAGTAGATAAAGCGAGGAAACTTGCCATGGTTACCTATCCACTGAACGAATTACAACCCGGCATGATCGTTGCGGCTGATGTCTTTACGCCCCGTGGACAGTTGATCGTTCTCAGAGGCTCCATTTTAAGTCAGCAGATGATCCAGCACATGAAATACTACCATGTGCCGTCCGTTACGATCCTGCCAAATGAAATTGATCCAATGTCCTTTGAAAAGGCAGACCGTAGCGAACCGACTTACGCCAAACGTATCCGCCAGAGCGAATCTTTCAAAGAATTCAGGGAGCATTATACGCAGAGTGCCAGCATTTTTCAGGAACAGTTGAGTCGTTTTGTTGCCGGCGATGCGCATCTGGATACCTCTGCCCTTTTACAGGACACGCTGGAACTTTTCGACCACAATCGTGCTTCCTTTTCCTTACTGGATATGCTGCACAATATGCGCGATCTGGACGACTCCACCTATGTGCACAGCATCAACGTCGCCGTCATTTCACGCCTGATCGGTATGTGGTCAGATCTGGACGAAGCCAATCTGGATGTTTTGACCCTGTGTGGGCTTTTACATGATGTGGGAAAAGTACAGATCCCGGATGAGATCTTGGAAAAACCTGACCGGCTGACACCGGAAGAATATGAGATCATGAAGACACATACGGTTTTAGGCTACCGCATGATGGAACGGGAGCGCATCGACAAGCGGATCAAGAATGCCGCTCTCATGCACCACGAACGTTTTGACGGCAAGGGCTATCCTTTCGGTCTTACCGGGGACCGTATTGACACCTTTGCTTCCATCGTAGCCATTGCGGATGTCTACGACGCACTGACTTCGGATCGCTGCTACCGTTCGGCAGTCTGTCCTTTTGAAGTGATCGCCCTCTTTGAAAGCAATGGACTAACCGAATACAACCCCAAATTCATCCTGACCTTTTTGGAACATATCGCCCAGACCTATGTCGGCAACTCTGTCCGTCTGAGCGATGGCAGTCAGGGCAAGATCAGCATGATCGACACAAAAAAACTTCTCCGCCCTCTCATCCAATTAGAAAGCGGAGAATTTGTAGATCTGTCCAAACGTCTGGATCTCTATGTCGAAGAGATCATTTAATCAAATAATTTTGCCTTTTGGCGTTCAAAGAAAGCATCGACTTCCGCGATGATCCTTGCAGGCTCCATGGTCTTGAGCAGATAGCCTTCCGGCTTGAGTGCCATGACCTGCATCACCCGTATGTCAAGCCCACGACAAAAAATTTATAACTTTTTTTGCAGTTTTTCGGGCAGCTTCATAGCTGCCCATAGCTGTTTCAAATGGGTGTTCACGGTTATACTTCCTTTTCGGATTCCTTAGTTTCTAAGAAATCCTGTGTTGCATATTCAATCTCAATCCGATCTCCTGGAAAGACGTAAACTTTATTGATAAGCCGGTCAATCAGAGCTTTTGTCAGCATGTTGGCGTTTCCGACTTTCTGCACAATTTCCTGTTGTTTCAGCTTAATCTCATAATCACTTTTTATCTGCTTTGTCTGTGCAGTGATGACAGCATGAACATTTTTGGCTTGTACCAGTTCCGTGTCATAAACCGCTTTTCGTGTCCGATAGGTTTCCAAATCAATCTCTCCGAGTGCATACTGCTCATAAAGATACCGCTTGCTATCTTGAATAGAACGGAGTTTTTCTTCATGTTCGGTCTGCTGGACTGTCTGCAAATCCAATTTATCCTTATTGCTATCAATTCCCAATGCCGGACACATTTGAGCCCGAATTGTTTCAAATACAACCTGCTCCAGATCTGCCATCTTTATGCGCACACCATGACAAGGAAGCGTTTCAGCCACCTCGGAATGACGGCAATAAAACCACGCACCATTTCGTAGAGACATTGCATGATCGCAGCATCCGCAGAATACCTTACCACGGAGCAGATAATCACGCGGCTTTTTATTTGACAGAGAGAAACGCTTAATTGAAGCATTGGCTCTCTCAAATAGATCCACACTTACAATAGCCGGATGATGGTTCGGGATTTTGAACCACTCACTTTCATCCTTTAACTGTGTATGTCGGCTGCCAATCTCTTTTACCTTTCTCTTGCCAATTACATAGGTACCGATATATCTTTGATCTTCTAAAATACGCAGAACCGTTGATGTACTCCAAACGCCGTTTGTTCGGGAAACATTGTAATAGGCCTTGCCTTTAAGTTTGCGATATTCCCCAGGGGTGGGGATATTCATGGCATACAATTTTCTTGTGATCTCGGCTGCGGTGTTGCCTTCAGACGCCCATTGAAATATCATCTGCACATTCGGGGCAACATCCTCGTCCGGTTCCATACGTCCGTCTGCACTCTTGCGATAGCCGTAAGGACAGATGACACTCTGATATTCCCCACGACGCATCTTTGCGTATTTTGCACTTTTGGTTTTCATGGACATATCCCGGCTATACCACTCGCTGATAAGATACTTGAAAGCAATATCAATCCCTCCGGTATCACCTTTGAAATTAGCTGTGTCAAAATCATCACTGACGGAAATAAAACGGGTGTGATAAAGAGGAAATACCCGCTCAATAAAATAGCCGGTTTCAATGCTGTTACGTCCAAATCGGGAAAGGTCTTTTACAATAATACAGTTGATTTTTCCGGCCTGAACCATTGTTAAAAGTTCCTGCACCGCCGGACGCTCAAAGTTTGTCCCCGTATGACCGTTGTCAATAAATTCCAAAATCTCGCTGTCATCCCATTCCGGCAGAGACATAGCTTTTTCACGAAGAATCAGTTTTTGATTTGGTATGCTCAAACTTTCAGTTTTGAAATCTTCCACAGAAAGACGGATATAAAGGGCAATCACATAGTTGCGCACGGTTCCACCGCCTTTCCCTGAAATTCATTTTTGAAACGGAAGGTCACATGAATATTCCGCTCGTGGTCTATCTCAATTCGTTCAATGAGCCGTTCGATCAGTTCTACAGTCAGTACGTGATCCTGTGCCAGTGTTTTTGCATCCTTTTCCATTGCACGGTATCTGGCAAGCTGGTTGTCCAGAGAGTCCATAGATTTTTCAAATACTTCAATCTCACCAGACAGAGCATTGATAGCATGTTCATAATCCGCTTTCAATTCAAAGTATTCGTCATTTGTCAAAATACCCTGCACAAAATTTTCATATAGGCCACGGATCAGCCGGCGTGTTTTTTCAATTTCCTGCCGTTTGGCCGACATCTGAATTTTCAGCTTATCTTTTTCCTGTTTTTGTCTTGTCTCCAACTGAAAGAGTGGCAGCGACATTCCCAGCGCAACTGTCAGCTCTTTTTCAAGAATAGCCGTAACAGTAGAAATCAGTTCTTTCTCTTGTATCATCGCACCTTTGCAGCTATCTTTTTCTACCCGGCTGTTTGTAAGGCAGTGGAACCAGTAAGTGTCGGGTCCTTTCCGGCGCTCGGCGCGTTGCCTGTGAAGGCTTCTGCCACAATCAGCACAGAACACTTTACCTTTGAAAATGTTTGGTGTGTAGGGACGTTTTGGAGTTGCTTTGCTTTCTTCACAGATCTGTTTTCTGTATTCCTGAACTGCATTAAACAACTCATGGCTGATGATCGGTTCATGGGTGCATTTTGCAATAATCAGATTATCTTCTCCAGCCTTGACCTGCTGATGATCTACAATCTTTGTTTTTCCTTGCACCAGATCGCCTGTATAAACTTCGCTTTCTAAGATTTTCATCACTGTGCGGGTCTGCCATTTGCCACTTCCGATCAGTCCCGGACTGGTAATCTCGCCAGTGGTCTTTTTATAATGGCTCGGTGCCGGAATTCCCATCTCATTTAGATTGCGGACAATCCGGTTCAGTGCCACATGCTCATGTGCCCATTCAAAAATCTGTTTTACCACAGGGGCAGTATTTTCATCAATCAGAAGTTTATGGCAATTATCCGGGTCTTTCCTGTAACCGTAAGGCGCCCGTGCACCAATATAGTCGCCATCTTTCATAGCCTGCCGCGCCTGTGCTTTGATTTTTCGTCCAATGTCCAGAGCATAGGCTTCATTGATCATATTTTTCAAAGGCAGCATGATACCACCATGAAGATTTCCGGAATCCGCTGTGTCAAACTGATCCGTAACAGCAATGAAGCGAACATTATGAGCATGGAAATACTGTTCGATATAATAACCTGTGTCAATAGAATTTCGCCCTAATCGGGAAAGATCCTTAACAATCACACAGTTAATGTGGCCTGCTTCAATATCAGATAGCATTTGCTGAAATCCAGGGCGGTGAAAATTTGTCCCTGTCGCTCCGTTGTCGATATAAGTATCATACACAACGAAGTCCGGTTTATCCGAAAGAAAGTCATTCAGTACCAGTTTTTGGTTTTCTACTGAGCAACCCCGCTTTTTGTTATCCTCCACAGAAAGACGGATATACAGAGCCACATGTACATACAAAGATGGTGCCGGCATAGGAGCTGCCGTCTGTTTTCTGCTTTTTCTTGCCATTTAGCTCACCATCCTTTCTTCATTTTTTGTAGCAATCTGTTCAGCCAAAGAGATTGCTTTCTGATATTCATCCTGGTAATTAAATTCAATATGCAGTTCATCTTTACCCATTACCCGTATGCTTCGGATAAGCTGCATGACTGCCCGGCGGTCAATATCCTCCATAGTAGAAAATTTCATAAAATGGTTGATCCAACGGTTTCGTTCGCTTCGGTTTTCCAATACATCTGTAAGTTTATCGTTCCATTCAGCGATTGCCTTTTGGAACAGTTCAATATCTGCATTGTATTTTCGCTTATAAGAGAGAAATTCTTCCTTTGTCAGAATTCCACTCACCAGATTTTCATAGAGTTTTGCCTTAAAGCCCTCGGTCTGTGCCACACGCTTTTCATTTACTCTGATCTGTGCGGCATATTCCTGCGCCAATTCCCGGTTGATCCGTTCCTGACTGATACTGGACAGCAGGGCATCCAGAGAAGCAACATTTTCAATATGTCCTTTCAAACTGTCCTGCACACATTCAATCAGATCCGACTCTTTCAGCATGACCGACGATGTGCAGCCATTCTTTTTGCCGGTCGGGCAGTAATAATAGTGATACTCTTTGTCTTTATAGCGGTTCGTCTTGCGGGTCATACGGCAGCCACAGCATCCGCAGATCAAAATACCGGAAAACAGGTAAACCTTATCCGATTTGGGAGAAGTCCTTGTGTCAATCCTGCGGAGCCGTTGCACCAGATCAAAATCGTGCTTTTGTATGATCGCTTCATGGGTTCCCTCCACACGAATCCATTCCGAAGAAGGTTTGTCCTCACGCTCTTTTAATTTGAAATGGGGCGTTGTCTGTTTGCCCTGGACCAGTGTTCCGGTGTAAGTTTCATCCTGCAAAATGCGGATGATTGTAGTTGCAGACCATTTGCAATCCTTTCGGTCTGTATAGCCACCTTTTGCATGAGGCATTCCGTGATTGCGCTTATACGCTAAAGGCGAAAGAATTCCTAATCGGTTCAGTTCATCCGCTATATGGGAAGCGCTGAATCCCTCCAGCCGTTTTCTGAAAATATCCCTCACAACATTAGCAGCATATTCGTCTACTTCCAAGCTCTTGTGTTTATCGCCGACTTTCACATAACCATAAATGGTAAAAGCACCTACAAAATCCCCGCTGCGCCGTTTTACTTCCAGGGCGCTCCGTGTCTTAACGGAAATATCCCGACAGTAAGCCTCATTCATAATGTTTTTGACAGAAACCGTGAGATCATCGGCAGCGTCATTTTCCGTGTCCACATTATCGTTAATTGCGATAAAACGCACTCCATAGGCTGGAAATACCCTGCGCATATAACGGCCTGTTTCTATGTACTCACGACCTAAGCGGGAGAGGTCTTTGACAATCACGCAGTTAGCTTCGCCTTGTTCGATCATCCGCATCATTTCCTGAAATGCCGGGCGATCAAACAAAACACCACTATAACCATCGTCAATTTTTTCTGCCACAACCTCAATTTCCGGGTGTCGGGCTATGTAGTCATCGATCAGGCGCCGCTGGTTAGCAACGCTGTCACTTTCTACTGTTTTATCATCCGTATAAGAAAGACGGATGTACTTAATCGCTTTGTAAACCTGCATAAAAAAACACTCCTTTCGTTGCACAGAAAAATCCCCGCAATTCAAGAAGTGTGGTTATGCCATATTCAATTCCTTTTCCGATTCTTATTCTACCATGCTTTTACGGAAAAGTCAGCCCCTTTCTTAAAATTGCACCTATCGCAAAATACCCTTGATACATTCTTCCAGGGTAGCACCTTCAGCAGAAAAGCTGGCCTGTACAGTAAAACGCCCACACTTAAAATGGTATGGATTTTTGATTTGCTGAACGAATTCTGCAATCCGTTCATCACGGGAAAGTTCTTTGTTGACAGAGACATCCCGAATGTCTACCAGTGTACCCACTTCACTGACAATGGTATTCAATTCCATAGTATCAACTCCCTTCTGAAAACTGTGTTATCAAAACCACATGAATAGGTCGGATCTATGGTTATTACACACATAAATCCGGCCCATTATATCTGATTTCGATTTTACTGCCGTATTTGCCACGCACCCCGGCAAGTCCTTCTGTTATAAGGACGGGGCTGTTACAGGCTGCGGATAGCGTCACCGCATCATAGTCCCGCATACGCCGCCGCTTTGCCAGAGCAAGCAAACGCCGCAGGAACTCTCCCCAAGTCTTTAGGAAGCTGTGAAGAAGTACCATTATGATCTGCGTCGTTATCGCGTCCGGCCTGCCACAGCCGGTTTCGTAGGTTGCGTTTATCGCTCGGACAGCCTGGATCCATCACCTCCTTAGGCCGCCTGTCACCGCGCCGCCCCATCTGCCGCTCGGAACACAGAATGAAGTACCTGTAACAGCGTATATTCGGTTGTCAAGGA
>ERZ791734.68-NODE-68-length-174119-cov-36.723757_pt1 | contig 174119 bp, 149 predicted proteins | sample MGYA00509953_ERZ791734 | MGnify/ENA primary metagenome ERZ791734 (study PRJEB30046, sample SAMN00792038) | human gut metagenome | study: EMG produced TPA metagenomics assembly of the A metagenome-wide association study of gut microbiota in type 2...
ACAATGGCACTTGTATCATTCTCAAAAGGCCATGTCATAGTCTGCCACCTCCTTACTCCACAATCTTTCCGTCCTCAATGCGGACAATCCGATCTGCAAGACGGGCTATGTCGTTATTGTGGGTAATCATCACAACGGTTTGCCGGAACTCCGCACTGGTACGCTTGATAAGCCCCAGCACCTCGGCGCTGGTCTTGCTGTCAAGGTTGCCGGTTGGTTCGTCGGCCAGCACAATAGCCGGTTTAGTAATCAGGGCGCGGGCGATAGCCACACGCTGCTGCTGGCCGCCAGAAAGATTATTCGGCATATTTTTCAGTTTATCTTCCAGTCCCAGCAGGCGAACGATCTCGTCCAAAAACTTCTGATCCACCGTGTCCCCGTCTAACTCCACCGGCAGGACGATGTTCTCATACACATTCAGGATGGGAACAAGGTTATAGTTCTGGAAGATAAAGCCGATGTTGCGGCGGCGGAAGATGGTAAGCTGTTCGTCGTTCATTTTTGACAGTTCTTTGTCCCGGACAATCACATTGCCGGAAGTAGGGGTGTCCAGCCCGCCCATCATGTGAAGCAGGGTAGACTTGCCGCTGCCGGAGGTTCCCACAACAGCCACAAACTCGCCGTCCTCCACGGAGAAGTTCACGCCGTCAAGGGCGCGGGTGATGTTCGGCTCTGTGCCGTAATACTTTTTCAGATCAATCGTCTGTAAAACGCTCATACTCAAAACTCCTTTCAAGTCTTTCTGCCTGTTGATAAGGCTATTGTAAAACCCAAATGTCCGCGAAATGTTACAGCGGCCAAAAAATTTCATTGAAAATCGGGGTGAAATGTTACAATGCTCGGACATTTCAAAAAAATTTACGGCGGGCAGCCGGAAATGGCCGTCCGCCGCGTTCTATTTTGTAGGCAGCATAATGGAAAATTCCGAACCCTTGCCCGGCTCCGAAACCACTTTGATATAGCCGCCCTGCCGCGTTACGATCTCGCGGGCCAGATACAGGCCAATGCCCACGCCCTGCTGTTCGTGTACTTCTTCCTCACGATAGAAGCGCCGGAAGATGGCAGCCTGATTGCTTTCGGAAATGCCCTTGCCGGTGTCGGTCACTTTGATCTCCACATACATTTCCCACAGCACCACCGACACAGCGATTTTCCCGCCTGCCGGGGTGTACTTCACCGCATTGTCCAGCAGGTTAAAGAGGGCTTCGGATGTCCACTTGCTGTCATGGAAAACGGCCAAATCCTCCGGACAGTCCACGGACACGGCAATTTCCTTTTTCTCCGCTGCATACACGATCCCACTCATGGCCTGCGCCACGGTATCAAAGAGGCGGCCCGGTTTCTTGTCCAACTGGATCACGCCCGTTTCCAGCCGGGAGGTTTTCACAAGGGCCTGAAAGAGAAAGTCCAGCTTATCCGTCTGGCTGCGGATTCCCCGGATAAAGTCGGTGCGCTCCGCCTCGGTCATAGGCTTTTCCAGCAGGGTGTCCGTCGCCATTTTCAGATTGCTTACCGGCGTTTTCACCTGATGGGAAATATCCGATACAAGGGTCTGTAACTCCTGCCGTTCCTCGTCCACCCGGCGGCGGTTCTCCTGCATGATCTGGTAAAGCCTTGCCAGCCGGTGTCCAATTCTGGCAAGCTGGGTTTCGCTGTCCTCTGGCCGCTGGGGTGCTTCATTTCCGGCGATCATGTGGTCTAAGGTCTGGCACAGGTCAGCGGTAAACTGCGACAACCGCTTTCCAAACGCCTGCGTCAGTACAAAAATCCCCACAAGGGCGCACAACAGCAGCGCCCCGCCCGTCAGCAGCACCGCCGTCTGTTTTGTCACAAAAAACAGGGCTATGGTGATCCCGGACATGGAGAGGACAAGCCCCATTGCCACCCGGCCAAACAGCCGCTTTACCGAGAGGTTTTGAAACTTCATTTTGCCTCGCCTCCCGTCCATTGATAGCCCATGCCGTAAACGGTCTTGATGTATGGCACACCTCCGTCGGCTTCAATCTTGCTGCGAATCCGGCTGATGGAGGTTGTCAGGGTGTGTTCGTCCACAAACCTCTCGTCTATATCCCACAGCTTTTCCAAAAGCTGCCCACGGGTCAGCACTTGCCGGGGATTTTTGCGGAACAGGTTCAGCATTTTGTACTCCATCGGGGATAGGGTCAGGGGCTTGCCGTTTAGGGAAGCCGTCTGCTCCGAGAAGTCCAGAAACAGCCGCCCGTCGTCGTAAATGTCCTTGGCCGGTTTGTGGTGTTCCAGCATGGCGAACATGGCTTTGATTTTCCGCTGCAAGGCCCCGATCACAAAGGGCTTTGTGATGTAGTCCACCGCGCCCACCTCATAGCCCCGTATCTGGTCGCTCTCCTGATCGTTGGCGGTCAGGAAAATTACAATGGTGTCCGGGTGCTGGGGCTTTATCAGCTTGCACAGCTCAAAACCATTCCCGTCCGGCAGGTTAATGTCCAGCAGCACTAAATCAAATTCCCGCTGGCGGATGGCGTCGGCTGCGGTTCTGGCATTTAGGGCAGAAGTCACGCCGTAGCCGTCTGCGGTCAGGTTATAGGCCAACATCTTATTCAAAAAACTGTCGTCCTCGACAATTAAAATCTGCTTCATATCCTCACTTCCTTTGCTTTTTGCAGATAGTATAACAGGCAAATGTCCGCGAAATGTTACAAGGACAAATATATTTATCATTTTACAGCTTTTTTCTGTGTACTGCAATTTTATAAAAGAAAGGACAGCAGTATCAAATTGCTGTCCTTGCGGTTTATTATAGCTGGTAGTGTATAAGCGTGGGTTCATCATATTTGGTGTGGTATCTTTAACTATGGGAAACTCCAGTTTCCCACTTCGAAACTGCTCTATTTGTAATATTCAATTTTTCTGCTAACTGCATTTGTGTCAAGCCTTTTTCTTTTCTACATTTTGCAATAAAACTTCCTATCACTTCTTGATTCATTTATCTTACCTCCTTGCAGTCATCATATACCAAAAAAGAAGCTGTATAGAACGAACCGCTGGTTGATTTATGCCATTCAACTGGTAGTTGATACTTTTTTGCACTATTCATTTACAACTTCCGAGTCAGCGTTCCACCACAATGGTAAGCAAAACCAAATCTTCATCGCCTGTATTTTCGATGCTATGTTCAGAACCCTTTTTGCAGATGTGGCAAGTTCCCGGACTCAGAATTTCTTCCTCCCCGTCACAGGTTGCTTTCCCATTACCGGATAAGACATAGTTAATATCATCACTTGTTTCATGCTTATGCACGCCAATAGAACCACCCTTATGAATTGCGCATGGAATAACTTTGCCCTGCGCATCCATATACATCTTCGCTGTCATCATTCCTGTTCCATTATTCATTCCCGGTACTGTAATTTCCTTCGTTTTATTAAAGTCTATAAGCATATAATGTCTCCACTTATGATTTTCTACTTAGCTCAACTGTTATGCAAACTTGAATTTGACTTTGTAACTATGACTTTTCCTTCAGAATCCAGAAGAGGTGTAATACCAGCCCCGTATCCAGATTTTCAACAAAGATAATTAACACCAGTCTCCTTATCTACAAGAATTTGGCGAACCCCATCATCCTTAAGCGAACTTCCATCTCTAAATATAACTTCAAATCTTTCTTCTTTCTTTGCCATGTTTATTTCTCCTCGTTAAGTGTTAATTTTCGATTTGAACGAGTCCAGCAAGGGGCTAATGCCCCTTATGCTTTTCTCTTTTCTTTTGCTGTTTCATTTCAAACATTCGCAGTTCTTCCGCTTCTTTTTTCTCTCTGCTTCTGATCTTACATTCCTGTTTATTCTGTTTCTGTTGTAATTTCAATGCTTGCTGCGATTTTGTTCCAATACCGGTTTCCTGCATTTGCCTTCTCGCTTCACGCTGCATCCTTTTTGGATTTCTCTTTATATCCTTTACAACAGCATCAACAGCCGGACTGAATTTCAAACTGGCATAATGTTTTTGGATATATTCCTGCACCTCATAATCTTTTGGTTCTGCACCAAAGGTTACTTTTGCTACAGACAACTTACCGTCCTCGATACGCTCAAATACGCCTATCCAGAATGGTTCTTCAAAATACACCGTCAGTTTTCCATTTACTTTGTCCATAAGAATCCCTCCCAAAATAATTGTTGAACAAAGAATGGACAACCCGGAGGGGCAGGTTACTTACCCTATTTACATAGGACGGCTGGGCTACCTACCAGCTCTAGTACATTGCTGAATGTACATTGCGTTTTTATCTTTGTATTTATAATCAAGCCATATGGCGCGATTAACTTAGAATGTCAAACAACGATTTATCCAATTAAGACAACTGAAATTTTATTCTTTGTCGTTCAAAAGATTATTTACTCTTTCAACTGGAAATCTGTCTTCAATGTCAATTATTTCAAACAAATTTAGGGGTAATTCTTTCTCTCCAATCAGAGTAAGATATTCATTAACAGCTCTGCGGTCAATCATAATTTTCCCATGACCGGCCCAATGACGATTGCTCTCTCTCTTTTTCAAGCCAGAAATCCAATATTCATCGCCGTTTTCAATATCTACATAGTTAGAATAACCACCATTATATTTTTGAAAAGCATGGTCATTAAAGTAAATGGTTTTCTTGGTTTTTGAAGTTTTCACATATCCAATCCATGCTGGACCATCATCAGAATATCCTGTTTTTAGTTCAATATACATTAAATCTTTAATCATTTATATCACTCCTAAATCACGATTTATCATCCCACTTTATTTCTTCTATTCGACTGTCCATTTCTTGTTTCTCTGTCATTTTTCCTGTTCATCAACGATATCGTAGCCCATATCAAGCATATCTAAAACTTTCGAATCTCTGACAGTTCCATCCATTGGAACTGCCAGCCAGTGTTTCTGATTCATGTACTTTGCCGGAGCAAGGTGATACATTTCGATATAATTGCTTATCATATCTGACTCTGCCTGAACTTCCATGATTGACATTACAGATTCGTCTGATTGATAAAAAATAGCATAGGGAATGTTATTTCTCTGGTTTTTAAAGATTGTGATCTGCTTTCCATTTTGTGTGATTCTCTCCGGGGTGGCTGGATATTGCTTTTTGATGTATTCAAATATTTCTTGTTGATTCATGAGAGGATTCCTTCTTTTTCACTAGTTCTTCTCTTTATTTTGTCGCAATTTTCCCCAGATTACAAGTATAATTTTTTATCTCTCCAATTCCATCAATTTATCACCCCATATCCCATGATGGAGGCATAATCCATCGCATAGTTTCTCTGCCGTACCTGATCACTGGAGTTTCCTTCCACTGTGTAGACTCTTCCACCTTCACATTTCTCTACGATTCCTACATGGTCCGAGTTTCCATCATGATCCCAGTCAAAAAAAATGATCATTCCGGCTGTCGGGGTTGTTCCGCCACTCTGCCACTTATTCTTTCCCTGAAACCAGGACACTCCATCACGGCACAATGAGAACTTTGGAACATTCCCACTTGCTATCAGACCGCTTTGATCTGCACACCAGCTCACAAAACAGGCACACCATTCTACTCGGCTGTCGAATCCATACCAGCTCCAGAACTTCTGGCCGCCACTGTTCCCGATCTGCCCCATTGCTACCGATACAATCTGCTGACTTCCAAACAAACCAGCAAACAGGCTGCCACCGGAATAATACCGCATCACATGGGGAACGTATTCGGGATCTCCATAGCTGCTCCATCCATGCGAAGCTGCCTGCTCCTGTGAAAATTGTAAAGCATTGGCTTCTGTGTATCCGCCTCTTTGCAACGCCCATCCTATGTATCCGTTTCCATAGTTATATCCCTGCCATGCAAGTTTTAACTTGTCCATATCCTGTGGGCTGCTGCATCCTGCCTGACTGATACAGTCTGCAAAGGTCTGTACTCCCACCTCTATCGAATAATTCGGATCGGTAATAGAACCGGGGCTGTGTGAAAACCTTGTATTGTACGGACTTTCCGAACACTGCATCGGGTCTGTTCCTCTTCCCCCGGATTCCTGCATCATAATCGCCTGTATCGCAGACACATATTCTGGAATGCCATATTGGGATGCATACTGCTGTATCACCGAAGTATAAGCCAGCACCTCATCACTTAGAGATTCGGAGTTTTCCGAACTACTGCTGAAGGCTGCTCCTGCAATGATTCCTGCAATCAGAATAAATACCAGAAGAAATGCACCGCCTCCGGCAGCAATCCATTTTCCCATTTTTTCAAGAGCTACTACCCCTTTTTGAATCACTGCTGTAATTCCCTTTACGGATAACTTTGAGCCTTTTCCTGTTACCTGAAGGACTGCTTTTCCACTTTCTGTCGATGCCTGTGCTGATTTTCTTGCCATCTGGACTGCTCTTGCTTTCTGCATCGCCTGAAGGCTCTTTTCCACCTGCTGTGTCTGTACAGATGCCTGTGTCTTGATTTTTTCTTGAGACAGACCAGATACTTTTACCACTCTCGGTGCTGCTTTTACCTGCCGTTTACCGTTTTCTTTGGCAAGTGCTGCCTGCTCCGGTTTCAGCTTGATCAATTTCTTTCCGCTTTCTGCCCCCTGCTCCATTGCTTCTTCGGCAGCTTTCGCTTCTTCCTGTCTGCGTTTTCTTTCCTTTATCTTCCTGTAGGTCACTCCGGCAAGTTTTTTCCCACCTCGATATGTGGTTTTCCCTATGGTTTTTCCTGCCACACTCGCCGCCCTGTACTGTACGGATTCTATTTTTTCAATGCCATACTGTGTTGGAGAGTCTGACTGACCACTGCTTTTCTCATGTAGTTCCCTTGGCTTTTCTTTTGCTTCCAGTACAGCCGAGCGTACCAGTTCTTTCGGAAGCCGGGCAGCCGGATTTCGAATCTTCGGATTCTTATCCCTTACCCGTTCCTTGATATCTCTCATCCGGTCACCCTCTTTCCGTAGTTCTTATCTCATCGGGCAACATCCCGATGTTTCTTTTTTTCCTGCTGTTTCTGTAACTTTTCCAACTGTCTGATTGCTTCATTTACCAGTGGATGCTCGTTGTAATATGGCACAAGTTCCAAATCCCCCCTGTCTTTTGATGACAACGGCAATGGATATTCCATATCCGAATAAATTGATTCCGGATCATGGATAGAAAACTCAATAGCCGGACACATATTGGCAGATGTTCTACAATACTTCTGGTACTTTTTATATGCCTCTTCCAGCGTTCTGCATTTTGTATATTCTCCTAAATCATGGAACTCACCGCACTCTGCAGCATAAAAAGTTATCGTTACTTCTTCTTTTTTCTTCATTATGATTCTCCCGGTTTTGTTGTCATTAGTTTATAAAGGTCTGTATTCTTTGGGAACGTATTCTCAAATGGTACGATATTTCCAGAGCAACGGATCAGGCCACTACCAACCGATACATTTGTAATATAGGACAGTTGGTTTTCGGAAATATTCAAAAGAGCTGCCAGTTCTTCCCTGTCTGTACTTGCCTGATTCAAAAGAATCAAAAACTCACTGTTTGCCAACATCAGTCTTGCAGTGTCCGATTTCAGAAGTTCCTCAACATTTTGGGTTAAACCTGTCACGAATCCATTGTATTTTCTGATTCTCTTGTACAGTCGGTAAAAGAAATTTGCACTGTATTCATAGCGGAATAACAGATAGAACTCATCGGCAAATATCCATGTCGTTTTTCCTTCTTTCCAGTTCTGAATTACCCTGTTGAAAATACTGTCTAAGGTAACCAGCATTCCCAGTGGCATAAGCTGTTCCCCCAGTTCCCGGATATCGTAATCCATGATCCTGTTCTTCTTATTCACATTGGTCGGCTGTGCAAAGGTGTTCAGGCTTCCATTGATAAAAAGTTCGGATGATAATGCCAGTCCTCTTGCCTCTTCTTCCGGCTGTAACATCAACTGTCGGTACATATCTTTCAGAGTCGGAACTTCCCCTGTATAACCACTTCGGATATAATCCCGGTACACATCTGCAGCACAACGGTCCAGGATTGATTTCTCTTTTGCCGACAGATTTCCTGCTCCAACCAACTGCTCGAACACAGACAGGATAAACTCCGATTTTTCAATCAGTGGATTCTTTTCATTGCCGTAGGCTGCGTCCATATCCATTGCATTCAGGTGATTGTCTGATGTCGCAGATACTTTTACAACCTGTCCACCAAGAGCCTCTACTAATTTTGTGAATTCGGACTCCGGATCAAGAATCAGGATATCGTCATCGGTACTCAATGCCAGATGCACAATCTCTTCTTTTGCCGAAAAGCTCTTTCCTGATCCGCTGACGCCCAACCGGAAACTGTTTCCATTCATCAGTTTCTTCCGGTCGGCTACCAGAAGGTTCTTGCTGACTGCATTCTGCCCATAATAGATACCTCCCGGCTGCAGGATTTCCTGTGTATGGAACGGGATTAAAACAGCCGTTGATTCCGTTGTCAGTGTACGCAGCGCATTGAGCTTTCGCAGTCCGTAAGGAAGCACTGTATTGAGTCCGTCCACTTGCTGCCACTTTAATGTTGACATCTGGCACAGATGCTTTCTTGCCACCGACAGGAGCAGTTCTGTATCGGAATCCAGTTGCTTTTTACTGTCTGCCAGATGTACCATCGTCAGAATTCCAAACATCATCCGCTGGTCTCTGGTTGTCAGATCATCCAGCATTTCTTTCGTTTCTTTCCTCTGCAACTCCATATCGTATGGGACGATAGCTGAAAAGTTATTGTTTGCGTTCTGCCTTCTCTGCCAGTTGGTCACGTTGGTTTCCACACCAAGCAGTCGGTTCTGGATTTCCCTTACTGCTTCATCCGTAGGGACTGGCAGGATATCAATCGACAACATCAGATTCCGGCTGAAGTCACACAGTTCTGAAATCATGTCATCTTTAACATAACTTGCATAATCCTGCATATACAGGACTCTTCCGTACCTGTCACCGATTTTAAAATGGTCACGTTCAAATTCCATAGAATCCGGACACATCCAGTCCTTGAAACTTGTTCCCTTCTTGGCAAATTGTTTCAGATCAAATGGGAATGCCTGTGGGACATCTCCCTTGAAAAAATCCCTGAAAATCTGGAGCCGGCTCTCTGCGTCCAGTCCTTCTGCTGTGGACGATAACTTTGCCAGATGTGTTACGATGTCTGTTCCGATACGTGCAAAATAGGTTCTTGCATCGTCAATAGATCTTTTATGTACACTGACAGTCAGATACCGTTCCTGATAGATGCTGTTGTTTGTTCCTGTAATCTTAGACAGGAGCATTTCGTTGTATTCTTCCCGATAGTGGTCCAGTCCATCTTCCTTCATTGGAAGCAGGATTGATTTTTCAAATTCTTCTTTATTGATTCTCCGGTTATTGATGGTAATTTTGGCAGAAATGCCGGAATCCAGTGAATTTAAGAGTTCGGAATAATCCAGAAACATTTCTGTCTTATTGTCCTTACTCGCAATATAATAGTTGATATCTGTAAAACGATATGTTTTTGAGAATTTCGTTCCCTGTTGAAAAATTCCATCCGGCCAGATTCGCTGGATGGGAATTGCCTGTTGGACGGATTTCGGAACTTTGAAGCGTTCCTTATCCATCCGAAGTGCCTGACTTAAGGTTTTAATCAAAGGCATCACTCCTTCCCTTGCGTTTCTTTCTCTGTTTTGCTTCTGCTTTTTGCTCCCGCTCTTTTATGATTTCCGCTCCATCCTTTTGATTCTTTTCTCCCAGCGAGATGGTCTCCTGCATGCAGGAGTAGTAGATATCTTCCGACTGAAACACCAGTTTCTTCGGATACAGCAATTCGGATTTGATCACTGCCCATAAAAACTGTTCGGCTGTCATACCATGATATTTGAAGAAGCCACAGGCAGCAAATGGAGCAGCACCAAGCACACACAGCCATCCGGTTATTTCCTGTCCGGTAATATCACGCATTCCAAAGTAAATTCCGATTGCCGTAAGAATCGCAAGAACAGAACACACACATTGTCTCAGGTCCAGTCCCATAAACATGGATTCCTGATAGTCCCTGATTTCTTTGTTCATCTTTACTTCCATAAATTATCGTTCCTCTCCCCTGTTTTGTTTCTTCGTTTTCTGTGGTTTTTCTTTCGGTACTTCTATCCCGGCTAATCTACAGTGTTCCGCAACGCCTTCCGGATCAAATTCCGCAAGTCTTGCTAGATCAAACGCTACCTTCTGATAGGTTGCATATCCTGATCTTCCTGTTTCATTCAACACTTTTCCAAGTTTATGTTCCTTGATAAAATGAAGCATATCCTTGGTAAAATCTCCTGTTATAAAAGCCTCATTTGGCTCTAAGAACTGATAGGGCAGATTAATGGTTACATCTCCAAAATCTTCCCATTCTCTCCCTTCCTTATGGCAGAGTCCTACATATAAATTCCCATTGTTCCGATAAGAGCTCACTCGTATCGCTACTGTCTCACGTCCGAATTCCCAGTTATATCTTAATGTTTTCTTTGTATCCATATTTTTAACCTCCAAGTCCCATCATTTCTCTGACAATACGGTCAGATGCCTTAATTGCTCCAACCAGCACCAGTAAATTAAATACCAGTTCTCCGACATAGTTCCACACGATTGTAACTGCACTCAACTCCGTATCTCCGACAGCCGGAGGGCTTGCTGCATAAGCAGAAAAGATAATACATGCCAGTGCAATAATTGCCCCTTCCAGACATACGCCTAAATAAGAACGGATAAAGTTCTTTCCAATGGACTGCGTGGGTTCTCCTGCAAATGAGGAAATCGGAATCGGGGCGATTGCCGTATACATATAGATTTTGAACATTCTGCCATACACTGTCAGGATCATTACAAATGACAATACAGTGATCAGCAGACTGCCAAGCAGTGTAACAATCCACAACGGAATGGATTCCAGCATTCCCACGCTCTCAATCTTATCTACAATCTCCGTTGGCAGTTCCGTCACACTCCCTGCCATACTGGAGCCACTCATTACGGTTGTCACGATTCCCTGCACAATGGAAAACAGTGCCTGCATAAGTTCCATCCCGTATGTAATTGCTCCCTGAGCAAGTGCAAACCGGATAAATGCTTTTAGCACATGTTCCGGTTTCTTAAGGTCCGTAAAACTCCCACAGGTTTTGATGATCCCGGCTGCGAAAAACAGCACCAGCAGTCCATAAGCGATGGCTGTCAGTGCATCATTGATATTGGTCATAATGCGCCAGATACCGCCGCCTTTAAAAGTTGCCGGATTTTCAGTCAGCAGAGTCCACAGTTCTGCCATCTTTTCACTCCATGTGGATAGTGCTGAGTTTAGATTCTGTACAATCCAGTTATCACTCAAAAACTCTCACCTCCCTGAACATATTTTCGAATGCAGGAGTACCTTCCGGTACTCCTGCTGTCTCCTGATATACTTTTTCAAAGAGGCTTACGCCATAATCAGATCCAGGATTTCTTTAGCGAACGTAATAATTACCCCTCCGGCCAGTGTCAGAAATCCATTGGCTCTCTGGCTTGGATCATGGCTTTTTAAAGACAGGCCAACCTGCACAACGCCAAACCCAAGTAAAATCAAACCGATTGCACGAATCAGGGAAAAAATAAAAGTAGACAGGTTATTGATAACGGACAACGGATCTCCGGCTGCGAATGCGGTCGTTGCTCCGACCGTTACGGTCAGTACCAGTGCCATATAAAGACTCATCCACTTTTTCTGTTTTCTCCCCATCGGCATCGGGGTTGTCATTTTTTCAGTTGTATTCTTTTTTGTTCTATTCTTTTCTCCTGTGAGAAATTTCTTCAATACACATCACTCCAATCCATCAAAAAACTGCTATTCACCAAGGATGTCCTCGGTAGACAGCAGTTCGTAGTCGTCTAATCTGTTAATGTCAATCTTTAGGTCGTCGTGAGCCAGTGGTGTTTTCGCATAATCATAAGGCGATGCACCACCGTCCTCTGTGTATCTGAAATTCACATGCTTTTTTAAATCATATTTATCGTCCATAATCGGACGCTCCCCACGAATAAACAAAATTGCTTTGCGGTTATCTAAAAGCCGTATTTCATCCGGTGTTAAAAGTTCCCTTCCAGTCTGCTGATAATTCACCGAATAGCTGCCGCTACGCCCTTTTGTCTGTCCGTAGGTATTGGTATCCAATGTCTCTTTTCCCAATAATTCCGAGACATACTTATGTCCTTCTTTTTCATTTCCACCCAGATATAAAAATTCATCGCAGTTACCGATAAGGCTCTCATACGAGTCTTTAAACAAGGCTTTCATCTGTGCAATGTTCTGGATGATGATACTGCAGGAAATCCCTCTGGAACGCATGGTTGCCAGAATCTTGTCAAAGTCATCCGGCAATGCTACGTTTGGCCATTCATCCATAATGCAGTGTACCGGAATCGGAAGCCTTCCTCCGTACTTCCGGTCTGCCACATAATACAGTGTCTGAAACAGATTGCTGTAAATCATGCCGACCAGATAATTCATACTGGTGTCCGCATCTGGAATACAGCAAAACAGTGCCACTTTTTTCTCCCCGATACTGTATAAGTCCAGTTCGTCTGTACAGGTCAGATTGGCGATCTGTTTCAGATTGAACGCTGCCAGACGGACACCAACAGAAATCAAAATCGACTTCGCAGTCTTGCCGGCCGCCTGCTTATAAATGGCATACTGCTTGACCGCAATACTCTCTGGGTCCCGCATTTCCAGTCTTTCAAACAAAATGTCCAATGGTGACTGGTAATCCTCATCATCTTCTTTGACCTGTGCGCTTCCAAGCATTTCCATGATCATCGGGAAGTTCTGTTCTTCTGGTGGAGCTTCATGCAGCAAATACAGCATAAGTGCCTGTAAAAGTGCAGTCTCGGACTTCTCCCAAAACGGGTCTGAGCTCTGCGCTCCCTTCGGTGTTGTGTTGCGGATCAGGTTATTGATCAGCTTCAGTACATCCTTATCATCCCGGACATACGCAAACGGGTTATAACACCAGGAAGTCTCCGGATTGATCAAATCAAAAACCCGGACTTCATATCCATTCCGTTCCAGAACACCTCCTGTTTTGCGCAGAAGTTCCGCTTTCGGATCTGTGATCACCATCGAGCAGTTGCACTGCATGATGTTCGGAATCGCATAGGTCCGGCTCTTTCCTGCCCCGGAACCTCCGACTACCAGCACATTTAAATTTCGTTTATGCTTATATCCATCCAGTCCCATGCGGAAATGCTGTGTCAGAAGCAGATTATTCGTGTACTGCTTTTCGCAGTAACGTCTGCAGATTTCGGACACGTTGCCCCATTTTGCGGAACCATGTTCCACGCCTCTTCTATAATTTCTTTTTTGGGATTCATAAATACCAATGCCTAAGAAATAGGCTGCTGTGAATATCAGAATACATTTGAACGTATACGGTGTATACGTGATAAAAAACGGCTGTTCGAGTTTTTCGCTCAGCGTTTCTAAGATTTGAATAAAATTCTTATCCGGTGTAATGGCACAAGCGGTAATCGCTGCCGCCCACCAGACAAATGGCAGAAAGACAAGATACAGAACCCAGTCCTGCTTTTTTGTACTTATCTCTGCAAGTCAGATTCTCTTTTCTTGCGTGGCTTTTCTTCTGGATGTCCCTGTCCTTCTTTCTTATGAAAGGAATCCACTCCCGGTATCAGTGAGAGACTTCTGCCGTTGTCCCACTTAACACCAAGCTGGCCTGCATCATCCACATACTGCACAGTTCCTTCCAGTCCCTGCGGCATACCCGCTTCTCCATCCATCGAATTCAGACAGATTCTTGTTCCTGCCGGATACTGTTCTCTAAGTCTTGCCACTTTTTCTCTTGAATAAATGACCAATCAACCACTCCTTTCTCTACCAGAACATGTGTCTGCTAGTATTCGGTTTTGCAACCTGAATAATAACTTTATCTATCCCATCACTGTATCTTCCGGCTGCAAGATATTTACTTCTGAGTCTGTTCAGTGCCTTACGGATCTGCCTTTGTTCCCCGGCTGTAATCTGCAGTCGTTTCTGAGCGAGGTCGTATTCACTTACTTTTTTCAGAAGAGCTTTCGTTTCTTCCAAACATTCATCCTGCTCACTCTGTGCCTGCAGCTCATCATTCAGTGCCACCACGAACATATTTTTCATAATGTTATCCATCTTCAAATAGTATTTTGTCATCTGGCTGACCTCCTTTTTTGTTACACCAACCATATCACAAGACCTCCGTAATAGCTACTCCAACCGTCCAACTTTTTCACTTTTATCGTTCCGGCTGGCTCTTTGCTTTTTTCTCTTTTCCGGATGCTTTTTCAGATGGTTTTTCATCCTTGGTTTCCGGTATTTTTACAGGGTCTCCGATTGCGAACTCATCGGTTATATACTCCTGTTCCTTTGCACCAAAATTGCGTTCGATATGGTTTCGTATACTGTAGGAAGCCTGACGGACATCATTTAAAAAGTCTCTCAGTTCCTGCGGATCTTTCTTTCCGCATTCATTCCTCTGTGCAATATACTCCAGATTGAATCCGGTGACATCCACACCATAACGTTTCGCAATCACATAGGCTGCACAATAAGCCTGTGCACTGACTTTCTGTCGGCTGTAGGTTCCGGTATGCTGGTCCAGTGCTGCACATGCCAGTTCCCGGTTCAGTGCATGGAATGTCGTTACTTCACTCATTCCGTTGCGGATATAAATGGTACGGTATCTCGGATTGTACTGGGCCTGCACTTTGTCTGGCAGATTATCCTCAATCTGTACACGCACCGACTGGTCTTTTAAGACAGCTCCTACCAGTTCTGTCAGACTTCGCTGTGGGCGTTCTTCTAATGGCTTTCCTGACATCTGACTGATGTCAAATCCTTTTCCGATCGTATACCCTCTCCGCATTTCTCCGTCTTTTTCGTATTCAGTGGAAATCATATAAGTAATGCCATGCTCCCCTGCTTTTACTGAACGGTGTTCTTCTCTCCAGCGTTCATAAGACCTTACCACCTTAAAATCCGGATGCTGTCCGTAGATCAAAAGCAGATTCGGAGTTCTCTGTGTATTACACTCTGCCATAAAATCCAGAAAGCCTTTCAGTTTTTCTCCATCCTGAAAAACTCCCTGTGCCTGTGAATCTACTTCAGCCCATACCTCTTCTCTTTCCTGCTGCTTCTTGGCTGCATATTCTTCCTTGGTCAATTTCTGTTCAGGAATCTGCTGTTCTTCCGTTCCACCTGAAATCATATCTGTTAAATCCATATACATTACCTGCCTTTCGTTTTCATATTCTTACGTTTCTTCCTGCTCTCTCTGGCATTTTTCCGTCTGTCCGGCCTCTTACGTTTCTCTTCCTGTTCCTTACGGATATCTCCGAGTTCTTTCCGCACAGATGGTTTTTCATTCTTTTCTTCCCAGCTAGTTTCCCGACCGGAAGAAATATTTTTGTTGCGCGAGAAAGGTTCGGACGGATTCTTTGCTTTCCCCTCCTGCGCCTGTGTAAAATTTCCTTCTGGGAAAACTTCATCTCCAATCTGAAACATTTCTTCCGCATCGTCCAGTTCAAATTCTATCTTGCCTTCCGGCAGGACAACGGTCTCTGTCCGTACATTCTCCCCGGTTTCTTTTTCCATCTGGTTCTCTGCCTTTTCCGGTGTATTCTCTTTTTCCACTGCTTCTGTAACCATAGAGCCTGATTTTGCTTTTACAAAATCCAGATTCATCCGGTCTAGTACCCTGTTCATCTTCGCGGCATCATCTGCAAATACCATGACCTCTGTCTGGTCCGGATTCACCTTATCTTTGATGACTACATATAAGATACCTCTCGCCTTTGCCTCTTTTGCAAATTCTTTCAAACGGTCACCCGGAACAGTAAAAAATTTCATCGGGCGCTGTTCCTTTAACATTCTGGTAAGTCTTGTTTTCCCTCTTGTCTTTTTCTGATCTTTCAAGGCGGCTGCAATAAAGACTGCCACATGCTTTGCTACATTCCCGGTGATCTTCAGCGAATACTCCATCCCTTCCAGACTGTACCGTACCACCTGATCTGCCGGTTCTGCTCCGTAATTCATACTTATCTCACCTCCTGACTCTCTTTTTCTTTGTGTTTCACACGTTTCTCATTCTGGTTTTGTTCTTCTGCCTTTCGAAGTTTTTCTTCGATTTCCAATGAATGCTTTTCAATCCGGACAGTCATACGGACTTCTTTTCGGAGTTTTTTTAATTCCTCATTGATTTCGGACAACCGCACTTTTCCACTGTCTTCGCTGCCATTCCGATAGAGCTTTCTGCGTTCCTTCATCAGTTCTGAAATCTGCTTTTGCAACGGCTCACGGTATGTGGAAAGCTGTTCTCTGGTCGTAATGTCATGTTTCATTAAAAACTCAATCTGTTCGATCCTCTGATCCAGTTTCCGGATATCCTCTCTGACGGCATACGGACTTCTTCTCGGTCTTTTTGGCAGTACTCCCATCTGATATAAATAGGAATAATATAATGCCTGTATCCCGTTCAGTTTCTTCTTTGGATGAATCTGCACCGGCTTTTGATAGATGCGTTTTACTTTTGGCTGTAAGATCTGTCCACGGATCTCCTCTTCGGAATAGTTTTTTCCAAGAGACCGTAGCCGGATGTACCGTTCCATTCCCGGAGCCTTTAAAGCGATATATTTCCGGTTCAGTTTCCATGTGTATCCACGCTTTTCCATTTCTTTTAAGAATTGTGACCAGGAGTAGCTTTCCTGTACAGACTCCCTGATATCCAGACGGATCGCACTTCTCCATGTCGGTTTCCCTTCCTGCTCTGCTTTCCACTGTACATAAGGGATTGATTTTTTCTGGTCGGATTCAATGATAGACAGACCATATTTTCTGCACAGCTCATCGGAAATCTTCCGGATCTCCGTATAATAACTCTTTGCGTTGCTGTGGTACTTACGCCCGTCTGCCATGCTCACAGAGTTCCAGACAATGTGGTTATGATAATGTCTGGTATTCAGATGCGTTGTGATAACAACTTCATACTGTCCCTTTAAGAGCCGGTCTGCCAGTTCCTGTCCGATGAGATGTGCCAGTTCCGGTGTCACCTCACCTTCTGCAAAACTCTGTACCAGATGGTATCCTTCCACACCGCCCATCTTATGAAATCTCTTTTTTGTTGCCACCATATCTGCATACGCATTTTCATTGGTACATCCGATGGTATCTTCGAAGACCGCCTGTTCCGTCTTTGTCCGGTTCATGGCATAATCAATGGCAGCCTCCAGAGAGTCTGCTTTCTGTGTGGTTTTTTCTTTGTCTTTCACATATTCGATAGAACGGTCCAGGCGGTGGACGGGGATAACACTTGTATAAGCCATCTGTCATTACCACTCTTCCTTTACCAGATGCCATGTCTCTTTGGTAAGCCGGAGCATTTTCTGCACACTCTGCTCACTTGCCATTCCCGAAGCGTTCGCAACATGGGCAAGCTGGTTCGCATTATTGCACAGACCCGCTATCTTCCTAAGCAGTTCCGGGTGATGCTCACAGGGTTTTGCGTGTACCTGTGCTCCTAAGATCAGCGAACGCATAAACTCTTCCCGGCTCAGTCCGCTTTTTTCCACCTGTTCCTCCAATTCCCTGAGTTCCCTTGCATTTAACCGCACTGGGATCACATGGTTTCGTTTTCGCATTGCATCACCGTCCCTTCTCTTTTCTCTTTCATCATATCGCCAAGCTCCTGATCCGACCGTTTCGCAGTCACCATGCAACAGGTCACCACGACTCCGAAACAACCTCCAAACATCAATGCGATCATAATCATGACTCCGTCTCTTAACATAGCTTATCCTTCCTTTCCATGTTCATTTTATATTCGGGGGATTGGGGTTCTCCCCAAAGTGCGTTTGGATATCCAAACGCTATGCTTGCAAAACGAGTACCGCCAGTCTCTGTATCACCCGGCAGACCCGCCTTTGATTTATTTCGATTCTTTGATCTGTACCAGTCCATCGAGTGTCGTACAAATGATATGGAGTCTGTCTGCCATACTGATTTCCGTATTCATCGTCCCTGTCACTTCTTTTCCACATACAACGACCATCCGGCATCTCCGCAAAAGGATATGAGACATCCGTCCATATCCCTGCATATCTTCCGCATCTCCTTCTTCGAGGAACGGTGAAAATCCAAACCTTGGACAGATCGGTACATAACCCAGTTCATAGATTTTTCTGCAATATTTCTGCACTTTTACCCGGCTTTCTTCTGCTGAACAGCACACATAAGCCAGAGCCTGTTCCATACGCTCCATCCCCTTTCTGCATCCAGTTGGATGCCACTGCTTTTCTCTATTAAAAAACAAGATGTCCTATTGGACATCCCGGCTACTTTTCATCCTCGTTTTCTTCTGCTTCTAACGCAAACTTCACTCTGTCACTTCCCAATTTATAGTAGGCATCCGTCACTTCAATCCCTACGGCACGATACCCTGTCGTAACCGCTGCAAGGACAGTTGTTCCAGCCCCGGCAAACGGGTCCAGGATCAGACCTCCCGGCTCACAGATCTGGATCACATCTTTCATAAGCTGCAATGGTTTCTCTGTCACATGGATACGGTTCTGCGGATTTCCATATCGGAAAACACCCGGCAGACAGGAGACTGGGCGGTTGATCGGCATCGGTCCGTTACTGCCCCACACGATATATTCAGCCTGCTGGCGGAAGCGCCCTTTCTGCGGACGGGAGTTTCCTTTATCCCACACTGCAGTTCCTCTCCAGATCCAGCCTGCCCACTGCAGGGCATCCGTAATGGATGGATACTGTCTCCAGTCAATAAACAGACAGATCGGCGCCCCTTTCTTGCAGGCTTTTCGGATATCATACAGCCACTCAGCCATCCAGTGTGTCCAGGATCTCTGGTCTTTGTTGTCTCCATCGAAATCCGGGAGTGCATTTGCGGCACTCATGCTGCTGTATTTCTGGTTGGTGGTGCGGTTCCTTTCATTCTGCTTTGTCCCTCCGGACGCATACGGCGGATCGGTAATCACTGCATCAAAGATTCCCGGCTGGAATGCTTTGACCAGTTTCAGCGTATCTCCATGTAAAATCTTCCAGTTCTCCCCTTCGGCATATTCCTCCGGGTATGTTCCCTCTTTCATAAGTTCTTCCAAACTCAGGTCATTTGTCATAGGCATCATCCTTTCTGTTCTCAGCGCTCCGGCTGATTTTTTTTCTTTGTTTGTTTTTTCTGGTAGGACTTTGGCGGTTTCAGTTTCTCAGGAACAGAAAAAGCTCTCCACTTTCCATTTTCATATAAGAACATATCTTTTGTGTGATTATTAAATATATCCCAAGGGAAAATATCCCCTTTGATATAGATATTTCCTCTTACTTCTCCATACACATGGCTTTCTCCACCGATAACAGGTGCATTTACTCCTACCGTATCAATAAATGCTTTTCCACTGATTATCGCATTTTCCTTTATCTCACCGCCACAGATATAACAGTCTCTCTTTGCAACTGCTCTGTCATAAAAAGTAGCATCTCCGGTAACAACCGCATAACCTCTGACCAGACTGCCATCATAAAGTGCAGCTTCTTCCTTTACCTCACCGTTTTCGCAACAGATTGCATCATCATAAATCCAGCAAGTTCCTTCCTGTGACAGGTTGTTTTCATTCTCTACAAAACCGCCCAGTGTTCCTTCTGGTACTTTCTCGTTCACATCGATCAATGCCTGTATTCGATAGAGCCATGGATATTTTGGATGTTCAATTTCTGTAATTTTATACTTACTCATGCTGTCTCCTTTATCGTTCCGGTGGATTTTTCTTTTTGGTCTTCTTTCTAGGATAATATAATGGTGGCTGTAATTTTTCGATTGCTGGTGAAATACTCCATTGTCCATGTTCAAAAATATGTGTGTCCTGCGTATTCGCTTCAATTTTTTCCCATGAAAAAATATTACCATTAACATGGACATTCCCTTGTACCATCCCATAAACACGACTATCCCCGCTAATCAAAGGCTTTTGCAAACACAATGAACCAATAATGGCTTTTCCAGCAATTACAGCATCATCTTTTATTTCACCACTGCTTATATAACAACTGTCTTTTGCGACTGCATGATTATAAATTCTTGCTTTTCCGGCAACTACTGCAGTTCCTCTAACCATACTGTCATCGTAAATTTCAGCCTCTTCTCGTACCAAACCGCCTTCACAACAGATCGCATCATCATAAATCCAACACCCTCCTCCCTGTGACAGATTCGTTATACTATCTACAAAACCACCTATTGTTCCCTTTGGTACTTTCTCGTTCACATCGATCAATGCCTGTATTCGATGGAGCCATGGATACTGCGGATGTTCAATCGCTGTAATCTTATACTTATTCATATTATCTCCTTTCACCGTTCCGGCTGATGTTTCTTCTTTGTCCTTTTATTTTCTTTTGGTGGCAGACTCAACTCGGTTTCTACATATTCACTGATAATCAAAAGTGCTTTGTAATAATCCCCACTTTCCAATACTCTTTTACACATTTCTTTTGCTTCTGCTGTCTGTTTATTCTTTTTCAAAAGAGTTGAGGCATCGCCCATAATGGAAAAAATATTCCCATCATGTCCAAGGAGTTGTAACTTGGGACGTTGTTTCTCAGGCTTTATCGGGATCTGCTCTGTTTTCTTTTCATAGATTTTCGGCTGCTCCATATCTGGATGCCAGAAATGCACATTCAGCATTCCACCATCTACCTTGATATCCCTCTGCTCAAATCCTTCCCCCCACCCGTCACTGTACTGCCCTGTAATGTATTCGGTGAATTCCTGTAGTTCTTCCTGACTTAAAAATTCATTTAATTCCAGTTTGGTACAGCCGTACAGGATTCCATCTTTGTTTTCTACCGTAACAACTGCACTTTGTATTTTTCCATGAATGGACTCACTTCCATCAAAATACTGCATGAGATCATCTTCCCCATAGCGTTCCAGTTCTTCTCGGATAGCATCTTCATAATCGGCAAGTTCTGTTCCATCTAATGGCATTCCATATTCATCACTCTCCGACCAATCTTCTTCCCATTCTGATTCTTCCGAAATAAGATTTCCAGTCAGTTCTGTCAATAGATTTACGTGTATCGTTTCTTTTTCTTCCATTTCCTATCACCTGCTTTCTAATGGTCTGTCTCTGCACTTCATTGTCTGCTTTTTTTCTTTTGCAAGATCTGCATAGTCTGCCCCTTCTTTTTCCGGCAGATTGCAAATAATCTGATACGTTCCCTCGTAATGCTTTTTCATCTGTTCTTTTGCCCATCTCCCGGCAAAATCATTATCAGTACAGATTTCAATTTCTTTGATTTCCGGGTGGTTCTTAAGGAACGCTTCCAGTACGTCCGGTGGCTTTTTAAAACGTTCGCTCTGTATCTGTACATTTTCTTTCGGAGCAGCGATTCCCCCAAGGGAAAGCCGGTATTTATCCTGCTTTCCCTCTTCCAGTGTCATATGTGCCAGTGCATCAATACAAGCTTCGTAAACAGCAACCCGATTCGTCTCTTTTCTCGGAGGAATACAAAAACTGTACTTTTTTTCACTTCCTGCCTGTTCCATCTTGAATCCTTTTCCATTTTTTTCATAGATCCCCCGCAGGAAGGCATATCTCGCTTTTCCAGATTCATCTTTCCCGACAAAAACAGCATTATGGTACGGAACACTTTCATAAAGGATTTCCTGTGAGATACAATACGTGATCACTGCATCACTGATTCCACGATGGTTCAGATAGGCCCGGATTCTCCGGCAGTTTAAGAATCTCTCCGGCAGTTTAAATGGTGGTTTTTCTTTTTCAACTGACTGTGTCGGAAGAAAAGATGGACTCTCTTCGCACAACAGCTTTACGGCATCTGTAAATTTCATCCCATCCACTTCTATGAGGAAACGCAGTGCAGACACGCCACCGATATCTCTGGACTTCCAATGCCATTTACTGGACAGTTCATTGATTTTAAAACTGTCGTGGTCTGTCAACTGCCATTCATTTCTGGTTCTTGTCTTTTGCAGTCTCTGTGCCTGATGCGTTCGTAAATACTCATACGCAGTCATGTTCTTTGCTGCCTGAATCTCCTCTTCCGTTACCCAGGGCATTACAGAATGGTATCCTGAAGAGCCAGTACCTTATCAGTTCGCTCCCAAGGAAACTCCTTTCTTCCAAAGTGTCCAAAAACTGCCGTCTGCCGGAAAATCGGACGGTTCAGTCTAAGAGATTCCATGATCTGGACAGGTGTCACTCCAAACACCAGTGGGATTGCTCTCGCCAGACAATCATCTGCACACACTTTTCCTGTACCAAAGGTATCCACTGCGATCATCACCGGCTCTGCCACTCCGATTGCGTAAGCCAGAGACACCTGACATCTGCTTGCAAGTCCGGCAGCTACCATATTTTTGGCAATATATCTTGCCATATATGCTGCAGATCGATCTACTTTTGAACAATCCTTCCCCGAAAATGCACCGCCGCCATGCGGAACCATACTGCCATAGGTATCCACCATCAGCTTTCTTCCGGTCAGTCCGGTATCTGCATCAAGGCCTCCGCACACAAATCTCCCTGACGGATTGACCAGGATCTTCGTATCCTCATCCGGAGGCAGTAATCGGAGTGCTGGACGAAGCACCTTCTCCCTGATCTCGGTCTCTAACTTCTTCAGACTCTTTTCTGCACTATGCTGGCAGGAAACAACCACGCTTTCCAGTCTCACTGGTTTTTCATCTTCATATTCTACGGTTACCTGTGCTTTCCCATCCGAAAAGATATCTTTGATATATCCGCTTCTTCTGCAAGCCGAAAGTTCACGGGTAATCCGGTGTGCCAAGACGATAGGCATTGGCATAAGCTGTGCGGTTTCATCACACGCATAACCGACCATAACACCCTGATCTCCAGCTCCCCGGCTTCTGTCTCTTCCCTTTTTTCCATTGTTGTCCCGGAATTCTTTTGATACACTCACTGCTTTTGCGATATCCGGACTCTGCTGGTGTACAAACGTATCCATTTCTATTCCATCCGTACAATATCCGCATTCTCCCAGAACCTTTCGGATCACATCAAACACTGGCGGCTCATATCCGCTGCTGATCTCTCCTGCCACAAACACATTTCCTCTTGTGGCCAGCACTTCACATGCAACCCTTGAAGATGGATCATGTTTCAGGCATTCATCTAAGATTGCATCTGCGATCTGGTCACATACTTTATCCGGGTGTCCTTCTGTTACTGATTCTGCTGTATAATAACGTTTCATTTTTCTTCTCCTTATATCTACAAGTCCTGCCACTGGCAAATCCTTACTTACGAATGCATGGTAAGATAAACAGGGCAGGAGCTGCCTGATACACATCTCCTGCCCTGCCGGATTGATTTATCCAGTTATTCTTCTTTTATTTTTCTTCTGTTTCTTCTTTGTTTTCCGTCATTTTTGACTTCTTTCTGCGGTACACAGTCACTCCTGTAACTGTTCCGGCAGATGCCAGTGCAAGCAGGACAAATGCCCATACTTTCTGGTCATCCCCTGTTTTTGGTGCATTGGTCTTTTCGGTTGTTTTCTCCGGTGTTCTGGCATCTTTCATTTCTACTTTCTGCACTTCCATCGTATCTTTCAATGTAAATGTAACATCTTCGGCAATCTCATACCCATCCGGTGCTGTGATCTCACGCAAGGTAAGTTCCTCATTGACTGGAAGCTTCGCAACAGAATGCGGCTTTCCGTCCGTGATCCACTCTTCCAGAACAGTTCCGTCTTTTCGGATGATCTGAAGTTTTGCCCCTTCCAGTTCTTTCCCTGTGGTAATGTCTGTTTTGGAAATTTCCACTTTGGAATATTCGTCTTTCATTTCAACCTTTGTCACACTTCCATCTTCTTTGACTTCAAAGGTCACATCGCTGGCAGACACATAGCCGTCTTCATAAGGAGCCAGTTCTTCATGCAAAGTATAAGTTCCTTCCGGCAGACCATAAATCACATGATCTTCTTTGGTACTGGTCCATTCTTCCACGACATTTCCGTCTTTGTCGATCACCTGAAGTTTTGCTCCCTCCATCTCTTTTCCGGTAGTCGCATCTGTCTTGGTGATCCGTGTCTCGGTCGGCTGGTTCTCAACTTCTTTACTCAGTACAATCTTTTCAAGATTCTGGTTTTCGTAGGATGCATCTACTTTCCATACTTCCTCGTTCGGAAGATATCCGTCTTTTCTGACTTCCTCTTTGACATAATATTTTCCATGTGGAAGGTCACTGTCAAAAGTCAGATTCCCATTCTTATCAGTTGCTTTCTTTTCCAGCAGAGTATCCTTCTCTACAAGAACTTCTCCCTGATTGGAAACAATATCTTCCCCGGCATACAGTCCGAAGATGACTCCTTCCAGTTTTTCTCCTGTAACAGAATCCTTCTTTTCTACCGATACGGACACCTTCTGTCTCTCGTTTTTGTAAGTAACTCCTTCATAAACAACTGCCTGTGTATCATCCTCGGCTGTCAGGGTAAATTCTTTCTGCTCGGTATTCAGAACAAAATTCTCTCCTGCCACAACTTCTTTCAGATAATAAGTTCCCAGTGGCAGGTTGTTGAGTACTGCCATTCCCTTTTCGTCTGTAGTCAGTTTGGCTACCAAATCATCTTTTTCGTAGCGGACAAGCGGATTCCCTTCTTCGTCCTTTGCTCCGTCCGGTGAATAGATGGTATCTTTGGCATATACTTCGAACTGGGCACCTTCTACTCCGGTTTCTTCATATTTAAAGCCTTTATAAATACCTGTTTCTTCTTTACCAGATACAGCATTTCTTACTTTAGAGACCAGTGCTTTTACTTTTGCCAGAACAGAATCTCCTGTTACTTCGGTAAGCTGTTCTCCCTTTTTCGTCAGGAGCAGGCTTCCTACCTGTTCATCGTTTTTCTGTTCTACCTCTACAATCGCTGCTCCTGTATCTGGATCAATCTGATGTGCAGTGTTTGAGGATACTGTAATTACAATACCGCTCTGTGGATTTTCTTTATATGTTCCTTTTGTAGTCTGCTCTAATGGTGAAATAATCGTTGTTCCATCATACAGGGACTCTTCGCTTCCCTGTCTTACAAATCCTTCCGGTGCTTTCACTTCTTCGATTCGATAGGTAGAGCACTTCAGTTCCTGCGGTGTGATCAGATATCCTTCCTCGTTTGTTTCGAATACACTGATCTTTTCTTTCTTCGGATACTGAACAACCTGTTCCACATATTTCTTATTTGTCACATCGTAAATCTTATAAGAAGCACCAGCCTTTAAAACCGTATTTCCAGTCTGTGCATCCTTCTTTACAATTTTCAACAAGAATTCAAACGGACGGTCATCAAATACTCTCCACTGCATTGGTTCTCTGCTGTCATTTTCCACATTTACAACAAATGGATCAATGGTTTTCAGATTCTCCGGGGTAGTGCTTTCCACTACAACATAACTTCCATACGGCAGTTCCGGGCTGACTGCATATCCTTTGGTATCAGTGATCAGTTCCGGTACTGGTACGGCGGTTCCGTTCTCATAAGTAACTGCAACCTGCTCTTTGCTGAAGTCATAATTCTTGAAATCACTTGCTGTATAGCTTTCTCCATTGGACGGTTTCAGTTTCCCATTTTTCACCTGTGTCAGGTCGCTGATCAGATATACCTTAAATCCTGCTCCTGCAACCAGGTCTGTTTCTGTCTGCTCTCCATCTTCACTGACTTTGATCAACTGGAATGCCTGTTTCTTTACCTGCTCTTTTACCGTAAGGTCTCTTGTCACTTCTGCAACATCCTGACCTTCATAAGTTACGGATACTTCATATTTTGTAGTATCCAGTGTATATCCTTCCGGTGGAGTGATTTCTTTTACATACATTTCTCCAAGGTATAATTCTGAAAACTCCAGTGTTCCATCATCTCCGATGACTCCCTGCGCGATCAGGCTGTCCTGTTTATACAGAACTCCTGTTGTTCCATCCGGATGCACGATGTCCTCTTTGGCATACAGACCATACACCGCACCACGAAGAACACTGTCCCCCTGTGCCTTAAATGCAAGTGTTTCTTTATCGATCTTTGCGATTTTTACCCTTCCGGTGACTCTCTCATCGGTTGCTGTTACAGTCAATGTCTTTCCGGCTGCAACATCTACTTTATATACTTCTGTATTCAGTTTGTACCCTGTCGGAGCAGTAACCTCTTTTACATACACAGTTTTCAGTGCGGAATCAAAATAATCACTGACTGCTTTTCCGTCTGTTCCGGTTGCAGTCATCGTCATCAGCAGATTTTCGCACTTCTTATCGGTGTAAATACCGTATACTGCTCCAGATAGTGGATTCTGTGTATTGATATCTTTCTTCGTCAACTCAATACGTGTCATGTTCAGCCACTGTACGCTGAAGCTTACCGGAGCTGCTGTTTCGCTTTCGAATACACCGATATCCTGTTTGGAATCTCCGGTCGTCAGCACCAGCGTTCTCCATGTCTTTCCGACAGAACCGTATAAGTTGCCGGAAGCATAACTGCCTGTCAGCAACAGATCTGCCGACAGATAAAAGGTATCGCCGCCATAAATCTGGATCTTTCCATTTGTCACACTTGTTCCTTTGGTCAGGTTATGTGCGGTGACATGTTCCGGTACACTCAGTGTCACATAATTTCTGTGATCTCCAGACAGTGTGATATTCGGTGTTTTCTGGAGATTTCCATCCCGTACTGCATTCAGTTTCGTACTGGAAAGGCTCAGTTCCCCTTTTGGCGGTTCTTCCTGTCCGAACAGATAATTGATATATGCGATCACCCCTGCATTTACAAGGTCATTGTAATTACAGCCTGTAAATCCGGCTTCTCCTGCGTAAGCGTAGCTGGCTGCAATATGCGTATACACATACTTTTCATCCTCCGATTTCCCGGACAGATAACTTCCTGTCAGATCTCCTGCCCCACCATAGCCATAGTAAAGGACTTTCTGCAGATTCTTGTTACTGTCCAATACCTGTGCCACATAACTTCCACTCGGTGGGGATGCTTTCTGGGACTGGAGACAGTATGCAATCTTTCCGTTTACGGTAAACAGACACGTAAGATAATTTCCAAGATAACTTGGATAATAGATCGTTCTTCCTTTTGTCAGTGTGACTGTTGAACCACTGCTTGTAGCTCTTTCAGCTGCAGACAGTACCATGACATTTCCTTCTTCAATATCTTCTTTGAGTTCTTCGCTTGCCTGTGCAGATGCCTCTTCCCCGGATGCCTCGATCTCTACATCGGTATAGTTCTGCACAGGCAAGTCCGAATCATCTTCAGATTTTGTATCTGATTTTTGCTTTTCCCCACCATTGTCCTGTGCATGTGCCTGACCTTCCGTATCCGTCAGGATCACCTTTCGGCTGATGATGTAGCTGTCACTCTGATCCTTTGGTACAACCATGTAAGAGGCAATGTAAGTTCCGGCTTTGTCCGGATGGTATTCCCCACCCTTTTCATCTTGGATGCTGACAAGCGTAACATCCTCTTTTTCTGCATCATAATGGATTCCTTCCATACTGGTTTCCACTGCAAATGTTTCATCCGAAATCTCTTTCGTGATATCGTCTGCCGTAACTGCCTTCTCTTTCTGACTCGTAGCCGCCTGTTCGGATGCCTGTACCTCCTGCCCCACATCCGTCTGCTCGGCAGCAAACGCATTGGCACTGCTTAAGGTACTGACGCCCATCAGGACAGCCAGTCCAAAGGCTGCGATTCTGGTTTTTAAATTCTTCACCTTCATGTGTGTTCCCTTCCTATAATAAATATATTGTTCAGTAAAGTACCGCAGAAGGCTCTCCCTCTGCGGTAACATTTATCTTGTATATTGCTTTTCTGCTTTTTTCATTTCCTGTCTGGTGCGTTTTACTGCATCCATCACTGCCTTTGTCGGCAAATCGTTTTCCAGACATCCTTCCAGAATTCCATCCAGATAAAATTTCGATGGTCTTGCCGGAACATCCTTATGAGGGGAGTTCATCGTGTATACGAATACTTCCCTTAAAGCTCCAGCCTGATCCTTTACCTGAATGGTTTCTTTCCCATAAAAATTCGGAAATCCTTCATAAAAATCCAGATTCTTTTCACAAGCTTCTGTGATCTTCCATAAGACTCCATCCACATAGCTTCCTTTTTCCGGAAGCACAGTTGCAACGCCATTTCCCGGAGCTCTGCCACGAAATGCCAGCCGGTAATCTTCCAGCCGGACATTGCCAACCACTTCCGCATCCGGACAGCGGAATCTCATCTGCCCCAGGTTCATGTTACTGCCATATGCAAAATAATATCTCTCTGCTATTTTTCTCACCTCGATCTGACGTCTTCCGTCCTTTGTTTTTTCTTCAGACACTCATACGTGCTTTTGTCATATCTCCATGCCAGATCACCTTCCAGATTTGCCAGCAGATGTTTCCGCACATTTTTATATTCTTCTCCGATTAATCCGAGCCGCAACAAAAACGTTCGGAATGTAAACGCCGGGTTTTCTGAGATCGGTGTCTTTTTCATCTGAGTGGATCTCTGATTGATCGCCTGTGCGGAAATCGCAAGTGCCAGTGTAATGTTTGCCCTCACTTTTCCTGCATGAAGGGTACTTTCAAAACAGCGCCACTCCAATGTCCCTTTGGAAAATACAGCATGGAGGTTTAACGCATAATACCGGGTACTGTCATAATGATTATGACTTCCATCCCTGCCTCCATACCAGACATTTCTTACCCGGTCCATCGTAATGGATTTGTTTGGCATTTTTCGGATTTTTTCCAATACCTCCGGACGCACCTTCTGACAATAGCTGTACTCTCTTCTTTCCTGCACTTTCAGTGCTTTAAACAGGATATCTTCCTTTGCGTACATAATGGTCAGCGCATTTTTCAGACTCTGCGGTGTATGGTTCGCCGCATCTACATGAACATGCTGACCACAGGACTCATTGACAAAACCTCCATGCCTCCGCAGACAGCGTACAACTTCCTGTAGTTTTCCCATCTCATCATAGGATAATTTCGGTGATACCATCTCTGTTGAATATTCTCTATCTGCTGATACGATTCGACCACCTGATTTTCTTTGTGTATCAATGCTTCCGTCAGACATGAACTTCCACTTTTTTCCTTCCCGGTCTCTCGCTGACCATATTCCGTAATACGCACCTTCATAAACGGCTTCTGTCCCGAACAGTTCTGCTACAACTTCTGCAGCCCGTTGTCTGGTGATCCCTGTCATCTCGATTTCCGTACCAAAGTACTGATCCTGAATTCCAATCATCACCGACACTATCCTTTCTCAGACAGTTCCAGTTCTTTTCGCTCCGCATCTGCCTTTCGCAGTAGTGCTCCGATTGCTTCGATCACTGTAACAGTTACGCCGTTCCCAGCCTGTTTATATAGCTGTGCATCCGATGTGCAGTCTATGATCTTATCGATCTGCCAGTCATAATATCCCTGCAGACGCAGACACTCTCTTGGAACCAGCCTGCGTATTCTTCCGTGATACAAGATGCCATGACGATCTGTTGCAGTAATTGTGAACATGGGTTCTTCCGGTTCCTTCATGCGTCTACCGTTCTGCCGGACCTTCTCTTTTGCTGGGGTTAAGACTGCTCTTGCTCCATCCTCTGCTAATACACCGGAACATTCTCCTTTATATTTGTGAACACCGCATTGTCTGGTATTCAGACTTCTGCATTCTTCCGTTACTATCGGCGGCGGTGAAAGATCGACAAAGTGCAACGTTCCCTGTTGGACACCTGTTGTCAGGGTATGTGCGATCTGGTGTCCGACTCTCCCTCTCCTGCTGTTGAGATTCGCATAGCCCAGATCGATGCTGTCCCCTTCTCTTGCAAGTTTGTAGCCGAGCTTTGTATTCTCTTTGATCGGGACACCTACATCATATAATCCTGTCTTGCCGCCCATTCCACCTGCCTGTGAGGTCAGGGTACAGCTTAGTCCTTTGGGACTGTAGACTCTTTTTCCCTGACTTCCTGCCCGGATCTGAACAAGAGCTGCTCCATTTGTTTCTGGTTCAGGTAATATTTTTCCGGCACATCTGAAATCAAGATATCCGACAATATACACCCGTTTCCTTGCTTGGGGGACTCCGAAATCCTTGCTGTTAAGCACTTTCCATTCGACATGGTACCCCAGTTGCGAAAGCGTACTGAGGATGGTGCAAAATGTCCGCCCCTTGTCATGCGAAAGCAGACCGGGAACATTTTCAAGGATAAAATAATTGGGTCTTTTAGCTTTAAGAAGCCGGGCAATCTCGAAAAAGAGGGTTCCTCTTGCATCTGCAAATCCTTCCCGCTTTCCGGCGATAGAGAATGCCTGGCAAGGAAATCCTGCACAGAGCAGATCAAAATCCGGCATTCGTTCTGGTTCAATTGTTCGTGCATCACTACAATACCACTCCCCTTCTGTGTCAAACAGCAATCGGTAGTTCTTATCCGCATAAGTATCCACCTCGCAGTGTCCGACACAGGTAAATCCCCCTGCACGTCTTAAGCCTTCACGGAATCCCCCGATTCCGCTAAAGAGATCAAAAAATTGAATGGTTGCGGTTATCAACCTCCTTTGCTGATAAAAACAGGCGGCATGATTTTTCTCATACCGCCTGTTGGTTTCTCTGTATCTGTTTGTTACCATTCTGTTGGTTCTTCTGCTTGGGTTTCTTCGTCTGGTTTGCTTTCCTCGCCCAGTTCGTTTTCTTCTTCTGGTTCAGTTTCTTCTTCCGGTTCGCATTCTTCTTCCGGTTGGTTTCCTTCGCCCGGCTCGCTCTCTTCTTCCAAGTCATTTTCCTCTTCCGGTTGAGTCTCTTCTATTTCAGATTCTCCGGTTGCAGGTTCCGCTTCTTCGGTGCTGTCTTTGTTCTGCCATTCGGCTTCTGCCTTTTCCAGTGCCTCTTCGATGATCTGAATCAAGAAGTCTTTCTGTTTCATGCCTTTTTTTGCGATGACTGTTTTTAATCTCTGGAATAATTCCTCTGATACCTGTACTGCGATTGTTCTTGCTGTTCCCATGCTCATCTCTCCTTTTCCTGCAAGTCTTTCAAAATGTTCTTCGATGACCTGCTGTATAAATTTCTGTGTGCTGCTTTCTGTCAGTTCAATCTCTTCTCTTACTTTTTCGTGTAAGTCCTTCGGGATCTTTCCGCATATGTTCTTCATCTCTGTCATAGCGTTTCTCCTTTCCGTTTCGCTACACACAACATACTCCAAAGATGCATGGAAAGCTATTCACAATACCTACCAAAGATATCGATGCTGTTTTGCTCCTGCCCCTAGCAGATCCAACAATGTATGTATCGCACAATCATAGGCCTCACCCCCTTTACATATTTTCCATCTGAGACAGGAAATCCATCATCTGGTCCGGGATATCCCCAGCCGGTGGATCTGTTCCAATTTGTTCCGCACCGCCACAAATGTTTAATTCCCGAACACTTTCTTTGATCGTCTTTTGGATGATCTCTTCCATCCACTTCCGGTCCTCTTTTTCCAGAATCGCCTGAACAAGGTACTGGTTTTTCTGTCCTTCCGGAACACACTGGAATTTCTCCCATGCTTTCTGATGTTCCGGGTTTTTCAGGTTGGGACGGAACGAATATACCGGACGTGTCATTTCGCCCACATCTGCTCTACAATCCGTTCATATCCGGCAGCGTTCGCATGGACGTCCTCGATAAAAACAGGGCGGCAAATCGCGTCCTGTGCGGTCACGTGGCGTTTTAAAATCGCAGAACCTCCACCCATAAATACGCTCGGCACCGCCCTCATATCAAACCCGGATTCTGTTACTGCAGACAGGATTCTTTCGATGTATTTCCGTCCGTTTTCCTGTATGACAACTCTTGCATCTTCTGCCATGCTGCAGGTTTCCCCACGAAGCACACGTTCGATCTGCGTTTCCGTTACAGACAGTCCGGTATTTCTCCGCACCTGTTCTGCAGTCTCATCAATACACCGGATCACACCCAGCTCCAGACTCCTGCAGGTTGCCGCATTCGGAACAGCATTATCCAGTCTCATCAGGTCGACTGTCCAGCCACCAATATCCACCAGAAGAACAGATGGTTCATTCTTCAGGTACTCTGGATGCAGAGCCAGGGCAGAATACCCCTGTGGGAACAGTTTCACATCTTTGATCTGTATCTCATACCATTCACTTTCATATAAAAAGCGCACTGGCTGTTCTTTCCGCAACAGATACTCCCGAAATCCCTGTTTCTCCCTTCCAAAGCTGGACAAAGGCAGTCCAACAGCCAGAATGACTTCCGTCTTTCGTTCTGCTTTCCGATGCTTGATTTCTTCCGCAATCGCAGCCAACGTCAGCAGATAATAATTATCATTGGACGTTTTATTTTTTACCAGCGTCTGTCTCCCTGTACCGCAGACATAATACTTTCCCCGATACTGCAGAACATTCTGCATCGTATATGGCTCATAATCATACTTGATAATGCCACTGGGAAAAGACACATGTTTTGTCTTGATCGCATAATACCCATGATCAATCCCTACTATCATCACACTCACAACCTTCTTTCATTTTTTCTTGTCTGGCATAATGCCAAAAATCATTTTTTGCTGCAACGGATTGTTGCAAAAGTGCCTGTTTTGAACACTTTTCTAAGTTTCCACGCCCCAAAACCTGCGGAAACTCTGTGGTTCTCATACCGCTGCCGCTTGAGGAACACTCCCTGTTCTTCTCAGCCGGTTAAAAAATATCCCTCTCCCGGCGGCTGTCCAGCCTGTCCGGGAGAGGGATATAATGCAATGTTCCTTTTTGAACAATGGCCTGTCTTTTTATTTTAATGAGATGTTGTTCCTGCTTTTGTAACATGGCAGAATATTCATCTTCCGTCAAAAATTTCCGGATATAAGCTCCTTTTTTTCCCAGCGAGTTATCTGTTTTTAACATCTCTATTTCTACCATGTAATGGGTATCCGGATGATATCGGGTTTCACATAAAATGCTTTCCCCCTTGATATAATCCGATTTCACCGCCTCCCTTGCCGCCGCTAAAAGTTCATGGATACTTACCTCCACCTGCATCACCTCCTTCAAAAATAGCGAAAGAAAAGCAGACCCCTTAATCGAAGTCTGCCTCTGTTGGATATGGTAATCCTCTTTTTTTATATTTTGAATCAATCATTTTTCGGAGCTTCTCTCTTTTCTCTTTCGTTGGCGCATGCTTTTGAAATTCAACCAGCCATCTTTCTAATCTTCCATCATCATCGATCCACGTATCGTTTTCATATTCCCATTCATCTAATAACTTGATCAGCGCATCCAATGGTTCTTCCACATCATCGCCAAACTCTTTCCATAGATTTATTCCATAACTTTCCAAGCCAAAGAATTCTGTTAAAAATGAAAATCTCTCCATATCCCCCAATGTCATCTTTTTTCTGCCCATCAATAACTCCTGATCCCTGCTGCCACAGTAACTCAAGAAAATCTTTTTTTCTTTCTCACTTTCGGTCATAGATTGTCCCCTTTCAGAAATAATTCTTTATTACGAAACATTATAAATTTTTAACTCATTAGAATCAATATATATGTTTCCAAATAACGAAACTTTTATTTTTTAAGGAGAACGTATTATGCAGAAAATCAGACCAGATATGGATATCGGTAAAAATATTCAATCTCTTAGATACAAAAATAATCTAACGCAAGACCAGATCATTGCAAAATTGAATCTCATGGGTATTGTCATATCCAAAAGCACTTATGCCAAACTGGAAACAAACCGCATGAACATCAAAGTGTCTGAGTTAGTCGCTCTGGCAAAGATCTTTCATACAGATATCAATGCATTCTTTGATGGTCTGCTGTAACTCGACATTCACCTACTCCCTGTGTATATAATAATCTCTTAAAAAAGAACTAGTCTATATCGTTCTTATCGAATATAAACCAGTTCTTTTTTCTTATCTAACTGAATACACATTCTTTTCTATTCTTTGTGTATCCTATACTTATATATGGCAAAAATCAGACAACAGACACGCTATACACTCTTATGCTACATAATCCAGTTTACTGTCGCTCAATCTTAAACCTACAATATGAATACAAATTCCATAAATTAACCCTGAAAGAAAAATCTTTTCTATAAGTAAATTTGGTCTTAAATGGAATCTGATGGCAATGACACCAGTCTTGTATTTGTTTCATCCTCATGGACTCCCCGTCATCAATTTTCTTTATCAAGCATTGTCTCTTAAAATCATCCATCCCTGTCTTAAAAAATAAATAAAACAGTACATTATAATATCTAATCAACACAATCTCTTCTGCTATTTTTTCCTTTGACCTCATACACATTTTCCACCTTTCACTGTATATTGAGTTTGATTTATACACATATTCTTACGTTATACACTTTATACTCACCCCATAATAGGGGGTTAATATTCCAACGATAATAAGTACTATTTCCACGACTCCCATGCCATCTTCATCCTGCCAGAAATTTTTTATATTTTCTTTTACTTTTCTGCATAATACTGCCATTTTGTTTTTCTTATTTTCTTTCACTGCTGTCTTTATAACATCTGTTTTCATAATAATCCTCCATTCTTGCGTGTGAAAAATCTTATTTTTCACACTATTCTTCCTTTCCTGTTTAATCTTCATATAACATGACAGAAGAAATCTCTGCTTTCTGCTATGTAAGATAAAAGTTCATAACTGCCGGAACCATAACTATAACCATAACTACCATAAGCAGCATAATCATTGGTATAAGCAGTCTTGTTGTAGCTTCTTCACCCTTCTGCCTTGCAATATTTTTTCTTTGTTCAAACGCATCATATGACTCCTGACAGAGTAATTCCCTTAGCCGGTTCGTTCCTCTTTTAAGATTAGTCTGAAGCAGCGATGCAAGCTTTAAGTATTCCCTTGTGTTACATCTGTATCCAAACTCCTCATAAGCTTCATATTCCGATATTCCGGATTTTATATTACAATCTGTTATATACATTTCTTCATATACTATCTTCACTCCACCACCAGCCTGCTTTTTCTTCATATAATCCTCAACCATCTTCTCCCATGCCTTCCTTATGGTCATACCGGCACCAAGAAGTAATGTAAGCTTGGCTATAAGCTCTGAATAATCGTATTTTAATTCCTTTATTCTTAGCTCCTGTTCTCTTTTTTTCTTCATTTTTCTTCTGTACAATATCAGTACCGCAACAGCTGCAGGCACAATAACATATGATAACCATGATGTTTTTTCTTTTGTGTATCTGTAATATATATCCTTCTGCCCTATATTTGACGGCAGAGCCGCCTCCTTTTCGTCTATATTTTTATTAACTGTATTATCTACGGCCTTCTGGATAGTATTCTGTGCTATTACCTTCTGTGATTCATCATCATATTCCCCGGCTGCCCGTACATTCAACTCTATAACACCATGTCTTTCATATTCCTCATATTGCATAACATATGTTAATGACACCTCTTTAACATCGCCTTCACTTAACATCTCATTATGCACCGTACCATCATAATCAATTACTGAATAATCTGAGGGATACATGCTTACACTTATAAGACCTTCTGCAAGCTTATCTGTCATACATATATCCTGTGTAATATAATCTGTTGAAGCATTATTCTTTAGCATAATTCTTAACAGCTCATCATAGGCTTCATCAAAGCATTGCTGTGTCTCTTCCTCTGACATTTTTCTTGGCTCAACATATGTATTTATTGTTGTCTGTTTATTTCCATCTGCATCATAAACATCTAATGAAATGTTTTTAGAAGCTTCACCTGGTTCTGGTCTTTTTATATGACTTACTGATGATTTCTGTGAATCTTTTATAACAAGTGTCTTAACTAACACTATTACAAGAACAAGTATTGCGGCAATAATATATTTATTATTTATTTTATTTGTTATAGCATTTCCTCTGATTTTCTTATTCATGACAACTCTCTTAGTCCTTTTATGTTACACCTTAATATCCACGATTCTGATTGAAATAACAGCTGCAGCTGCATATATAAAGAGGCATAGTGTCATAACTATTATTCCCAGCACATTACCATATAGCACATCGACAAATCCCTGTGTTGTCATTCTAAGATATATAAGTATCCCCAATGGAATACACACCATAATCTTCTGCTCCATTTTTCTTCCGCTTATTATCGTGTCTATTTCCATCTGGACTTCTGACTTTTCCCTTATCATTTTTGTCGTCTGTTTAATAATCGCTGGAATATCACCACCACTTCTTTTGGCATATCTGAATATTTCCGAAAAATAGCTGACATCGTCTATATTTAATGTTTTTGCGTAATCATCCATAATATCTTCAAGGTTTTCGTTTCTTTTTATTCTGTTTACCATCATCCTGAACTCCCTGACTATAGATGACTCTTTTCCGTATAGAAGTTCCAGCTCACCTACTGCTTCTGCAAACGCATTTTCAATCGAGTAACCCGTATTTAACGCAAATGAAACCGCCTGCATTCCATCACTGAACTCCATGGTTTTACGGCTTATTTTTTTACCATAAGCTTCCTTTTTACGTAACACAACATATATGGGGATAACCGGACTTAGAAATATGCATGACCATAAGCTGTTATAGAATAAATATGCAGCAAGAACAATCACTGCTATTCCCTGAAGATAATATATAAGCTCATTTTTATTTTCCGGAATTGCAGCCAGTATAGGAAAGCAGCTTACTCTGGTTTTGGAGCTTATATTCTGTTTTCTTAAGTTCACCAATAATCCTTCCGCTTTCATCTTCGCCTTCTTCCACGAATTTAAACAATGGAATAAGTTCAAACCCTTTCTCACCATAATCACACACCTCTGATATCTCAACAACCTTTCTTGTCTTATCCCTCATTCTCTTAAGATGCACTATTACATCTATAGCTGACGATATCTGCCTGTCTATTGCTTCCACCGGCATATTCATGCCCATAAGAACCATCGTTCTCAGCCTTACAAGCATATCCCCTGGACTGTTGGCATGTCCTGTAGAAAGACTGCCATCATGCCCTGTTCCCATGGCCTGCAGCATATCAAGTGCCTCCTCGCCCCTTACCTCTCCAACTATCACACGGTCAGGTCGCATTCTCAGACTTGACTTAATAAGATCTCTTATTGTAACCTCATTATCTCCTTCCATATTTGCCCTTCTTACTTCAAGCCTTACAAGGTTATCAACGCCTGATATCTGAAGCTCTGCGGAATCTTCTATTGTAAGTATTCTTTCATCCTTTGGGATATAATTAGATAAGGCATTAAGAAATGTTGTTTTACCACTTCCTGTACCTCCAGATACGAATATATTATATTTCGCTTTAACGAGCAGCTTAAGAAAATCTGCTGCTTCAACTGTTATAGAACCTGCCTGTATCATTCTTTTAATGTCCATGGGTGTTCTATAGAATTTTCTTATAGTTATTATCGGGCCATCTATCGCTATTGGCGGTAATACCATATTGACTCTTGACCCATCCGGCAGTCTTGTATCTACGATAGGTGACGACTCATTAATGATTTTATTTGACATTGCTGCTATTCTCTGTGCTACATCAGCAAGCTTTTCCTCACTTTCAAACTGTCTTTCACACCTTGTTATACATCCATTCCTTTCTATAAATATATTATCATAACCATTTACCATTATTTCTGTTATCTCGTCATCCTCTATAAGCTCCTGCAATACATCAAGCTTCTTGATCGAATTATATAACCGTGTCCTTAACATTTCTCTCTGGTTAAGTGACAGTCTTTTTACTGCCGTTGCTTTATATATACACTCATCTATTATTTCATAAAGATAATCATCCGATATATCAAGGCTTATATCAAGCTCTTCATATATTTCCTTTTTTAATTTTATAAACAATTCATCCATAAAACTACAAATAATTAATCAACTCGCTCACACAGCCATACGCTTCTGTATACATGATTCTCTGAAGGAAATTCACATCAACATCCTCTTTTGTTTTAAGATTAATCCTCATTATACTATCAGACACCTGCTCCATGTCATTCTCTATAAGATATCTTTTAAGATTATCAAACCTGCAGCCTTCTATATATTCGCCACTATCAGCTATATATGTCACATCACATTTTTCCATCAGCTTCCATGGTCTTGTGATTCCTTCTGATATATTGATCACTACATACATGTATTGTCCGTTATATGCAGCTGCATCAATAAACTGCGAAAGAAGCATATCCCCTGCATATGATATATCATCTGCGGATACTACTGCCGGGATATAATCAAATATATCTGTAAAATGTATACTACGGCGGATGCCATCTGTATACTGCATTCCTGCCTGTTTAAACATATATAAAGCATCTGAGAGATTTCTTGATTCATCACTTCCCATTATATGTTCAATACCTGAGAATTCATCAAGGTTTATAAACAGTGTTTTTCCCTTTCTTGAAAAAGCGGCTGATATTACAAGTGCAAGCATAACCCTTAAAGAAGAATTGAATCCATATACACCTATGCACTTAAAACTTTTTTCCTTTTCATTCTGCTCTGTTTCTGTATGTTTTTTAGATATTGTACCTAACAGCTGATATGCCGGCTGATACTTGCATACGCCTGTATGTCCTTCCTTTTTTCTATCATTAATCCTCCTTGCTTCATTTTCTTCTTCACATAAAACAATAACATTATTATTGCTCTTTTTCTGAATCTCATAAGTATAACATTCCTCATTAACCATAAGCACGTCTGTATCGTTACCAGCTATATACTTGTTAAATTCTTCTTTTCTTGTAAACATTCTTGCCTTATACGGAATATCTTTATCATCGTTAATTATCCCCATAAGGCGTTTTGCGTAACGTTCATCCGGATCATATATAACACATACATTTCCTTTTCCCAATTATTATCACACCTCCTTTATAGTCCGGCTGACCTTAAACACACCATCATACATACACCTGCCATTATTGCATATGAAAAATGGAATTTATGCATACTTTTTCCTGTAACCAGCATGATTTCCTTTCTGCCAAGAGCCTCTGCCACACCAATAAACGCTCCTGCAAATAATGCAATAACAATAATATACATCACATCCTTATATCCCATAAACGTTCCCACAACCATAAAAAGCTTTACATCACCTGCCCCTATTGCCCTGACCTTATACAACACATAACTGACAACCAATGCCCACACCATACCTGATAAATACATTAAACCAATATCTTTATAACCCTTATAACCTCCATACGTAATATCCACACCATTTTTACTTACTACATGCATCATATACATTTCTGCAATACACACCATTGCTGACAATATCAGACCCCCTATGATTATTCTGTTTGATATCTTATACCTTTTATAATCATCTGCTGCTGCCGCCATCGTAACCATCAATAAAACTAAATATCTTACTACATCCATATGCCCTGACAATATTTCTTTATATATTCCAGCCCACATTTTCATACATATTTCCATGATTTTTTTCTTCTCCCATAATCTTATTAATACCTGTGAATGTGACAAAGACAAACATTTTATAAAAATATTTCCTTTAATGTATAGATCTGCCAGCTTCTGACTATACTTTATAAAAATAAGGAAATGGGGTAACGGAAATGAAACTGTTCTGCAAGAAAAAAGAACCTGCTACATATGATGAAAAATATCTTGTTGAGGAAATAAATCTGACGAAAGCTGCACTTAGTGCTGCATATGCCAACTTTGATAATGCTACTGACCCGGATCTTATAGACTGTTATATATATCAGCTGAACTCCGAGCAGAAACGCTATAAATACCTTCTCCAGAAGGCTAAAGAATCTGAAATATATTCATATATTCCAAATGTCTGATGTATATATATGGTGTATCTTATATATACTATATGTTAACTATATTGTCAATATTTTTTTTAGTTTTTTAATCAGTTTTTTTATTGGTTTTTATTAGTTTTTAATCTTTACCTATTAATTTGGGTTTTGCAGACGATGATTTTTACATCACGTATACAACCAATGATTTTCACATCACATTTGACTTTTATATATCACTCGTATACACTAATTACAGACATAAGGGGCAAAACATCTTTTGGTCCTTACATCATTAACATACGGAGGGATATATATGCATAAGAATACAGATGATATCTCATTAAACAACCACTTTAATGATGATATTCTGAATACAGGAAAAAAGGGGCAGAAAAAGAAAAACAAAAGAAAAGTTTCAATATCGCCATTAACGATTGTACTTTTAGTAACAGCAATCATTTCTATAGCTGCCAATATTTTTCTTCTTGTTACTGACCACACACGCACCAGACATACAGTTGCACAGCTTGAATCAAAGGATCTTGATGTTGCAAAAGCTTCTGAGAAAGAGGATTTACTTAACTCTATACGTGAACAGTTTGAGAGCGGTTCATCGACACTTTCTATACTTAAGAAGCTGTATCCTGATAACATTGTATATTCTAACAGGAAGGGAAATTATGTTTTTGCTGACATTGACCCTGCCCTTGCAAAAACTGATTACAGCACATCCGGATTCACACGCAATGATAATGGTTTTATGACATATTCTGATGATAAATCGACTAAAACGTATACAGGAATTGATCTTTCAAGATACAACTCTGATGTAGATTTTGCCCAGGCAAAGTCAGCTGGCATAGATTATGCTATGATAAGATGTGGCTACAGAGCTTATGGTTCAGGACTTCTTGTCAAGGATACTTCTTTTGAAAAGTATATAACAAGTGCTCTTACCAACAATGTTGATGTCGGAGTATATTTCTACACACAGGCTGTAAGCCGTGATGAAGCTGTTGAAGAGGCCAACTATGTGCTTGACCTTATAAGACCTTACAACGTTACATACCCTGTAGCTATTGATATAGAGGCTATAGAAAATGATTCCTTCCGTCAGGAAAAGCTTAGTGCAAGTGAGCTTACTGATGTTGTTATAGCCTTCTGTGATACCATAAAGGCTGCCGGATACACACCGCTCATATATAGTAATCTCTTGTACTTTATGGACAATGTTGAACTTAACCGTCTTGAATCTTACGACAAGTGGTTCGCAGGATATCAGACTGCAGCTCCTTACTATCCATATAAATATACTATGTGGCAGTACACAAGCACTGGTACGGTACCTGGTGTATCTGGAAATGTTGATATTAACATATGTTTTAAAAATTATAAAAATTAACATAAAACTGCTATTATAAAAAAACACACGCTGGATTCCTGCAGGAATCCAGCGTATTTTTTATTCAGTCAGGCAATCCTCCCTGAATTTAAGTATCATTTCCCTTGTAAGGCTTATTCCATCATCTTCAAGCGAAAGTTCCTCTGCCTTCACCCACTTACCAAGTGAAAGCTCTTCCTCCTGAAGTGTTATCGTATCATCACCATCAAGCTCACAATAAAAGCCTGAAAGTATCGAACCTGACAATCCCCATGGCTGGCTCTTATAGTATCTTATGTTCTTAACCTTAAGCCCCGTTTCTTCCATAACTTCTCTTTTGACTGTCTGCTCAAGTGTCTCACCAGCTTCGTTAAAGCCAGCTATAAGTGCATAATTCCTATATGTCCTTCCCGCGTATTTCGTAAGAAGAATCCTGTCATGATCCGTTACTGCTACTATAACCGCCGGACATATCTTAGGATATATCATATTGCCACATGACGGACATTTTAACATACGTTCCCTGTCATCGTGAATAGTTGGCTTACCACATCTTCCACAGAAGTGATTATCCCTGTACCATCCGTATATATGAAATGCTGTTATAGCTGCAAATGCCTGCGCCTTTGGCTCAGCCTTTCTAAAAGAATTAACTCCGACAAAATCAAAGCCGTCAATAACTGTATCATATTCTTTATGTATGTCTGAGTCAGCCATTTCACCAATATACTGACCTTTAAGCAGCTCACCGCTCTTTCTTGCAAGAAAATATCTTGTATCATCCACTGACAGAAGATAAACAAATGTATAGTTATCCACTGTATCCTTGTTATCCGCCTTGTTTATCCCCAGAACGAACTCCTTGTACTGTGGATATACAAGTACATCTTCTCCTTCATACCTTGCAAGAAGTGATGAACCCTTAAAGAAAAATATAATATCGTTATCACATGGACTGCACTCTACATACTGGTTATTTAAAACTTTTGGAAATATATCCTGTATCATATTAGAAATACACCATCTCTTCCACTGGTGGTTCTGCTGGCTCTACCTTTTCTACATAAAGAACAGGTCCCTTTTTCTTATATGCCATCTGGAATTCAACCTTGACAGTTGCAGTAACAGTTATCCACTGCCTGTTTTCCAATGAAGCAATGTCATTATAGAAGCTGATATAACCAATAAACTGAGTATCCTCTGCGCAGCATGTCATAACCTTACGTCCTGGAACGAAATTCTTATCCTTAAAGTATTTATTCTTAAGTACCTGTCCCTTAAATCTTACTTTCTTGCCAACATACACATCTGGTCTTTCTGATACATCCATATACCATATGCCATAATCAGCATCATCTATTTCTATAACATCTGCATTTACATCATAAGGAAGCTGTTCTGCTATAGACATCATTTCACCCTTATCATCCTCGAATACTATCTGAAGTGTGTTGTTAAGTGCTCTCATACTTCTTCTGTAGCTTCCAAGATCCATACCAGACTTGCATCTGTTAAATATAACCATATCGGCATACTTAACTGTTTCTGCTACGATAGACCTCATATTATTCCACTGAAGATTAAACGAAGCCGCATCTACAAGCGTGATAGACTGATATATATCCCATCCTCTTGGCTTGGCTGTTGCCATAATAAGAGCTGGATCCCACATACCGTTATATTCAACTATAACTATCCATGGATCATATTCTTTATCAAGCTCATTCAGCTTTTCTTCTGTAAGCTCCTCCTTTTCAAGGACAACCATATCTACACCATTGTCCTTTAAAAGCTTCTCACTATATTCTTCTTCACCTTCTTCGCATACAATAAGAAGCTTATTCTTAGCTTCTGCAAACTGACCCATTGCTATTGTATCCTGGATAAATCTTGTTTTACCACTGTCAAGCTGTCCATTTATTAAGAATATTGGAATCTGATATTCTTCTTCCTGTGCCATATTTTACCTCTTTTCTTATACTTTATTTATGCTGTTTCTGCCCTATATTTTTATAAATCCTAAAAATGCAGCCCATGTCATTATGTGCAAAACATGGACTGCACTATTTAAAAACTTAATTTATACATTGAATAACTCTTTAAGAGCATCTTCCTTGAGCTTAGCTCCTATAACGCATATTCTGCCTGTGATTTCTGGTTCACCATCACGGATTTCATATTCTTCTGGTACAAGATCAAAGAACATCCACTTACCTTCTGGTGTAGGAAGCATACCCTTTGCTCTTAATATATCACCATAATCATCTGTTTCAGAAAGCTTTCTTAGTATCTCTGAAAGTGTTTCCTTATCATACTTATCAGGAGTCTCTACACCCCAGCTTGTAAACACCTCATCAGCATGATGATGTCCATGATGATGATCATGTCCACAGCTGCACTCTCCGTCATGGTCGTGGTGATGCTCATGCTCGTGATCGTGGTCATGTCCGCAGCCACACTCTCCGTCATGGTCATGGTGATGCTCATGCTCGTGATCGTGGTCATGTCCGCAGCCACACTCTCCGTCATGGTCGTGGTGATGCTCATGCTCGTGATCATGGTCATGTCCGCAGCCACACTCTCCGTCATGGTCATGATGATGCTCATGCTCGTGATCGTGGTCATGTCCGCAGCCACACTCTCCATCATGGTGGTGCTCATGTTCATGTTCCTCTGCTGCCTTAGCTGCTGCTTCTGCAAGCATCTCCAGCTCAAGATTAGTAACATTTTCCATTGCATCAAGAATCTGCTTACCATTAATATCATCCCAAGGAGTTGTAATAATATGTGCATCCTTGTTAAGTGATCTGATAAGTTCTATATCTGTCTTTAACTTAGCCTCTGAAACATTCTGTGTTCTGCTAAGAATAATAGTTCCTGCATGCTCAATCTGGTTGTTAAAGAACTCACCAAAGTTCTTCATATATACCTTTACCTTAGATGCATCTGCTACAGTCGATGCACTGTTCAGCCTGATTTCATTCTCAATATGAAGATCCTTAACTGCCTTTATAACATCTGAAAGCTTACCAACACCAGATGGCTCAATGATAATTCTGTCTGGATGATACTTTTCAACTACTTCCTTAAGTGATGTACCAAAATCACCTACTAGAGAGCAGCATATACATCCTGAATTCATCTCTCTTATCTCAACACCCGATTCCTTTAAGAATCCACCATCTATGCCGATTTCGCCAAACTCATTCTCTATAAGAACTACCTGTTCTCCTGGAAATGCTTCCTTTAAAAGCTTAGCTATAAGAGTTGTCTTTCCAGCTCCTAAGAATCCTGAAATAATATCTACTTTTGTCATCTCATTATCCTCCATTATATTCTTACTGTATATAATCTCCTGCATTTCTGCCTTATATGCAGAAACCTTTCTTACATCCGACTGCAGCATTATAATAGTTCTGTCAACATCTTTATATCTATCATAAATATGCCCCGCCTAAGTTTTATTATACGCTTGTTGTCAATACCCCTGCCTGGCAGCCCTTATCTCATCTGCCATTTCGCTTATCTTTCTTAGTCTGTGATTAACCCCGGACTTTCCCACAGGCGGATCAAGAAGCTCTCCTATATCCTTAAGATTCATATCCTGATGTTCAAGACGTATCTTTGCTACCTGGTAAAGTCCTTCCTTTAGGCTTGAAAGTCCTACTGTATCTCTTATATACTCAATATCTCTTGTCTGCTTGACTGCCGCTGATATTGTCTTATTAAGATTCGCCGTTTCACAGTTAACCTTCCTGTTAACATCATTTCTCATCTCTTTAAGAATCATGACATTATACAGCTCCATCTGGGAAACATATGCTCCCATAAGATTAAGGGCATCTGTTATATTGCTGCCCTCCTTCATATAGACTATATAATTATTCTTACGCTGCGTAACCTTTGCATCAAGATTAAAAAAGCAAAGCATATCTTTAACACACTCTGCATCTTCTTCATAATCACATACTATTTCGTAATGATAAAACTTATTAGGGTCACTTATTGAGCCTGCGGCTATAAAAGCTCCTCTTATAAATGCTTTTTTGCAGCAATCCTTCTGTACTATTCTTGGGTCCACGAATACTGGTTCTATATGTTCAAATGTATCATCTGCCCACTTAAGTGTCTGTAATATCTTTGCGACCTGCTTCTGGTCACATATTCTTATGCTTGTATCCCTGCTGCTCTCGGATATATATAATATATCTGAGGAATCTATATCAAATATAGTCTCTAAAAGTACAATAAACTTGTATCTGGCAACCTCATTTTCAGTGAGCAGTTCAACCTGCATCTCACCACCCGATGAACGTCTTATACGTCCCGACATTCCCATAATAGCTGCAAACTCAGCTATCTGGCAGTGTCTTGCCGAATCAAGCCTTGCACTCAGCTCTTCCTTAACATCTGAAGAAAACGACATTAATTATCTCCATTTCTTATATTGCTATACAAGGGTACACCCTGCATTTGTTGTATCAAAGCCGGGGCTTTTGACCACAGCTTCATTAAATATTAAACTCTTATGAATTCTTAACCCTTACGCTTTGAATCCTTCTCTATATCCCTGTGTTCCACCTTGCAGCCATAAGGTGTCTTTGAAAGTCTGTCTGCTATTGCATTGGCAAGTGTCACCGAACGATGCTTTCCACCTGTACATCCAACTGCTATGACAAGGCTTGACTTTCCCTCCTTGACATAATTAGGAAGCAGAAACTGTATAAGTCCATCAACACGCACAAGGAACTCTTCTGCCTCTGGTGCTTTCATGACATAATCCTGTATCTTTTTATCATTACCCGTAAGCGGTCTTAGTTCTTCAACATAATATGGATTAGGGAGAAATCTTACATCAAACACCATATCAGCATCAGCTGGTATACCATACTTAAACCCAAAAGATAACACTGTAACGATAAGGTTGTTAAACTCCTTTCTTTCAAGCACTATCTTTTCAAGTTCTTCCTTAAACTCTCTTGTCAGAAGCTGGCTTGTATCTATGATAACATCTGCTCTTTGTTTAAGAAACCCCAGCTGCTCTCTTTCAAGCAGTATAGCTTTATCCACTCTTCCGTCCTTAGCAAGTGGATGTGTCCTTCTCGTTTCCTTGTATCTTTTTATAAGTACATCATCACTTGACTCAAGAAACAGAATTGTATAATCATATTTCCTGCTTTTCATATAATCAAGTACGGAATCGAACTCGGCAAGTGAATTGCCACTCCTTATGTCTACACCAAGTGCTATGTTGTTATATCCATTATTCTGCTTCTGGCAGTCTGCAAGCTCTGCAAACTTTGATATAAGAGATATAGGCATATTATCCACACAATAATATCCCTCATCCTCTAAAACATTCAACGCTGTCGATTTGCCTGCTCCCGACATACCTGTGACTATAATAATCTTCATATACTGCCTCGCTCCTGACTAAAACCTGTATCTAGAACTCTCCTATTTTAACAACCTCAAGCTCAAGCTTAACGCCAGACTTCTTTAAGACCTCTTCTTTTATCTTATCTGTAAGCTCACATACATCCTTTGCTGTTGCCCTGCCTTTATTAACAACAAAGCCTGCATGTTTTTCTGACACCTGTGCATCACCTGCTGACAGACCTTTAAGTCCTGCATCCTCTATAAGCTTTGCTGCAAAATATCCCTCTGGTCTTTTAAATGTACTTCCCGCACTTGGATATTCTAACGGCTGTTTCATTCTTCTCTTTTGTGAAAGTTCTTTTATATTCTCTTTTATCTCATCAGTATCGCCTTTACTTAACTTAAGTGTTGCACTTACTACTATATATCCATATTTCATTATGCAACTTGTTCTATATCCAAGTTCAAGCTCATCTTTACCCAGCGTATGGATATCACCATTCTGATCTAAGACCTCAGCACTGACAATAATATCCTTTATCTCTCCACCATAAGCTCCAGCATTCATTCTGACCGCCCCGCCTATCGTTCCTGGAATACCTGTTGCGAACTCAAAGCCTGCAAGTCCTTTATCTGAAAGCCTGTTTCCAAGCCTTGACAGCTTCATTCCTGACATAGCCTTTACTGTTACATCATCAATATACTCCACTTCATCAAAAGCATCTGAAAGCTGTATAATAACTCCTCTGAAGCCTTTATCTCCTACAAGCAGGTTGCTTCCATTTCCTATAACATAGTAATTTATGTCTGATTTTTTCAATAAACGTATTATAGTCTGTAACTCTTCAACAGAAGAAGGCATTACGAAATAATCCGCAGTGCCTCCTATTCTGAATGTAGTATGACTGCTCATAGGCTCATCTGTTCTGACCTGTGATTCACCTGCTATATCCTTAAGCTTTTCCAACAAATCATTCTGACTCATGTATTATCATACTCCCTGTCTATATTCATTATTTACATCATTCTGCTTACTCATTTAATACAAGTCTGGCTGCGCCATACATACCAGCATCGTTGCCAAGTGTTGCCTTTAATATCTTAGTGTTTCTTGAAGCATGGAACACATACTCCTTATAGTACTTTTCTATTCTGCTTAACAAAAATTCGCCTGCTGCTGAAACACCACCACCTATACATATAACCTCTGTATCGACCATACCAGAAGCACATGCAAGACCTTTACCAAGATAACGGCACATATAATCAACAACCTTTAAAGCAACGGAATCTCCCTTCTTTGCCTCATCAAACACGGCTTTAGCTGATATGTAAGGGATATCCCTTAACGCTGACGGCTCATCTGATTCGCTAAGCATTCTGACAGCTGTCCTGACTATGCCAGTTGCAGAAGCCACCTGTTCAAGACAGCCCCTCTTACCACAGTTACAATACTCCTTCTCCTCATCAGCTACAGGAAGGTGGCCTATCTCAGCCGCTGCACCATTGAAGCCGCACAAAGGCTTTCCATCAATGATAACACCACCGCCGACACCTGTACCAAGTGTAACTAAAAGACTGCTTGAGTACTCTTTTGCGCTTCCCATCCAGTACTCACCAAGCGCTGCCATATTCGCATCATTTCCAACCTTAACCTTGTATCCTGTCATCTTACTGAATGTCTGTGCCACATTAAACACACCCCATCCAAGATTGACACATTTGTTAACTGTGCCATCATCCCTGACAGCACCTGGAACTCCTATTCCTACTCCGGCTATATCATCACTTGCTTTTTCTACTGCTTCCAACATATCTGGTATATGTTTTTTTATATCTTCCAGTATAAGGCTTCCACCCTCATCCTTTCTTGTTGGAATCTCATCCTTATAAAGAAGCTCTCCTGACACACTAAAAACACCACACTTACATGTTGTTCCACCAATATCTATTCCAAGTACTATGCTTTTATCATTATTAATATCTGCATTACTTATATTATCCTTACCACACATACAAGCTTACCCCCAGTCATAATCTGTTACCTGATTATTGTAATTAAAGGTCGTCCTCTTCGTCACCCTTCATAAGGTTTTCCTGAACCCTTCTGTATAACTCCTTAGCTGCATTGTAACCCATCTTCTTCTGTCTGTGGTTTACCGCTGCTGCCTCTACAATAACAGCAAGATTACGTCCTGGACGTATTGGAAGCGAATGACATACGACTTTATTGCCAAGATACTCTGTATATTCCTCTTCAAGACCTAACCTGTCATATTCCTTATCCTTATTCCAGTCCTCAAGCTTGATAACCATATCGATTTCCTGTGTTTCCTTAACACTTTCTACACCAAAAAGTGTCTTAACATCTATGATTCCGATACCTCTTAGCTCTATGAAATACTTTGTTACACCTGGAGCTGAACCCACTAATGTTTCATTACTTACCTTTCTTATCTCAACTGCATCATCTGTTACAAGACGATGTCCTCTCTTAATAAGCTCAAGTGCAGCCTCACTCTTACCTATACCACTCTCACCTGTTATAAGCACGCCCTCACCATAAACATCAACAAGCACACCATGGATTACAATACAAGGAGCCAGCTGTACCTTGAGCCATCTTATAACTTCTGCTGAAAATGAAGAAGTTGACTCCTCTGACTTAAGAATAGGTATCTGATACTTCTTTGCAAGCTCTATAATCTCTGGTTCAGGTTCAAGATTCCTGCAGAATATAAGACATGGAATATTGCTTGATAAAAGCTGCATATAACGTTCAAAACGCTCTGTATCTGAAAGACTCTTGAGATATGAATATTCCACATTGCCTATAATCTGTATACGGTCATTATCAAACTGGTCATAAAACCCTGTAAGCTGGAGTGCTGGTCTGTTAAACTCAGGCACATGAATCCATATTCCCTTGACATCTATATCTGGTGTAAGATTCACAAGATTCATCTTCTCAATTACTTTTGATAAATTAACTCTTTCTTTACCATTCATATACTACTCCTATCCTGCATATTAAAGTCATTACTGACAATGCCGCAATTATTATATATTTGATTAATGTTTTCCTGTTTTATATTTAATATATATTTTTACCATATGTATCCACATGCGTACATATTGAATGCAATATTCACAACATTTTATCCCGCTTTCGATATTTACCGTATCTTAAGTAAAAAGGATTTTTCTAAGGACAGAAATGACTTTTATACTTTCGACACTTACACCATCTTATACATTAGTGTAACACAGCGGCTCTGATATTAAAAGATTTTCTTCAAATATATTGTTGTTGAATTGAATATTAGTTAGTGGCAAACGGACAACAAATATAAGTTACAGACAGTCCAGCATATTGCTTGTTCACATTCTACATACATACTCAATGGAAATACTTATATATATTCTGTGCCACATTCTCTGTTATGCCTTCAACCTCCATAAGCTCACTCACACCTGCAGCCCTTATCTTTTCTATATCGAGAAAATGCTTCATAAGTGCTTTTCTCCTTACCGGTCCGATTCCTTCTATATCATCAAGCACCGAATTAACCTGCAGCTTACTTCTTAGTGATCTGTGATACTCTATGGCAAATCTATGTGCTTCATCCTGAACACGTGTTATAAGCTTAAAGCCCTCGCTATGTCTGTCTATTGGTATCTCTACGTTGTTATAATACAAGCCTCTTGTATTATGATTATCATCCTTAACCATGCCGCATACCGGGATATGAATATCCAGCTCTGACAGCACCTTTAGTGCTATATTTACCTGTCCACGTCCACCATCCATCATAATCAGATCAGGATACACCGAAAAGCCTCTTGACTCCTCTTCACCCGCACGTTCCCTCATGCCTCTCTGGAAACGTCTTGTAAGCACCTCACTCATGCTCTTATAATCGTCAGGTCCTTTGACTGTCTTTATCTTAAACTTACGGTAATCATTTTTCTTTGGTCTTCCATCTTCAAAAACAACCATGGAACCTACAGATTCCACACCACTTGTATTGGATATATCATAAGCTTCTGCTCTTCTTAGGTTCTTAAGTCCAAGCCACCCAGCTATCTCTTTCATGGCACCTGTTGTTCTCTTTTCTTCAAGCTTAATCTTCTCAGCATCCTTGGTAAGAACCATAAGTGCATTCTTATGTGCCAGTTCAACCATACGCTCCTTGTCACCCTTTTTAGGTGTTATGACAGATACCTTTCTTTTCTTTCTGCTTCCAAGCCACTCAGCGATAACATCTGCATCATCTATCTCTTCCTGTGTCATAATAACATTAGGAATATATGGAGTTCCACCATAGTACTGTTTCATAAACTGTGATAATATGGCACTTCTGCTATCATTCGCAGCAACCTTCATATGAAAATGCTCTCTTCCAAGCAGCTTTCCCTGTCTTATAAAAAATACCTGCACAACCGCATCCTCTGCATCCATAGCACATGCTATTACATCCCTGTCAGTAGCATCATCCGCCGTAATCTTCTGCTTCTGTGCTATCTGCTTTACGCTGTTAAGAAGGTCTCTATATCTTGCTGCTTCCTCATACTCAAGCTTCCTGGAGCAATCCATCATCTTATCCGTAAGCTCGTTTATTATCTCTGAATAGTTACCATTAAGGAAACTGATAACCGACTCTATATTTTTCCTGTACTCTGCTTCACTAACCATACCCTGGCATGGTGCATTGCACTGTCCTATATGGTAGTTAAGGCATGGTCTTTCTTTGCCTATATCCTTCGGAAGTCTTCTGTTACAGGTTCTTACCTTATAAAGCTTGCATAAAAGTTCTATAGTTTCTTTTACGGCACCTGCTGATGTATATGGACCAAAGAACTTTCCTGTGCCATGCTTCATTGTTCTTGAGAATAACACTCTTGGATAAGCTTCATTTACAGTAACCTTGATAAATGGATAACTCTTATCATCCTTAAGCATCGTGTTATACTTTGGTCTGTGTTCTTTAATAAGATTACACTCAAGCACAAGTGCTTCAAGCTCGGAATCAGTTACTATATATTCAAAATATGCTATATGCGAAACCATCTGTACAACCTTTGCAGAATGATTCTTACTGCTCTGGAAATACTGCCTTACACGGTTTTTTAACACCTTTGCCTTGCCTACATATATGATTGTGTCATGCTTATCATGCATAATATATACTCCCGGCTTATCTGGAAGTTTTTTTAACTCTTCTTCAAGATTGAACATACACATCCTCATTTCTTATTTCTATGCTATTCTTTATTTGACCTGCGCTCATTATAGCATCCCCACCTTATTCACTCAATTTCATTTTTATAATTTTCTGATTTTTTCACAATATTCGCATATCGTGGGATTATATGCAAAAATGACTGCAATGGTATTATAACTTACACCATTGCAGTCTTTGCCGATACACCTTAAGACTATATCCATCCCTGTTATTCCTGCTTGTGAAACCCTTCTCTTGCTTTACTGTTTCACTGCTTTTTTATAATTATATACCAGTATTATTTCCATGATTAGAAATACTATGATAAACAGCAGTACACTCTTTAACCCATACCCATATGAATCAAACATCCTGTTTATATCCATCGCGGCTATTATTGACATTTTCTTTGCCAATCCTACACCAAGCACATATAAGACATGTGGAATGAGCATACACAGTGATATGATTACTGACACCTTATAACTAAATCTGTACGATACCATATATGCTATAACTGCTATAACTATCAGCCATAATAACCTGCATATATAATTAATGATAATATATGAGCGTATACTTATATCAAACGGAAAATCTGCGAATTTCTGCAGACACAGTATACTTTTATCAATCTGGTTATAGCTGTAGCAGCGTGTTATGTTATATATATTAATACCAGCAGCAAGCCCCCATATAAAGACCGCCAGTATAACAATCTTTGACAGCTTAATCCACCACAGCTTCTTTCTTTTTCCTGCTGTTCTTATATGCATATTCATTCCCTGCTGCCGCTCTGAGGCATAATCTCCTGCCGCTATCAGTATAATGATAACAACGGATATCAGATTCATTGTTTCATTGTTAGAATACAGCCTGCTTCCAAATATATCATCGTAATTATATGGATTAACTATAACCGCATCTGCTTCACGGGACTCATTTATATTTTTAACATAATCATATTCCTTCTGCATTATGTCCACTGTACCAAGAAGCTTTTTAGCATTTTCCTTCTCATAAGAGCCATCTTCTTTACTGTCCTGCACTAGCACAGCCTCATCTCTTAATGCCTCAATATAATCACTGACCTCCTTATCTGCCTCATGCCCATCGAATTCCACATAAAAACTGTTAAGCTTATATGTCTTGTTATTACTGCCATAATCTATGCCCTTCATAACCTTAGCCGATGTAAACAGATATATCCCTGCCAGTATAAAAACAATCCCCTTCTGTACTATCATTGTTTTATAGATTTCCATAACATATAAAGGCATACCAGACACAATCTTCTGATTAGACTGACTTATCTTTACCGCAGCAGCTTCTATGACACTCTTTTGTCTGATTGTATATTTTAATGAATAAGCAATCACATTTCCAGTCAGTCCTGCAGCAAGTAAAACAGCTGTAAGAATCCACGTTGTTGTACTTATATCTGTTATAAAGCCATCTCTTCCCCAGTTCTCATACATAAGATAAGAACCTCCAGGAAATATAATATTGAATACATTAATATATTTAAGACTGTTAAATGTACTGTTATACTGTATTCTGCCATACAGCATATATTCGCATAAAAGCACCGCTATAAGCAGCGTAACTGCTATCTTATAATTATTCACAAGGTTTATCATAAGATATATCAAAAGACTTATGGCAGTCATTGCGCAGGCATATACTAATACATATATAACAAAAATCTGATTTACACTAACAGCATAAGGAAACATACTAAACATTTTCGAATTCTGTATACAGCATGTTCCATCAACACCATATATCTTTGCATATATACCATATGTTATTGAATTAAACAGACATGATAATATTATATTAAATACTATAATAATAAAGCATCTTATAACAGGCAGAAATATTCTTCCTCTCCTGCTTGTTCTTACAAGCACATATACTCCGTTGTCGCTCTCTTCTGTAAAATGTATTATGATAACCGTCATCATAATCACGTAGATAAGCGGTATAGCTCTATTATTAAGAAGCTGCTCAATAGCTGCCGTGTTTGTATTATTAAAAGCCACATCTGCTTTTTCAAGCTTTTCTTTATCTTTTAACTGCTTATTGGCATTGAGAATATAATAGCTGTCTGTATCACCAAAAAGTGTGCTATCTGCTATTCTGCTATAATTTTTAGACTTGATGTTGTCCGCACTATTGTCATAATAGCTGTTATAAGACTTCACGTACTTTTCCTTATTCTCAACAAGCTCTGCTGCTTTGTTTATATACTCGCTATCTTCTTCCCTATATGTATCATATGCGGCTGTCAGCTTACTGGCTGTCAGACCTACCCTGTCTTCTTTAATCTTGTCATAATCATTGATAATCTGTCTGTAATATCTATATGTCACAGCATCATTGCTGCTGTTAACCTGATAAATACATATGCTTATAACCGCTGCCAGCGCACATATTATACACAGAATGCTTTTCTTTATTATTCTTATCAGTTCCATAGGCTTTCTCCAACTACTCTGGTGTTATCTGCTGCCACTGCATGCTTGTGCTTCCTATCTGTGACTTATCAAGAACTGCAGTTACACATATATTTGCTCCACCCTTCTTTTTCTTTGCCGCCTCTTTATTAATAGCCTCTATCTTATCTTTTTCCTCCTGTGACAGTTCCATACCTGCTACATCCGCTCTGGCAGTTGTTACAAGCATGCACCTTTCATCACCGCCTTTATAGTCAAGAGTTATATTACCTGAAGAATTCTCATTAGTTTTATTCAGTACAACCGTTTCATCAACATTTCCATCTGTATCAAATATATAAATATAATTGTCATAGGCTGCCCGTTTTTCTTCTATGCTTTTTCCCACTAATTTAGAAATATTAACTCCTCTGTATACATACAGATGTTTTCCATCATATCCATAAAAATATATGTAATTCTCATCCCCAATTTCTTTAAACTGCGAAAACTCTCCATTTTTAATTTCTTTTTTCTCCTGCTTTGCTTCCACTGTCGTTCCCTCAATATCCAATGTAAATATATCTTTTATCTCTCCGTTGTCCAGATTTAACTTTCTTATAATATATTTATCCTCATTGGCACATGGGAAGTACATATTATTGCTTTTATCAAAGCTGACTTCACTGCTCCAGTTTAAGATTGAATCGGCTATATCAGGATATTGTTCATTCATATTGTAAAGTCTCTGCACATTTTCTGTATTTATATCAAGCACCTCAACATAATATATACTTTTTCCCACAGATATACCACTATTCCAGTTTATATATACTTTATCTCCTATACCATACAATACTATAAGTTCAAGATAGTTATATGTACTTTCATATGTCTTTATAATATGAGGCTGACTATCGTCCGATAACGATACTGAACACAACATGATTGTATTATTACCTACTAACATATAATACAGCTTTCCATGGCTGATACATGCATTGTTCTTATTTCCAATGACAGAATAACCATCTATGGACAATGTTTTTTCTTCTTTCTTATCTCTCATAGTCTTATTATAAGAAACAAGTATATCCTTCTCAGCGGTCTTTTCTATCATATATATTCTCTGATTGTGATACCATATCTTATTACTAAGACACATATCTGATGATATATATGCCTCACAGTCTTTTGTCTTATGATCACAATCAATATCAGAACACAGTGGAATAGCCTCCTGTTTAACCATATCATAGTAATATATGTAGCTATTATTATTATCACTTACTCCTGATGCACCAGCTATATAATAGTAACCTGTCTCTGCTGCCGCTGCACTGTCTGACATATAATATTGCGGCTCATTGTCATCATATACATATGATGCATACTTATAATCTACGTCTGTCTGTCCGCTATCAGATGTTTTACTGCTGCATGCCATCACTGCTGACAAACAGCCTATAATCAATGTAATCACGCTCACATCTACCAATATCTTTTTTATTGATTTCTTCATAAAAACCACCGTCCTTTTCCACATTTATTTCTGTACTTGACAGGTTTGTGCCAAATATATGCAGACACACCCGGCATATTGACCTTTGGTCTAAACATCATAAGCTTATGTATATATTACAGATACGCAGCTGGAAAAGTGACATGTATTATAAAAAAAATAATGGTGCTACATCATATAGCACCATTATCATATAAAAATTTTATGCCTGCCTTCCAAGATCAAACGCCTTATGATTAAGTTCCCTGAACTTCTCTGGTACGATTGCATCTATAGCTGCACTCCAGTCCTCATAAGGTATATCATCAAAATATTCTGATAATCTTCCCATAAGCACGATATTAACAGCCTTAGATGAACCAGCCTCCTCAGCTATTGATAAGAAATCCTTTGCATCAACCTTAGCACCAGCTTCCTCCAGCTTCTTAACAATATCTGCCGGGTATTCTGCAGCACCTGTTATAACAGGCATAGGATCAACCTCCTGCGTGTTGGTGATAATCTGTCCACCAACCTTAAGATATTCTATCCAGCGTTCAGCCTCAAGCTTCTCGAAAGAAAGAATATAATCAGCTTCTCCCTTATCTATAACTGGTGAATATACTTTTTTACCAAATCTTACATAGGTAACAACGCTTCCACCTCTCTGGCTCATACCATGTACTTCCGATACCTTGACATCATAACCCTGATGCATAAGCACATATCCTAACATCTTGCTGGCAAGCAGTGTTCCCTGTCCACCTACACCAACAATCATAATATTCTTAACTGAATCATTCATATATGTTCCTCATTTCTTATTAAAGCCTGATATTTATTGAATAAATCGGACTTTATATTCTGATAATAATGTAATCCTTAAATAGCCCCAAACTTACACATCTGTGAGCACACCTTACAACCTATGCAAAGTGTTGAGTCAATGTGTGCTTTCTTATCCTTAACTGCTATAGCAGGACAACCGATACTCATACACTGCTTACATCCAACACATTTGTCCTCATCAACACTTATAGGTGGCTTATGAACTGTGCCTTTTATCATAACACAAGGTCTGCGGCTTATAATGATAGATGGTTCTTTAGCAGCAAGCTCCTCTGTTACAGCTTCTTCCACAGCCCTAAGATCATATGGATCAACAACTCTTACCCTGTTAAAGCCAAGTGCCTTGCACAGTGCTTCAAGGTCAACCTTACCTGCCGGCTCACCTCTAAGATTCTTACCAGTTGTAGGATTCTGCTGATGGCCAGTCATACCTGTTATGGAATTATCCAGAATAATAACAGTCGAGTTACTCATATTGTAAGAAATATCAGTTATACCGGTCATACCAGAATGTATAAATGTTGAATCACCAATAACACCTACGCTGTTGCTTTCTCCTGCTTCTCCCATAGCCTTGTTAAAGCCATGAAGACCTGAACATGATGCTCCCATGCACACATTTAAATCCATAGCGTTAAGAGGGGCCACCGCACCAAGTGTATAACATCCGATATCTCCGTATACCATGCATTTTTTCTTTTTTAATATGTAGAATATACCTCTATGTGGACATCCTGCACACATAACAGGTGGTCGAGCCGGCAGATTCTCATCTATGCTCATATGAGCAGGTACTTCCATGCCAAGACATTCTCTTACAAGATTCTGTGAGAATTCACCACATATAGGAAATGTATCTTTGCCAGATACCTTGATACCAAGCTGCTTACAATGATTCTCTATAATTGGATCAAGTTCTTCAAGAACTACTACTTTGTCAACTTTAGCTGCGAAATCCTTTATAAGCTTCTCTGGAAGAGGATTGATAAGTCCAAGCTTTAATATACATGCGTCCTCTCCTAATACTTCCCTTGCATACTGATAAGAAGTAGAATCTGTGATAATACCAACACTTGTATCTTTTCCCATCTCAACCCTGTTGAATTCACAATTCTCTGCATATTCTATAAGGTCTTTCGTTCTCTGCTCCACTCTTACATGTGCATTACGCGAATTAAGAGTCATCATAACTTTAGTTGGATCTTTCACATAAAGTACCTGTGCTGGTTCTACGCGTTCCTCTGTATCTACTATACTCTGTGAATGTGCTACTCTTGTAACCATCTTAAGAAGTACAGGAGTATTGAATTTTTCGGACATTTCAAATGCTTTTTTGGCAAACACTCTTGATTCCTCTGAATCTGATGGTTCAAGCATAGGAAGCTTGGCTGCTATGGCATAATGTCTTGAATCCTGCTCATTCTGAGATGAATGCATGCCCGGATCATCTGCCACACATACTACAAGTCCGGCATTAAGTCCCTGATAAGATATAGTAAAGAGGGGATCTGCTGCCACATTAAGTCCAACGTGCTTCATAGCACATGCTGCCCTTACTCCACCAAGTGTAGCCCCATGCGCTACCTCAAGTGCTACCTTTTCATTAGGTGCCCACTCACAGTATACTTCCTTGTAAGCTGCCGCCTCCTCTGTAATCTCTGTACTTGGCGTACCTGGATAGCTGGATATCACCTTACACCCAGCTTCATATAAACCTCTGGCAACTGCTTTGTTGCCTAACATCAATTCTTTCATATATTACTCCGTTCTTTCTTGTTACACTAATATTCATTTATGCATTCTTTCTGCTATACATATCTATTAATATACATCAATCAGCCCTGATTCTCCTTAGCAACCAGCTTATCAGCCCCATATATCTTACGAAGCTTAGGTTTCTCTATCTTACCTGTTGCATTACGTGGAATCTCAGCGAATATAATCTCCTTAGGTCTCTTATATCTAGGAAGCTCCATACAGAAATTCTCTATCTCTTCCTCTGTGCATGTAACTCCATCCTTTATCTCTATGATAGCAGCTGTCTTCTCTCCTAATCTTCTGTCAGGAAGACCGATAACAGCCGCATCCTTAATCTTGTGGAATCTTCTTAAGAAATCTTCTATCTGTACAGGATATATATTCTCTCCACCTGATACAATAACGTCTTTCTTACGGTCAACAAGGAAGTAGAATCCATCTTCATCCTGCATAGCCATATCTCCTGTATACAGCCATCCATCCTTAAGTACCTCCTTAGTAGCCTCCTCATTCCTGTAATAACATGTCATAACGCCAGGTCCTTTTACACATAACTCACCTACTTCACCCTGACAGACCTCGTTATCATGCTCATCCACTATCTTACACTGCCAGCCATATCCTGGAATACCAATAGCACCAACCTTATGTATGTTTTCAACCCCAAGGTGAACACATCCTGGACCTGTAGATTCTGATAAACCATAGTTGGTATCATACTGATGATTAGGAAAATACTCTTTCCATCTTTTTATAAGTGAAGGTGGAACAGGCTGTGCCCCTATATGCATGAGTCTCCACTGCGACAGATTATAGTCTGACAGCTTAATCCTTCCTGAATCAAGTGCATCCAGAATATCCTGTGCCCAAGGCACTAACAGCCATACAATAGTGCAGTGTTCACTTGATACCGCAGATAATATCTGCTCCGGCTTGGTTCCCTTAAGAAGCACCGCCTTACTTCCTGCCACAAGACTTCCCATCCAGTGGAACTTAGCACCTGTATGATAAAGAGGTGGTATACACAAGAATGTATCATCTCTTCCTGTTGAATGATGCTTCTGCTCCATGATAGCTGCCTGTGTAAGACTCTTGTGCTTATGTAATATAGCCTTAGGAAAACCTGTAGTTCCAGAAGAAAAGTATATAGCACCATAATCATCCTCAGTTATCTTAACATCCGGCTCCTTGCTGGAGCAGTCTGCTACCAGTTCATGATAACTTTCTGCGAAACTTGGACAGTTATCACCAACATATATAAGAAGTCTTCCTCTTGATAATCTCTCTGCATTTACCTCTATTCTTCCGATAAAAGCAAAACCAAAAACTATAACATCAACCTGTGCAAGCTCGGCACAGTAATATATCTCATCCGAATCATAACGGAAGTTAAAAGGCACTGCGATAGCACCCGTCTTTAACACGCCAAAATATATAGGAAGCCATTCAAGACAGTTATACATAAGAATAGCTACCTTATCACCTTTCTTAACCCCTCTGCTTATAAGCATATTGGCAAATCTGTTAGCCTTTTCGTTGAATACACTCCATGTAATCTCACGCCTGTATGGCATGTTATTAATAGGCTGAATCAGATCGAACTCCTTCCAGGTCGTTCTTCTAGTATCCTTCTCATCAGGATTAAGCTCAACTAGAGCTACCTCATCCGGGTATAACTCGGCATTTCTTACTAAATAATCTGTTACTGGCATAATATTTTCCTTCCTGCTATATAATTGATACCATGGTAAAAGGTCTAAACCCACATGAGCTTGCTCATAGGTGGACGAAAGACCTTTGGATCCGCCCCGATATGAGCATAAAAGTGGGATGATAATCCCGTATCTTTATAAAACTTCATTAAATAATAGAATACCACATTTTGCACAATAAAAAAAGAGCTGCAGGGCAACTCTTTAGTTAAATATACCATTATACATTAATCACCAACATGCTCATTTATAACCTCACACAGATTACGACACGGTTCATAATATTTTCCTTTATACATTAAAACATCTCCAAAATACACAGGAATTTCTTCACTTGTTCCGTCATTATAATTAAATGTAATCTTATATAAAGTACGTTCTGTGTCTGGCTTAGCTTTTTCCGGCATATTATCTTTTGATAGTCTTTCAATACAATCATCTAATGTTTTTCCATCTATAGTCACTTTTTTTGATGTAATATTACTTTTTATAATAATATTTTTCAAATCTGTAAGATTAAACTTAATTATCTTTGAATCATATTCACTATATACAGCAGCGAGTTCATTTATAACATCTGTAATCATGTCTGTATCTTCTACTGTATAACTTTTCCCATTATACTCTATATTGCTTTGCGATATCACTATACTTTTATGTTTTCCATCACTATCTTTATACGAAAGATAATACTCCCAACCAGTACGCGATGCATCTCCTTTTAATATAGAAACAACAGAATATGTTTTCACATGTATTCCATTAATCATACCAGCTATTTTATCACAATCATCTATTTTCTGTTTTACTCCATCTTTCCCCCTTGTAACAGATAGTTCTGATATATTCTGATTTATACTAATTCGTTTTGGAATCCTTATATTTATTGCTATGATAGCTATCGCTATAACTAAAAGGCATATTAGTATAATTGCATATTTTTTCTTTTTCATATATATATCCCCCTATTTATAATTAATATTTATTCAAAATAATATAAATATACATCTTCCAGATTAATATTATCTTCAACTTTTACTGCTTCATCAGGTAACTCATCTCCTACTACCCTCAATGCTAAACCATTTTTTCTTTGTCTTATATTACCTATCTTATATTTTTTCTGTTTATCACTAATCTGCTCAAGAGAACAAGTAATTTCTCCTACTTTTCCTGACATATTCTCAATCAATTCTACAGGAGTGCCTGTTGCTATAATTTGTCCATCTTTTAATAAAATAACCTTATCGGCTATACACTCTATATCACTTACTACATGTGTTGCAAAAAGAATTATCTTATTCTTTGATAATTCTGCAATATAATTTCTTATTGAAATTCTTTCTTTAGGGTCAAGTCCAGCAGTGGGTTCATCAAGTATAAGAATTCTAGGTTCTCCTAATAAAGCTTGTGCCAAAAGAACTCTCTGTTTCATACCTCCCGAAAAACCACCTATTTTCTTATATGCAACATTACTAAGGTTAACTACATCGAGAAGCTCTTCTATCTGCTGATTAACACTTTTAGTAATTGTATTTCCATTTTTATCTGATACTTTAATTTTTTTCACTTCTTTAATTTCTGCCATATATTTAAGAAATGCCATAGGCGAAAAATCCTCATAAAATCCCTGCTGTTGTGGCATATATCCAACAATTTTCCTAAAATTTTTTCCAAGCTTCAATATGTCTTTTTTTTCTTTATCCTGACTATATAAAATACTTCCACCATTAATCTTATCTCTTGAAATATTATCGGTAATAAGATTAATCATAGTACTCTTTCCTGCACCATTTGAACCTAATATTCCATATATTCCTGATGTAAATTTATAATTTATTCCTTTTAACGCTTGTACTGTTCCATAAGTTTTTTTTAAATTTATAAGCTCTAATTCCATATTTTAATTAACTCCTTTCCTTATCATTTTTATTTATAACAGCCTTATGCTGGAATACATTCATAATATATATAGTTGCGCCTATTACAATCAAAATAATTATTCCAGTCAAAAACCAGTAAACAGTCATCGTCCTTCCGCTTTCTATCCAACATCTGAAAAATGCCATATACTTTACTATTGATATTTTATACATAAACTTAAACCCAAGCATATACAATAATTGTGGTAAAATAATTACCAGCCCTACAATAAAACAATATGAATATTTAACATATATAGATGCAACTGACATTATCATTTGTATTCCCAAAAGGAACATATATTTAATCATAAAATCAATAAAAATATATACTATTATCGGTGGGTTTATTATGTAATTCTGAAACAGCATTATACTTTTCAATGGTGCTGTTATATTGGTATATGTATATACACCACAAAGCTTCTTATAATACATCCCATATGTAATACAGGCAAATAGCAGACTAAGCATACTCTGGATAAACAACTTCTTTACCAGCCATTTTCTTCTGTTCATTCCCGTAAGAGCCAGACTCTTTACCATTGATTTCTTTTCATATGCTATAAACCCGCATGAAATAACAATAGCTGCAATAACATTTATCATTGCAATAAGTTCCTGATTATTCCACTCTCTGTTTCCTATTGTTTCTGTATACTCATATGGATTAATTACAACGGCTGATATTCCCTTCTCATTCATCTGTTTAATATAATTAAAATTCTCTTTTACAGTATTAAATAAGTCCTGTCTATTAGCAAGAAATGTTTTCGCGCCTTCAGCAGAATAATCAAAGTTATCAAGAAAATCTTCATATTCATCATTATATTCATTATAAATATCTATTAATTCCGTACCATAACTTAACCCTTCCGCTTTCTCATAATATCCTAACATATAACTCTTTTTGGCATCATATATAACCCCATAGCTTGGCTCTACATTAGCTGCAATATATGCAAGAAGCAGCAGTATCCATATTATTCCCTGTGAAATTAATATCTTATAAACTTCTTTACCGAAATTATTCGTCTTTACCATTAATCTCATAATATATGTCAGAATTAACTCTATAGCGTTTTCTACTATATTCATCTTACCAGTGAAATATTTTCTTATGCTGATATATGCACTTGCAAACAAAGCCAGTATTCCTATAAATACCGATACAATTATCGTAGTTGTTAACAAAGATACTGCAATGTTAAAACATCCCCAGTTAAAGTATTCTGCTGCTTTATTCGGAAAAAATAAATAATATACATTCAGATACTTAAATATCTGCAATATAGATTTTGCTGAAATAACCTTATATATCACCACATCAGCCACACAAATACAGCAATAAAAAAACAGACCAATATTTACATTGCCAAAGCACAATAAAATTGCCCATAAAACAAGCGATAATACAACATTTGCCAATATCGATAATAATATTATTAATCCTAAAAACTGTATTCTTGAAAGCTTACCCGAAGTAAGTATAAAATATTCATCACTTACGGCTGCAACATTCAGGTCTTTTACACCATCATATCTGTTAAGCAGCATAACCGCTGACTCTGTATACAGTGCAACATTCGTTACTACCGCCTGTATTAACAATATTATACTTCTCTTAACAAACAGAACTCCCCTTCCACTCTGACCTGTATGTACAATATGATATAATCCGTTTTTTCTTTCCGAAAAAAACATATATACTGTATATACACACGTAATTAATGTTAATAAATGAATATAATTATTCTTATATAATTTTTCTAACCACAATCCATTACTTAATTGTACATCTGCATCTATTATCTGTGATAAATCATATTGCGTTTTTAATAAGTTGTTATATTCAAAGCTGTTCTTTTTATAAGTTCCCGCTGTTGCATATAATATTGCTGTCTGTCTTTTATCCTCAATTATCCCCTTGTAATTATCTATATACTTTGCCTGCTGCATTAACTTCTCTCTTGCCTGTTTAGCAGCTGCTGTCTTGTCAGAACTGTCACTGCCATTGATTTCATATTTCTGAAAATATTCCTGCCACGCTATCGTTGCCGCTTCCGTACTCAGTTTGCTATCTGACTTAACACCTTCAGCCGTATTAAGCATTTCTATATATGCATATGTTACCTGCAGGTCATCTGTTTTATCGCTGACAAGTATCAGCATATTAAACACTAATAAACATACTAACAGACCTATATATGTTTTTCCAACAATTCTTTTAAGCTCTGCCATAACATCCCTTCTCCCCGTAATTATTTTTAAAAAGCAGGATTAAACATTTTATATTTAACCCTGCTCTGTAACTATGATAAATTCTGATATATCTGTTTTATTGATGCAGTGCCACTATTCAGATAATCCATTTTATTTATTACTCCTACGCCTGTTGTTATCACCTTTTTATACGGTTTGCTATTAAGAGATTTTAAATTCTTATATACATCTGAATCACTATTGCTGCCCATAAGAATATATCTTTCGTCAATCCCATATACACAGATTCCTGATGCATCCACAACAACAGAAGTATCCTCTGGATACTGCTCATAATATTTTTTTGCTTTTTCCAAAAATTCCTCATCATATTCCATTTCATATTGTGCTTTTAATGTACCATTCATATCTATTGCTGTGAAATATGACTTTGTTTCTCTGCTTTGTGTAGACTCAAAAAAATATAAATACTCACCATCACTTTGTAATGAATACAACTTCTCCATATCTGTAGTGTAAATAACTTCACTTGTATTTTTATCAAAATTAACCTTAATTAAGGTATCATTATCATTACCTGTTGATGATGTCATAATGTAGAAATTACCATTACTATCCATCCTGACATAACTGCCATCTGACATACCATCTACTTTTCCTGTATTTTCTCCAAATACATCTACTCTGTCATCACCTGTATATGTCCATAATTCTGTATATTGACCTGTACTTAAATCATACTTTGAAACACGGTATTGTACATTATTATCAGAAAAATACATTCTCGCTGTTCCGCCAGCATAAAAATAAATATTATTATCTGACAGATAAACGCCAAAACCATTGTTCTGTCCAGCTTTCATAGCATAATCTCCCGGAAACTGAAATTCTCCAAGAACCTCTCTTGATGAATTGCTTTCAAGCCTTATTCTACATATATAAAATGGTGCAATATAACCATTTTTTGCATAGTCAGCATCCAAAAATGATGTATAGTAATAAAAATAACCATCTGATATCATACTTGCCTGTACACTGGTTACCGTTATCTGCTCATCTTTTACTGATGCAAGCTTTGTAATACGTTCTTTATTTCCAAATGTAGCATCATACTGGCATAAATAATAATCCCTGTCTTTAGTAACCTCAATACAATATAAATGATTATTATAATACATAACTTTTTCATTCATGCAATTACATCCAAATGTGCCATTTTCTGTATTAATTCCACTAACATAAGCATCACATGTTTCACCATCATGATTACAGTTTACCTTAGAGCATAACGGCATATTGACATCGCTATTTATATTATAAAAATACAAAATATTGTCAATTATATAATAATAGCCATTTTCTGCTATTGCCATATCTGACTGCCCATATACCCCCTGCTCCTTTTCCTGATTATATACATAATCAGGAAAAGGATTATTATTATCAGACTGTTCCTCATTTATCTGGTATTTGGTACACGCCGCCAACATAGCCATCATAAAAAATATAGCACTTAATACCACTTTTTTCATAAGCTTTTACCTTGAATTAACCCAAAATGATGTATCTCCATATTCATCACATGAAATATATGGGATAACATAATGTCCAGAATTATTCAATTCAAATTCCTGATAAGCCATGTTTCCTCTATATACAGTACTGCTATTATATTCAATACCTATACTATTTCCATCAACAGTAACATCCGGTCTATCAAAATTAGCTGATATTACCCAACCTGAAGATCCTTCATCCCATCCAACATTTGCCTGTACTGAGGCAGTTCCACGTATACTATGTGAAACATTGTAATCATCCATATAACCAAATGAAAATGGCTCATTGTTATATTCCACTCTTCTTGTCTGCTGTCCAGCAAAAGCACTAACTGATAAAAACAGACTAAACACTGCCGATAATGCACATACCTTCGCTATCTTTTTTTTCATAACAAATTACCTCCAATTTTTAAAATTTTCTTAATGATTTAATTTCTTTTGTTACCTTCTCTACAACCATTTTTGAAAAATCTGCCATAAATGGTTTAATATTTTCCAAAACGTTATACTTTCCTTTTTACTATCACCCCTTTCCAACTTCAAATGCCTAAGATACATGAAATCTAACTAACAAATAACCTTCTATGTACCAAGCATCTTACTTATTCATCCTGCTCTGTATCTTTGACATAACCAATAACAATGCACATATGTTAATACCCATAGCCATATATCCTGTTATTGTTCTATCAACCCTCACAATACACAAAACTATAGTTAATAATGCTTCCAAAGCCACTATAATTCTTGCTCTTTTCTTACTTTCCATTAATTCGCCATCATTAAGTGCAAGATTAGGATGATTAACTGTACCAACACATATTATGTATAAAACAGATACCATACAAAGAAACATAACAAGTGTCATATACTTTAACCATACGAAGTCACATGCCTCAATGATAACACATATAAGATTAGTTCCCATAAAACACTGACCAAATGTTTCAAGATGAAAACCGCCTGTTCTTCTTCTAAGAAACATAAATGTACACAAAAATATTATTATATTCACAAGCCTGTTTAAAACCACACCCATTATGCCTATCGTAATTAGTGTCAATACTTTTTCCAGTGTAATTGTATAAGCATACACATATGCTTCCTTGTCATCTTTTGATATAATATCTGTATTTATCATACTATCAACTATTTTTACTATTAATTCATCAATCATATATACAATTCTCTTTCTATTTACATTTTAACACACAAAATACACAATTCAACCCCATTATCAAAAAACGACTATATTGAACAAAAAACGACTATATTAAAGCACCCCTCTAAATAGCAACCACAATCTATATAGCAAAAAAACCAGACGTCATCAGACATCTGGTTTCTGCCATCTACATTATTATTGAAAACACAAACTCTCCATTCTTATAATCAATAATATATTCTGCATTATATTTTTCCAATGTTGCAACTACATTACGAATTCCTAATCCATGTTGTTCCTTATCATCTTTGATTGTCCGCATATATCCATCTTCCATAATTTCAGGCTCTGTTTTATATGAATTGGATACTGCTATGCTAAGAACATCATCCTCATATAACAGCCTTATACCTACTGTCCTTTTATCTATCTCACATTGTCCTGCTGCTTCTATAGCATTATCAAGAAGATTAGACAGTATAGTAACTATATCTTCATCTGAAACTTTTATATGTGAAAGATCATTTATCTTTAGAATGAATAATACATCATTCTGTAAAGCCTCATAATATTTGGCATTGATAATTGCATTAACCACTTCATTATTCGTATCAACCATATCTAGTTGACCATCAAGTCTATTGAATATACTGTTTATATATTCCTCGAGTTTATCATATTTTTTCTTTTTTAATAAAGAATCTATACACATAATCTGGTTCTTATATTCATGTGTTCTTTTTCTTTGTATATCATAGTTTTTACGTAATGAATTGTATAATTCAAGCTGACCTATAGATTGCTGCTTTAAAATATCTGCTTCTCTTATTCTCTGGGAATTCTCAAGAATCTCATTAATAAGATGGAATACAACCATATTAAGAACTATAAGTCCTATTGCTATAACATAGTACACATTAACTATATCCTCATGATATGAAGCGGCCATTGAATTAGTCATCACTATAACTGTAATCAAAGTAAATATTGGAAATATAAGGAATTGAAGCCATTCTTTATTACTAATATCTATTATATTTTTCTTATTCTTTAAATAACTTCTTTTTATATTTATTATTATTATAAATAGTAACAATCTGTCCATTATTACTAACATAGTTCCTATTAATTCTTGAATTGATTCAAATCCATTAATATTTCCATATGTCAAAAAAAATATAACACTTAAAATATAATCTGATACTCCTATTAAACCAATTATCATAATTGACAACATTAATGCTTTAATTATACTTATGTAATATATTAAATACATGCATGTACATATTGTCAATATTATAAAAAAGACTTTAATTCGCATATGTCTATTTAAAAAATGTGAAAGTAGATATATTATAATTGTTGATATCACTATTATTAAATTTTTTTCTTTTTTATCTTTTTTTAAGGCAAATATATCAAAAAATTTCAAATAACAAAAAAATTCTATGCCTTGTACAATTATATTTGAAAGAAAATCTCTCATTATTTCTTCTATATAAAACAAAACTTATTTTGAATTATGAGGTCTTTTAGGCTGATGAAATATTACAGCACATTCTGGAGGCCACTTTTCATTCTTTCTTACTACCATATTTTTAGTTACATTATTCACTGCCTTAAGTACATTTACTTTAAAATCACTCATTTTTATATTCCTCCATTTGATTATATTATGGCTTTAAATTCCATTATTGCTTTTTTTACTTCCTTATAACGCGGCTTAGGGACTCCTATTTCTATACCATTTTTTAAATATATCCGGTATCCACTTATTTTTTTTACATACATCATATTCACTATATAACTTTGATGCACTCTTATCATGTATTTGCAATCATCGAGCATCTTTTCTATATTGTTTAATTTGTTTTTCACCACATAATCTTCGCTCTCCTTTCCTTCTATATGAAATATAACTTTATGTGCACTACTTTCTATGTACATAACTTTATTAACACTTATTTCTTTCTGGTTACTTATAAATATTCTTTTATCAATTCCCATATGCTTCATACGATATATCACCGCATCCATACATTCATATATTGATGCTTTTAATTGTCTTTCATTCTTAAGTATATATCTGACTGCATTATACTTATAGCCCTGAATTGCATAGCTTATAATAGCTGTTATAAAAACTATATTAACATCATCTGAATATGTTCTTATCCATTCTGCTACTTCTAATCCACTAATCTCTGGCATATTAATGTCAAGAAATACAACATCATATAATACTATATTCTTTTGTAATTCCATGATTGACTTCCCAGAATTATACAAATCAATATTATAATCTAATCCTTTTTCATTCATATATGTTTTTATTGCATAATCTATATTCTCCAGAAACTCTTTTTCATCATCACATATGGCTATTTTCACCAATATTTACCTCTGTATGTTGCTTTGTATTATCTATGTATTTATTTTATACGTATCTCTCCTATATTCATTAACTATCCGTACAAACTATAAATATATTTACCACCAATTGTGCTTCATAACAATAGTGTGTGCAAAAAAAGACTATATTTTGCAAAAAAAGACTATTTTCTATTACTATTCAACCAGCAAAATAATACTAAAAAACAGATATTGGATTTCAATCATATCCAATACCTGTTTATCTATTATCTTTATATATATATCGACAGATTCTATCATAACATCATAGCAAAGAAAAACTCTCCCCTCTCACATCTTATGACATGCCTTGCATTATACTTATCAAGTACTGCCATAACATTGCGAAGTCCAAAGCCATGTTCCTGCTTTTCTTCCTTTCTTGTTATCATATATCCATCATCTGTAATCTGTGGTTCATATTTATAAGTGTTTGACACTGATAATATCGTATGTGCATCCTCGCATGTGAACTTAAGCTTTATCAGCCTGTGATTAATATCGCACTGCCTGGCTGCTTCTATTGCATTATCAAGAAGGTTAGATAACACCTGGACTATATCCTCATCTGATATATTTATTCCCGAAAGGTCGTTAATCTTGAATACCATAAGTATATTGTTATCGACAGCTTCATGATACTTTGCATTAAGTACTGCATTAACTATTTTGTTATTAGTATCTATCATATCAAGTTCCCTGTTAAGGTTCCCTGTTATGCTCTTAACATAGCTTTTTAGCTTATCATACTCCCCATTTTCAGCAAGTGTCTCTATACACAGCATCTGATTTTTATACTCATGTGTTTTTCTTCTTTGCCTGTCGAAATTCTCTGATACAGTTCTGTATAACTCTATCTGTCCTGCTGCCTGTTGTTTTAACACCTCATTTTCACGAAGCTTATATGAATTCATTATTATATCCTTTACAAGATGAAACATAATGATATCCATAATAACAACGCCTACTGCTATTACGTAATATATGACAGCAAGCTGTGTTGCATCCATCGTCATCATCGTTCCACTAAGTGCTATAACGATAAAAACTGTAAACACTGGGAAAAACAGAAGCTTTCTGCAATCGCTATTGCTTACATCTACTCTGTTAACATTCTTCCTAAGGCTATATTGCCTTAAGAATATCGTTATTAATAAAAATACTGCCCTGCTCAGTATAACAAGTGAGTTACCAGCAGTTTCTGATATATTCCCGACATTTTCCAAGCTCCCGAATATACTTATCATAACGAGCATAATAAGATAATCAAGCACAATTGCCACCGAATAATATATCAGGGCTATTGCTGCTGACTTGATAATACTTATCTGTTCCATAATATACATATATATAACTATCGCTATCATCCCTGCCAACAGCTTTACTGGTATATATGTCTTAAGAGTCCTGGAAATGATAAACATTACACCTATGAGAAGAACCATGCTCATATTATATACTTTATCTGTTATATTTTTCTTACGGACAACAAAAGACTCATATAACATTCTGCAGGTTATCATTTCGATAGTTATTATTATCACGCTGTTAATACTATTCCCCATTATAATCTTCCCCTGTATGCTATATAGCTGTCAGCAACCTCTCTATACCTCACCTTTGGTATACTTATACGTTCACCATTCTCTAATATAACATAATATCTTACGAGCTTACTAATATACTTCATATTAACCATATAGCTCTGATGCACACGCAAAAAATCTGCTTCTATGTACTCTTTTTCAACATCGTTTAATGTACTATATATACTGTAATCCTCAGGATCTTTTCCAATTATATGAAACAGAAGCTTATGCTTATTACTTTCAATATACATTATCTGGTTGACCAATACCTCACAGCTTCCGCCACAGAAATCTATAGTCTTCGTTTTGTGGCTGCTGCTTATCTTATCAAGTATTGCATCCATGCATTCATATATAGATGCAGCCAGCTGATTGCTATTTTTAAGGATATATCTTATTGCATTGCAGCGATATCCCTCTGGTGCATAATTAATATATGCTGTCACAAAAGCTATATATATATCCTGTGAGTATACTCTTATTTTATCAGCTGTCTGTATTCCGTTCATATCTTTCATATCTATATCCAGAAATGCAATATCATATTCCATCACATTCTCACCCAATGCAACAAAATCAATCCCGGATGTATATATATTTATTTCACGAGCAATGTGTTTACTATCAAGATATACTTCAAGCAATTCTTTGATTTTCTCTGCAAAAATCTTTTCATCATCACATATGGCAATCTTTAACATCTGTCCGACCTCAGTTTCTTTGTATAATCATACACTTATAATACCATGATATAAGTGTCAAACGCAAATTCAACACTAATATCATACTATATATGCAAAGAAACTATATGCTCAGCATGCATATGTTTTGAGTGTTTTATAGTCGTTTATGACTATATTTCTATTCCATCCACATCTGTGAATCTATCACTTTATTAATATTTATGCAATATCACTTACAAAAACATGACATTTTATGCAAAAAAAGGACATTTTTTCTTATTTAACTATGTTCTTTAATAAACCACCATTATATTTCAATTAAATCCTCGCATTTACAGTTTAATATTTTTGCAAGTCTGAATACATTTTCAGCTTTGGTATGATTAATATTTCTCTGTCTTTGTTCAAACAACTGTATCTGTCTTAACGACACACCTGATAACTCTGACAATTCTCTCTGTGAATAACCTGAAAGCATACGGATCCTCTTTAGATTAGTATCTATATAATAGCTTTCCCACAGTTCATTCATTCTATCAACAAACTGTTGTATATCCATCTCGTGATACACAGGATACATATCTACTATATCTTTAAGCTTTACAGCATTCCATATCTTTGCAAATGTTCTGCCTGTGTACCATTGATAATATGCAAGTGCCCAGCCTGTCCAGTATTCTGCTGTTTTATCAATGTACATTACATCTTCTTTATCGTCCAGTTTAAGACCTGATTCCGCTATAACCTCTTTGAACAATTCACATCCAGTTTTACCCGCTACATATGTAGGATTACCTGACTGAAACTGTTTAGATATATCTGATACTATAAACATGCCAAAAAACTCATCAATCTCCACATCATATGTATTAACAGCATAATCAAGCATATCACCCATTATTCTCTGTGCCATATTTACATAATCACACGGATAAGCGTGCATCACCATTTTCAATACCCTCCCTCATAATATCAAGCATATACAGGTCATTAATATCTGCTTTTTCTTTTTTATTCATTCTGTATTCTTTTCTTGCTTGTTTTTCACGTTTCACTTTCTTAACATAATATATATCGTGACTCGCATTTTCATTGCCTGTATATTTTATCGTCTGAAATGCTTTCTGACTTTTTAATACAATCTGCTCCCCAAGCTTTCCATACCTCATAGCTGCAGATAATTTCTGAAGTGATATAACACCTGCCACAAAATCCTGTGCAAACGAAAAATACGAATCATCTGCACGATAACCTATTATCACATCATAATCAGATATATCAATCAAAAAATGTTCTCTAAGATACCTTTTAGCTTCTTCTGCGACACTTCCGTTCTGCCAGTATGTCCTGTTATCAGTTAATACAGCAAGCCAGTTAAGTATATTATACTTTGATGAATTGAGATTAAGTATATTCATTTCTGATATATCTAATTCGTACATATTGACATAACCATCGTTATTCTTTGCACATGCCCATTCTCTAGCAAGATTAATATCTTCTGTACAATAAAATCCTCTCCCATAATCATTATTTAATTTTCCCTTTCCATATTCAGGCTGACCAATTATAACATCTGAGCCGTGATATAATTTTATGTTTTTTTTACCCTTCAAGTTTTCCATCTCCTACCTGATTATTTTTTTATTATAATATAGCTTTTTTATTATATCGCTACTGCGATATATTTTCAATCAGCTGCATAAAAAACTCCCCATTATCCAGCAGCCATACCACCGGATAATGGGGAGTTTAAGGTGTTTAAGGATTGCGTGAATTGCATAGCAATGTAGCAATCCTGATACATCAGTAAGTATCAAAAGTCATTTACACATCATGATTCTTTACACCACGAAGTCTGGCCATAGCTCTTGCCAGTGATGCCGTTGATACGTGGTATTCCATAATACTCTGTTTCTGTGCAAGCTGTTCCTTCGCTCTTTCAAGCGCTGCCTCAGCTCTGAACTTATCTATTTCTTCAGGTCTTTCAGCTGAATACACTATTATGTCAACTTTATTGTGTTCAACTTTAAGAAGTCCTGTCGAAACTATAGCTTCCTGCCATGTTGTTTCTCCTGGAACCCTGAATCTTAATTCTCCAGTCTCAACACTACATGTCATAGGCTCATGGTTAGCCATAATAGCCATCTCACCATCAAAACCATCAAATATAAGAATCTCACATGGTCCATCATAGAATACCTTATCACAGGCTATTAATTTCAATGAAAATGTATTCAACCCATACCTCCTTGTTTTTACGAAGTAAAAAATGCGGGATTTATTTCAATGTTTCTGCCTTAGCCTTAACATCCTCAATAGTACCTACATTAAAGAAAGCTGCTTCCGGATATTCATCCATCTGACCATCAAGTATAGCTTTGAAGCCCTTAACAGTATCCTCGACAGGAACATACTTACCAGGAGTACCTGTAAAGTTCTCAGCTACATGGAATGGCTGTGATAAGAATCTCTGAATCTTTCTTGCTCTGTATACAGTAAGCTTATCATCCTCTGAAAGCTCTTCCATACCAAGAATTGCAATAATATCCTGAAGCTCCTTGTACTTCTGAAGCACCTCCTGAACACGTCTTGCAACAGTATAATGTTCCTCACCTACTACATCGGGTTCAAGGATTCTTGATGTTGACTCAAGTGGGTCAACAGCAGGATATATACCCTGTTCAACAATCTTTCTTGAAAGAACCGTTGTTGCATCCAGATGTGAGAATGTTGTTGCAGGAGCTGGGTCAGTAAGGTCATCAGCAGGTACATATACAGCCTGTACTGATGTGATAGAACCCTTTGTTGTTGAAGCGATTCTCTCCTGAAGTTCACCTAAATCAGTTGCAAGAGTTGGCTGATAACCAACGGCTGATGGCATACGTCCAAGAAGTGCTGAAACCTCTGAACCTGCCTGTACAAAACGGAATATGTTATCAATGAATAAAAGCACATCCTGTTTCTTAACATCTCTGAAATACTCAGCCATAGTAAGTCCTGTCTCTGCAACTCTCATTCTTGCTCCAGGTGGTTCATTCATCTGACCAAATACCAGGGCTGTCTTATCAAGTACTCCTGATTCCTTCATTTCAGTCCATAAGTCGTTACCTTCACGGCTACGCTCTCCTACACCTGTAAATATAGAATAACCACCGCTCTCAGCAGCTATATTTCTTATAAGTTCCTGAATAAGGACTGTCTTACCAACACCAGCACCACCGAACAGACCTATCTTACCACCCTTTGCATATGGTGCAAGTAAGTCGATTACCTTGATACCAGTCTGTAACATCTCTACTACAGGACTCTGTTCTGCGAATGATGGAGGATCTCTGTGAATACTCCAGTGCTCCTCACCATCCAGTTTAGTTCCATCATCAAGGGTATCACCAAGAACGTTAAAAAGTCGTCCAAGAGTCTTTTCGCCAACAGGAACTGATATACCACTTCCTGTTGCTGTGACTTCCATATCCTTACAAAGGCCTTCACTCGCTGCAAGCATAATGCATCTAACAACATTATTACCTATATGCTGTGAAACCTCCATAACCTTCTTTTTACCGTCCTGTATTACATAAAGTGCATCCTTGATAGCTGGAAGATAATTACCTTCAAATTCAACGTCTACTACAGGTCCTGAAACCTGTACTATCTTTCCTTTCATCTCTTCCACGTGAATTACACCTCTTTCTGCCTAGTCTGAAGCCCTTTTTATCCTACCTGGGCTTTTTTCTTCATCTTTTTCTTCTTAAGAGCCTTTGCACCACCAATAACCTCAGTTATCTCCTGTGTTATGGCTGCCTGTCTTACACGGTTATACTCTATAGACAGCTCTTTAAGCATAGCTTCTGCATTATCTGTAGCTGCCTGCATGGCAACCATACGGGCGTTCTCCTCTGTTGCAAAGCCCTCAACAAGAGCTCCATACACGAAACCTGTAACATAATTATATGTAAGATCATTAAGAACAACCTTTGGAGATGGATAGATAACGAAATAATCATCATTACCTTCAAAATCCTCAAGTGTACCGTTACTCTTTCCCTGTCTGGCATTAGCTGCTAACTCTTCCTTGATGAATTCGTTAGTCTTAAGAGGAAGAAGCTGTTCAACCTGAACTTCTTCCTTCATGCCATGCTCCATCTTAGTATACACGATATACACCTCATCCATCTCTTCCTTCTTATAACGTTCTACTATATCCTCCGTTATAACTCTGGCTCTATGAACTGATGGGTTATTTGCAGAGAATCTGAAAGAATTCTCCACATTATAACCAAGTGAGCTAAAGTAAGCCCTTCCTGTTTCTCCGATGGCAAATATCTTATACTGTTCTGCCTCGTCACACAACCTCTTTGCTTCCTTTAAAACATTATGGTTATAAGCTCCTGCCATACCCTTATCACCACTTATGACAATAAATGCTTTTTTCTTGACACTCTCATGTATATCTACATTTCTGTTATCAAAGAAAAGATGCTGCATAGTAGGAAAATGGAATAATATACTTCTTATCTGATCCTGTAATCCATAAAAGTAAGGTTCGGTATTCTCAAGCTTCTGCTTAGCCTTTCTAAGCTTAACTGAGGACATCATATACATGGCTTTGGTGATCTTCATCGTATCATGAATACTACTTATTCTGGCCTGAATTTCTTTAGTATTCGCCATAGCAATCCCCCTTATCTTTCACTCTTGAACTCGTTAGCTGCTGCTATAATAGCTTCCTTCGTCTCATCTGTAAGATCCTTAGTTGATTCAATAGTATTAACTATCTCTGAATGCTGGCTATGGAAGAACTCAAGCATATCTGCCCTGAAGCCCTTGATCTTAGAAAGCTCAATATCACTGAATATATGCGCATTAGCTGATACAAGTATAATAACCTGCTCTGCCATACTAAATGGATGACTCATAGGTTGTTTAAGAAGTTCCATAAGTGCACGTCCATGCTGTAACTGCTTCATAGTACCCTCATCAAGATCTGATGAGAACTGTGTAAACACTTCCATCTCACGATACTGCGCAAGATCGATACGGATACTTCCTGCTGCCTTCTTCATAGCCTTAGTCTGTGCTGCACCACCAACACGGGATACAGAAAGACCTACGTTAACGGCTGGTCTCTGACCAGAGAAAAACAGCTCACTTTCAAGGAATATCTGACCATCTGTAATAGATATTACATTGGTTGGAATATATGCTGAAAGGTCACCTGCCTGTGTTTCAATAATAGGAAGTGCTGTTATAGAACCTCCACCTGCTTCTGGTGAAAGACGGCTTGATCTTTCAAGAAGTCTTGAATGCAGATAGAATACATCACCTGGATAAGCCTCACGTCCTGGTGAACGCTCAAGCAGAAGTGATATAGCTCTGTAAGCAACCGCATGCTTAGAAAGGTCATCATATATAATAAGAACATCCTTTCCGTTATGCATGAAATACTCTGCCATGGCTGTACCTGCATAAGGTGCTATATACTGAAGTGGTGCTGGATCTGCTGCTGTTGCTGATACAATAGTTGTATAATCCATGGCACCTGCTGTTTTTAATGTATTAACAAGCTTAGCAATAGTAGATGCTTTCTGTCCTATAGCTACATATATACAGATAACATCCTTACCCTTCTGGTTTATGATAGTATCTGTTGCGATAGCTGTCTTACCAGTCTGCCTGTCACCTATGATAAGCTCTCTTTGTCCACGTCCTATAGGGAACATGGAATCTATAGAAAGAAGACCTGTTTCCATAGGAACGGATACTGACTTACGTTCAGTTATGCCAGGAGCTTCACACTCTACTGGTCTGTAACCATCTGCCTGGATATCACCCTTATCATCTATAGGTGATCCAAGTGCATCAACTATTCTTCCAAGGAAGCCTTCACCAACTGGAACACCAGCCATCTTGCCTGTACGTGCGACCTTGCTGCCTTCCTTAACTGTCACATCACTACCAAAAAGGATAACTCCGACCTCATCACGTCTTACATCCTGAACCATACCTTTTACACCGCTGTCGAATACAACGATTTCACCGTAAAATGCGTGGTCAATGCCGTCAACATTGGCGATACCATCACCGACCCAGTTAACAACACCTATTTCCTTATCCTTAACTGCAAGCTCGAAATCCTTGATATTAGCCTCAAGTATTGAAAGTATACCTTCCTCACTTGCTGTAGTCTTACCAGCACTTACAGCCTTTGCTATGCTGCTCTTTAACTGGTCAATACGTGCTTTCTCACTCCAGTCATACTCCTTAGAGCCGACCTTTAGCACGAAACCACTCTTTATAGATGAATCCTGTACCATCTCTAACTTAATATCAGGATTGTGGAATTCCTTTGCTATAAAGCCCTTGATTCCTGCAAGCTGTTCATCAGATGGTGCCTCAACATAAGTAAGTACTGCTGTACTTTCCTTCTGTTCAGGAGTCATCTCAAGCTCCTTTAAAGCCTTACATACTTCATCAAATAAATTTATATCATCGTTATCACATAAAAGCTGTAAGAAATTTCTCACATTCTTAGAGAATACCTTCTGAATCACAAGATGTTTTTTCTCAAGTGATACTGTTGGGTCACTAAGTTCTTCCTTAACCTGTGGTACAACATCGAATATATCCTTAATAGTGGATAACTCTTCGTGCGACATACCTGTTTTATGTAATTCTGATGCATAATCAATCGCTGTCTGTATCACTATTTATCACCTGCTTTATTCAAAAATGTGTCATAAAGTGCAGCATTTGTATCTTTACTGTTGCTTGCTACAACCTTAGCAGCAGCATCAACAACCATATCTGCAATTTCTTTTTCTGCCTTCTTTAATATCTGTTCCTTCTGGCTTATAGCTTCTGCCTCAGCATCATCCTTAATCTGTGATGCTGTCTTGTGGGCATCTGCAACTATACGCTGATATTCTTCATCAGCAGTCTTTCTTGCTTCAGAAACAACCTTTTTCTTCTCATTCTCTGCATCGCTTAACACAGCCTGATACTTTGTCTTAAGCTCCTCAGCCTCACTCTGCTTAGCAGCAGCCTCACCAAACTGTCTGTCAGCTTCCTCCTGCCTTTTAGCAATAATCTTCTGAACTGGCTTGTATAAGAATATTCTCATAAGCACGAAGAGAATTAAAAGGTTAATAATTGTAAATAAAACATTCCAAACATCTAACTGGAGCATCTTATTTTCCTGCCTTTCTTCGTAGTCTATTCTATGTTATCTGTATGCTTATATTCTACCTGATATACTTTATGTACAATTATTTTATGTACATTCATATATCAAAATGTAGATACATTTTTATTATGTACCCGGATAATACCGGATATAAACATACGATACCATCATGCCTTTATGCTTAATCCATGCGGATTAGCCAAGCATAACGATAATCATAAGGGCGATAACGAAACCATAAATAGCAGTAGCCTCTGCCAACGCACTACCAAGAATAAGTGTCTTTGTAATCTTGCCTTCTGCCTCTGGCTGTCTTGCAACAGCTTCTGAAGCCCTGCCAGTTGCTATACCAATACCAATACCTGCACCAAATGAACCTAATACGGCGATACCTGCGCCAATAGCTATGATTGTTCCACTCATAATCTAATCTCCTTTTTCTTTCTTAAGTTTCCAGATTCTTTTCTAATAATATCTTCTGCTGGCTGCACAAGCCTTATCAGACTTTATCCTGCATATAACTGTGCCATACATATATACGCTATATGCACTACTCTGTAATCTCATCAATATATAATGATGTAAGGAATACAAAAACATATGCCTGTAACAGACCATCAAATATATCAAAATACAGACTGAATACAACCGGAAGACCTACCGGAAGTATCATCTTAAGAAGCTCCATAATAACGAAAGCTCCTAATACATTACCAAAAAGTCGCATACAAAGCGAAAGTGGCTTTGTTACTACTTCAAGAATGTTTATAGGTGTTACTATTGCAACCGGTTCAACAAAGCCGTGTAACCAGCGTTTAACACCTTTGTGATAGATACCAGCTGCTTCAATAAGTATAATACTCATAAGTGCCAGTGCTACCGTGACTCTTAAGTCCTTAGTTGGGGACTTAAAGCCAAACAGTCCGATGATATTGGAAACGCCAATATACAACATAACTGTTGTGAGATAAGGCACATATTTCCTGCCTTTTTCGCCAACCATTCCCTGAACCATATTCATAAGACCTGTTACTATACTTTCTGCAACAGCCTGCCTCTTACTTATATGATCCACTTTAAGGTTTCGGGTAAGTATAAATGCAGCTATAACCAGCACAGCCATAATGATCCATGTGACCACAACTGCCTCTGAAACTGGTATTCCACCCAAAACAGGAATCGTAAAGACGGTCTCACATTGAAGTTCTTCAATAAGCTTCTGTGCTAAATCATTCAAAAAACCATCTCCTTATCCTTTCGTTTTCATACTGCGGATTGTATACCCATTTTTTGTAAATGTAAAGCCAAATAATTTATTTTTTAACAATGATTTTTATAAACATTTTAAAATATATACAATTTCTTGTATCTTATTTAGTACAATTTTAATTATTGCTTAATTTTATTCAGCTAATTTTATATAATCCTCCGGTTATAAAGTCATGGTACATTTCCACTTATTATAGATAAACACTGGCTTTTCTTTGTTTTTTTCTATTTTATTTCCTGTTAAAATTCTTACAGACATTTAAGGTGCAAGTAAATGACTATTGGTCATTTTCACAGTTTTAACAATACTAATTTTGTATTTATGCAATTATACCAATATAAAATTTATATACAAGTATAACATTTTAATATATTTTATATGTTAAACCCTTGGGAAGTGAATACAAAATACAAGTAAAATACAATGTTATACAACAAATTGTATAAATATTAATATTTTATTAAAAAACTATTTATTTTTATATGCCTATATTTTTTATGTGCCTATTTATTTTTATATACCTGTGTTTTTTTGTCACATTTTTCTTCATATAATTGTATTATCTATACACAGCATATTACAATAATACATATGCTTGTGTTAATATTAGCAATATCCAGATAACAGCAGGGGGAAACAGCATGGGATATAAAAACAACACAAAAGAATATGAACGTATTCTTAAGATGTACAGTAATGACGTCTACAGAATGGCGCTTCTTAAAACCAAAAACGTCAGTGAGGCAGAAGATATATTTCAGAATGTATTCATCAAATTATACACATATGATAAGACATTTGAATCAGATATACACATAAAGGCCTGGCTGCTTAAAGTAACTGTGAATGAATGTATCAACACTATTAAAAGTTCATGGAATTCAAAGGTTATTAAAAGTGTCAATGATAATTGTGAATACGATGATAATTCTTCTATTGTAAGCTCAGATAGCGCAGTAAATAATTCTTCGGGGTATACAAACAATTCTTACGAACCACTAAACAGCAGCTCTTATAAGGATTTTGATATAGATTCGATGTATGTATGGGAAACTGTTGCTGCCCTTCCGCAAAAGTACCGCGATGTAATATATCTTTTCTATCATGAGCAGTACTCAACTGAAGAAATATCAGATATTCTTGGTATATCTACTGTAAATGTAAGAACACGTCTAAAAAGAGCAAGGGAAATCTTAAGAAAAGAGGTGAACGATTATGAATTTTAAAGATGCCTTCGATAAAGACTGCAGCAAAATAAATGTAAGCGACGAGCTTATAAACCGGACTCTTATGGCTGCAATGACAGATGATGATAACTCACATACTATGGATAACTCACTTACTATGGATAACCGCACGCCTTATGGCACTGGCAAAGCTGGTTTAAAACGTATGGGAAAAAAGTCTTCGCACAAAGGCTTAAGCTATATAATAACCGCTGTTGCTATTGCCGCTGCTGTTACATTATGCATTATATCTTATAATATATTATTACCATCACTAAATAGCAGTCATAGCAGTCCATCATCATCAACTCTTAAAGTATATGCTGGTGAGAACAATGAAGAACTTGGAAAAGGGGGCTTGTCACTTGCATACAGCAGGAATTCTGCTGACCATGCCAGCAACATACAGGCATGGGGACCACAGGGACATAACCAGACCATGGTGTTATACTTTGATCTCAACCTGCAGCTGACCGACAGCACATCACAAATCAGACGGATAACTTTATCCTCATCTGATGAAAACACACATTTACTTACACGCGAACCTGTTCCTGATGAGATTATCGAAAATAACTATAAAATATCTGAGGAATATGGCATGCAGCATTCTCTTTTCAGACCATCTGCTGATTTTGGATATCATACATTCAGCTTATTTAACTCAAAAGAAAAGTTTCTTTATATAGACCATGCAAACGGATATTCAGCTGATTATAATGACTTTGAACACCTTTATATAAGCTTCTGTCTTTATAACCAGTCCTCTCTTAAAACACAGTTAACCCTTACTGTTGAGTATGAAGATGGCACTACCATTTCAAGAGATTATGAAGCTACTGCTTATGCTTCTGAATTATATATGTTTATAAGGGAATTAAGATAAATATCATCATAAATATTCATTAAAACATTTATTAAAATATTCGTTAAAATACTTGTTTAAATACTTGTTTAAATACTTGTTTAATACTCGTTAAAATATTATCTTTTGTTTTAATATTTTTATCCATATGATAGAATATAGCTAAGATGTACATTTAAGTTGCATCTTAGCTCTTTTTATTATAAAGCGCATTCTGCGCAGAAAGCAGGTATTTTATGGCATTACATGTAATGGATGAAGCTAATCGTTGTCTTCAGTGCAAGGTTCCACAGTGTCAGAAGGGCTGTCCTATAAACACTAACATTCCTCTGGCTATCAGACTTCTTAAAGAAAACAAGCTTGATGAAGCTGGTAAAATGTTGTTTGAAAACAACCCTCTTACGACTGTATGCAGTCTTGTCTGCAACCATGAAAACCAGTGCGAGGGGCACTGTGTACTTGGGCGTAAAGGAGCTCCAGTTCATTTTTCTACTATAGAGAATTACATATCCACAACTTATGCTAACAAGATGACCGAAGGTCCTAAACCTTCCAATGGTAAACGTGTCGCTATTATTGGCTCAGGTCCAGCCGGAATCACTATCGCTATTATACTTGCACGATATGGATATCAGGTAACTATATTTGAGGGAAAAGATAAGATTGGTGGTGTCTTAAGATACGGAATCCCTGAGTTCAGACTTCCTAAAGCAGTGCTTGATGATATAGAATACCGCCATCTTGAACTTAAAGGTATTAAGGTACGTCCGAATACAACTATCGGAGGTGCCATAACTATCGAGGATCTATTCCGTGACGGATATAAGGCAATATTCGTAGGTACAGGTGTATGGAACCCTAATACTCTACATATCAAAGGTGAAACCTTTGGCAACGTTCATTTTGGTATTAACTACTTAAACAACCCTGACAGCTATAAGCTTGGTAAACGTGTTATTGTAATCGGTGCCGGTAATGCTGCCATGGACGTAGCTAGAACTGCCATAAGAAAAGGCGTACGTTACCTCACATGCTTCTCTATAACTAAAGAGGTTGCTGCAAGCCAGTATGAATACAGCTATGCCAAGCTTGAAGGTGTTGAATTTGAATATAATAAACGTCCTGTTGAGATTAAAGATAATGGAGTTATATTCCGTGATATCATAGAGAATGAAGATGGTTCTTTCACTGATGTAGAAGGAACAGACAAGCTGTATGAATCTGACAGTGTTATCATCTCTATAAGCCAGGGACCTATGACAAGACTTGTTAATACAACTAAAGGTCTTAACGCCAACAAACGTGGACTTCTAGAAGCTGATGAAACCGGTCATACATCCCGACCAGGCATATTCGCATCAGGTGATGTTGTAAATGGTGCAAGAACCGTTGTTGAAGCTGTTGCACATAGTAAAATCGTAGCTGAATCCATGCATGCTTATATGCAGTCGCTGGATGAGGCATAGGTATACTCTGTGGGCTTGAGTGTGCTGCACTTGAAGCCCATTTTGTCTCCCTACTAAAAAGAAATTATGACCCTGTTTGTAACAAAAGACAAACAGGGTCATAGATTACAAGAATGATTTCACCTCTTAGACAACGTTAAGAATATCTGGCGGGCTCCAACATCACACCTTTCATTTCACCTGTGTAACCACTCCACTATCATCTACATTTGCATTAATACTAACTTTGTTAAGCAGGCTGAATATCCTGTCTTTGTCTGAATCCTCAGTACATATTCGAGTTACACAGCCTGAAAGCGTTCCATCCTGTACTGCTGGAACTACTGATACATCTACTTTTCCATCTGTATCATCATCACCACTTATCCTTATATTAACAAGCATAGTGTCAACATTGTATTCATCAAACCAGAAATTTCCAAGACTGTAGAATATTGGCTTATCTTCATAATACTCTATTCCCTGAAGGCAGTGGCTATGGCCACCTATTATTACGTCTGCACCAGCATCTATATAATCTCTCGCTGTTGACCTCTGAACCTCTTCAAGAACTGTTGTATGCTCTGTTCCCCAGTGAACAACCGCTATTACATAGTCGGCATTTTCTTTTGCTTCTTTAATAGTCTGTATGAACAGCTCTGTATCATAGCATCTAAGAATTCCTGGTGTAGAATCAGTTGCCTGTGGTGTCATCTTATATTTTTCTGCCCTTGAAGCTGCCACTATCGCTATCTTTTTACCATCAACTGTTGCATAATATGGCTTCATGGCCTCATCAAGATTCTTACCGGCTCCTACATAAGGTATCCCAGCAGCTTCAAGTGCTGCAAATGTATCATTCATGGCATCAGCACCATAATCATATACATGATTATTGGCAAGCTGCGCAACATCTACACCTAGCAAATTAAGCACCTTCGCTCTTTCTGGTTTAGCCCTGAAAGTCCACATTTTATTAGGCAATGGCTGCCCTCTGTCACTATAACAGAACTCATTATTTACAAGCGTTATATCTGCAGCCTTCATATATTTTATGAGCTCAGGCGATATACACTTTGTTATATCTCCATCATTTTTATCCAGTTCCTTTGTTGTCGGCTCACCCTCAGCAAGATTAATATCCCCTGTAAATGTCAATGTTATATCATAAGGATGCACATCTCTTGTTGTTACTTCCTCTGTTACAACTTCACTGCTGTTGTTTGTGTTATCAATATCAGCCGCTGTCTCTGATGATTTTCCACATCCTGTAAGCAAGAGCGTACCTGACATTGTTATGCATGCTAGCATTGCTATATTCTTTTTAATATTTTTTCTCATTACATTCTTTAGTTTACTGACATAATTATGTTTTATCATACAATAACTCCATTCGACATTTACTTATTCTATCTATCATCAATAGTTCTATAATAAGATGTAAAATATTATTTAACAAAAGCTGTAATATGAATCCAATGTTCATTCATATCACAGCTTGTCTGTACCATGTGTACATATAGTATCACCATATAACATCTTTATTATCTTAATTATTTTATGATCTTATCTTATAATCCTATTATTTTGCTATTTTATAATCTTGTTTTATAATCCTATTACTTTGCTATTTTATAGTCTTATTTTGATGTCCTGGTCAAAAACCACCGACTTTGATACCTACGGATTGTTTATTGCTACGCACTTCTACAATCCTACCCAATATTCTCATGATTCTGTTCCAATAAATTCTTAGCCTTTTCAAAAGAATCCATATGAACAAGAATGTCACACTTCGCATTCTTATCATTGTTAAGGAATCTTAACAGGCCTGTATGAAACTTCCATCTCTCAAAATATGAAATATTATTCTTTCTAAGCACCTTCTCTATCTTTTTGCATTCATCCTTAGAAACATCCGAACGAATAACTCTCTCCATTGTAGAAACTTCACTCATAACCTGACACCTCTCATCATCTTTGCCTTTATACTTTTAGATTTTATCACATCAATTCTAAAAAATCCACTTAAAATAATTAGGTAAATTATGATAGATACAATCATTTTATAATATCTTTTATCATTTATATGACTTTTGATTAATTATCGTATTTAATTATTGTAAAATATTTTATATGTACTTTTTATAAAAAAGCACATTCAAATAACACATAATTCTCTATAAAAACAATTTCTACAAAAGCAATTTCTACAAAAAACAACCGTTTTATGGATTAACCATAAAACGGCTGTCTTATACTATATATTAGGTATATTAGGATATAAACTTATTTAACACTGTTCTTCTTTCTCTTTACTTCATAGAAGCATACACCACCAAGGGCAAGAACACTAAGTACGATTAATACAACATAGAGTGCTGTATTAGCCTTATCTCCTGTAGGTACTGGAGTACCGATTGTAGGATTTGATGACTTAGTTAACTTCTCTATTGAGAAATCAGCACCAACTCCTGCTGGAGCCTTATCTGTAAGCTTAAAGATGTTACCAAGTGCTATTGTACCATCAGCATTTCTTACAATACCTGCTACTGATTTATTACCATCTAATATAGATGAGTAATCAAGACTTGCAAACCAGTCTGCTGAAACTGTTGTTACTGCTTCACCAGCTGCTGGTGTGTTGAATGAAGTCTTAGAAGCTGTATCCCAGTAGAAGTTTGTTGCTTTATATATCTTTGTTAAATCCTGTGAACCAACTGGTTTGATATTTTCTGCAACATCTTCTTTAGCTGTTCTAAATGATATTACTCCTGTAGCCTCAAAATCTGTATTCTTAGCTGAATTTGTATAGAATGCTACGTTAGCACCCTGATTGTTAATTGATGTACAATTCTTTACCTTGATATCTGGGCATGAGTTAGAATCAATACCCTTTGCCTTGTTTGCAAATGCTATTGAATTCTCAAGTACGTGTGAACCAGGCATGCTGTCTCCACCCATCTTGAATCCATTACCGTTACCTGCATTAGTTCCATCCTCAAGATATCCGTTAGCATATGCTATAGAATTCTTGATAGTTACTGAACCGATAGAACCTGTCTGAACCTTTGCGAAAAGATCCCATCCATCATCTGCATTGTGATGAGCGATACAGCCATCAAATACGTTTCCGTCACCTACTGTAAGCTTAGCTGCGAATCCGTCTGCATCTTCATAACCCTTATCTGCATTACCATATGATGTACAGTTAAGGATTAAGTTGTATGAAGGCCACTCAGCATATGTATCTGTTACATTTAATCTGCTGATCTGAAGTCCTGTGTTACCATTGTGATATGTTTCAATCTGATCTAATGTGTTATGGCTTCCTGAAACCTGAAGTCCCTTCTGTCCATCTGCTGAACCTGTTACATCAAATCCCTTGAAGTACCAGTAATCACCACCGATAGTCATACCTGTACAGAGTCCCTGGAAGTCAATAACTGGACGAGTCTTTGCATCTGGATCTGCTACCATGTATATCATCTGATCTGCTGTACCATTGATACCTCTTGCAATCTTTAATGGTGATTCAAGCTTATATGTACCTTCTGTAAGAACAATCTGCTGTGAAGGCATTACATACTTAACAGCATCATAGATGCTCATAGGATCTTCCTTAGAACCTGAACCCTTTGCATCTGGTGCAACCCAGATAGACTGACCTGCTTCACCGAATGTCTTATAAGTTACTGTATGATCAATAACTACTGTTTCATAAGATTCCATTGCTGAATATTCGCCATTTGGCTTATATCCTTCTGCTGGTGTAAAGTTTATCTTATATTCATTCTTACCCTTGTTAAGTGTTACACTAGCTGGCTTAACAAGTGTATCTGCCTTTACTTCTACATCAGAAACAACAACTTCTCCCTTAGCATCCTCGATTGATAATGTACCATCACAGTTTGCTGAGAATAAGAATTCATAATCAGCACTACCTGTTGCTGTAGCAGACTGTACATATGTGTTAACTGACACCTTTTCAATAGGTCTTTCTTCTGCTGGTGCATCTTCCTTAGGATCAATTGTTGTAAATGTTATATCTGAGAATGTTGCTGTTGCATTTCTTGATGCAAAGAAACCTGCATATACATAATCAGAATCAATTCTTTCAAGTGCCTCAGTATCATAATACTTCTTTGTTGTTGAATATGAACCATCTGCTGACTCATAAGTTACAAAGTAACCTGTATTATTCTTCTGGATTGTAAGGTACATCTCTGTTATATCTCCAGCATCTGCTGGTGTATTAGTAGAGTTACCTATTATATTCTTAGCTTCTGGATATCTCTGCTCAAGTGGATAAGATGTTGACTTAAAGTTTGCCTGAACAGTTGCTGTATCATTAGCTTCAATAGCAGCAATGTTGTCCTTTGTCACACCTGTCTTTTCCTGTGATGCAAGACCAATCTTCTGAGATACCTTTGTTGCTGAACTATCAGTTGTTACTTCTTTTGCTTCTTCATTCCAGTAATATTCTGTCTTAGAAGCTACTGCCATATAAGAGTTGTTCCATCCTGAACCACCTAACTTATCAGCTGCCATAAGACCGAAGCCTTCCTGTCCGTTTGATAATGTCCAAGAATCAACTGTTACCTTAGCTCTTAATGTGAAGTTCTGTGATGCAGGAACTTCTGTATAGTAGAATGACACTCCATCAAAAGAAGCTGGTACTAACTTACCACTTGCACTCTTGATTGTTACCTTGCCTTCATTAGCAGAACCTGTAAAGCTGTCCTTAGATGAGCTTGCGCCGTTACCATAAGTAATCTGTCCCCACTTCTGCTGTGCTTCTTTTGTTACCTTGATTGTTGCTTCCTTAGAAGTTGTTGTGTCTTCACCTCTCTTAGCAACTACTCTTACTGAATATTCAGAACCTACTGTAAGTCCCTTTATAGTAGCCTCTGTCTTATCTGCTGCATCTAATGATGCCCAGTTTTTGCCATCATTTGAATATTCAACAACATATGATGTAGCTTCTTTAACTGCTGACCATTCTACAGCAACACTTCCGTTACCTTTGTTGTAAATGCTGCCTATAGCAGATGTTGCTAATGGGAGTACAAAATCTGCTGTCTTTGTTTCTGCGCCTGTCTTGTCTGCTCCGCCATCACGAACTGCCTTGATTGAGAATGTATATTTACCTGATGCACTTGGAGTAAATGTGACACTTGCTCCTGTTGTATCCTTTGCATAACTTTCTGAAGCTACTTCCTTACCTGCTTCATCTGTCATAGTAACTACAACTTTATCAGCACCATCATAACCAATAACCATTGTAAATGGAACTGTTATCTTACCATCCTTTGATGTCACATCACCAAGTACTGGTGCAACTACTCCGCTCCAGTCAGCTCTTGCTGGTCTTTCTCCACCTGATGTCTGTGTAACTACTGTCTTTAAGATTCTTACACCTCTATTATTTTCTCCATCCTTAGGTGCTATGATTGAATATGTTCCTGCTACAAGATTAGTGTACTTAATCTCTGTTTCTGGCTTTGTACCTGTTACAGCCTTGATTCCATCAATCTTGTTTCCTGATGCATCTACTAATGCAAGGTCTGATGTATTAGTGCTTCCTGTACTTGTTGCTGTAACTACAACATCTGCTGTTCCTGTTACTGTAAATGTAAGTGCTCCTTCTTCTTTATCATCAGCTCCCTTTGCAAGTTCTGCAGAAAATGTACTGCTGTTTCCTCTTGTTACTTTTCCAGATAATGTAAAGTATCCTTCTGTACCATACTTACCTGCTGCTATATCCGCTTTCTTTTCAGCTGTTGTTATAGCTGTTTCTGCTGATGCATCAAATGTATAATCTGATGTAACTACTGCTGCCGCAATTTCTGTAACTACCGCACTAAGAACTCTTACGCCTCTATTATTTTCTCCATCCTTAGGTGCTATTATTGAATATGTTCCTGCTGCAAGATTAGTGTACTTAATCTCTGTTTCTGGCTTTGTACCTGTTACAGCCTTGATTCCATCAATCTTGTTTCCTGATGCATCTACTAATGCAAGGTCTGATGTATTAGTGCTTCCTGTACTTGTTGCTGTAACTACAACATCTGCTGTTCCTGTTACTGTAAATGTAAGTGCTCCTTCTTCTTTATCATCAGCTCCCTTTGCAAGTTCTGCAGAAAATGTACTGCTGTTTCCTCTTGTTACTTTTCCAGATAATGTAAAGTATCCTTCTGTACCATACTTACCTGCTGCTATATCTGCTTTCTTTTCAGCTGTTGTTATAGCTGTTTCTGCCGATGCATCAAATGTATACACATTATTAGCTGCTGAAACCGCCTTAGCTGCGAATCCAGTAGGAATCAATCCAACTACCATCAAAGCAGCCATAACTAACGCCATTATTCTGCGTTTTGTCTGTCTCTTCATAACTTACCTCCTAATATATTACGGTGTACCCGTTGTATCCGGCGAAGTCACCTCAACCGAACTTTATGTCTAGTATCTCATTTTTGTCCACAAAAATCAATAATTATTTGGGTATTTTCCACATTTTCGGCGGTATAGCTAGTTTTATTTTGGATATTTTGTACAAAACTGATGAAAATAATATAAAAAAGCTCTTAAATTTTTGTTGTATACCGGTACACCATAATTTAAGAGCTTTTATAATAACATATTTAATTTTGTAATTATTATGATGTAAGGATTGAAAGTCGAAAAGTCGTTTATGCTTACTCTTTTATGCACTTTAAATATTTTCAGCACAATTCACAGTTTTAATTTATACATCTTATACAAAATTAATAAAAAAATATTAAATAAAGCGTATGTCATTATTCATACACACGCTTCATAAATATTATATTCAATCCTTACTGTTATTACTGTCCTGTCGCACCTTAAGATATATTCTTCCTATCTGCTCTTATTTCTTAAGTATATCATGATACCTTATCCTATTCTCCTTAGCTATATCCAACATGTCCATTGCCTCTTCTTCTGTCAGGCTTAGTTTTTTCATCAACTTTACTATATTATCTAACTGATTCTTCTCTATTCCTTGTTCTATTCCTTGTTCTAGACCTTGCTCTAATCCTTTCTCTAATCCTTGCTCTATTCCTTTCTCTAGCCCCTCTTCCAGAGCTCGTTCTAATATAGCCTCACTTATATTACACATATCACTCACACACCCTTCCAGTTCTGTTGTCATTTTCAGTCCATAGCCCTCTAGCTGCTGCATTTTTTCTTTCTTCTTTGTGCTCGACAGCAGCACTTCCAGCATTGCTATCAACTTATTCTTAGATTCTTCCCTGTCTTTGCTATCTCTTATTCTTATTATAGCACCATTCATTATACTACGCTTTGGCATCCAGTTACTTTTTCCATAAAGAAGCTTTGGCTGGATTCCTAACTCTATTATAGAATCTTCTCCATCCTGCGTGTCCATGCATATCCATATGCTGTATATATCCTTTAACTCATCATAATTCGACTTTATGAACTCCACATTTTTCTGGGAAGATACCATTCTTGCCATATAGTAAGCTATTCTTGATTCTATGTGATATCCAAGTTTATTATTAGACGTGCTTCTCTGTGCCTCTACATTTACAAGGAACTTTATTGTTCTGTTATTATAATACAATGGAAATCGTATATCGTAAACTATTTTCCCATCATCCGCATCTATATCCTCTGTTCCTACGCTTTCTATCCTTATACATAGTTTTTCAGGCAATCTTAGTGATACTACTGTTTCGCCTATGCATGGAATTATCTTATCTATACTGTATGACCTGAACTCTGGCACAATCACCTTTACAATATTGGCTAGCACTTGCGGATCAGCAAGAACCAGCTTTGCATAGTCATCATGCATGGCCTGCTTTTCTTCTATGCTGGTAAGCGTTTCTGCAAGATTTGTATTTACTTTTAGATATTTCATTTACACCTCCGTAACTCATATTATCTATGTATTAATGTACACACAATAGATTTTTCTCTGTTATTCATCAGGTATTAATACTCTGTCATTCATATTTGTTTTTAATAATAGGGGGATTATAATTGAAACAAATTATAGCGGGTATAGTAATCTCACTCTTAACGATAATTCTTAACTATCCTGCTATCTTTTAAGATACATTATAAAAATTATAACTCTGAATTTTTAATTCATTATAATAAACTATAATTCGTGATTCTGAGTTTTATTTACTATTTTTCAGAATTATTTTTTAGCTTTGTTTATTAATTCTTATGTTAATTTCATTTAACAATATATCATACATTTATGTTTATTTCAATATGATATTTTAAAAATTTTAAGTAACAAATCTCAAGAAACAAAACAAGAATTAGAACATCAGAAATTTTCCTATAAAACATTAAAGCAGAAGATACCCTCTTCCATTAATATGGAATAATATCTTCTGCTTAATTTACTACTTAGTTTTTCCTATTTTTTGCTTAGTTCACTATATTTTTCACAAGTAATATCTTATTAATAATTCTACACCGGTAATATCCAAAATCAATTAACTTTCTACGCCAGCGACCCTCTCTCAAGCCACTTGCCACTCACAAATCTTATGACAAAACATAATGATCTTGCAGCCCAATCTACGAACATTCCTATCCATACACCAAGCACACCAAGTCCAAGTACAACTCCGAATATATAGCTGCTGCCGACACGGAAAAGCCACATAGATATAATGCTGACCGTCATAGTATACTTCACATCACCCGATGCCCTTAAAGGATTCGACAATGTAAATGAAAGCGGCCATATAAAAAGTGATACAACATTAAAACATCTTAATATAGTGACAGTAATATGTGTTGCTTCTGGTGAAAGGTGAAACCATGAGGCTATAAATCCTGCTGCAAAGAACAGTGGTATATTACATGCCCAGTCACCAATATAAGACCACCATAGCACCTTTTTTGTATACATTTTCGCCTGTTCTTTCTCACCTGCACCTATACACTGTCCTACAACCGTTATAAGTGCAAGTCCCATAGAAGCAGCCGGTATATTAGCAAAATCAATAACCGTATAACCTACAGAATTCGCTGCTGTTGAGGCTGTTCCAAATGTAGCAACCATACTTACAACCATTAGCTTGCCTATCTGGAACATTCCATTTTCAATACCGGATGGAATACCTATTGTAAGAATTTTCTTTATATAGTTCCAGTCCGGAACAAAGTACTTTATATGGTCTATTCTTACAGGGTTCGTCTTACCACACACAAGCACTGACATAACGATACCTGCTGCCACACGGCTGAGCGCAGTAGAAAGTGCAACACCAGCTACACTCCACTTAAATACAAATACAAACAACGCATTTCCAGCTACATTAATCACATTCATAAGTATGCTTATATTCATGCTTACCTTACTGTTGCCTACACTTCTGAATATCGCCGCACCCGCATTATACATTCCTAAGAATGGATACGAAAGCGCTGTTATCATAAAGTACAGCACTGCACAATCCATAACAGACTCTTCAACTGTTCCGAATATCATCTTAAGCAGTGGTCTTGTAAATGAAACTGAAAATGCAGTCATTATAACTGAAAATACTAACAAAACGGTCTCAAGCTGCGCTCCTGACTTTCTTGATTCATCATCCCTGCCTTTACCTATATACTGACTGCAGACAACAGCGCCACCTGTCGCAAGTGCTGCCATAACCTGTATGATAAGCCTGTTGATATTATCAACAAGTGCAACTCCTGCAACTGCCGCTTCTCCTGACTGGGATACCATAAGTGTATCCACAAGTCCTACAAGAACAGCAAGCAGCTGTTCAAACATAAGCGGAATTATAAGCTTCCTTAAATCTTTACCACTAAACAACATATGTTTACTCCATCTATATTTTCATTTTATGGTGTAAGTGTTAATTCACAACTATTCTGCACAGCTTATATTAAAGAGCTGCAGAATATGCCTTTAACCCCATCACCAATCATACATTTATCACATAAAAATTCGGTCAGAACGTACTTTTAACATTCTGACCGAATATAATAACTATATTATCAGCTGTAATAAACATCTATAGACCAGTTAGCTAAGCTTCTAACAAGCCTTTTTAACCATCAGCAATATTAGTCTACTGTGTAAATCCAGCCCTTAGGAGCTTCGATTCTACCCATCTGGATACCTGTAAGAGTTTCATATAACTTCTTTGTAACAGGTCCCATCTCATCCATACCACTTGGTAAGCAGATTTCCTTGCCGTGATCAACTATCTTTCCTACAGGAGAGATAACTGCTGCTGTACCACAAAGACCACACTCAGCGAAATCCTTAACTTCATCAAAGAGAACTTCTCTTTCTTCAACTTCAAGACCAAGATACTCCTTAGCAACATGTACTAATGAACGTCTTGTGATAGATGGTAAGATACTATCTGACTTAGGAGTTACAACCTTTCCATCCTTAGTAACAAAGAGGAAGTTAGCTCCACCTGTCTCTTCAACCTTTGTTCTTGTAGCTGGGTCAAGATACATATTCTCAGCATATCCTTCTGCATGAGCTGTAACGATTGCGTGAAGGCTCATAGCATAGTTAAGACCAGCCTTGATATGACCTGTTCCGTGTGGTGCTGCTCTATCAAAATCTGAAACCTTGATTGTAAGTGGCTTAGCGCCGCCCTTAAAGTATGGTCCAACAGGTGTTGTAAATACTCTGAACTGATATTCATCAGCAGGCTTAACACCTATAACTGGATTGCTTCCGAACATATATGGGCGGATATAAAGTGATGCACCTGAACCATAAGGTGGTACCCAGTCCTCATTAGCTCTTACAGTTTCAGCAATAGCTTCTACAAACTTATCTTCTGGGAATACTGGCATCTCAAGTCTTCTGCAAGAATCTGCCATTCTGCTTGCGTTCATATCTGGTCTGAAAATAACTGTGTGACCATTCTCTGTTGTGTATGCCTTCATACCTTCAAAACATGACTGTGAATACTGTAAAACACCAGCACATTCGCTGATAACGACTTTGTCATCATCTGTAATAATACCGTTATCCCATGCTCCATCCTTATAATTAGCTACGAATCTCTTATCAGTCTTTACATAGCCAAATCCTAAATTAGACCAATCAATATCTTTCTTTGCCATAATTCTACTTCCTTTCGTGTTCGACAGTTTACTCACCTACTGTCAGGAGTTTTCTATAATAACTGCTGCAGACAATTCTATCCTGCATAATTCACATACAGTACAGTCAGCATATACGCCAGTCCACTAACCCCTTGGCATAACACACCCTTTTGTGTTCATTATAATGAATCCCATCGATTAATTAAATTACGGATATTTTATACCCACATTTTCTATAAGTCAATAAATTTTGTCTATCTAATCATTATATACATGTATTTTTTATATATTTGTGCGGTACAGATGCTTTTTATCTGTTTTTTCCGTGCGTGTTCAGGGATGTTTCACATACCTGAACACGCGATTATTCATAGCTTGTAATCTGTGTATAGAAGTTATCATAATCTGTTCTTCCATCTGCTGTAAATGCGATAGCAGTTCTTGGATGCTGGTTAGCATTTCCAGTTATCATATACTGGACATCACATCCCCATACGACTCCAGCCTTTTTAAGCGGTACCATATGCTTCTCAACAAACTTAAGCACTGGTGATATTCTATACTTAGGATTTCTTAAAAAGCCCATAAGAAGCTCTGAATAGCAGTTACCGGCACCTCTTCCCATGCCACTCATAGTAACATCAAGATAGCTTACACCAATAGTACATGCTTCTATTGTATTGGCAAATGCAAGCTGCTGGTTGTTATGTGCATGGATACCTACGCTCTTTCCATACTTTTCAGCTACCTTAAGGTACTTATCCGCAAGTCTTCTTATCTGCTCTGGATAAAGTGAACCATAGCTGTCAACAAGATATATCACACTTGCCTTGCTCTGTGCTGCAAGAAGCTCTAACGCAAGATCTAACTCATTCTCACTTGCTGTAGATATAGCCATAATATTGATAGTCACCTCATAGCCCATATCTGCACAGTAATTAATCATCTCAATAGCTGCCGGAATAGTATTAATATATGTAGCTACCCTTATCATATCTATAACACTTTCAGACTTAGGTATGATATCCTTTTTAAAATCAGTTCTACCAACATCAGCCATAACAGAAATCTTTAAGTCAGTATTGTTATCACCAACTATTTCCCTGATATCCTTCTCATCGCAGAACTTCCACTTACCATAATCATCCACGTTAAAGACTTCCTTTGATGCCTTGTAACCGAATTCCATATAGTCAACACCTGCTGCCACATTGGCCTTATACAGGTCACGCACGAAATCCTCACTAAACTCAAAATTATTAACAAGTCCTCCATCCCTAAGTGTACAATCTACAACTTTGATATCTGGTCTGTATGATACTAACTCACCCTTCTGTTCCATAACCTGATTACCTCTTCTTCCTTAAATGTTCGCAGATAACTTTAAATTGATCCACGATTAATGCAATTCGCTTTAAAGCGTTACACTTTAAAGTGCTAAACTGTTGTCTATTATAACACTATTATTTAATTTGTAAATACCTTTACCACAATTTTTATATTTCAAGCGCATCCTGCATAATATCCATCATATCAAGCATACCCTCAAGATACTCACTTGCACTTGTAAACTTTCTTTTAGTGACCGTCCATACGAATTCAGGTGTACCTTTAAGCTTAAACTCCAGCGCACCACCAAATGAATCTACAAGCTTTGGTATATTATCCGAGTTAATATCTGCTTTAGGATATATAGTCATAACCGTACGCCAGTTAGAGGCACCACCCGATGGATTATGCTGTGTAGCACCTTTTATATCCATAATCCCTATCTTATGTGCTTTCATCTTGATAAGTGCAATCATAAGCAGATTAGAAGCACTTGATGGCACACTTCCATATCTATCCATAAGCTCGTCTTTCATATCTGACAGCTCTTCTCTTGTTTCAAGTGCAGCGATTCTTTTATATATATCAAGTTTCTGATATTCGCTTCTTATATAAGTTGCTGGAATATACGCATCTACTTCCATATCAACTGTCGTTTCAAACTCATACTCATTCTTCACGCCCTTAAGAGTATTCACCGCCTGGTTAAGCATTTTACAGTACAGGTCATATCCAACCGCAGCCATATGACCATGCTGGCTCTTACCAAGCACATTACCCGCACCTCTTATCTCAAGATCCTTCATAGCTATCTTAAAACCAGAACCAAGATCTGAGAATTCCTTTATGGCACTAAGTCTTTTTTCTGCCACTTCAGATATCATCTTGTCTCTTTTATACATAAGAAATGCATACGAAGTTCTTGTACTTCGTCCAACTCTTCCTCTTAGCTGATATAACTGTGAAAGTCCGAACTGATCTGCATTTTCTATAACCATAGTGTTACAGTTTGGAATATCCATACCTGTCTCGATAATGGTTGTTGATACAAGTACATCTATCTCACCATTAACAAACTGATACATAATCTTTTCAAGCTGCCTTTTATCCATCTGTCCATGAGCATATTCTACTACAGCATCCGGAACAAGATTCTGTATATATTCGGCTCTTTCTTCTATATTACGTACTTTATTGTATACATAATACACCTGTCCATTTCTGGCAAGCTCCCTTGTTATTGCCTCACGTATCATCTCGTCATTATGCTCTGTTACAAATGTCTGTATAGGATGTCTGTCAACTGGTGGTTCTTCCAGCACACTCATATCTCTTATTCCAACAAGACTCATATGCAGTGTTCTTGGAATAGGCGTTGCACTTAAAGTAAGAACATCTATGTTATTCTTAAGCTCCTTGATTTTCTCCTTATGTGTAACACCAAATCTTTGTTCCTCATCGATGATAAGCAGCCCAAGATCCTTAAACTTAACGTCCTTTGACAGAATTCTGTGTGTTCCTATAACCACATCTATCATTCCGCTTTTAAGTTCCTCAATAGTCTTTTTATTCTGTGCTGACGTCCTGAAGCTTGACAACTGTCCTACATTTACCGGAAAGCCTTTCATTCTCTCTGCAAATGTTGAATAATGCTGGCTTGCAAGTACTGTTGTCGGCACAAGATAAGCCACCTGCTTTCCATCCTGTATCGCCTTAAAGGCTGCCCTTATGGCAACCTCTGTCTTACCATATCCAACATCTCCACATATAAGGCGGTCCATAACACGACCACTTTCCATATCGTTTTTTGTATCCTGTATGGCGTTAAGCTGGTCATCAGTTTCTTCATACGGAAACATTTCCTCAAACTCCTGCTGCCATACCGTATCCTTTGAAAACCTGTATCCTTCTGCCTTCTGTCTTATCGCATACAGTCTTACAAGTTCCTTAGCTACAACTTCAACCGCCCCATGAACCTTCGCTTTAGTTTTGCTCCACTCCTTGCCTCCAAGATTATTAAGCTTAGGTTTCTTTTCTACATCCTGGTCTGCATACTTCTGGAGTCTGTCAAGCTGAGTAGCAAGAACATAAAGATTACCATCATCCGCATAAGTTATCTTTATATAATCCTTCTCTACTCCATCCACCTTTATCTTTTCTATTCCCTTATATACACCAAGCCCGTGATTCTCATGTATAACATAATCACCTATATTCAGTTCGTTAAAGCTTGCTATATTTTTGCCATCATGTTTTTTCTTTTTAAGCTTTTTTATTCTTTTGGACGTAAATATATCATTTTCTGCTATAACAACAAACGAAAGAACTGGATACTCGAAACCCTTATGAAGACTTCCATATGTAACTATAATAAGTCCTTTTCCATAATCCTTACTAAAATCCTCACTGTAAAATGCTGGTATATCAAGTTTCCCAAGATCGTCAACTATTCTTTGTGCCCTTGTCCTCGAACTGCATACAAGCACCGTTGTATAGCCACTCTTCTTGTACTTCATAAGATCCTTTGACAGGTACTCAAAGCTGTTGTTATAAGAGCTTATACTTCTTGCCTCAACATGCATCTTATAGTTTATTTCAAAACCTTCCGGTTTATAATCAAGAGTTGTAAGTATAAGCTTTTTATATTCTCTAATATCACCTGTTATCTCACAAAGAGTCTTTATCTTATGTGTCTGGCTTGGAAGGACATAGCCTGCTGCAAGCCTGTTTTTCATGCTTTCACCATATTCATATAATGTAAGCTCGTTACATTCCTTAAGTCTGTTCGGTTCATCCAGCACAACAAGAGTACTTTCCTTAGGAAAATACTCTGCTAAGCCTACTGTGTCTTTAATTATTGTATCCAGAAACTTATCATAACTGCCTGTTCTTTCTATGTCCCCAACAATCTTATTAATATTGTTGCCAGCCTCTATCTGCTCCTGTGTACGCCTTCGTTTATCATAATCAAAGCACTGAAGCTGCTCATCTCTTTCTTTTCTTATCTTATCAAGTCCAGCCTGCTTTTCTTCCGCTGTGAAAAGATACTCTGTAGCTGGAAATATATGATATGATTTCAGCTTTTCTATTGACCTCTGGCTTTCTGCATCAAACATTCTTATGGAATCAACTTCTGTATCCCACAGTTCTATTCTTACTGGCGCCTCATCTGTATATGAAAATATATCTATGATGCCACCTCTTATTGAAAACTGGCCTTTGCCCTCTACCATTGCTGTTCTTACAAAACCCATTGATACCATTTTCTTTGCAAGTTCCTCTGTATCAATACTGCTTGTGCTATCAATCGTTATTATTGAATCCATATATCTTTTCAGAGGAATCAGTCTGTCTGATACTCCATCAATGGTAGTTACTACTGTCAGCAGACTACCCGAGTCAGCTCTGATGCTTCCAGCTTCTCCATTACGTTTATCCGCTTCCTGTTTACTGCTGTCTTTGTCAGATACTTCTACGTGTTCTGCCGCTTTTATATGTTCTATGATTCTGCTTATACAGCTTAATCTTTGTCCTGTTATCTGATTGCCTGTAACATCTGCACTATAGAATATTGCGTCCTTAGCTGGATAATACAATGCATCGCCATTAAAAAATGCTGCATCATCACACATATTTCTTGCCTTGGCTTCATCACTTGTTATAACAAGCATAAAACGATAATCCTGTCCTATAGCACTTGCTATATGCACCTTCTGCGTATCAATACAGCCACTTATAAGTGCTGTTTTTCCACCATCCACTGATAATTCTTTATTAAGTTGCTCTATTGCTGCTGTATCACATACAGGCTTAAAAAATGTGTTCAAAACCATCCTCCTAATTAAATCTGTCTGATATAAAGATGTCGGGATCAAAAGCTCCCGACTTTGATACCTACGAATTGTTCCGTGCTACGCACTCCCACAATTCTCCCCAATATTCGCATATCGTGGGATTATCCGTTAAATTTATTCATACCACTTTCAATGCCTTCGCTTATTATGCATTCAACTGCTTCACAGGCTCTTTTATTTCCTTCTCTGAGTGCAGGATATAATTCAGCTGGAAACTTTCCAAGAACCCAGTCTGCAAGATCCCATCCCTTTGGCTTGTCTCCTACACCATACTTTATTCTTTTGAATTTATCACTGCCAAGATGAGCTATTATGCTCTTTATTCCGTTATGTCCGCCAGCACTTCCCTTTGGACGTAATCTTAACCTTCCAGGCTCTAAGCTTATATCATCAAATATAACTATCAGGTCATCAATATCAGCCTTATAATAATCCATAAGCTCTCTTATACATTCGCCTGAATTGTTCATATATGTCATAGGCTTTACAAGCAGAACCTTTTCCCCTTCTATAACACCTTTTCCTATAAGTCCTTTATGCTTTGCTGTATCAACACTAATATTATACTTGTCTGCAAGTTCATCTATGCATGAAAAACCCGCATTATGTCTTGTCCCTGCATACTGTGTTCCCGGGTTTCCTAAGCCTGCTACTATATACATAAATTTATTCTCCCTGTTCTGTTTATCTTATCATTAAACTTTAATTGCCGCATTGCTATGCAATTCGTACAATCCTCTGACACTTTGATCCACCATCATAATATAAATGATATCCGTCAAAAAAGGAAGTATTTATATTATTTTTAACTATTTATGCAATATAAAAAAACTGCAATCATAACAGTTAGCGTGTTCCTAACTATTATGACTGCAATCTTTTTATTTTACAACTTTAAACAAATTTAACTTTATGAAATCTCATATTATATTATCTTATGCGTTTCTTTCCTGCTACTGTACAAGCCATCATTATAGCCATAACTGCAAGTAATAAGTAGATAGCAACTGGAGCTGCATCTCCTGTTGTAGGTGCTGTAACTGTTGCATCTTCTGTAATCGTTGTATCAGCTCCAGATGCTGACTCAACTTCCACATAATCAATAACAAATGGGCTTAATCCACCTGTTACGAATGATATAGCATCATCAGATACTGTTACATCAAGTTTTTCAAGTGTATTATCATCCTTAAGATGATAAACAACTACTGCATACTTAGTATAATCAATATCTGCATTCTTCTTAAGACTTATCTTAAGTGTACCATTAGAAAGCTTAACAACGCTACCATCTTTATTGCTTAAAGAAATATCAATGATCTGTGCCTTGTCTGTAAGCTTTATATCCTCTGCATTAGCAACTGCTTCCTTAACTGCTGCTACCTGTTCCTCACTTGCAGCCTTTTCTATTGCTGTAACAGAACCTGTAGCTACGCCCTTGCCTGACTCATCTACGAATTTAGCTTCCTTTGATACCTCAACGGCTGCTATTCCACTTTCTGTTGGAGTAACTATCTCTACTGGCTTAACATCATATGCATAATGAGCAGGAATCCATCCAAGTACTGTATTAACTGCTGAAACATTAGCTGATTCAATATAATCTGCAACTGCCTCAGCTGACTGATTTTCAGCCTTGCTGAACTGTCCTTTAGTTACAAAAGCATTTTCTCCTGAAACATTATTATATTCCTTGAAGATAGCTGATGTTCCATCTCCTGTGCTCATCTCACCCCATCCATCTTCTAACACATAACCATTAGTCTGTGTTCCAATAAATGTAGCATTAGAGCCTGCGCCCCATGTTCTACCATAATATCCTGATACTGTACCAGTGCTTACGCCATCTGTTGTCACTTTACAGTTTCTGAATACATATGGACTTGTCTTAGCTGCTGTGATATAACCAAGCTTTGCATTGTTTTTAGCAGCATCCTTTTCATCATCCTTATATGTCTTCCACTGTAATTCACAGTTATCAAATACTGCTGAGAATTCGCCACAAATATAATCTACATTACCACCAATCACACAATTGTTGAAATATGTATGATAGTTATTGTTCTTAGAACCATTTCTTCCAAGTGTATCCTGTGAAGAAAGAATCTTACAGTTATAACACTCAATATTATCCGCTTCAATATAGAAAGCATTTGATCTTTCCTTATAAGCATATGCTGTAACATCAGCACCCTTTGCAAGTCTGTCTACTGATAATGTTGTACCTGCAATATCTGTCTTCTCTGCTTCTGTTAATTCATAGTTATAAGTATTCTTAAATGTTGTATCTTCTGCGATGAAGTTATCACCTCTTACGATGAATACACCACCCCAGAGACTTCCGTTACCTTCTACATATGAATACTTATCTCTTGCAAGTACTTCATTGTAAAGACCTGTAACAGGATCTACTGAATAATAATATGTACCAACACCATAGTACCATGAAATAGTATGGTTATTACCTTTAAGTGTTACATATGGAGCTGCCATAACTGTCTGCTCGAATATATCTGCTTTAAGATTAATAGTAACTCTGCCTGCTTCTCCTTCTGGTCTGTCCTGCATTCTAAGAATTGCATCTGAAGCTTCATTTAATGTAGCATAATCACCAGGAACATTAAGCTCGCTCTTAAAAGCTACTGGTTCTGCCTCCTTAGCTGGAAGTTCTACATATACTTCATTAACTGTTGTTCCTTCAGTCTTAACTGAAACTCTATCATGTGTTACACCACCATTAGTTGTTACAACACTTGTATTGTATTCACCTGGCTTTAATGTACATGTATAAGAATCTCCTGATACAGTAGCCTTATATGAACGTCCGTTAACCATGTTTGTAAGTGAAAGTTCTTTAACTGTTCCTTCTGGAGTGCCTGTAATCTTACCTTCTACAGTTACATCTGGTACATCATAAAGAGAAACAACTATTGCTTCACCTGTAGCTGTAAATGTATCGCTGTCACCAACAGCAGCTCTTACACCACCATCATTAGTACTTAACTTATATTCATGTCCTTCAAGAAGGTCTGCATTTGTGCCATCCTTTAACTTGATTGCGTTGCCACCAAGATTAGCATCTACAACACTTATCTCTAATGAATCTGTTAATTTAGCATCTACATTATCAAACTTAACTGGAACGCTTACTTCCTTATCTACAATATACTTATAACCTGCATAAAACATGTTATTAGTCTTTCCTGTTGTAGACATTACATATGTATGTCCTGGTATTACTGCAAATGTATATGAATTAATACTTGTTTCTGTATCTGTATATCCATTCTTAGAACCATCTGCTGTATTATAATCATGGATTCTTAAGAATGATGTTGAACTAAAGTATACTGTCATAGTACCTTTAGCTGCTGGAGTGAAGATAGTTAATGTACCATCTCCCTGTCCAGGAATAGTAGGAATATTGTTACTATCTGCATGTCTTCTACCTGCTGTATAGCTATTATATTCTTTTCCATCAACTGTTACTGTCTTTCCTGGTTTTACTGTATACTGTGTTTCTCCCTGACCTACTAATGTAAGTGTGCTGTCACCATACTTGTAATCACCTGTAGCAACAACATCTTCATTAGCAATGTCATCAAGCATTAAAGTAAAGCTTTCAGCTTTATCTGATTTAGCAAAATTATTTACCGTTACTGAGTGAAGATATGCCTCACCTGATGCTTCACATGTTATTGTAAGTGTTGTAGCATCTCCGTTATAAGATATGCTCTGTGATTCTGCATCTGAAGCTGACTTACCTGATGTTAAACCAACTTCCTTACCAGAAGCATCTGTAACCTTAAATGCAGTTCCTTTGCCGTACTTACATAAGGTTAATGCAATCTCTGCACTTCCTGCAACCTTAACTTCAATCTTGTCTCCATTATAAACTGCTGCACCATGCTGTCCATCATGCCAATATGCTTTACCAGCTTCTGATATTACCTTAAATACACCATCATCAGATGTATAACCATTAAGCTGTGTCTTTGTACTATATAATTTTGTAAAATCCAGTACATAACTCTTGCCAGCTTCTGGTGCCCCCGCAGCTTTTGCTATAGTTCTTACACCAGGTGCAAACTGGAATGTTCCAATCGCTAAAACGAATGTAAGAACAACTGCTAAAAGCTTTTTAGCTTTTCTGCCAATCTTCATAAAATACCTCCTGAAATATTACGGATCATTCCGCTAGATTGACTACTACTATATCCCATTATCGAATTGGTAACAACTTATATTTTTATATTTTCCTTATTGATTACATGTATTTTTAGTGTTAAAATACATATTGTTACAATATTAATAAATATTTATTTATTTTTTGGTTATTTTGCATATATTTTATATGTGTATTAATTATATATCGAACATACGAATCAACTCAAAATATTATCTTATATACAGAACGCTCCATTTCTTTACATTTTACAATTCACGCAGTTCTTATACAGCATCATATTCATTAGAAAGAAGGATTATAAACATATGAAACAGACGATACACAATATTTCAAGGTTCCGTATTGAACGTGGCATGCATGAACCACATTATTCCATGCACTCTGCACACAGTCATACATATTATGAACTTTTTTATCTCGTTAATGGTAATTGTACAATTTCCCTGGACAACAAGCTTTATACGCTTTCCGCTGGAAATATTATATTTATCCCTGCTAATGCAATCCACAGAACAAGCTATATAGGTGATAATTCATCCGAACGCATATACATAGAATTTTCTTCTGATTATATATCTACTATTGAAGATATCCTTGGAAAAAACTGGACATACAAAAATCTGTGGGGACATATACTATATATAGAACCAACACATAGATCTTATATCAACTCTTTATTTGACAAGATTATCTCTGAATATAACATTATTGACCACTATTCAGACTGCTGTATCCGTCAGCTTTTTCAATATCTGATTATAATGCTCATAAGAGTTGACAGAACTAACATAGATGAAAAAAATTATATAACACATTCACATAAAAAAATAAATGCTGATATGATAAGTGCCTCAAGATATATTGCTGAGAATTTCAAAAACAACATATCACTAAATGATGTTGCCGAATTTCTTAATCTTAACCCTGCATATTTTTCAAGCAAATTCAAAGCATTCCACGGTATAGGTTTCTCTGAATATTTAAGAAATACCCGCATTAATCATGCTGAATGGTATCTGATTGAGACTGACTTAAGCATGTCAGATGTTGCCGATGAATGCGGTTTCTGTAGTTCTAACTACTTTGGTGATACATTTAAGATTGTAAATGGCATCTCTCCTTCTGAATTCAGGAGAAAATATAAACCAAATAAAGCATAGTGTGAAAAATAAGATTTTTCACACGCAAGATTTGTGCTTACGCACAAACTTGAGATGCGCAAAAGACAGCGCAAGAATGGAGATTAATATGCAAAAACTCTCTGCCATCCTACAATAATCTTGTTGGATGACAGAGAGGTATTTTTCAATCCTTACACTGCTTCTTCTATCTTTTCCCCATTCTTGCTTACAATCTGTCCTTCATAAATCTCATATATCTCATCTGACAGATAATTAAGCTCCTCTGTATCATGGCATGCTATAATTATAAGCGAGCCATTTGCCTTAAGTTCATCAAGTATACCCTTTATAAGACCTGCACCTGCTTCATCAAGAGCATTGATAGGCTCATCAAGTATAACTATATCTGGTTTTTCCATAATAGCTGCTGCTATACCTAATCTCTGTTTCATACCTAAAGAATACTTCTTGAATGTTCTTGTATCATCAGGGTCAAGTCCAACTTTTCTTATGGCTTCCTTTATCTCCTCATCATTAATCCTGTTCTGGATAGAAGCAAGAATCTTAAGATTCTTAAAACCTGTATAATTAGATATAAATGATGGATTCTCTATAAGAAGTCCGATACTTGGTGGAAATGATATCTGCTTACCAAGCTCCCTGTCATTGATAAATACCTTTCCTGATGTTGGAAGTATAAGACCGCTTATCGCTCTCATAAGCATTGTCTTACCTGAACCATTCTTTCCCTTAAGACCTATAACCTTGCCACTTTCAAGTGTAAGATTTATATCCTCAAGTACTGTTACTTTCTTGAATGACTTTGTGTAGTGTTCTAATCTTACTACTGTCCCCATATTAATACCTCCTCTTAATTAAACAATCATCCCAATCCGTATATTAGTTTTATGCCGGATAACACAGGATAAATGATTTATATACATGTATAATAGCACTTTTACTAGATAATGTATACTAAAATTTAAAAAATATCATATTATATAAAAAAGATGCCGTATTAATCAAGCAATATTAATATGACATCTTTTTTATTTAATCATATGCGTGTCAAAAGCGAATTACGTTCTCTGATAATTCCTCTACTTCATCAGCATCATAATATGCTTTCAAAACCGCACTTTGAAGATTTTCTCTGGCATGCCTATTGATAGGATGAGCTATATCCTTAAATCCTCCCTCAATAAGATGCTTACTAGGCATAGCTACAAACAAGCCTTTTTCTCCTTCGACTACTCTTATGTCATGTATAACAAACTCGTCATCAAAAGTAATTGATACATAAGCCCGCAGTTTACCACTGCCTGCAATCTTCTTGACCCTAACATCTGTAATATTCATTTGTTACCCCTATCTGTCTTCTATACAACCTTTTTCTACTCTGGTTAAGACCTTAAATATATATTTATAATCTTTAATAATATGACGGACTGTCTTCTATGACAATCTTTATACCATTCTCACCGACATATCGTGAATTAGCTTTAATAGTGCTGTTACTCTCAACTATACAGTTCTCAATATATGCATTATCTCCTATATATGCATTATTCATGATAATTGAGTTTTTAACAACAGCATTATTGCCTATGTATATCTTCTTAAACAGAACTGAATTATCAACCGCTCCATTAACTATACATCCACACGATATAAGACTGTTTGATACATTGGCACCATAATTATATTTAGCTGGTGGAAGATCATCCACCTTAGAATATATATCTGGATACTGCTTAAAGAAATAATCTCTTACATCTCTCTTTAAGAAATCCATATTAGTCTTATAATATGAATCCACAGATGATATGTTGTTCCAGTATGTATCAAGCTTGTAACCATATATCTTCTTAATGTTTCTATATCTTACAAGTATATCCCTGACAAAATCATACCTGTCTTCTTCTGCTGCCTTTTCAAGTAATTCAATAAGAAGACGTCTTCTTACTACATATATACCTGTTGATACAGTTGACAGATTCGTTTCTAAAGGCTTCTCATCAATATCTGTAATACGTCCATCCTCTGCAAGTGCAACAACACCATATCTTCCTATGTCTGCTCTGTTATCAAGCTTCTTTACAACCATGGTAACATCAGCCTTTTTCTCTATATGATACTGAAGCACCCTGTTATAATCAAGCTTGTAGACACCATCACCAGAAGCAATAACTACATATGGCTCATGGCTTGACTTAAGGAAATCTATATTCTGATAAAGTGAATCTGCTGTTCCTCTGTACCAACTGCTGCTCTCTGCTGTTATAGTAGGTGTAAATACATATAATCCACCCTGCTTTCTACCAAAATCCCACCACTTAGATGAACTTAAGTGTTCGTTAAGTGATCTTGCATTATACTGTGTTATAACTGCAACCTTCTGGATATGTGAGTTAGACATGTTGCTAAGTGCGAAATCTATCGCCCTGTAGCTTCCTGCAACAGGCATGGAAGCAATAGCCCGCTTGTTTGTCAGTTCACGCATCATCCTGTTGTTACCGCCTGCTAATACTATACCTATTGCTTTCATTCTACTTCACCTGCCTTAATTATGATTCCACCGCTTGGTAATAAGCCATCCGGATAATCCTCTGCTGATGTAACTCCAGATATCGCCGTATTCTTTCCAATCTTAACTCCATCAGGAATAACCGAACATTCCCCAATAGTGACAAGGCCAGAATTATATATCTTAGGGAACTTGACATTCGGTGCTTCTTCGCCTACACCAAGTTCTACATTATCACCTATAACTACTTCTTCTGCTATTATTGACTTGTTAACTATTGTATTCTTTCCAATAACGGAATTATTCATAATGATGGAATCTCTTACTACGGCACCTTCTTCTATGGTTACACCTGAACCTATAACAGAATTATAGATTCTGCCATATACTTCTGTTCCATCGCCTACTATACTCTTTTCAATAAATGTATTATCTGCAACATACTGAGGTGGAATAGTATCTGTTCTTGTATATATCTTCCAGAATTCTTCATAAAGATTAAATACAGGAATTATATCTATAAGCTCCATATTAGCTTCCCAATATGAACTTAATGTTCCAACATCTTTCCAGTAACTGTTATATTCATATGCAAATATTCTCTTGTTGTTATTAAAGCAGTATGGAATTACATGCTTGCCAAAATCACATTCGTTCTGGTCTTTAAGCTTTATAAGTGCTTCCTTTAGCACGCTCCACTTAAATATGTATATACCCATAGATGCAAGATTACTCTTAGGCTCTGCTGGCTTTTCTTCAAATTCAGTTATTCTGTTATCCTCATCCGTAACAACGATTCCGAATCTGCTGGCTTCCTCAATAGGTACCGGCATAGCTGCTATTGTAATATCAGCATTGTTAGCCTTATGATAATCAAGCATTATCTTATAATCCATCTTATATATATGATCACCTGAAAGAATAAGCACATATTCTGGATGATACTGTTCCATATATTCAAGATTCTGATAAATGGCATTGGCAGTTCCAGTATACCATTCACTGCTTGTACTCTTCTCGTAAGGAGGAAGAACTGTTACACCTCCCACATTACGATCAAGATCCCATGGAATACCAATTCCTATGTGGGAATTAAGTCTTAATGGCTGATACTGTGTCAGTACACCAACAGTATCAATACCTGAGTTAATACAATTGCTGAGTGGAAAATCGATTATTCTGTATTTTCCTCCAAACGCAACTGCAGGCTTTGCTACTTTTGCTGTTAAAACTCCAAGTCTACTGCCCTGACCACCGGCTAACAGCATAGCTATCATTTCTTTTTTAATCATGCTACCACCTCTGATGTTTAATTTACTATCTTAAGTTGTATAAATTATATCATATAATTCCGATTAAGTAAAAATAATTTTGTCTTTTTTTGGTGATTTTTCATACAATTTATTCACCTTTTTATTGTTACATTTTAACATATGTATTTTCAGTTAATTTTACGCTTTATTTTACACAGCACTTATATGCAGTATACATTTTATGCATTCCACATCATTATTATTACAATTATATGATGTCGGGCTCAAAAGCCACCGACTTTGATACCTACGGATTGTTCTGTGCTACGCACTCCCACGTCTACGCTACGCTTCGGTCCATGCTAAACATCTGCCACTTATTTCTCATAACCATAGTACCCCATGCATATATAACTTTATGCGTTTTATGTTTGAAAAATATATGCTTTAGGCATATAATCTCTATGATGACTTTTAAATATCTTACTAAATATTAATATAAGGTAATATGATTCTGGAACATGTATACAAGCCTGCATAAGCTTTATGTTCTGACATCATGTCATCATCAGTTTATTAACAATAATTTATAGAAAGAGGAATATCATATGTTTAATATTGATTTTAATCATCCGATACATGTACATTTCATAGGCATAGGAGGCATAAGCATGAGTGGACTTGCCAGGATTCTTCTTGACAGGCACTTCACTGTCTCAGGTTCTGATGCACACGAATCAGAGCTTACAGATGAACTTGCAAAGGATGGATGTCTTATATCTTATCCACAGTCAGCAGACAATATCACTGGTGATATTGACCTTGTCGTATACACTGCTGCTATCCACCCTGACAACAAAGAACTTAAAGCCGCTATTGCTGCTGGTATTCCTACTATGACAAGAGCAGAACTGCTTGGTCAGATTATGAAGAACTATCACACAGCTGTCAATGTAGCTGGTACACATGGAAAAACAACAACGACTTCCATGATTACTGAAATTCTTCTTGCCGCCAACGCTGACCCAACTATATCTGTTGGTGGTATATTACACAGTATAGGCGGCAACATAAGAGTTGGAAGTTCAGACATTTTTGTTACAGAAGCATGTGAATACACAAACAGCTTCCTTTCTTTTAATCCTACGTTAAACATTATACTTAACGTTAAAGCTGACCACCTTGATTTCTTTAAAGACCTTGATGATATACGTCATTCATTTAAGCTCTTTACAGAAAAGCTTCCATCTGATGGAACCTTAGTTATCAACACAGATATTGATAATTACGAATACTTCTACCAGGATACAGACTGTGAGGTTATCACCTTCGGTTCTGATCCAGCCAGGTCAATGTACAGTGCTGCCGATATAAATCATGATGAATATGGACGCTGTTCTTACACTCTTCTTATTAATAATAAACCATCAGGAACTATAAAGCTTTCTGTTCCTGGCGTACACAATGTATACAATTCGCTTTCTGCAATCGCTGCATGTATTAAGCTTGGTATATCCATGGAAGCTATTCTTAAAGGTCTTGTGAATTTCACAGGTACTGACAGACGTTTCCAGAAAAAGGGAGTATTTAATGGAATAACAGTTGTAGATGACTATGCACATCATCCAGATGAGATAACTGCAACTCTTAATTCTGCAAAAATGTATCCACACAACAGAATATGGTGTGTATTCCAGCCACACACATATTCAAGAACTAAAGCACTTATGCCGGATTTTGCCAAAGCGCTTGCTCTTGCAGATAATGTTGTACTTGCCAAAATATATCCTGCTCGCGAAACAGATAATCTGGGAATAAGTTCTGCTAATCTTTGCAGTCTGATTAAAGCTGAAGGAAAAGAATGTTACTATTACGAATCATTTGAAGAAATTGAAGACTTTTTGAAAAAAAATTGTATCAACGGTGACCTGTTGATAACTATGGGGGCTGGTGATGTTTATAAAATCGGGGAAGACCTGTTAAAATAGGCATTTCTCCACTGTATAATATTTTTTCAACAAAGTTATCCACATTATCCACATTTTTATGTTGTTATACACAATATAAAAGTGTGGATTTTTTTGTTAACAACCTTTAAGTCAAAAATACAGCAAAATACATTATTTATACCACTTTGTCCACGAGTTATCCACATTATCCACAATATCCACAACAATATCCACCTGCTTTTAGCACACTTTTCATTTAATTTTCACTATGATATAATCTGCACTGGCAGAATATCTGCCGCTTAACATTATGTTACATCATAGCAATCATTAATCATCAGGAGGATAGACAAGCTATATTTATAGCTTTTAATATCATATGGGCAATCTTACATTAACTACAAAGAACAATTATGGATACACAGCCATTTCCAATATATTTATAAGCAGCTTTGTACCTGAAGCCAATGGCGAATTCGTAAAGGTATATCTTTATCTTTTACACCTTATAAGCACTGGCAATTCCAATATAAGTATCTCTTTACTTGCAGATACCTTTAACCAGACTGAGGCCGATATTATGAGAGCACTCAGATACTGGGACAAGCTCAATGTCATATCATTAACATTTGCCGGTAACAACGACAGCCTGTCCAACATAACCATCAATGACTTCAGCTCTGACAACAGTGCCGCCAGCACTACTAAAGCTGATTTTAACAATACCACATTTCCTGAAGCTGCCAAGCTGGCATCCCCAGCAGCTATAGCACCAACAGTGCCTGCTGCACCTTCATATAACATATCAGAAGGTCCAAAACATGTCGAACCTTCCAGCATGCAATATTCTGCGGAAAAGATAAGCGAGCTTAACTCCGATGAGAACTTTTCTATGCTGCTTTATGTTATAGAATCATACCTTGGACGTCCTCTGTCTATTAAAGAAACCAATGCAATAGTATACTTTTATGATTCGCTTGACTTTTCTATCGAACTTATAGATTATCTTTTTGAATATTGTGTAGAACACAACAAGAAAAGCATTAACTACATTGAAAAGGTTGCTCTTGCGTGGGCCGATAAAGGTATACATACTGTTACAGAAGCAAAGGAAGAAGTATCTAACCATACCGACTCTGTTTACCAGATTATGAAAGCCTTCGGAATCTCTAACAGAGATCCTGGACAGCATGAACGTGCAATGATATCTAAGTGGGCTGATACTTACTGCTTTGACACTGATATAATTATAGAGGCCTGCAACAGAACAATCAAAGCCATACACCAGCCAAGCTTTGAATATGCTGATACTATTCTTTCAAAGTGGAAAAGCTCAAACATCACAACTATGGCAGACATCAAAAAGGATGATGCAGCATATGCGGCAAGCAGCAACAGCAAAACCAGATATCAGAGTTCTGCTAAAACCGGTTCAACAAAATTCAACAACTTCCAGCAGCGTGATAAAAAATCCGATGACTGGTACAACTCTTTACTTAGCAATAACAATTAACCTGTCAGCATAGCTTATGTTTTACAGCTTACCGATATTATCAGATTTAACTTATCAATATATTTAATTATATGAAAAGGAGTAGTTATGTCACTTACTAACACACAATATGCTGCTGTTATGCGGATGTATGATGATATTCACACGCACAATGCAGCCATACAGAACGAGCGCTACAAAGAAGTAACAAGTCTTTGTCCACAATATCAGACAATCGAAGATGAGATAATCTCCCTTTCTATGCAGGAAGCTGCCAAACGTATCGGAAATGACTCATCTGACACGAATACTGATGAGTTCAATGAACGCCTGCAGTCCCTTATTAAACAAAAAGCTGTACTCCTTGCTTCTATAGGCAAGCCATCTGATTATCTTGACAATATTTATACATGCAAAAAATGTCAAGATACAGGATATATCAACGGCACCAGATGTTCATGCTTTAAGAAAAAAGCTATTGACCTTATATATCATGATTCCAATCTAAAGAACATCACTGCCAACGAAAACTTTTCAACATTTTCCTTTGACTGGTATGACAAAACGACTATTGATTCTGCAACAGGACTCACACCATACAATAATATTCACAAGGTATTTGATGTATGCCAGTCTTTTGTAAAAACTTTTGATACCAACTTTTCAAACCTTTTATTATTAGGAGAAACCGGTGTAGGAAAAACTTTCCTTTCCAACTGTATAGCCAAGGAACTGCTAGACAGCTATCACAGCGTTATATACCTCACTGCCATAGAGCTGTTCAAATGCTTTGAAAACAGTGACTTCAACAAAGGCGAAGATGTGGAATATCAGGATGTCAGCTACTTTATTGACTGTGATCTTCTTATAATTGATGACCTTGGAACAGAAAGCTACAACTCTTATACCATTTCCAAGCTGTTTTATGTAATAAACGAAAGAATACTCAGAAGAAAGAGTGTTATTATATCAACTAATCTTTCTATGCCCCAGTTAGAGAATACATATTCAGAACGTATATTCTCAAGACTTATCAGTGCATATACAATACTCCGCTTATTCTGTGAAGATATAAGGGTACAAAAGGCTACAAAAGGAAAACATTAATTTTAAAAAATGTCAAATATAATCTTAAAAAATGCCAAATATAATTGACTTCTATAATATTTATGATTATAGTTAATTATGTATGTGTATTTAGAATTTAATTCACTGGAAAGTATGAATTAGATTCTTTATATAATAAATATTTTATCTATACAATGGAGGATAATACAATGCCACGAGACGAACGTCATACTGCAACAATTCCATACGGAACACTCGGAATCATTCCTTTAAAGAGCTGCTCTGCTATGGGCGAAAAGGTTGATGAATACCTTGTAAACTGGAGAGAACAAAGAGAACACGAGAATCAGTCTAATCTTGCATTTAGCGGATATAAAAGAGACAGCTATGTTGTAAGTGCCAGCACACCTAGATTCGGTTCAGGTGAAGGTAAAGGCGTCCTTAACGATTCTGTCCGTGGTTATGACTTATATATTATGGTAGATGTATGTAACTACAGCATCGAATATTCACTTTGCGGTAACACTAACCATATGTCACCTGATGACCACTACGCAGATCTTAAAAGAGTAATCGCTGCAGCCGGCGGAAAAGCAAGAAGAATCAATGTTATTATGCCATTCCTTTATGAAAGCAGACAGCATAAGAGATCTGGAAGAGAATCCCTTGACTGTTCTCTTATGCTTCAGGAGCTTACAGCTATGGGTGTTGAGAATATCATCACTTTTGATGCACATGATCCACGAGTACACAACTCTATTCCACTTAAGGGATTCGAGTCTGTATCATGCACATATCAGTTTATTAAGTACCTTTTACTAGGCGTAGATGATCTTCATATCGACAGCGAACATATGATGGTAATAAGCCCTGATGAGGGTGGTATGGGACGTGCTGTATACTTTGCCAATGTACTTGGCCTTGATATGGGTATGTTCTATAAGAGAAGAGATTACACTAAGATTGTTAACGGACGTAACCCTATCGTTGCCCATGAATTCCTTGGTACTAACGTAGAGGGCAAGGATGTTATCATTATTGACGATATGATATCTTCTGGTGAAAGTATGATAGATGTTGCTTCTGAGTTGAAGAAGAGAGGTGCAAGCAGAGTATTCTGTGCAACTACATTTGGTCTTTTCACTAACGGCTTTGATAAGTTCGATGAAGCTTACGAAAAGGGTATTATCGATAAGATTCTTACTACTAACCTTGTTTACCAGCCAGCAGAACTTCTTTCTAAGCCTTGGTATATCAACGTAGACATGAGTAAATACATGGCTCTTCTTATTGATACACTTAACCATGATTCTTCAATCAGTGATCTTCTTAATCCTGTTGACAGAATCCAGAAGAGAGTTAAAGAGTATAACGAAAGATATGCTAAGTAATAGATTACCATAAGGTCTTAGCATTTATATATATAACAGGGAATATTTATCAGTATAATGTATGGCGGCGGCTATATAATGTATTGGTAGCTATTCCCTTTTTATTGCAGCTTACATCTTATGATGATAAGGTACTGAATGTAATTAATATTTAATGTAATAATACAACCATTCATAACTAATAATAAATAAAGCCTTTCTGCAGCAATGCAACAAATAAAAAACGGTTACTATATTATCGCTATGTAATATAGTAACCGTTATTTTAAGTTATTCAATTGTTTTTCCTCCAAATCATTATTCTTTTAATTAACTATTCTACAATGAATATAATTATTCATAATGCTTGGTATGTGTCATATTTCCATTGGACTATACCTTCCTTTCTCACTCAATTCCTTACATCTATATTAACATTCTTAATGAATGGTTTCGATATATAATCTATCTATTAATATATTGTCTTATGAACTTGTCTCTTTTAATATAGTTAATATATATCTTTTATATCGATTATTAATACGTTTAAGGTCTTGTTTGTTTGTAACTGTATATTAACATGCACTTATTGATTTGTCAACTCTTTTTTAGATTATTTTTGTTTTATTTTCAACTTATCGCTCAGTTGTTTGATAGCAATGTGAATTGTTTGAATTGTGTCAATATTGCAGTATATTGTATACGCTATTATGATGATTGTACAATATTAAACCCTCATATATTGAACTCCCTATACAGCCTTTCTCTTTCACTTTCATCTGTCACCTTTGCTATATCTTCCACTCTGCCTCTTTTCTTTAGCTCCACCACTAACCTTGCTAGTTTCTCCGCTCCTCTTACTTCTCCTTCCTCATAGCTCTGCTTTTTCACGCCATCTATATATGCCTTTTCATCAAATTCTGTTAGCAACATATCTGTCACCTCCGCCATATTTTTACTAAGGATATCCTTTAGTACATTATCGCGTATTGCTTCATCAATTGCAAGTGCTACTGCCTCTGCAAATATTTCTTTCTTATTGATTGACTTCATTTCTTTTTTATATTCTTTTGTCAATGTATCACTTTTCATTCTTACAAGTGTGATAAATCTGGAATACTCCATAAGCTTCTGACACTTTTCCATCAGCTCCTGATTACACCCATAGTTGATATTCAATAATTGTACGACTACTTCTACGCTTGGTTTATTTGTTTTGTCAGCCTCTGTACCTGCTGTATCTTTTAAGCCTTCCCCTTCTGGCACCTGCACAAATGCATCTGATAATCTTAGTTCCTGCTCCTCCGGCTGCTCTTCTGTTCCATTATAGAAAACAACATATCTTGGAAATGGCAGCTTAACAAGCCGCTCATTATATATAAGCAGATTATTCTGATCTATATATCCCTTATACAGCTCAGCAAAATAAATCAGCCCTCTTACAGGCATATTGGGATTAACGCTGCTCTGATGCTCATAAAGATTCAATTCACTGTTAATAATGAACGAAATATCATTCTTATAGCCTATATATATGGCATCCTCTATCGTGGTAATTGTTATAAGGCTGTAATCCATATGCTCTGTATTATTCAATGCGTTGTACAAACTAAGCAAATCCTTTTTATACTTTCGTTGTAATCGACCCAATATATGTTGTAATCAACTTATTTTTTGTTCATTAAACAAATCATATCAAAATAGAAAATATAAGATAATAAAAACGGTTACTATATTATCGCTATGTAATATAGTAACCGTTATTTTAAGCTATTCAATTGTGTTTTCCTCCAAATCATTATTCTTTTAATTAACTATTCTACAATGAATTTAATTATTCATAATGCTTGGTATGTGTCATATTTCCATTGGACTATACCTTCCTTTCTCACTCAATTCCTTACATCTATATTAACATTCTTAATGAATGGTTTCGATATATAATCTATCTATTAATATATTGTCTTATGAACTTGTCTCTTTTAATATAGTTAATATATATCTTTTATATCGATTATTAATACGTTTAAGGTCTTGTTTGTTTGTAACTGTATATTAACATGCACTTATTGATTTGTCAACTCTTTTTTAGATTATTTTTGTTTTATTTTCAACTTATCGCTCAGTTGTTTGATAGCAATGTGAATTGTTTGAATTGTGTCAATATTGCAGTATATTGTATACGCTATTATGATGATTGTACAATATTAAACCCTCATATATTGAACTCCCTATACAGCCTTTCTCTTTCACTTTCATCTGTCACCTTTGCTATATCTTCCACTCTGCCTCTTTTCTTTAGTTCCACTACTAGCCTTGCTAATTTCTCCTCTCCTTTTATCTCTCCTCTTGCTTCCCCTTCCTCATAGCTCTGCTTTTTCACGCCATCTATATATGCCTTTTCATCAAATTCTGTTAGCAACATATCTGTCACCTCCGCCATATTTTTACTAAGGATATCCTTTAGTACATTATCGCGTATTGCTTCATCAATTGCAAGTGCTACTGCCTCTGCAAATATTTCTTTCTTATTAACTGACTTCATTTCTTTCTTATATTTCTCCGTCAACATATCGCTTTTCACTCTTACAAGTGCAACAAATTTGGAATACTCCATCAGCTTCTGACACTTTTCCATCAGTTCCTGATTACACCCATAGTTGATATTCAGTAATTGTACAACTACTTCTACACTTGGTTTATCTGTTTTATCAGCCTCTGTACCTGCTGTGTCTTTTAAGCTTTCCCCTTCTGGCACCTGCACAAATGAATCTGATAATCTAAGTTCCTGCTCTTCCGGCTGCTCTTCTGTTCCATTATAGAAAACAACATATCTTGGAAATGGCAGCTTAACAAGACGCTCATTATATATAAGCAGATTATTTTGATCGATATATCCCTTATACAGCTCGGCAAAATATATAAGACCTCTTACCGGCATATTGGGATTAACGCTGCTCTGATGCTCATAGAGATTCAATTCGCTGTTTATAATAAATGAAATATCATTCTTATACCCTATATATATTGCATCCTCTATCGTGTTAATTGTAATCAGGCTCTCATCCGTATGCTCTGTATTATTCAATGCGTTGTATAAACTTAACAAATCCCTCTTATTATTGAAAACCTTCCTGAACAATGTATCCTTGAACTTTCTGTTTAGCTTCAAATTCATACCTCCTAGTTTTACGAAGTAAAATGCGACTGCCTTTGCAGGAGCAGAGGTATTTACCCTCCGTACTTTTAATTTCATTACTAATTTTATTACTAATTTAATTACGTTTTTTATTGTCATACTAGTAATAATAGTATTGGTATTATATAAACACATTTGCTGTATATTTACAATATGTTTTTTATACATTTGTTGTATGTTGCAGGATAAATGTTGTAATTGGTAATATTTGTGTTTCAACACACTATTAACAGACCGCATTTAATATATTCAGAATTATAAATACATCCTCTCTTTTCAATAAAATAATTAGCAAAATAATTACAATTAAATAAAAATAAATCCCCCATTCATACTCACATGGGTTGTATGAATGGGGGGATTATAACGATTACATCTTAAATATACTTAACATGTATCGACAAACTTTTATAAATAAGCTGTTCTTATGTATTAGCTACATATTGCCTAAATTACTGAAGGAGTGTAAGAACACCCTGGTTAGCCTGGTTAGCCTGTGCAAGCATAGACTGTCCAGCCTGAGCTAAGATGCTGTTCTTGCTGTAGTTAACCATTTCTTCAGCCATATCTGTATCACGGATACGTGATTCTGCTGTCTGAAGGTTCTCAGAAGCTGTATCAAGGTTGTTGATTGTATGCTCAAGTCTGTTCTGAACGGCACCCATCTGACCTCTTGCCTTAGATACCTTCTTGATAGCTGCATCGATAGTTGTAGTAGCTGTCTTAGCCTTATCCTGTGTACTTAAATCAACCTTACCAGCACCTACACCAAGTGCATCAGCGCTCATATCATCAAGAGTGAAGTTCATTGTCTGGCCTTCGTTAGCACCAATCTGAAGCTCAATACCCTTGCCTGTAGCTGTAGCTGATGGCTTTAAGCTTAATGCACCATTTGTATCACTCTCAGCCGCAATACCTGTCTTAGAATTGATCAATGCAGCCATAGCCTTACCAGCATCTTCATCTACGGTTGCCTTTGCTACAACATAATTAACATCCTTATTACTATCACCTAACTTAGATGCATCTGTAACATATGCGAACTTCTCACCATTAACTGTAAATATTGAGTCTTCAATATTTTTAGTTCCATCATATACCTGAATATTTTGTGATATTTTATTATATGCTTCTGTACCTGGGGTTGAAGTTGCTGGTGCTGCTGATTTTCCATCCTGAGATACTAAAGCAATGCTTGGTGTTACTCCAGCTTCCTTAGCTGTGAAAGTAATAGCTCCAGTTGTATCACTACTTATATCAAACGTATCTGCAAGACTTGTTTTCTTTAATTCAGTTACAATTGATGCAGCATCTGTCCCTACGGCATTCTGTCCTGTGAATGTAACTGATGTTGTAGTTGCATTACCATTCTTATCTAATGTTGTTACTGAATATGTTGATTCCGTACCATCAATTGCTTTTACTGCTGCTGTCTTAAATGTTGAATTTGTAGCTGGCTCTTCAGTAAGGTTACCTGCTGCGCTCTTGCTTACAGATACCTGTACCTTGCTTCCTGACTGAGAACCATCAAGTAACTTCATTGTGTTGAACTCTGTTGTATCAGAGATTCTTGTTAACTCACTCTGAAGCTGTTCGATTTCGTTCTGTACTGCTTCTCTATCGTCATCTGTCTCTGTACCGTTAGCTGCCTGTACTGAAAGCTCTCTCATTCTCTGAAGGATTGAGTGTGATTCATTTAAAGCACCTTCTGCTGTCTGGATAAGTGAGATACCATCCTGAGCATTAGTTGAAGCCTGATTAAGACCTCTGATCTGTCCTCTCATCTTCTCTGAGATAGAAAGTCCTGCTGCATCATCTGCTGCACGATTGATTCTGTAACCTGAGGATAACTTTTCTGTTGACTTTGACTGAGCTGATGAAACACCGCTTAACATTCTGTTAGCGTTCATAGCTGACATATTGTGTTGTACTACCATAGTATGTACCTCCGTGTAAATATAATAATTTTTTCTGGGGAATCCGTTCCCTCAAATGCTTCATATACATTTGCTTACCATTTTCTTGAATATAAGCAATTCACATAAAGCAAATCCTTTATAATAAGCAGAACTTCCATGCTAATTCTGCGTATTATCTTTGTTTGCCATCTTGTCTTCTTTAATCAGACGGCGTATCTTGGTAAGTGTGTCTGGTGAAAGCTTGGATTCTGCATAATAAGGAGAAATGAAGCGTGATGCTTCTTTGCCTTCCTTCTCTTTGTTTCTTGCAAGCACCTTGCTTCTTACAATATTCAGTTCCCTAGGGGCATCTATCAGAAGGTGAATATTTCCCTCTGAACCTCCCGAATAAACAACCCTTATATCCTCACCTATGTTGATAAATTCACCAGGCTTAATCGTAAGCTTTAACATATAACCTCCTTGTTAACCTGTTATCTGCAACAATTTATCTTAAAATGTTGCATCCTTTTGAATTAAATGGAGGATTTGATATGGGAACATCACAACCAATACGTAACGATGAAGAATTAGAAGCATTTAGAAACTACTATCTGGAGCAGAAAACGAACTACCGCAACTATGCCTTAATATGTCTTGGCGTTAATTCAGCATTAAGAATAAGTGATATACTGAAGCTGAAATGGAACGATGTTTATGATTCCAGGAAAAAATGTTTCAAAAAACATATAATAGTGACAGAGAAAAAGACTGGAAAAGAAAACCGAATAGCTATTAACGCAAGTACAAGAACCGGATTGCAGACATATCTTAACAGTCTGCACTATTTTGACGTAAATGAATATATATTTATGGGGCAGAAAGAACACACACATCTATGCCGTTCACAGGCATTCCGGATAATAAAGCAGGCAGCCTCTTCCCTTAATATGGAGAATGGAATAAGCTGCCACTCTATGAGAAAAACATTCGGATATTATGCATGGAAGTATGGAACACCACCAGCAGTTCTTATGGATATATATAATCATTCATCATACGAAATAACTAAAAGATATCTTGGGATAAAGCAGGATGATAAAGATTCGGTATTCTTAAGTGTGAATTTATAAGGTGAATTCATAACTTGAAAAAGTCGTGAAAGAATATAAAAATAATAAGAAAATAAAAATATAAGATAATAAAAAACAAGATAGTAAAAAATAAGATAATAAAAATAAGATAACAAAAATAAAATAATAACATTTTTAACCCAAACTATTTTTATAATTTTATTAGTAATCGCAGTTAAGTATTATTATTATATGACGATATAGAATATGTAATTGAGTAGAACAAACATTCAAAGGATGCAACATTTTAAGATAAATTGTTGCATCCTTTTTTATTAATTATATGAATTCTAAAAGATTTTATTCAATATGTTTATCCATTACATCTACTGATATAACGCATGATACAGCTTTAAGAACTTTTCATCTCTTTTTGCTATTGTTTCTTCATCCTTACCATCAGAATAATCATAGAAACCTTTCTTGCTCTTAACACCATATTCTTTCGCATCGTAATGTTCCTTAAGAAGTTCTGGTCCTTTATAAACATATGTCACCATGCACACATCAAAGGCGGACCGACACCTTAGACCTTAGTATCGCTCCGCCTTTAACAGCATTATATTATAACACTATACATCATTATATTTCTAGAAATCTACTTCTGTATCATAGTAGCAGCACTTAAGAAGCTTCTCCATCTCTTCCTGGCTTGGCTGACGTGGGTTAGAGCCTGTACATGCATCCTTGATAGCATTAGCTGCAACATCTGGAAGCTTAGCAAGGAATTCATCTTCTGGAACGATTCCCTGTTCTGCTGGAAGTCCACCCTCACCATAGTTCTTAATGCACTGTGGTATGTTAAGCTCGTCATTCATCTTACGAAGCATAGCGATTAAGTTATCAATCTTGGCTTCAGTTGTATCTCCACCTAAACCTAAGAAATCAGCTATGTATGCATAACGCTTAGCTGCTGTCTCGTCCTTAGAGTTAAACTTGATAACCTTAGGAAGATACATAGCATTAGCTGCACCATGGATAATATGTCCACCTTCAAATGCTGCACCTGTCTTATGTGCCATAGAGTGTACAATACCAAGTAATGCGTTAGAGAATGCCATACCTGCAAGACACTGTGCGTTGTGCATTGCATCTCTCTTCTCCATATCTTCGTTATATGAACCAACAAGATCATCCTTAATCATCTTCATAGCATGAAGAGCAAGTGCATCTGTATAATCACAGTTAGCTGTTGATACATAAGCTTCAATAGCATGTGTCATAGCATCCATACCTGTATGTGCTACGAGCTTCTTAGGCATAGTCTCTGCAAGCTCTGGGTCAACAATAGCAACATCAGGAGTAATCTCAAAGTCTGCTAAAGGATACTTAATACCTTTCTCATAATCTGTAATAACTGAGAATGCTGTAACCTCTGTAGCTGTACCTGATGTAGATGAAACAGCACAGAAATGAGCTTTAGTACGAAGCTTTGGTAAACCGAATACCTTACACATATCTTCAAATGTTGTTTCTGGATATTCGTACTTAATCCACATAGCCTTTGCTGCATCGATAGGAGAACCACCACCAATAGCTACTATCCAGTCTGGCTGATATTCTTCCATAACCTTAGCACCCTTCATAACTGTATCAACTGAAGGATCTGATTCGATACCCTCGAATAACTTAACTTCCATTCCTGCTTCCTTAAGATAATCCTCAGCTCTCTGAAGGAATCCGAAACGCTTCATAGAACCACCACCAACACAGATGATAGCCTTCTTTCCTTTAAGAGTTTTAAGTGCTTCAAGAGCTCCCTTACCATGATATAAATCTCTTGGTAATGTAAAACGTACCATAATCCTGTACCTCCTAAAAATAGAATTAAATAATAAGTGATTAATATGGATTAATGTAATAATCCACCGGTTGCACCCCACAATGCAATCATTCATTTGTTTGATTAGATTGTTAATACTCTAACAATCTTTATATCAATAGTATATACCCCTTTTTTTGTTATTTCAAGTAATTATATGTTAATTTATTGTATTTTATATGTATTTTATTTGTATTTATTACATATAGCTTTTCAGGCATAAGAATTATCTTACAAATAAAAGCTCCTAATATGCTAAAAGCCCTGATTCAGCCAGCAGCACAATGCGATATATACAATATTGCAGTACTGCTGGTCAAACCAGAGCCTTATTATTATCTATTTGATTGTTGTTTGATTGTTGTTTAATTGTTATCTGTTTTATTATTTCATAAGATTAATCCAGATAGAGATTTATCCAGATATTTATCCTATAACTTCCTTTACTGTCTTAACAACATTATCAACTGTGAAGCCAAAGTGCTCGAACAATGTAGCTGCTGGACCAGAAGCACCAAAGCCCTCCATAGCAATAACCCTGCCATCAAGTCCTACATACTTATACCAGCCAAAGTCTGAAAGTGCCTCAACTGCAACTCTCTTTCTTACTGCATTAGGAAGCACGCTTTCCTTATATTCTGCTGACTGCTTATCGAACAGCTCCATGCTTGGCATACTTACAACTCTTACATCTATGCCATCCTTCTTAAGTTCTTCCTTTGCATTTACTGCAAGGCTTACTTCTGAACCGCTGGCGATTATAATAGCATCTGGAACTTCCTTCTGTGAGTCAGCTATAACATAGCCACCCTTAAGTGCATCCTTAGATGAACCCTCCATCTGTGGAAGATTCTGTCTTGTAAGTACAAGTCCTGTTGGTCCGCACTCGTTCTCAACTGCATACATCCATGCTGCTGCTGTTTCTGTTCTGTCGCAAGGTCTGAATACTGTGAAGCCTGGAAGTGAACGGAATGCTGCAAGCTGCTCAATAGGTTCATGTGTTGGTCCATCCTCACCTACACCTATGCTGTCATGAGTGAATACATATGTTAATGGAAGCTGCATAAGTGCTGTAAGTCTTGCCATTGGCTTAACATAATCACTAAACACAAAGAATGTCGCAACAAACGCTTTAAGTCCACCGTGAAGCATAAGTCCGTTTCCTATTGCTGCCATAGCCTGCTCTCTTACACCAAAGTGAAGATTGCTTCCTGCATAATTATCCTTAGAAAAATCTCCTGCATCCTTCATATTAGTCTTGTTAGATGGTGCAAGATCTGCTGAACCACCTATAAGATTAGGCATAGCCTTCTTTATCATATTAAGGATAGTTCCACTTGTATTTCTTGTGGCTTCAGCTTTATCTCCCTTTGCCCAATATTCATCAGAATTGAATAAATCAGACATATCATATCCATCAAAGTAGTTATCCCATAATTCTTTCATTTCAGGATATTTCTCTACATAAGAAGCGAAAAGTTCATTCCACTTATCCTCTGCCTTTGCCATATTAGCTGAAAGCTCTTTATAATGATCATATACTTCCTGTGGAACCTCGAAGTCACCCTTACATGGCCATCCGATATTTTCCTTAAGTGCGGCAACATTATCAACACCAAGTGGTTCACCGTGTGCACTAGCCTTACCCTGCTTAGCAGGACAGCCGTATCCAATAAGAGTATTAACCTTGATAAGTGATGGTCTTGTCTTATCAGCCTTAGCTTCTTCTATAGCCTTTCCTATTGCACAAAGATCGTTGCCATCCTCTACTTCTATTGTCTGGAAACCAAATGCCTTGAATCTTGTCACAACATCCTCTGTGAATGCTATATCTGTGCTTCCTTCAATAGATATATTGTTAGAATCGTAAAATACAATCAGCTTTGAAAGTCCTAATGTTCCTGCGAGTGAGAAGCATTCAGATGAAATACCTTCCATCATGCAGCCATCTCCACCTAAAACATATGTATAGTGGTCAACTACAGGATATCCTTCCTTGTTGAATACCGATGCAAGATGTGCTTCTGCCATAGCCATACCTACTGCCATAGCCATACCCTGTCCAAGTGGACCTGTTGTAGCCTCAACACCTACTGTATGTCCATACTCTGGATGTCCTGGTGTTAAAGAACCAAACTGTCTGAAGTTCTTAACCTCATCAAGTGAGAGATTACCTATTCCAAAAAGGTGGAATAATGAGTAAAGTAACATAGAACCATGTCCACCGGAAAGAACGAATCTGTCCCTGTTGATCCATTCAGGATTCTGTGGATTATAGTTCATATGCTTTGAGAATAACTCATAAGCTATAGGTGCTGTTCCAAGTGGCAGACCAGGATGTCCTGAATTAGCCTTCTGGATAGCATCAGCGGATAACACCCTGATCGCGTTTACTGACATTTCTTCAATATTCATATTAATCCTCCATTTCTGTGATGTATTTCCACATCTTATGTTTACTCTTTTTTTCAATCCTTAAAGTCTGCCTCTGTAAGGAATATCACATCACCAGTATCACTGCGCTTCTTCTTAAGACCACCAAAGAACTTTCTTGATGCTCTCCTTTCAGAGTTTGCGATTGCTTTATTAACAACTTCTTTAATATCATCAAGCTTGATATTATCATTTATGTTATGAAGCTTATCTATCTTAAGATAAAGCTCAAGAAGTGCATCATCACCTACTTCATACTGTCTCTTTCTTGCAAATCTTTTAGCCATTTCCACAAGCTCATTAACATTATACTGCTTAAGAGTTATCTTATGGTTAAATGTTTTAGTAAGCTCTGGGTTAAAGTTAAGAAGCACATTCATTTCTGCATCTGAATCTTCAAATATAACTATCATTCTATCTGTCTCTTCATGCATACATGAAACTATCTCATTTATCCTCTTAGGCTGGATAGTTCCTGCTCCTTCTACGATAAGTGCTGTTCCCTTAAGCTTACCCATCGCCTTTACTATACCTCTCTGGTTGATACTTTCGCCAGATGTTTTGGCTATCTTCTTAGGCTTGTCAGGGTATACATAATTAATCGCCCTTACTATTGTTCTTGCAAGATCTGTCTTGTCAGAGCTTGAGTTACCAGATATAAGAATATTACCGCATGCTGATGTTTTCATATTCATCTCTTTATCAAGTGACTCAAACAGCTCGACGAGCTGTGCCTCAAGTCCCGGCATTTCTCTGTACTTTCTGAATATCTTGGCTAATTCTCCAGAAAGCTTCTTCTCTGACTGTTCTTCATCCATATCATCCATCTGCTTACCTTCCCTGCTGTCGCTATCAGAATAAACAGATGCTGTTTCTGAATATGATGCTGCTGTTTCATTTACCTGCACTGCTATGCTATCAGCTGCATATGAAGCTTCATCTACCTTATCCTGTTTCTGTTCGTATTCCTTAAGCATTTCGTCAGTTACAGGACTTATCTTTGCTGTATCAAGTGAAAGCTCCTCATTTAAATCATCTTTGTTATCTTTCTCCACCAGACTGTCAAAGTTCACTACCTTAGAGTTATTCTGTGGTGTCTGTGCAGCCATATCAGATGTATTGATAACCTCTTTAGCAGCCTCTTGTTCTGCATTCTTAAGTTCTTTTACAGTATTCTGTTCAAGGATAAATGCTGCTTTGCCTGTTCTCATGGCAAGGTCACGTCTGGCCGAATCAAGTGCAACCTCTGCCTCTGCAAGTCTTTTCGCCTCTGCTTCATCGAATTCTGTGCCTTTGTTTAAAGCCTCTTCCTTCTTCCTTGCGATTATACGTTCATAAGCCTGGCTCTTCTCATCCTTTTCATCAAGCATACGTTCAAGCTCTGCCTTAGAGAACTCCTTCGTATCCTGCTTTCCATACTTTTCTTCCCTTACAGATTCTATCCAGTCTGTGATACTTAGCTGACCTTCTATCTGCTCATCCTCTGTCTGCTCATCCTCTGTCTGGTCATCATTATATGGCTGCTCACTGTCTGTATCTGCTGATGCAGTCTTTGCTAAGGTATTATCAACATTCTCGTTATTTCTACTATCCTTTCTTTCAAAAGGTGGTCTGAATGTTTCTTCCTGCTCATCTTCAAAAAGATTCTTTACATTCTTTGCAAGCTCTTCCTGAATATTATGTGTATCGTATATACTGTAATTAGGAACTGAAACTTCTATATTCATGGCATCAGCCTGTTCATCTATACGCTTCTGAGCTACACGTCTTGCTTCTTCTTCATCTTCCCTGCTTATTTTCTCACAGCTGTTTTCTATCTTTTTCTTAGCATTTTCGATAAGCTCTTTAAGCGATAACGAAGCTTTACTTACATTCTCTGAGAAGCTGTTATCCGAACTATCTGACAGACTTTCTGACAAACTATCCGGCAGACTGCCAGCTGGATTATCCTCTGCGGCTTTCTGCTTTTCTTTATTCTCAGCTATTGCAGCTGCTGCTTCTTTATTCGCTTCGTTCTGTCTTTCAATAGCTTTTACAATCGATTCCTTTAATGCACTGTTCTGGTTATTCTGCACAAGGTCTATTGACAGTTCATCACTATCTTCTGAGCTGTCATTATCATGTTCTGAAGCTATATTCTCTTTGGCTTCGGATGCAGGCTGCTCTTTTACACTGTCAGGCTCAGTTTTCTTAAGCTCATCTGCTTCAAGCACATCTCCAACCTCATCCTTTTTAAGCCGTGCAAGTTCCTTCTGTTCCATGAACATTCTTTCCTTGTTAGCCTCTTCGTCAGACTTTCTTGCATTGATCTCTCCTAGTATCCTTCTTTGTGTATTAGAAAGATTAACTCCAAGCTTTTCCTTAAGTTTGACTGCATTCTCAACATATACGCCATCCTGGAACCATAAAACAAGGTTATCGCATGTCTTAATACAGTCTTCCCTGCGTCCTGTTTTATAATATAGGTTAGCAAGCTCATACATATACTTCTCGTCTATCTCTGATTCCTTATAATCTTCCAGTATCTTTACAAGCTCAGTATCTGGTGCTCCCTGTGCCCTTCTTAAATCATAATATAAAATATATCTGTTAACATCATGTGCTGATATCTTAGCATATTCTTTATATAATTCTTCTGCATTTTCAAAATCATTTACCTTTATGAAAAACTCTGTAAGCTTGTATATAAGCTTTCTTCCACCAAGGTTACGGTTGTAAGCAAGTATAGCCATATCCCTTGCTTCCTCGTAATCTCCGGCTGCCTCCTGCACATTGATGACTGTTGCTAGAGTAGACCAGTCTTTGACCTTATTCCAGTTCATTTCTTTAGCTATCTGTGCAGCCTGCTTATACTCTTTCTTAGCGGCAAGCTTCTTAATCTGTTCCAACTTTATATTAAACTCGTATTTATCCACGTTAAAGACCTCCAATGTGTCAATAAATTGACCCTCATACCTAAACACTCCATATAATTTTATCACAGCGGAGTATTGTTGTAAACCGCCAGTTAATGTAAAAAAAGGCTTAAATCCGGCTCGAATCCGGCTTAAAAAGCAAGCTGTTATAACACATACAGACTATAAGAAATCGAAGCTTGCCTGCTCATAATTCATTCTGGTGTATTCTAACTCCTGTTGTTTTACGTTGCTGTAATAATCAACAACAACTGTCTGCTGCCTGTTATCTGCCATCTTCTGTCCTAATATGTAGTTGACATCAAAGCGTGCTGTTATAGCAGGAGTTGCACCTCTTGCCGGAACTATAAGCTGTATATGATTAGCCTTCAGAAGCTTAAATATAGGCTCCCATATATATATGTCCTTTGCAGCGCCAAAAGGATTATCTATAAATATAGTATTTCCCACAATTCCGCCATCCATAACTGTATTAATATTCGATATATAGTTTATGATTGCAATAAGGAACTGTATATAAATACCCTGTGACTGTCCTGTTGAGCCTACGGCTTCCTCATATCTTAAGTACCTGCTCTGATCTTTTATACGTTCTCTCTTATACAGATTAATCCTTATTGAATTCATATCTGTTACTATAACAGAGAAAAGTCTTTTCCATGTAAGTCTGTTTCGTATATATCTGAACCTTTCCTCAGGATCTTTAAAGCTCTCTGCTGCCTCTATAGTCTCATCTATATACTCTGACATTCTTTCCTTGTATACGCTCTCCTTAACATATGGAATATTAAGACCTATTATAGATATATCTTCTTTATCCATCTTAATATGTGAAAGCTTAGGAAGTCTTTCAAGCTCCGTACGTATATTGCTGCATGTCTGTATACAACGGTTTTCGAAGTTATCCTTTATTCTCTCCATATCTTCGATTCCCTTGTGTACTCTTGTCTTTTCAAGTTCAATATAACTATTCGTCTCATCAAGAGAAGCAATCAGCGCACTTGTCTGCTGCTCATCCTTTGGCATGTTTACTGACATACTTATCTGCACAGCAAGATCCTCTGCATTATAGCTCTTTAGTGAGTCTATAAGCTTACTCTTATATTTTACGAATTCATCTGTTTTTTTATACTCCAGCTTAAGTATTGCTGAATATTCTTTTGCAGTCTGCTCATATTCCTTATTCAGGTTATTATAATCCCGATACTTTATGTCCGTTTTTTTCAATATTTCTTCATCAGGTATATTTATTCCTGCACCTGACATGATTCTTTCAATATCTTTTCTGCATACCTGGATATCTTTAAGCTCATTCTCAAGCTTCTTTCCTGCTGCCGCTTCCTTCTTTATACCATCCTCAAGCTCTCTTGTTATGGCAGTATTATTCTTAACGTAGACATCTGGATCGTCACACTCAAACTCTTCATATGTTCCATACCTTTCTTCAATCTGTGATATAGCATATGAAACACTTCCCTCAAGTCTGTTAAGCATAGCCTCCTGCATGCCAAGTTCACGGTCTGAATCATTATACTGTTTGTTAAGTTCAGTTAATTCATCTGATATCTCATGAAGCTTTTCCTGGCTGCTTACCGATATCTTTCCCTGAAGATACAGCTCTTTAAGTTTTTCAGGTTCTTCACCTCTGTAGATGATAGAATCAATACATTTTTTCATTGATGCTTCAAGATGACTCTTAAGCGCTTCCTTATCTGTAAGGTCTGCATTCTTATTCATAAGAATATCTTTAAGTCCTGCGAAACGTCCTGTAATCTCTCTTATATTTTCTTCATCATACTCTGTAGTATCTGGCTTTTTGTTTTCATCTGCTGGTGTATCATCCTGCACATAATACTTTGAGAAAATATTTTCCCAGTTGTATACAAGTTCTGTGTATTTCTTATCAACATTATCCTTGTATTCGTTAATCCTAAGATACTCTTCCCTTGACTTGTCAAGCTGTGCTGCATACCCGATTATCGCACGTTCTGCCTTGGCAAGCTTGTCATTGTATGCTTTCAGGCTGTTCCTCTCTTCTGATATTTCCGCATACAGGTCTGATATCTTCTTTAACCCTTCTGCCTGACCTAGTGCACTGTCAAGCTGTTTTTTTAGATTCTCAAGTTTATTGGCATCCTCTGCCTTTTTTTCTTTGTATATGTCTATGCTTCCATCTACCTGTGAAAGCTGTTCTATAACCTGGTCAAGCTCCTGCCTTGCATTTTCAACTGCTTTAGTATGGGTATTTCCTGAAATAGCTTCGTATTTTACAACAAATGTATAATCCTCCCATACTATCTGCTTTCTGCCTTCAAGCTTCTGCATATCTTCATTCAGGTTGTCGAGTTCTTCCTGCGCTGTCTTAATCTCAAGTCTGCGTTTCGTATCATCCCTTAAAAAGCTCATATCTTTAAGTGCGAATACCATCATATCCTTATCTATGGCAGCCTGCTGGCTATCAAGTACCTTCTCACTTATGACTGGATATATATGTGTACCTCTTCCAAATGTATTTAAAACATTATTATTCTTAACTCTGTCAAAATCATTTTTTATTATAAAGCTGTATTCAACAAACGGAATTCTTTTTAAGACATTTTCTCTTTGGACATCATCAAGCTGTGAAACCCATACATGACCTTCTATAACATCTGTGCCATACGTATTGCAAAGATAATCCTTAAACGCCCTTCTATCCGGACTATCCATATAATATGAGCCGGAATTGAGTGCTTCTATATACTGGTTAAGCTTATCATACTCCCTGGATTTTTCATTGTACTCTGTATTCATCTTTGTATATGCTTTAAGTACAGCCTCATCAAGATCATCGGATAATCTTACACCATATACCTTCTCTATATCTGCAAGTCTGTCGGCATTATCCCTTAACAGCTGTGACTGTTCATCCATTCTGCTGATATTTTCCTGCAGCATAACCTTTTTGGTCTTTAACAGATTAATCTGCTCCTGTACCTTATATATCTGCTTTGTGTCCTCTTCAAGCCCGCTCTTTACACTATGTATATCACCGCTTATATCTGATATATGGTTATTGCATTTTTCAAGCTCAGACAAAGCTGTATCTGCAACAAGCACTCCGTACTGTCTGCAAAGCTCCTGCTGCCTTATCTCGTCCCTGCTTATTTTTTCCTGCATGTTATCCCTTAAGCCAAGAACAACTGCACAGTCTTTTTCTGCATTTCTATGATTATCCTTTGCCTCTGCAAGTATGTCATATGCCTGTTTTTCATCCTCTGCTGCGGCATGTGTCATATCCTCAAGTTCACCTACATGCTTTTCATAGTATATCCTGTACACGCCTGCAAGCCTTTCAAGCTCAGAGGTTATGTCTTCATCTTCCCTCATTCTGTTATCAAGTGCTGTATCAACCTTTAACAGTTCTTTCTCATATTCTATATAATCATAATAATCATTGGCTGATTCCATAAGCATAAGGCGCTTCTTTACAGCGGCTATTCTGCTTTGCTTCTGTGAAAGAAGTTCTTTTGACTTCTTTACAAGCCCCTCAACATCCTTAAGTGACTTCTTTTCTGATAATACTTTGGCAACAGCAATACTCTTCTTTTTATCTTCAAGCCTGTTTACAAGGTCAGTATTCCTTTCGTCATGTGCTTCAAGCTCTGACTGCTTGTCTGCTGCCATATGTACTGCCGATGCAAGCATTGAATATAAAGCTTCTTCTTTATTTTTCTTATTCTTGTAGAATTCTGTATATGTATCTGCATACTCCTTGAACCGTTCCAGCACTTCCATCTGGTTATCATAACTGCTTATCTGGCTGTTCTTTCTTGAAAGCTCTATAAGCTTATCCTTTATATCAAGAAGTGTCTTAGCCATCATGGAGTCATCATTTTCAACAGACAGCCTGTTATTGTAAGATTTCTGTATGATTTCTTCTATAAGAAGATCCTCAACGACCTTGCGGCTTGTTCTATAGTTGGTTTCAAAATATGTTCTTACATGGCCCTCAGTTTTGTTAATACCTCTTACTATTTCCCATGCACTTTCATATATGCCATACTTTGATATGAAGCTCTGATAGTCGCCTTTCCTGTCAAATATATGAACCTCTATGTCCTTATCTTCTTTAGTTACATCTCTCAGATATGCCTTTAATCCATTATAAGTTACTCTTTCACCATTGTGCACCAGCGGAAGGTTCTTTATATCATCAGGTCCGAACTTCTTATAGAATATGCAGTAGTTAAAATACTCTATACTTGTATTATCTGAAGCTGTACTACTGCTGGCTGTCATGCTTCCTGTATTTAAAGCTGCTTCCATGTAAGCTTCTTTGTCTTGTGCATCTTCTCTTTCTTCTGCACTCCTTGCCCTTCTTGCACAGAAGCCTGTCGTCATATATCTGTAACCATCCCTCTGGCAATGTGAATCAAGCTTCCACTCCACAAGCGAATGTATGCATGTGTTGCCACTGCCTTTCCTGAACAGCTTTTCTACCGGCTGTTTTTCATCAAGTGTGCAGTTTGGTATCATATTCTGCATAAGAAGAAGCATAAGAAGACTCTTGCCACCACCATTGGCAAGATCATATATGGTATTCCTGCAGTTAAAACGCATCATAAAATCATCATAAAACTGAGTACCAAAATTATATTTTACATTATTAACCCTAACTCTGTTAATCTGTGGCATATATACCTCCTTGTTTTTACGAAGTAAATTTACGACTGTTCCTGCATAAGTTCTGCCATGCGTCCCTTATAGCCGTCAAAATAGTTCTCTATAAGCGCCTTGAACCTGTCAGTTGGGTAGAATCTGTTCTGTGCTTCCATAAGAAGCTCCTGTGATACACAGAAATTCAGTACTATCTTTACAAAGCCTGTTTTAGAATTCTTAGCTGCCCTTACATCTGCCGTATCAGCTACTGTTATTACTGGAAGAGCATCCCAGCTTAGTGCTATCTGCTTGAAGCTGTTTTCTTCAACATCATCTATAATCATGCCCAGCTTCTTATCTATTATGGCAGATACGGATGAGTCTACATTTTTTACTATATCCTCAACTCTCACAAACTCTGCGTATGTTGTACTTGCCGAATCAGTATAGAATTCCGTAATTATGTTATATATTATAAAATATACAAGATATAACTCCCTGTTCACCCTTAATCCAAGCTTATTTCTCAACTCTTCGTTAGTGTAGCCAAACACCTTGTTATTATCCCCTGCACTGACATATAAGCTGTTGTTATATTCATATATATTAAGATTGAACTTCTTAAGTGACATATGAACTATGTCATACACCTCGGCGTTAGTATTGTATTCCTGATAAAGCTGGCTGTTATCTTTACTTTCGCTTATCTGTTCACCCATTATAAGCTTTGATACTATATCCAGTGCCTTGTCCAGATTCCTGTTTTCCATATATCCTCCATGTTATCCTGTCTGAATTCTTACAGCATCGTTTCATCGTACTATGTTCATCATACTGTATTCATCATACTACGTTCATCATACTGTGTTCATTATACTGTGTTCACCATGCCAGCTATGACAAAGCATCATCATAAGCCTTCATAAATGCTACATTAGTAACCTGCATGTATTCACTGTCAGCCTGTTCACTCTCTGATAAAGTCCCACCTTTTATTATCTTAAAATGTCTGACCTCTTTACCACCAAAGCCCTCTTCAAGTATGCCATCAAGAAATGTTTCGCTGTGCATGTCATCTCCACCTATAACATACTCATCTCTCTGACACAGATTAACAAAAAATGCATAATAGTCTGCATTTTTAAGTATAGTATCACCATAAGCCCTGCTCATGTATTCTCCGAATTCATCAAGTGTTAATATGTCCGATTTTTTCAAACACACCTTATCTATACACGTAAGAAGATTCGTCATTATGAATATATAGTTGTGACGGATTCTTTCATCCTCTACTTCATCCTCATAGACTATCTTCTCTGGTTCTTTATCATTAACATATTCTTTCTTCTCATATTTCTCAGGTTTTACCATAAGTGCTTCATCTATCGTCCTAAGATCTATAGTCTTTTTAATATTCAGCTTAAATAAAGGATCTATCAGATACTTAAGTGCTTCCGCATTATCCTTCTTTATCATATCCGACAGTGCCGTTGAAAAATCCATATGCAGACGCAGCCTTGACAGCTTAGCCCTTCTTACTGCCTCATCCGTTGTATTCTGCATCTGTGTGCAGTCACGAAGCAGTTCTGCATGCCTGTTCATGGCTATCTTTAGCTGATCCTCAAGATAATGTATCTCCTTCATCGTCCTGTAATAGCTGTCTGTTCCCGATGAAAAGCCTTCAAGTCTTGATATCGCCTTATCTATAAGCTCCTTGTTCTTCTTAAAAAGCTTCTCCTCATCATTAAACCACTTCATGCCAGTGCTTACGAAATCCTCATATGCATCTATACCTGCATTCACATCCTGCGAAAGGACTTCCATAACCTCTGCCTTGCGAAGCTTTAAGCGTCCTACCTCTTCGTTGATTCTTTCAACAACCTCTACTCCGCCTTTAAAGTTATTCGAATTAATCATCTTTTCAAGCAGAAGCTGTGAAACACTTATCCTGCTTTCATCTTTTATCTCCTTAGTATCAAGATAGAATTCCACAGCATCAGAGCTTATCGAATACCACACACTGTTATCTCTTATTGTGCTTTCAATAAGCTTCATTCTTGACACCCTTTTCTTATGTTCAACCGGATCATAATACCGAAACTCAAAAGGCCTGCCTTCATTTTTTATCTTATCGAACACATAATCCGCCGCTTCCCTGCATTCTTCTTCCGAAAGTTCAAGACCAAAATCCCTTTTAACAAGCAGCTTAAAGAAATCAAGATATTCATTATATGTAATATCCTTTTCCTTAAAGTTATTCTCCTCAATAAAAAAACGCAGAACAGCCATAAGAATATAACCCATATCAAGCGCACAGTACTTTCCATCTTTATACTGGTCAAATGAAGCGTCCATGAGCCTGAAAAATGGATAATACTTCTTAAGATTAAGCATTCTTTCCCTATGATCTGTGATTATCTCTCCTATCATACTTCCTGCCATAACACACCTCATTCTTTAAGTATCTGTTTTGATGATTCTATATTCTTTATAACAATTCTGCTTTATATACATGATATGATTCTGTGGATTGTAAAGCAATGCTGCAACCCGGCTGCACCAGCCAGATTCAAAGACACACTATAACTCAGTTCTTCCATCCAACGCCCTAAGAAGTGTAACCTCATCTATATATTCAAGGTCTCCGCCTACCGGCACACCACTTGCTATTCGTGTAACCCTGATTCCAGCCTGTTTTATCATCTTGCTTATATACATAGCTGTTGTCTCACCCTCCAGGTTGGAATTCGTTGCTATAATAACCTCATCAACATCCTTCTGAAGTCTTTTCATGAGTTCTGCAAGCTTGATATCTGATGGTCCTATTCCAAGCATAGGACTTATCGCACCATGAAGGACATGATATACACCCTCATACTTACCTGTCTTTTCATATGCTGCCATATCCCTTGTATGCTCAACAACCATAATCTGCTTATGATTTCTCTTAGGATCCTTGCATATAGGGCATAACTCATCATCAGTAAGTGTAAAACATTCCTTACAGTAGTGTACATTCTCCTTTGCACTTACCATAGCATCCGCTATTGACTGCACATCCTCCTTAGGCATGTTTATAATGTGAAATGCCAGGCGTTGGGCGCTCTTAGCCCCAACCCCTGGTAATCTTGACAACTGTTCTATTAATTTATTAATATGACCGCTGTATATGTCCATTAGAAAAGGCCTCCGCCAAGTCCTGAAAGACTGCCTGTAATCTTAGACATAGATGCCTGTGACTCTTCCTCGCACTTACGAAGTGCTTCGTTAGTTGCAGCAACTATTAAGTCCTCTAACATTTCTACATCATCTGGATCAACTGCCTCAGGATCGATCTTAACCTTAGTAACTTCTCTCTTGCCTGTTACAGTTACTTCGACAACTCCACCGCCTGCTGTTGCTGTGAATTCCTTTGTTTCAAGGGCAGCCTGCTGCTCCTCCATCTGTCTTTGCATTCTCTGTGCCTGCTTCATAAGATTGTTCATATTGCCAGGCATTCCTCCTGGAAATCCACCTCTTTTAGCCATTATATAAATTCCTCCTTATCATCTATTTCTATATTCATCCCAACAAGCTCCTCAAGTGCTACATAACGCTTGTTAAAATCTTCGTCTTCATCCATCTTGGTTACTACGATTCTGACAGATACCCCTGTCCTTTCTTCTATAAGCTCCTCTAACATGGTAACTGTTTCTTCCCTGCTTATAGCATTATAACCACTAAGTGATTTTATCATAATCTCAAGACTATTGCCATCCTCTGTTACAGTAACATATGCCTGTTTTAAGAAGTTCATAAGAAGTGCATCATCTATGGATGAGATTATGACATTCCACTGTGATGCTATCTGCTTTATATCATCAGTCACTGCATCATAGTTTCTTTTAATCACTGGCTTGTTATCGTTATTATTAACTCCGGCTGCCACGAATCCGTCAGCACCAGCTCCTGTCATGTCGCTGCCATTCACTCCACCCGGCATTATAGCCGCGCCCTGACTTATGGCATTAAGCATACCAGCAGGGATAAGTTCACCTGACTTAAGCTTATCTATAACCTGCATGGCATCACCAAGCTGTGTCTCAAGTGTGTTGATACGTCCTGCAAGCTCCGTCATATCAGCTGGATTCTCCATGGCTGGTCTCATCAGCTTTATAAATGTAACCTCTGCCTTTACTCTCTTCTGTGTTGATGTCTTCATATCGTTGGATAGCTCTGATAACACTCTTATATGTCTCATGAGTGTATCTGCATCAGCTTCTTTAGCAGCTTCTATCATATCAGCTATGTTATCCTTAGATACCTCGATTACATCCTCTATCTTATCAGTATCTTTAGTAGTCTTTATAAGCAAAAGATTCCTCAGATACCATATAAAATCTGTGACAAACTGTGATAAATCACGTCCCTGCATGATAATGTCTTCCATAAGGCTCATACAGCGTGCCACATCATTTTCTCTTATCGTCTTATACATATTACTGAATATAGCTGTATCGACTGCTCCAAGTACATCAAGCACATCATCATACTTAAGCTCTTCCCCAAGATGAAAGGCTATGCACTGGTCAAGAAGGCTTAGTGCATCTCGCATAGAACCATCCGCTGCTTTAGCCACATACCTGACAGCCTTATCTTCAACCACTATATTCTCTGCCTTCATCAGCTCTGACAGCCTGTCAGCTATCGTTTCTATAGATATTCTATGGAAATCATATCGCTGGCATCTTGACATAATAGTTATAGGTATCTTTGCCACCTCTGTCGTAGCAAGTATAAATATAACATAAGCCGGTGGTTCCTCAAGTGTTTTAAGAAGTGCATTAAACGCTCCTATGGAAAGCATATGAACCTCATCGATTATATATACTTTATACTTTCCTTCTGTTGGGGAATACTGCACTTCATCCCTGATTTCCCTTATATTATCGACACCATTGTTTGATGCCGCATCTATCTCTATAACATTCATGGAAGTACCAGAAGCTATTGCCCTGCATGTAGGACACTCCCCACAGGGGCTCCCATTTACCGGGTGCTCACAGTTAACTGCCTTTGCAAATATCTTTGCCACACTCGTCTTACCAGTACCCCTGGTTCCACAAAACAGGTAAGCGTGTCCTATTCTGTCGGCATTAATCTGATTCTTTAAAGTTGTAACAATATGTTCCTGACCTTTGACATCTTCAAAGTTGTCTGGTCTCCACTTTCTGTATAATGCCTGATATGACATAACTTAGGACTTCCTTTCTGTCATGTTGTTTAAAAACGCACAAAACCGTGCGCCCGGCTTCGAATGATCATCCACAGACGTTACCGATACAGTTAGCTCGATCCAGGCTGCCTTCCGGCACACAGAAGGTTTCACTTAATGCTGCTTCATTCCTGACCTGACATGGTTCATGAATTCCTGTTGCGGAAGACCCAGATGTCATCACCACTTATATCGGGCGGCTCCATAAAATCTCGCCCTCTGCCGAACATCACCCCTGCTATAGCGGATTGCAGGTACAAGGTGCCGCTAACTCCCCGGCTGCACGGTTCTTTTATTATATATGTTTTATACTAACTCTGTCAATCGTTTTCTTATAGCAACTCACGCAGACTATCTTATAAAGTTAGTTTTTATCTTATCCTCACCACAAGGAAGCTCAACACCCTGCTTCTTTGCAGCATCTATGGACTTAACAAGCCATGCCATATTCTTTCCAAGAAGCCTCATAGTCTGCATGCCTTCCTCATCCCTTACAACTTCTTCAGGTGTGTTTCCATGAACTATGTTCCAGTAGTTAGATGATACAACAGGCATCTGGTTAATCTGGAAATACTTGTTAAGATCATCAATAGTTGACGTTGTGCCACCTCTACGTGCTGATGCCACTGCTGAGCCCGGCTTATACTTCATATCTGCACCGAAAGCTCCAAAGAATCTGTCAAGAAACATCATGATTTCTCCACTGGCTGATGCGTAATATACCGGCGAACCTACTATAACACCATCTGCTGTTTTCACCTTTTCACCAGCTTCTTTGACTACCTCATCAACTTCTCCCTTAAGCACTCTACTTCCTACATTGATAATCTCTGTTTCTACACCCTCACCTTCAATGGCCTCAGCTGCCTTTGAAAGTGCTGTATATGTACAACCTGCATCTCTCCTGCTTCCGTTAATTAATAAAACCTTCATTACTATACGTCCTTTCTTTACTTGTCTACTGTGCAGCTGACTCAGCTGCCATCTCTTCATTGATAGTATCTTCTGAGGCTGCCATAGCCGCAAGAGTCATTGTAAGCAGCTTTTCAAGTTCCCATCCAAGCTGTTTCGCACCTTTTTCTATAACCTCTCTTGAACAGCCTGCTGCAAAGCCTTTGCTCTTATACTTCTTCTTTAAAGACTTAAGCTCCATGTCCTTTGTACTCTTAGATGGTCTCATAAGTGCCGCTGCCCATATAAGGCCTGTAAGCGCATGCTGGATATGAAAAAGAGATTTGTTATACTTCTTTAGTAATGTAAATGCTTCATCTCTGGATATATATCCCATCTTTATTGTGCCTCCATTATGTCTGATTTTTTCAATTATCCTTATAACATCAGAAGAAAAGTATACTTCTCCTTTTAAGACTTACATACATACAAGAATACTCTGTTATTATACACCAAAACCAGCAAATATCAATTTTTTAATATTGTATTGTAATTTATACAATTGACACAATCTAACAGACTTTTAATTTTCTATAAACCATATCACTCCAAAAAATATAACCGCAAACACAGTAACTATCTGCATTTGCGGTCAAAAACTTATTCAAAATAGTACAGATATACATCCTCAAGGTCAATATCATTATCAACCTTTACCGCCTCCTTTGGCAGTTCATCTCCAACAAGTCTTAACACAAGCCCATCCTTTCTTTGTCTTATATTTCCTATATGATACTTTTCCTGAAGGCTGGCAACATCATCCAGCGTGCATGTAAGTTCCCCGACCTTTCCCTGCATTTGCTCAATAAGCTGTGATGGAGTTCCTGTTGCTATAATCTCGCCATTCTTTAACAGAAGAACCTTGTCTGCTATACATTCTATATCACTTACAACATGCGTAGCGAATAATATAATCTTATCCTTAGATAACTCAGCAATATAGTTCCTGATAGCTATCCTTTCCTTAGGGTCCAGTCCGGCTGTCGGTTCATCAAGTATAAGTATCTTTGGATTGCCAAGCAATGCCTGTGCCAGAAGCACTCTCTGCTTCATGCCTCCAGAAAAGCCACCTATTTTCTTATATGCGACGGATGTAAGATTCACTATTCCAAGAAGCTCATCTATCTGCTGTCCGACCTTTTTCACAGTCACCTTGCCATTATCATCCACTGATTTTATGGCTTTCACACCTTTTATCTCTGCCATGTACTTAAGAAATGCCTTCGGTGAAAAATCTTCATAGAAGCCCTGCTGCTGTGGCATATATCCTACAATACCACGAAACTTAGCACCTAACTTTAATATATCCAGCGGCTCACCTGATATTGTTTTCTCATTATCATCACAGTTATATTCCTGACTGTTTCCACATGTATTATAGCCATCACAGTATGTTATACTTCCACCATCCTTATCCCTGCTCACGTTATCAGTTATAAGGTTAATCATTGTGCTCTTTCCTGCACCATTGGCTCCAAGTATGCCATACACACCTGGCGTGAAGCTATAGCTTATTCCCTTTAATGCTTTTACACTGCCATAGGTTTTCTTTAAATCATCAATCCTGAGTTCCATACTATCCACGCTCCATTTCCCGATATATTCAAGTCACACATTTTTACTGTAATCAATAATCAATGTCCTTTTTTTACAATTCTTCTGACGCTTATCACCCAGCATATATAACAGTTGTGGCAGCACAAGTGCCAGCGATACAACAAGCGATAACACATAACCAGACATTGTTGATATAAGTACTACTATACCGGCTATTGCCATAAGTAATACAAGCTTCCATATTATATTACAGATAAGATAAGCCATAAGTGACATTTTAATTGGAACAAATGAGAACCTGGGATAATTCTGTATGGCTGTCTGCATATCATCTATCTTATATACCCTTGTAATATTCACGATATCCGGAATGAAGATTACTACTCCTATGCATATCGAAACTATAAGTACTGCACACAGCTTCATCATACACCAGCTAAGTCTTCCCCTTTTGGCTGTATGTATAGATATAAGCATATTCTGTTTCTTTTCGCCAAGCATCTCTTCCAATCCTTTTTTATATAACGACACCTGCATTGTGGCTTCGTTCATATCTTCCCTGGTGAATTCCTTGGTTTCATTGGAAAATGCTGTATTTATCTGCTTAAGCCTGTCGTTCCAGTACTCACTCTCCTGCTCATATCTGTATACTATATCCGAAAGCTCATCTGATAACTGCATGTCTTTTGCTTCACTATAATATTTCATAGCTACAGCCAAATCTGAATCATATGTATATCCCTTTTTTATACCAGTATTGGAAACAATAACAACCGCTATTGCTAACACAACTATTCCTTTTTTAACCCATAACAGCTTATACAGCTCCATGACAAGTACTGGCATATGACTTAACACTGGGGCTGTCGCTTTAACGATGAAAATCGTTAAGATACCAGCCTCTTTTTCCTATAAAAATACGATTTTTAAGTTACTATTTATTAAAATGAATGGTATGTTCCAAAAATTGGCGTACTTTAATAAACCTATATAGGTTTTAAAAATTTTTATTTTGATATTTCTAAATTCCGGCACTTTTTAAAGGAAATAAATGTGTTCCTGTCTTCCCGTTCTGAATCTTATTATGAAGTTTATTTATGTTTCTTGCAATTGCTAAAAGAGTACTTTCAGCGAGTACATTCGCATTCCCTTTGCTTAAGTATCTTCTGAACTGCATGTCCTGTTTTATGTCTCCAAATGAACCTTCAGCCTGAATGCTCCGGTTCATCCGATACAATACCCCTTCATCAGATATGATTCGTTCCAAATCCTCTTTTCTGTGTTTTATAAATGTTTTTTAATCTCAACCTCACTAATCTTCAAAATCAAATATTATATTCACATTTCCTTCACCATCAAATTCCTTATAACTTTTAACATATGCGCCATTTGTACCACGATTTATCACTCTTGGATAATCTGCATCATATGCCATAACACTCTTGTGTACATCTTCATTTTTATCAGTCTTCTCCATATTTTGTATCTCTGGTTTCAGAAACAACATCAGCATAATAATAATAAAAACTGGTATAGATATAAGCTTATTACTAATAGTTACTTTTTGTTCTCTCATAATATTGGAAACTCTTTTTCTAACTGCCACTGCTGCACTTGCGAAACCTAATATTCTTATTTGTGTAACCTGCTTAATCTGTGCAGCATTTAAAAGAATATTGACATAATTCTTATTCCAATCCGTTTCATTTATATGTTTATCACAACAATCATAATCACATACAAGCTCGATACATTCAACATATTGCATATAAAATATCCATATTAAAGGATTATACCAATATATTAAAGACGTTACCCCAGTTATAATCTTGATAATATGATGTTTTCTACGAATATGCATACTTTCATGTTCATATAGATATTCAATATCAACATCATTAACTCTGCTTGATATATATATTTTAGGTTTTATCAAACCATATACTAATGCGGAATTAATATAATCATTCTTATATATCTTTACCATGCAATTTCCAATTAATAACTTCTGTGGAACACTAGTAGATAATATATTTCTAAATCTGATATCAACTACTATATTATAGAACAGCAACAGCACAACTCCTACACACCATATCTTTAAAAAAAATTCAGAGACTATCGTCTGACTATTAAAATCTCCTGTATTAACCATATTTGTTAATACATATGAAGATGTACTATTCACATTAAATTTAATAGAAAATGGTATTATAATCCTAACCCATACCAACGACATCAATAACATTCTGATTCTTACTGATTTTACATGTGTTATCTTACATATAAGCAAACATGCCAGTATCGCTAATGCTATTTTAATATTATTTTCCAATATAATTTGAATATATCCCATCATATGTATCCCCCAAAAAACACATTTATTATTTATCCAAATCAAATCCCCTTATTATTGCCTGTTTTCCCTCGTCTGTTATCCATCTGGCACGTACGAAAAGCTGCCATGAACTCTGGCAATCAACAATATTACTTTAAGGCAGATATACATATTCCCTATAGTTGCTTTTCCTATATGTTTTACAAAAAACAGCAACACCATGTAACTGCTTATTTAATACATCTGCATTGTCCACATCTCTGTTTTTCAAACCATTAAGTCCGTACAGAAAATATTCTGACAACGTCTTATAACTGGTATTAAACTTTCCATAATCAGTATTATCCTCTATGTATTCTAATGCCAATTTATAATCCGTTTTAAATTTATCCAGAGCTTTTCTCCTATCCTTGAATATTACTTTTCCATACAGATTATATGCACGCTCATACGCTGCATCTTCTTCTAACATAGTATGTGTAACAGGCTCGAATTTTTTTACCGGGATCTGCGGAACCACAAACAATGCTAATGCAGCTATTACTACTATACCTACTAAAAAAATACATATTTTTTTCTTCATACTACACCCCTTTTTATTAATACATTATACCTTGTATTGTTTCAACATTTTTGACTATAATTTTTTATTACAATTTACACCACCATCAAATGAATAAAACACACACCCTTTATACGTCAACATACCAGTACTTCCTTCCTGAACCTCATCAAAGATTTTTTTATCTACATCAAGTTTTATATTTTTTTCAGCAACATCAAAATACAATCGGTATGCTATATTATTCTTTGATGTAGCACCAAATCCAGGTGCTGGTCTATTCGATGTCAACGTAGTGTTATAAACCTTTATTTCTCTATATCTTTCCTGCACTTTTGATACAAGTGTTGCTTTTACACTTTTCTTTCTTGAAAAAACATGTTGATAAACACCATATTTCCATACCTTATATAATATACTTAACACAAAAACTGCAAATATAATTTCACATACAATATAAAGCCATGCTGGGAACTGTATTCTCATATAACCTCTCTATCCGATATAATCATTCGTATATATCTTTACCCCTATGATTTGTTATTTATCTAAGTCAAATTCCTTTATTATTGCCTGTTTTTCCTCGTCTGTTATTCCCCTGGCACGTACGAAAGCTGCCACGAACTCTGGCAGTGAACCATCGAATCTTGTATCCACCATATTGACACTTTCTATAGTCTGTGCATCTTCCTTCTTAACGAGTGATGTAACTATTGCATTTTCCGACTTTATGATTCCTCTTTCACTAAGACGTTTTATTACTGTGTATGTTGTTGATTTCTTCCACTCAAGCTTTTCCTTGCACAGCTTTACAAGCTCTGTACTTTTGACTGGCTCATTTTCCCATAATATTTTACAAAAATTATACTCACTTTCATATATTACTGGCTGCATATTAAAACCTCTTTTCAGAATCATCTTATGGTTTAAGTCTAACACGTTAGACCTTGCATGTCAACCAGTTAAATTGCATTTAGTTCCATTCCTCTGCCAACAGTTACTACATAACCACAACGTAACAATTCCAGATAAACGATATCTTCTAAAAGGAGATTAATATCACGCATATTACCACCAAAAACGGCTTCACCTGATTCCATGAGTTCCTGCTTAATCATCGTTTAATCATAGTTTTCATCCTTCTTTTTGCTTTCTGCTTTGCAGCCACTTCCTTTTTCTCTGCGCTCATTATAGAATTCCTTTTTTAATTATGATAAGATAATAGCTGCATGAATTAATCATTATATAAACCATATGCTTGAGGTGTACCAAAAGCATTGTATAAATACAAGGACTGATTATAATATGAATAACAATGATAACTGCAATGGCATCTGTGACAATAACCAGAGCATCAATAATAATATAAATACGAATACTACATTTTCCAGCGAAGACATACACTATATGAAGCTTGCCATCAAACAGGCTAAAAAGGCCGCTTTGCTTGATGAAGTTCCTATAGGATGTATAATCGTCTATGATGGAAAAATCATAGGACGTGGGTACAACAGAAGAAACACTGATAAAACAACGCTTGGTCATGCTGAGATTACTGCTATTAAAAAAGCCAGCCGTTATATGAACGACTGGAGACTTGAAGACTGTACTATATACGTTACTTTAGAGCCCTGCCAGATGTGTGCGGGTGCCATCGTACAGGCACGTATTCCACGAGTTGTCATAGGCTCTATGAATTCCAAAGCTGGGTGTGCAGGTTCTATAATAAATCTTCTTAATATGCCACAATTCAACCATCAGGCTGAAGTTGTACGCGGAGTATGTGATGAAGAATGTTCTACTATGTTAAGCACATTTTTCAAGGAATTACGCCAGAAAAAGAAAGCTGAAAAAGCCATCATAAAAGGAGCTCTGAAAACTAACGAATAATTTCATTATAAAGCTGATTTAGATTTACACACCAATATAATTATTGAAATAATCGGACATGATAAAACACAGCCATTTAACATAGATATATACAGAAATGAGGATTGACATGAAACTCGAATACAACCTTGGCAGATACTCTCTCAAAGTTCTTAATAAAAGTCATTCTATAGATGTTCTTGACTTCTACTATCGTAACCGAAGGGACTTTGATAAGTATGAATCAGATAAGCCGGCTTCCTTCTATACTGAAAACTTTATCAGCCGCATGCTTGAGGCTGAAATGAAAGGCCTGCTTTCTATGACATTTGTAAGATTCTTTCTGATGGACAGACACGAACCTGATTATATTCTTGGCTCTCTGTCCTTCTCCCATATAAGCAGAGGCTCATCCCCTTCTGCCAATATGGGATATAAGATAGATGAATATCATCGCAACGAAGGACTGGCATCCCTTATGATAGCCACAGCCCTTGAAGATATCGTTCCTGATATCGGGCTTCACCGCACTGAATGTTATATCCATCCGGATAATTCTACATCGCTTCATCTCATGGAGAAATTCGGCTTTATCGATGAAGGCATAGCCCACTCATATGTCAGACTAAATGGTATATGGCAGGATCACAGGCGCTTTGTCTATATTTCCTGATACCAGTATCCAAAGTATGGATTATTGTAGTCACTCCTGTGGCTCTTCTTAAAGTTACAGAATCCAAACATTGATGCCATATAGCGCTCCCTGTTGCAGTACATACCTGGAACCCCTATAAAATAATTCGTATTGTTCTCATTATCACACACTCTTCCAAACAAAAGATGGTGGAAATTATAATACCCATGTATCAGAAAGCTGTTGTTTATAATCTCCTTATCCTTAAGTGGCAGCTTTGATAACATCTGCGGTGTCACTTCTATACAATCATAAAAGTAATCATCATCAAATGCATCCACATAATCAGCCTTTGAGTACAGCTTTTTATATAAGTGCTCATTGCTATCCGCACATTTCTTCTTTGCAGAAGTATTCACTACTGCTGTTTTATCTGCATTGTCTGTATTGTATGTGTTGTATGTATTATCTACATTATCAGTGTTGTATGTATTTTCTGCATTATCTGTATTTTCTGTGTTGTCAATACATTCCATAGCATGTAATTCTTCTATCTTTTCCATACTTTCTCTTACGTTAACATCCGCTGCGGCCTGATTATGTCTGTTTTTTTCATCTTTGTATGCAGCAGCTTTAATTCTGCCATTCTTGCTTTCACTATATTTGCTTTCCGTATCCTTATATGCAGTATCTATGCCTTCTTCACTCACACATCCAGCATTTTCTTCAGAGGCTTTTTTAACATTCTCCTTAGTGTCACTTATCCTGTACTTTCTTACATCACTTCCCGCGAATTCTATAACGTCAGGATTAACATCATAATCCTCCCACATAGAAAACATCATATAATATCTGTCACCCTTGTTTGCAACAGCTATTCCACATATATCTGATGATGCATAGCCAGTATTATCTATATTACTGGCATTAAATATTCCAGCATATGATGCCATTCCATTGTTTACTATACAATCCCCCACTTTCATAAGCCTGTATCTTCCAGGAATAGATGCATCCCTGTCTATAAGCATATGTACTCCAAACATCTGCGGTGTGTCTGTATACACACCCCTAAGATTAATATTAAGCCTCATCTCACCTGCCCTGACCTCTACCTTTGCAAACCCTACATTCTTATCCTTTACACCTCCCGGATAAGAATAAATGTATGAAACAAACCGCTGATAGTCAGCCATAAAAAACCTCCTGACAATATAAGATTGATATGTAATCTTATGACCGCCAGGAGCTAAATATGTATATCGGTGTATTTATTTAATTTAATTTCCCCACAGCCAGACATGACAAAGCTGTAAGCAGCGAAGCCATTATTCCACTATCGCATTCGCAACCTGCGCAAACTGCTCCAGTGTAAGTGCCTCACCTCTTATAGTCAGAGGCAGTCCACATTTTTCAAGTGCCGTAGCAAGCTTTTCCTTGGAAACATTAATATCACCGCTGTTGCCAACACTGTTCATCATAGTTTTTCTACGCTGATTGAAGGATGCCCTTATTATTCTGAACATAAGATGTTCATCAGCTACATCTACCGGTGGTTTCTCATATCTTTCAAGCTTGATTACCGCCGAATCCACGTTTGGTCTTGGCATAAAACAGCTTGCCGGAACATTAAGCACGATTCTGGGTCTGGCATAGTACTGTACTGCCAGTGAAAGTGCACCATAATCCTTAGTTCCAGGGCCCACCTGCATCCTGTCAGCCACTTCCTTCTGAACCATGATAGTTATGCTGTCAAGAGGAACTCCACTCTCGAAAAGTCCCATAATAATAGGGGTCGTTATATAGTATGGAAGATTAGCAACCACCTTTATAGGCTTTCCTCCATTCTTCTGCTCTGCAAGCTTTTTTATATCAAGCTTTAATATATCTTCGTTGATAACTGTCACGTTGTCATACCACGAAAGTGTATCTTCTGTAAGTATCGGTATAAGCTTCTTATCTATCTCAACAGCTACGACCTCTCTTGCATTCTCACATAGAATCTGTGTCATAGTTCCGATTCCAGGGCCTACCTCAAGCACGAAATCATCCTCTGTAACGCCAGCCTCTCTTACTATTTTCTGAACAACATTCTCATCTATAAGAAAGTTCTGTCCGAATTTCTTCTGGAAATTAAAACCATACCTGTTAAGTACAGCTATTGTATTAGTCGGATTTCCAAGATGCATGACGTTATCATAATTCTTATTATTCATATATATATTTATCTCCATTCCTGTATCACACATAACATAGACTGTTTATGTTTATTAACACAGCCTGCACTGTTTTTTAACAAACCTTAACAACAAATATACATTTTCTGAATAAGTATGTCAATCAGATAACAAAATACTAAAATCACACATAAATCACAGATACAGTCCATATACTCTGCATGCATTCTGGTATGTCACCTCTGCTATCTGCTCCTTCGTAACACCCTTTATATCAGCAAGCTTTTCTATAACATACTGTATGTTACTGCTGTCATTTCTTTTTCCTCTGTTAGGCACTGGTGCAAGATATGGACAGTCTGTTTCAAGCACTATCCTCTCAAGCGGTATGACATTTGCTGCTTCTATAAGCTTTTTCGCATTCTTAAAGGTAAGCACTCCGCCTATACCGAAGTAGAAGTTCATATCATAAAATGTCTTAACTGTTTCTTTAGAATATGAATAGCAGTGGATTATGCCTCCAACCTCACTAGCATGTCCGCTTTTTAATATATCTATGGTATCAGCACATGCATCTCTTGAATGGATAATAACCGGCTTGCTGACCTCTCTTGCCAGCTCTAACTGTCTTGCAAACCACTTTTTCTGAAGTTCTCTTCCCGGCTCATCATAATAATAATCAAGTCCGATTTCTCCAATCGCAACAACCTTGTTGTTCGTAAGTGCCTCTTTCTTTAGCCAGTCCATGAAGCTCCCACCATATATATTACTATCATCTATCACTGAATTCCTTGGGTTCTCCCCACGCTCAAGCCTCTCATAGTCATCCGGATGCACACCTATAGCTGCATATATATTATCATATTTTTCTGCAAGCCTGACACTTTCTATACATCCTTCAAGGCTTGCACCTACATTTACAACTGCTCCTATATCACCGCTGAAAAGACTTGTTAATAATTCATCGCGGTCTTTATCAAATGCTTCATCATCATAATGAGCATGTGTATCAAATATCTTCATTCACAACCTCTCTTATTTCCTGTGTCTGGTGCTTTTTATTAAATCCTGCAAGAACGACCACCCATGCAACTGATAATATAAGACTTGCCACTGACACACACAAACCCTGCCATAAGTATGGTACCTTAAACGTTATCTTAGTCACTCCTGCTCTTACATATGTAAGATTATTCTTCTTTCCAAGCCACTCATCTGATACGAATATATCATGATAAGAAAGGCTTGTATTTACATTATCATAATCTGATGTGATAGTTATTCCGTTCACGTCATGCTCTACTTTAAGCTCTATGTTAGTTCTTTCAGGCAGCTGTGCAGATGTTATATCCATCATATCACTAAGAAGTCTTCCAACAGACTTATCAGCTGACACTCCATAGTAGTATGCCAGATTAAGACCGCATACTATTATGTTATCGTTCTTAACTGTACCATAAAAATCAAGCTTAAGACCGTTGTCCATGACACTTCCCCATGTATTATCAAGACCTGTAACATATACTGTCTGCCATGTTGCATATCCTTTAGGGAAAAGATCAGGATAAAGCACTCCAAGCTTAGTATCCATATCCGGATAGCCATTCTTAAATACAATATCGCTGCACGTAACACCAAGGAACTCCTGACTCTGTGTCTTCTTTTCCTGTGGAATTCCATCTGCATATATAACAACCTTTACTCCAGCTTCACTAAGCCTTAAGACAAGCTCCTCTGCTGCCGTTTTATCATCATATGTAAATCCATCAAGGATAACTTGCTTATACTGCGATAACTGTTCATAAGAGTAATCATTAAGATTATCTGAATCAGTCTCTTCAACTGCCGGAAATGACTGTGATATAAGAGGTGTACCACTTCCTATGCCTATCACCTCATACTTACTGATTGTTCCCCAGTTATCATAAGTATCCATATGGTATAACCTGTATGCTGCATTTTCTCCTGCAACACTATATCCTGAGGCACCTGCTGCCATATCCATATCTTTTACAGATACACCATACTTTTCAAGCGATGACAGTCTTACAAGAACTGTATCATTTCCCAGTTCACGGCATCTGTCAAACACATAATAATAATTGCCATCAGCTAATGCCCTGTTTATTCTTACTATGTTAGTGGATGTATTAGCAGCCTCACGTCCTGCACCATATGCGGCAGGTATTGCATTGTTCCAGTCTGATACTAAAAATGCTCCCATAGACCCTAAGCTGCTGTCATCAAGAAGTGCTATTCTCTGCTTTGTTATGGACTGCGCCTTTGATATAAGTGTATTATCCTGCTGCATATCCAGTCTGTCCCACACACTGTCGTTATCTGTGTTAATGCTCACTCCATTCTTAGTTATGGATATAGTATCTAATCCACCTGTTATCAACGGTATAGATGGCACTATATCTAAAACAAGCAGAACACCGAAAACCACTATCAGCGGCTTTTTGAGTGTATCCCATTTAAGAAAGCTGTACAGTATCATACATAGTGCTATGGATATGAATCTTAACATCCACAGATACTGGCTTCCCGGAAGTATCTTTAACACCGGATACATAGCTGTCGCTGTACATATAAGTGTTATTATAGCTGTGACAAAGCCGGCTCTTGACTTCTTATATCCAAAAAACATTCCTCCAACCGCAAGTATTGCTGCTGCCAGTCCAAAGTAAAAATGAGCATAGTCTGTAGTTATTCTGTCTACCGGGTTAAGTGTATACACTATCTTCTGGAAAAAGTTAGCCATATTTTCCGAATTGTCAAGTGAGGTTATTCCTCCCTTAAGTGAGGCAACCAGCCATACACCTATAAGCATGAAGCTAAGCAGTATGGATATCACTATATCAGCGGCTGCTCTTTTAGAATATCCTTCAATCATATGAACTATACAGTATACTAGCACTGCAAGCGCAACCATACCTGCATATCCAAGATGACAAAGTGCTATGAGAATAAAGCTTATCATGACAAAAGGAATTCTTATGACCTTTCTGTCCTTAAGATACTCCGATACCTCATATATGAACAACGGCAGAAATATCATGCTGAGTGATCTTGCCAGATTGCCTTCAACAAACAGTGCACACAGGTTATTAGGCATAAAAAACCATATGAAGCCTATAAATGCTCCAAGCACTGGTCTTTTCATCCTTATACCTATATATAACCAGCTTAATGCACCAAGTACAGATATTATCCCTACAAATATAAGATAGCCTATAAGCATATTGCCACCCGCAAGCATTTCACAGAATGCCATAAAATACGCTGCAAACGGTGCCCAGTATCTCATAAGCTCAACGCCGTTATACCACATATAATCGTATAGTGGATACCAGTTTCCATCCTTTATGGAGTTGTATACATAATCACCTCTGTATATATGATACAAAGTATCTGAGCCAGCTGGATAGGTACCATTCTGACTCACTATTTTAACCACCATCACCGATACGGATACTATCAGTGCCACATACACAATACAGCCTATTATCGACAAGGTGTAATATAAAACATGATTTTTTCCCTGCTTATTCATATAACCTGCCTCTTAATATGTTAAACATCTTTTGACACTCACATCATTATACATTAAGACCTTTAACCTTTTTAACTTGACTTCATTTATTATTTTTCTTTCGTTGCTGTCAGGTCATCAATCACTGTGTCTATAACCTCTGACATTATTTTGTTCTCTATCTCTTTATCGTTAGCAGCATTTTCTTCCTGCTCTGACATGTTGATTATATAACTTCTTGTAGGTGTCTCACTCGCTTCAACAGATGTAAGCATCCCGCCTATATTATGTATTATGCGATAGAATTCTTCTGAAAAATAATCTGTTACATTTTCAAGTGTTGGAAGTATTGCATCAAAGGGCTCTTCTTCGTTTAACACCTTATTCTGGTATTTTTCAAGGAAATCGTTGATTCCTTTTTCAAATATATTAAACTCCACAAACGAGCTTCTTCCAAACCTTATATCAAGTGCAAACTCCCATGTATGCGGATGAGTTTCTCCCTTGTTATCATTAATAATGATATAATGACGCATATTAAGATAAAACTTAATCTTATATTCTCTGTACAACTTAACTGCCATATGCTCTTCCTTCCTGCTGATATCCTACAGATATCTTTCTCTTAGTTTTTCCATATCTGTATTATTATCTATAAGCTCTACTCTCTGGACTGTTACCTCTTTATCTTCAAGTATGCTTATTCCATGCTTCAACTGGTCTGTCGTTATATTGACTGCGATAAGAACTATATCACACGCCCCATACTCGAACCTGAGTACATGCTTATCAAGAATATATACTGCACGTTCAAAAAACTTCCTGCGGCTTTCCTCTGTCTCACATTCTATGCGTGCAAATGTGACTTGATGAACATTTCTTTTCATAAGCTTTTCTACAAATGGCACTATAGCCTTCTGTTTCCATACGTTATTATGCGTATCGTGAAGATCCTTATCTGCCAGCATTTCATTTACCTTTGCAAGACCCCTGCTAAGTGCTTTTACATCAGCTTCCCTCTCATCAAGCCTTATCGCAGACCTTCTTATAATAAATGCATATATAACAGCTATCAGAACAAGCGCCATAAGAATAACTATGACAAATGTTTCCATCTCTACTTTGATTCCCAGATATGTATTGTTATCTAATAATACACTTTTCTCTGTCATAAGGCACAGCTTGTAATTCTGGTCTGCATACTTAAAAAGCACACCAGACATAAGATATGTTTTATTGTCCACATTGACTATACTGTGCTGTATATGGTTAACCTGAAGCGAATCCATAAACTCCTTTGATGCTTTTGAGTTATAATATGTGTCTGCAGAAACCTCCTTATACCTGTTAGTTTCCATGACATCCTTTACATAAAGCATGGACTGGTTCCTTGAAAACACCCAGTACTTGTTAGATGATGCATCCATGGTTTTAAGAATATCATTAATAATATCCTGGTCATCCCTGTTTTCTTTTAAGTTAATCTGATCAAGGACAAGCTGTACATATGAATCCTGCTGTGTCGCGCAGACCTCCAGAATCCCCTTTTCATATCTGTTAATCTGAATATATGAAAGCCACCCACATGCTGCTGCCGCTATCACTACACATATTGTTGTTATTATTAGAATCGGATGCTTTCCAGGCTTTTTATTACTGCTATTGCCAGACTTCTGCTCTTCCATAATTACTCCATTTCCTGATTTGCCATGTAAATTTAACTATTTAGCTTTTAATGTTTATCACTTTAAAATTTAACGCTTTCAACATTTACCACTTTTAACATTTATCACTTTCAATATTTAACATTTTCAAAATTTACTGCTTTTAACTCTCTGACATTAGTACCCTTATTAAGTTTTCGGGCTATCTACATTAACTTTATGTCTGATTTTTTCAATTTTTTCATTTATTATCTTCATATCACCCTTTACAACATCTGTAAATGCCTTACATTCCTGTGACAAGGTCTTTGTTTTCCATGAACTGTCCGTCTGTATGCTGTTAATTATTCCTGCTATTCTTATGAAGAATACGATAAGATTAAAAAACGGAAGTAATAATATACACCACCAGTGCCTTATGTAGTAGCTTCTCACATTTTTATTAATCTTAAGATAATGTGCCGCTGTTATAAAATATAAGAAACCAGTTAATATATACAACGCAAATATGATTCCTGTTGAAAGCAATATAACCTTTCCAGAATATCCTACAACCATAAGACATATAAGCGCCAGATACCATATCATTCTTGGAAATGCAAATGTGTGGTCATACAGCAATGTCTTTACACTTATGTCAGACATAAACTTTCTTAGCTTGAAGTTCTTATCCATAAACATTTTTGCTACTTCAAGACTTCCTCTCTGCCACCTCTGTCTCTGTGTATACAGCTTGTTGACACTCTCTATCGGGTCAACGAAAAACAGTGCATCCTCGCACACCTCTACACGTTCATCCTGTCTGTAACGCATCTGGAATGTTATATGTGTATCCTCACATATCGTATCTGTGTTATACATCCACGACTTAAGCACTGCTGACTTTCTGAATGCTGAAAATGCTCCCGAAAGTGTATACACCGAATTCAGTTCTGAAGCATAACTTCTTCCTGCCAGAAATGCCTGTGCATATTCCATGAACTCAAGATTACGAAGCAGTCTTGGTAAACCAGCCTTATACTTCCTAATCTGTTCCGGAACTGTAAGAATAGCACCAGTCATACAGTTAAGCTCTGTATCTGCCTCAAATCTGTTAATCATATTAACAAGTGCATTCTTCTCTAAAAGTCCGTCACTATCAAGGTTGATTATATATTTACCCTCACTGTTGTAAAGTGCAAGATTAAGTGCCCTTGACTTTCCCTGCTCAGAATTCATCCACTGCATATGAAGTCTGGGAAACTTTTTCTGACATTCTGCATATACATCAAAGCTGTTATCCTGTCCTTTATTATTTACAAGGAATATTCTTATCTTATCATCCGGATATGAGCTTTTATCTATGGACTCTATGCACTGATACAACGTATCTGCCGAATTATATACAGGAATTATAAGAGATATTTCCGGATAAACCTTTATCTCTTTTCTGTTCTTTTTATATTTCATCCCTCTTCTTATGAGCAGTACCACACTGCCTATCGCTGGTACTATCTCCATAATGAATGGAATAATAATCCATCCACCCCAGAAAAGAAAGGAATTAAGAATTGACTTTATCACTGCCATATGCAAAATTCCCCACTTTCATTTTAATAATCTGCGGTTTTGTGAACACATAAAAGTACAGAAGTACACTCAGTACATAAAAGAATATTCTTCCTATAAATGTATGCACAACATAGTACGCACCCATACCAAAGAAGTGCACTGAAAGACATATAAGCACAATTCTTAGTGCATTACATACCATGATATAACAGAATCCACCGATTCCTACTATTATCTTTTCACTGATGTTATAGACGTTAAAGAACGCAAGCAGCGAAATAAACGCCATAATCTCTATTATTCCGGAACACTCAAAGTCTATAAGCAATGTGATGGATGACATACCTGTATGTACGAATATAATCCCGTATTTAAAATATGCCGTAAATGCCCCTGTAATACTTCCAACAACGTCTGCAAGTGCCGATACACATCTTGCAAGAGGCATTGTAAGCACAGGCTGCACTGTCATCATCAATATTGTAAAAAGTCCAAGACTTCCTATGATAAACTCCCACGCATGAAGCTTCGCCCTGTGTGTAACTGATAAAACATATAGCCATACTGCTATAACAACCAATGCAACTATAGGATTAACTCTCATTATCAAGACACCTGCCTGTCACCTTTCTTTTTCTGATATACCAGCACACCTGCTGTTACACCTACGCATAATATAAGTCCTAACCATGCACCAGATGATGCACCTGCTGTTGTTATCCACTGTTGTCCAAGTCTACCAAACTGTGCATCAATACGCTTAAAATCACTGGCATCACATCCGAATTTCTTTGCTACCTTTTCAAGGTCAAGATAGAATTCACATTCATCCTGTACACCATTTTTTACAGTGATGGTCATCTTGCCGTACCATTCACTATTTTCTCTATTTATACTATCCTCATATATATTTCCTGCATTATTCCATGCATCATGAGTTGAGAATATATAAAACTCATATGTACCATCCTCATATCCGCCATTAGGTGTATTCCAGTTGATATTTCCAGCTTCATCAACTGACACCAATCTTGGAGAAAATACCTGTTTCTCATTATTATTAAACTTAATGGTTACAGCACTCATGAACTCACCACCAGCATCTTTTTCTTTATCCACATGATTTGGCATAGTTGTAACAACATGTCCAAGCAGTGTGCTGCCTCCATCACAGTAAAGTGCTCCTTTGGAATCAACTATCTGATAATGTGTACCCGCTGTAGCATATTCTATGGTTGTATGTGGATACCTGTCCCAGTCACCATATAATCCTTTCAATCCATCATATGTTATATCTGTACTTATCTCTACACCCTTTGACTCATCAAGATTAGATACATTTTCTATAAATGGCTCTGTAAGATATAATCCGAAAGATATTGTGTTATTGTACGTTGGTAATTCTGACTTAGGAATCGCTATCTCCCACTGTTTTCCAACATGCTTACATTCAGCTTTATCTACACCATTTATATCACCATCCTGTGTTAACTGGAACACCATTTCATTGCCCATATCAGACTTTATTGTATACATACCATTAGAATGTGAACCAGCACCATATGCACTACTTGTCTCACCGTCTTTTATATATATGTATACATAATCGCCATCAAACACCATGGCTGTTTTCTCAATGCAATCCTCATGCACGGCATTAGGGCAGCCCGCATCATACTTTGTAACTGCATCCCAGTCACTGAATCTGCCATCTATCGTTATTCCTTTATATACTGCTTCTTTATCATCTTCTTTGGTTTCATCCTTTGTATCATCTTTTTTTGTTTCATCATTCGTATCATCTTTTTTATCTTCCTTAGAATCTTCTTTTGTATCTTCCTTTTTGACATCGCCCCTCAGCACTTCCACATCACGTATATCTACTGTTGTTCCTGCAAATGTCAGTGTAAAATCAGAATCAGCAAAGAACTCCATAGGGATAACTGCTTCTACAACATATGGTGCAGGCGTATTAAGATGCGCTTCATTGACAACAGCTATATCTGAACCAGCAATATCGCCATTCCATCCATTCTTAACCTTGTAACCATCCCATGCAGTGAATGATATATTGCTCTTTTCATTCTGTGTTCCATCGGGATAATCCATATGGACACGAACCATCTCATCATTCGCTCCCATAAAATTATAATCCCACTGTGTTGATGCTGTTCCCTCGTAACATATATATAATTCAGAATAATCTGAGGCTATTGCCACTTTCCACGAATCTATCTTATCTGTTTTTGATTCTCTTTCTTTAATATCTTTCCAGTCAGATGTCTTACCATCTATTGTGATTTTGGAACCATTAACTTTAGTATTACCATTAAATGCAGACACATCTACTTTGGTATTAATCAGACTGCTATTAGCTGCAGCTGTACTGATATTACTGGTTGTACTTATAATACTAGTTGTACTTATAGTACTGGCTGTACTAATTGCACTGGTTGTACTGTTAGCACTGGTTGTACTGTTAGCACTGGTTGTACTATTAGCACTGGTTGTACTATTAGCACTGGTTGTACTATTAGCACTGGTTGTACTTATATTAGAAATCTTTGGATGTCCGTTTCTTAAAGTTCCTGCCATAGCAGTAACAGGCATACTTGCCAGAACCAGTGCCATTCCTGCTGAAAGTGCCATTCTTTTATAATTGCGTTTCATCAATGACCACCCCTTTTAATATTAATTGCCATCTTATCCGGCTGTCATATGTATTTATTTTACCGGTATATGTAATAATGTTAATAATGCTGCTAATATGATGTATTTGTATTCTTTATATACTTTTAATACACACCATTTATTTTCATTGTAATGGCTGTAATATGTTAAGTCAATAATCTGATATTTATTGTCATGTTTTTTCAGCATTTTCTATTAATACACCAATAACAGAGCTTAACACATGGGGATTTTTATATATTTTGTCTACTACTTTTTGGGGGGAATTGTTGTTTAGCAGAGTTGATTCATATTATTTATGTTGATGTATTTTATTGATATATTTTATTGATATATTTTATTGGTGTATTTTATTGACGAACGGACGCTATAAGGCTTATGAGATATTTTAAGAATAATGCTACAGTCACCAGAAAGCTGATTGGATATTTCTAAGATATTCCATGTAGGTATTGTTTACGAACGCAAACGGCAGAATATAATATTAAAATTCAACTGCGTTAATACAATGGAGAGCTGGAAAAAGGTTGGATTGAATACATCGTACTCAATCCAACCTATGTATTCTATATTAAAGTGGTAGAATTTGACTCTATATGAGAAAATGCTAATCTGGGTCATATTTCACTGCTTAATCAGCATGGATTTTTTGACCCTATTTGCAAAATTGACAATCTGGGTCATATTTCACTGCTTAATCAGCATAGATATTATGACCCTATTTGCAAAATTGACAATCCGGGTCATATTTCACTGCTTAATCAGCATAGATATTATGACCCTATTTGCAAAATTGACAATCTGAGTCATATTTCACTGCTTGATTTGCATGGATTTTTTGACCCTATTTGCAAAATTGACAATCCGGGTCATATTTCACTGCTTAATCAGCATAGATATTATGACCCTATTTGCAAAATTGACAATCTGAGTCATATTTCACTGCTTGATTTGCATGGATTTTTTGACCCTATTTGCAAAATTGACAATCCGGGTCATATTTCACTGCTTAATCAGCATAGATATTATGACCCTATTTGCAAAATTGCTAATTTGAGTCATATTTGCTGCAAGAAAAAGAAAGAAAAATGTGACCCAGATTAGCTTTTTCACATATTGTGTCACTTTTCCACTTCCTACTTTATTAATAGAGATTACATATTAGGATTTAGCGCTTTACGCACAATTCCGCCCTCATGCCTCTCCCCTCTGATTTAACACACATTCATTTTTCGTAAATTAAGCCACAACCAGACATAATATAAGTGAAAATCGGTGCTGCGCATACATCGTGAGATGCACTTGAAGTTCAATTGTGATAGTTCTTAGACTTTTCCTTAACTACTCAGCTATCCACAGACACGGATGTCTGTGGAAGTGAGATATGGGACACGGATGTCCCGTATCGAACGGTAGCGGCAGTAGTCACAACCTATAAGAAAAGTCTTAGAAATATCCAGCCATAATAAACTCGCAAAGCGTGTTTATTATGGCTATCGCGGCAGTCGCCAAGGTCATATCAGGAATATGACTTTGGCTCGTTGCTCGCGTAAATTGAAGCTTCTGGCATCGATGATGTATGTGCAGCACCGATTTTCACTTATATTACTTCGTCAGTTCACCAACCGAATGTGTGTTAAACAACAATTATCCTATCTCGCTTCCAGCCACGATATCCTTATCTACTGTCATAACTGAAAGATTATCCTTATCATCCATGGCTGCAAGTATCATACCCTGTGATTCAACGCCGCATATCTTACGTGGTGCAAGGTTTGTTACTACTGCAACCTTCTTTCCAACCATCTCTTCTGGCTTATAGTACTGTGATATTCCAGATACTATCTGGCGCACTTCATCACCTACACGTATCTGCGAGCAAAGAAGCTTCTTAGCCTTCTTTACTGGTTCACACTTAAGCACTTCTCCAACCTGAATCTGGATTTTTTCAAAATCTTCAAATGTTATTTCAGGCTTCTTTTCAACTACAGGATATTCTACTGCTCCGTTAGCCTTTCTCTGTGCTTCCTGAAGCTTTTCAACCTCTTCCATAACTACATTTATATCAAGTCTTGCAAAAAGAATTTCCGGCTTGTCAGTAACATTTTCGCCTGACTTTCTTAAACCGAACTTATCAAGGTCATCAAAATCTCTTTCACCCTCTGATGGGTCAGCTGGATAAAGCTGCTTTAATATACTTTCAGTTGTGTTTGGCATAAATGACTTAAGAAGATTAGCACCGATAGTAATACTCTCAACAAGGTTGTAAAGTACCTCTTCAAGTCTTTCCTTCTTAGACTCATCCTTGGCAAGCGCCCAAGGCATAGTTTCATCTATATACTTATTGCATCTCTTAAATAAAGAAAATACCTCAGTCATGGCATCTGCAACATGAAGTGTAGACATTTTCCCCTGAACCTTATCTCTTGTTGCTGTTACAACAGCCTTAAGGTCAGCATCAAAGTCGAGACTTGCGCCATTTTCATCAACACCGGCACCCTCACTTGTAACGCCAGTCTTGTTTACTACTCCGCCAAAGTACTTGTTAGACATGGCGATAGTTCTGTTTACAAGATTACCAAGAGTATTAGCAAGGTCTGAGTTCATACGCTCAACTAAAAGCTCCCATGATATAACACCATCATTTTCAAATGGCATTTCGTGAAGAACGAAGTATCTTACGGCATCAACACCAAACATATCTACAAGGTCATCTGCATATATAACATTTCCCTTAGACTTACTCATCTTGCCATCATTCTGTAAAAGCCATGGATGACCAAATACCTGCTTAGGAAGTGGTTCGCCAAGTGCCATAAGGAATATTGGCCAGTATATAGTATGAAATCTGATAATATCCTTTCCTATAAGATGAAGGTCTGCAGGCCAGAACTTCTTGTACTGCTCAGAAGAGTTGCCGTCAGCATCATAACCGATACCAGTAATATAGTTAGTAAGCGCATCAAGCCATACATACACTACATGCTTGTCATCAAAATCAACTGGAATTCCCCACTTAAATGATGTTCTTGATACACACAGATCCTGAAGTCCTGGAAGAAGGAAGTTGTTCATCATCTCATTCTTTCTTGATACAGGCTGTATGAATTCTGGATGAGTGTTAATATGCTCAATAAGTCTGTTTGCATACTTGCTCATTTTGAAGAAATAAGCTTCTTCCTTTGCTGGTTTAACTTCACGTCCACAGTCCGGACATTTGCCATCAACAAGCTGTGACTCTGTCCAGAAGGATTCACAAGGTGTGCAATACATACCTTCATATGAGCCTTTGTATATATCTCCCTGATCATATAGCTTCTTGAATATCTTCTGTACCTGTTTTTCATGATAATCATCAGTTGTTCTTATGAACTTATCATATGATGTATTCATAAGATCCCATATTCTCTTAATCTCTGCTGATGTCTTATCAACAAACTCCTTAGGTGTGATTCCTGCTTCTTCTGCTTTTAGCTCTATCTTCTGACCATGCTCATCAGTACCAGTCTGGAAGAACACATCATATCCCTCCTGACGTCTGAATCTTGCGATACTGTCAGCAAGTACTATCTCATAGGTATTGCCAATATGTGGCTTGCCTGATGTATATGCAATAGCTGTTGTCATATAAAATGGACCCTTACTCTGTGGCATATCTATAACCTCCATTTTCCTTGTTTTCTCTAATTAATCCTGATTATTTGTACAGGTTTTCCAATCATTTAATGATAGTTAACTTTTGATGATATGTCAAGTTTTGCAAATCCCTAAAAATTCTGTGTATTCAAATCCCTAAATTTTGTGTATGCAAATCCCTAAAATTCTGTGGCTTTTGACCACGACATCTTATAATGTTATGATATGAATAATCATCCTTTGACATTCCAGCACTTATATTGACATATAATATGATGTGAGTGTCAAAATTAAATTTTCATATGCGGGATTTTTGTGTCCGCGCACACCTGACACAAACCCGATACGCCCTAAAAACGTGCGAAGCACAAACTTGAGATGCGCAAAGAAGCAGCGCAAGAATGGAGGATTATTATGTTTAAAACATTAAAAAAAACAATTAGTCTTGCAATGTCTTTAATCCTGTCAGCTGCAAGTATATCACTTTACGGCTGCAGCACACAGGATATACACAATATAACAGAAAAAAACGACTCTTCAATAACACAGGAATACTCCTATAGCCAGACAGACAATACCGCCTTTAACGAATATACCGATAACTTATTTCGCGAAATAGTTACCGATGATACTCTTTCTCTTCACACATTGCTTGAACATCCAGAGAACTATGGGATTAACGATTATAATATCACTCTCGGAAGAATAGACACAGAATCTCTTTATGATACGTCTGATATAACACAATATATAACTGAACTTAAAGCCTTTGACAAAAACTCCCTGTCACAAACCCAGGCTGTAACTTATGATTATCTTCTTTCGTATCTTGAATCACGCCTGTGTTATAGTGACCTCGACCTGTATGACTCTCAGCTCACTCCGACAATAGGCATACAGATAGAGCTTCCTCTTGTATTTTCTGAATACTCATTCCTTGAGCAAAAGGATGTCGAGGAATATCTTGAATTACTATGTGATGTTGATGGTTATTTTGAAAATATGCTTGAATACGAAAGACTGCGTGCAGACAAGGGCTTCACTCTCAAAGACTCCTTACTTGAGGATGTCATAAGCTCATGCCAGTCAGTTATAGATTCCATAAAACAGGAGAATTCCACTAACCGTCTTTTTATAGATGATTTTAATTCACGCATCGATGCTCTTGACTTTATATCTGACAGTGACCGACAGGACTATAAAAAACGTAATATAGAAGCTGTACAAAAGCACGTAATACCGGGCTATGAAGCATTAAGAGACGGTCTTACCCTGCTAAAAGGAACATGCCGTTATCAAGATGGAATAAGCAGCTATCCTGATGGTCAGAGGTACTTTGAAGGTCTTCTTGAGCAGACACTTGGATGGAGCAAATCTATTGATGAATACTCTTCCCTTCTTGAAAGCTATATGAGAAACTATCTGATCGTCATGAGAAAGCTCATACAAAAAAATCCTTCTCTCACCGATGCTTTCAGTTCTTATTCCTTTGGCACTTCCAACCCACAGGATATTATAGAAGAGCTTAAGCAGAAAATGTCTGATGACTATCCTGCCCTTGATGATATTGACTATTCGATCAAATACGTGTCAGAAGCACTTTGTGATTATGCAAGTCCTGCCATGTACTTTATGCCACAGCTTGATAACCCTGATATCAACTCCATATACATCAACAAAACTGGCACAACAGACAGTTATATATATCCAACACTTGCACATGAGGGTTATCCTGGCCATATGTATCAGACACAGTACTTTCTTAAAACCAACCCATGTCTTATCCGTTCACTTATAAAACCAGGCGGCTATGTAGAAGGCTGGGCTTCGTATATAGAAGTACATTCATACGAATATGGCAAAGAAAGCCCCGAACTAAACACACTCGCAAAATGCAACTACGCATTAATACTTTGTCTGCATGCCATGGGTGATATAGGTGTCAACTACTATGGATGGGATGATGCCCGTCTTTCCTCATTCTTAAGCAACTGGGGCTACTCTGATGTGGACACTGCACATTCCATTTATACAGCACTTATTGCAAATCCTGGCAACTACTGTAAATATGTACTTGGATTTATAGGCTTTGAAGAACTAAAAAAACAGGCCCAGAATGACCTTGGCAGCAACTTTTCTTTAAAAGAATTCCACCGTTACATTCTTGAAATGGGACCTGTCCAGTTCGATATTCTGTTTTCTTATCTTAAGCAGTGGGAAAACAGCCTAGTAGTAGTATCTTCCAGGGCAGCATAATCCACCACCGCCAAGACAACAGTTGCAGGCAAGATTAAGGACTATCAGTTTCATGCACCAGCTTCCCATGCTGCTGCCTGGATTCTGATATGTCTGCTGTCTTCCTGTATACCACTCACCACCACTGTTCATCCGCTGGTAGAACATCCTGTACTGCATATTATCAGGAGCAAGTTCAACAGCCCTCCTTGCATGTTCCATGGCAGTCGCCTGATTGCCTTTTCTGGCATTGGCCTGGGCACTGTAATAATACCATCTTGCATCTCTGTCCTCCATGCTGTTAAGAACATTAAGTGCTTCGTCAAAGCTTCCATTGTTTATATAGTTAGCTGCGGCTCTAAGATGTATGGTAGTCTGATCGTTCCCATTCATGTCAGAGGCACCATTGGCATTTCCGCCTCCTCCATAATATCCGCCAAATCCAAATGGTCCATATCCCCAGAAATCTCCACCAAAGTTACCGTAACCGCCATTCTGGTTGTTATTCTGATAATCACCATCATAGCCATAACTTCCTGTACCGCCGCGATTCTGACTGTAGGATGATGTATAGCCACCTTCCTTTTCTTTCATTATCTGGTTATATGCCTGCTGTACAGTCTTAAACATTTCCTCAGCCTTATCCTTGTTTGGATTATTGATGTTGGCATCCGGATGATATTTTCTGCTTAATGTTCTGTATGCCTTTTTTATTTCTTCGTCCGAAGCATCCCTTGACACTCCCAATACTGAATACGGATCAGTCATAATTCCTCCAATATATATGTTATATAGTCTATCCTCTGCCATAGTTAACTAAGCTTAGTTAATATGTTTTACCAGGATTTTCACTTTGACTTTCATTTTTTGTTTTCAATTCTCTTTTATTCCTGCACAGCTCGAATCTTGTCCATACTCCTGAATATATTATGTTTCGTAAAAGATTAGCATTTTCTATAACAGGAAGCCTCTCAAAGGCTGCTGCACACTGTGCCATAAGTGATTTTAATATATTTTCAACAAAGGCATCATAATCAGGTCTTTGTGAATACGCCCTGAGTCCATTATATCTGCCCTTTTTATTATCCTCTTCAAGATCCTCATATGCATCTAATATATATATGAACCTTCCAAGTGCGCTGCCTGTCTTGATAAGTGTATCTTTCCACTCATCATCTTTCATAAGCAATATCTGTGACATTATAATCCCAAACTGCTCCGCAGGCATATCGACATTTCCCTCGCCTGCCTTTTCAAGCCCGCTTATTTTATCCAGTGCTTTTTTTATAATATCAGCTTTTTCAGGATATGCTGCTTCTATACGCTTTACTTTGCCTGACAATGTATCTGCAAGCACCTTCCTTGTGACTTTCTTTTCATCATTCCAGTCGTCTATGCATTTGTAATATGTCATAAGCACATTCATATCTGCCACATAGCCTGATATATCATTCCTGCTGACTGGATGTCTGTGTAGTGGATGTGCTATGCATCTTGTCTCATACTTTCTTGTTTCCGGCTCGTATAAGCCAGTAAGAAGCAGAAGAAGAAATGTCATATCATAGCTTATGCATAACTGTCCGTTAACCCCATACCGCTCTTTAAGTTCATCACATAGTCCACAATAATATGAACGGTATACATCATATTCTTTAATCTTAAGCTCTGGCTTGTTTACTACAACATATCCGTACATTGGCACTATCTCCCTATCTTGTTAAGTCTGAGGCTTCTGTTATAAAAATATAACAGCATAAAAACGAAAGCATATATCTGTACACAACAAATACTGCTTTCGCTTATCATATAACATATTTAAAACTCACGTCAATCAATGCCTGAAAGATTAATAAATCTTTTAGATTATTTAGAAATACTGGTCACGGTAATCCGTCCCCCATATAAGAAAATCCTCATAATCTGCCATGGAATTAAATCTCATCTCATCTGTATACACATCTTGACCACTGTCAGAATCTTTATCTGCCTCAACATCATAAGTTTTTCTGTGAGGAAATGTATACTTGTGTATATCTGTTCCATCATAACCTTCACAATCATAACCTTCACCATCATACTCTGGGTACACATTAATCACCTCCATAATGGAAGTATCCCCTTTGTGTGATGATTTATTCTAATATATAACTATCGCCTGTCTTCCCATATCCTTGTATCTTTCTTCTACAACTTCTTTATCATATTCATAGATACCTCTTAGCGGATCAGCCATAATATATGTATCAGCTGTATAACCAATAAGCACCATGGCATGCTCATGTGATTTCCACACTATTGTTTCTCCATCAACATTCCACTCAGCTGCTATATGTGGCTTTGCCATCCACATTGTTTCCCATACCAACACAGGATGTCCATTATCTACATAGTCAACAAGCTCACTATAATCAGCTCCTGTAACATTATAAACATTCATATCCGAATTCTCGCTGTATAGATATCTTTTTGCAGAATTCACAATTACTGGTGCAAATGCCCCACATGCATCCTCATCTCTTGGATTACCTACAAATGCTTTGTATGGTGATGTTTCACCTACCCTTCCCTTATCAAGGAAGTTATCAGCCAGAGTAAGCTTGTCTACATCATAACCAAGATAGTTAAGTACTATTGTTAATGCTGTTATCTCGCACCCTGTTGGCAGTTCAGGATTCTGAAGCACACACTTAACATCCAACTTCTTATATGACTTACTCCTTGCAGCAGCTGCTTTAAATGCCTCTTTTTCATCCGATTTCTCTTTTTCAAATGATTCCTCTCTCTCAAACGATTCCTCTTTTTCCGCTACTTTAACAGTTCCTGCACCAGTCTTTTCCTCTTCTGCATTTTCATTATTTTCTTTCTCATATATTTCTGTCTGTTCAATCATGCTTTCTTTTAATAACATCTGTTCTTCTGTCTGCCATACAGTATCTTCATCATAAACAGCATCCACACTGCTTACAGCTTCTATTTCACCCTTCATATAATCAGCTCTCTGAATAAATCCTGTAATATGCCCATTTTTTGTCCTGGCTGCAACTGCCACCATAACTATAACTGCTATCATGCCAGCCAGTATAAATGCTGCAGCAATATTTCTTTTTTTACTGATTTTTTTACTAATTCTTTTCTGTCTATTACTCTTTTTCTCCATACTTACCTCTTTTCCTGCAGAACACACTGCCGTTCCCCTTTTTTGTTTATCATGCCGATTTATACCTTTATTCTTCGGCCATGACATAATTCTTTTCTTTAATACTAATATAAATCATTAACCTTACAATATTCTTACAGAACAGTGTTTTATCATGGAAATTTCAGAAAAAAAGAAGAGTAATTTTGAGGAAATGTTTTTAGAAAAAGATTTTTAGAGAAATGTTTAAAGAAAAATGTTTAAAGAAAAAGATTTTTAGAGAAATATTTAAAGAAAAAAGGGTAGGGAATTTAAGGAAAAAGAAAGTTGATTTTTCAAATTGATTTTTCAGGATGAGTGGGGGTTTAAGAAGATTGATTTTTAAGAAAGTTGAATAAAAAACAAAAAATAAAAGCCCCTCAACCTGACTCCATCGATCAAATCAAAAGACTTTCCTAAATGCACCGCCAGGGGTTCGAACCCTGGACACCCTGATTAAGAGTCAGGTGCTCTACCAACTGAGCTAGCGGTGCGTATATTAAAATGTATGTGAAGCTTAGCGACTTGTGTCTTATGACTTCACAAGTGCACCGCCAGGGGTTCGAACCCTGGACACCCTGATTAAGAGTCAGGTGCTCTACCAACTGAGCTAGCGGTGCATATATAATAATTCGTTGCCGTAACAACAAAAAATATATTATATTCTTTTATGGAAAAAATCAAGTCTTTTTTTGTATTTATTTAGATACAATCGACTTTTTTTATTTTTTTCAGCATATTTTAGCCTTTTTTTACGAAAAAAGGGTTTTTTTACTTATTGATATAGAGTATCATATGTATAAAGCTTTTAAAATTTATAAAGATTTTAAAATGTTATACAAGTGGTGTAAACGCCGCTTGCAATAACCACTTACAATAACAGCACACAAGGAGTAAATATATGTCTGTATATAACAGCAGCAATACTGATGACAATATGTCTATGAATAACAACAGTAATACTGATGACAATATATCTATGCATAACAACGGTAATACTGATGACAATATATCTATGAATAACAATAGTACTGCTAATAACGATAATACCAGCGATGATAATGCATATACCATCATTAAACACAACCGTTTTCAGCCTAACAGCAAGTATTTTACTATTATGCTATATGGGCTGGCTTTCGTACTTGGTTCAATCCTTCTTGTAAGGATCGTAGGAAGCTTCAACAACACAGTAAAACTTTTAGGACAGGCTATTGAGGTTATAGCACCTTTTCTTGTTGGTGCATTTATAGCATTTATACTATATCCTCTTGTCAGATTCTTTTACAGAAGACTGTTTAAGGAAAAGTGCCATATGAAATCTGACAGGCTTGCCAAATGGCTGTCTATACTTGTTACCTATGCTATAGCAATCGGCATAATCGCAGTACTGCTTGTATTCATACTGCCACAACTGTACACAAGTATAACTGATATACTGGATAAGCTGCCTGTATGGTACAACAATGTTACTATATTTATAGCTGATTTCGAGAAGAATCATAAAGACCTTGGCTTCATAGATTATAATATTATCAATGAACACCTTACATCTTTATATCCTAAGATATTGTCGTATCTTACAGATATACTGACTAATATTCTGCCATATGTTGTAAACACTTCTATGGCTATTATAAAAGGTTTAATTAACCTTATTATTTCTGTTATGGTTTCTGTATACATGATATCAGACCATAAAAATATCTTTTATCAATTTAAAAGACTTTTATATGCTGTATTTCCTAAACAGGCGGCTGACACCGCAAGAACAATATGTCGTGAAAGTGCAAACATTTTCATTAAATTCATGTATGGAAAAGCTATCGATTCATTAATAATAGGAATCATCTGTTTTATATGTATGACAATATTCAGGTTTCCATACACAGTGCTTATCAGTGTCATAGTAGGTATTACCAATATGATTCCATACTTTGGACCTTATATTGGCGGAGTTCTTGGCGGCATTATTATAGTGATCATCAACCCTCTGCAGGTTATATTTTTCGCGATCATGATACTTATTATCCAGCAGTTTGACGGTCTCTTCCTTGGACCTAAGATTCTTGGCAATAGTACCGGCCTTAAGCCTTTATGGGTTATATTCGCTATAGTTGTCGGTGGTGCTATGTTTGGCGTACTTGGTATGTTCCTTGGTGTTCCTACTATGGCAGTTATATGCTATATTCTTAATATTATTATTGAACATTTCTTAAAGAAGCGTAATATTACGGTACAGCCTTATGATTCACCTGATAAAATGTAGATATCATTACCTGCAATTTATTATTTTATATATCTCATTCCAGGAGTGTCTGAATCGTACTATTCTTTGATTCAGGCTGCGATGATAATAAAAGAATTCGTTAAGACGTTTTAATGAAAAACAACGATTACAACGATTACAATGGTTACAACGCATAAAACACACCTTCCATATAATAATGTTTCTGATGCATCCGGATTGTTATGTTGCTGCACAATTTGCGCAATTCATGCCATTCACGCAATCCTTACATCATATGATTATTATATTAAAGGTGTGTTTATTTGTTACACTATGAATACGTTTATATGCTATTTTCTGTCAGCTATAAGCTTGCATATCGGATTTCCCAGCTCGGAGAATTTCTTTTCATACTCTGTCATGACATTGCCCTCATTAAGTCTTGTGTCGTTATGAAGGTCATATGTGCACTCTTCAAGTATCCACCCTGCTTCCTTTACTTCTTCTACTGAAAAATCAAACAATGCTTTATTATCTGTCTTAAACTCAACTCTGCCTTCCTTTTTTAACATCTGGTCATATCTTGCAAAGAACTGTCTTGATGTGAGTCTTCTTTTTGCATGTCTGTCCTTAGGCCATGGATCAGAAAAGTTAAGATATATTCTGTCAACCTCATCTTTACCGAACACCTCGTTGATATTCTCTGCATCCATACGGATAAATCTTAAGTTAGGAAGCTGCAGCTCATCCTGCTTCTCAACAGCTCTTAACAGCACGCTGGAATATTTTTCTATTCCTACATAGTTAATATCAGGATTCTGTGATGCAAGTGTTGTAATAAATACTCCCTTTCCCATACCAATCTCTATATGAACAGGATTACTGTTTCCAAACACATCCTTCCATGTCCCTTTCATTCCTTCTGGCTCAGTGAACACATACTTATTCTCAATCATCACTTCTCTTGCACCTGGTACATTTCTTAAACGCATATTTCCTCCATCTCAGGCTCTTATATTATTTGTTTTACCTGCTTCTTATAATAACATTCTATATGATAATGCTGTCAAAAGTCAAAATATAGTTGTTTAATTACTAAAAAATATATGTTATAGTACTAAGTAACATGATACTTATATAACTAATATCTACAGAAATGAGGAATTTAGTGTGAAAAATAAGATTTTTCACACGCAAGATTTGTGCTTTGCACAAACTTGAGATGCGCTGAGAAGCAGCGCAAGAATGGAGGATTAATATGTTTAATTCATTTAGAAAATATATAAAACGTACTCTTGGCACTATTGCCACAGTTTCTATCATAGCAGTTACTACATTTTCCGTTACTGCCAATGTATCTGCGGCAGCTTCCGATAGCAGTACAGCTCCTAAAGCTGCATGGCCTGATGCCCCTTCAATAACCTGCGAAAGCGCAATACTTATAGATGCAGATACTGGTTCAATATTGTATGAAAAGGATTCCCACCGGAAAGCATATCCGGCATCTACAACCAAAATCCTGACTGGACTTCTTACCATTGAAAACTGTAACCTTAATGATACCATGACATTTTCAAGCAAAGCTGCTAATTCAGTCAATCCTTACGAGGATGCCAATCTTAGTATGAAAGCTGGCGAACAGATAACTGTCGAACAGGCTTTATATGGACTCCTTTTATATTCTGCTAACGAAATAGCATATGGGCTTGCTGAACAGGTTGCAGGGTCGGCAGATGCATTTATTGATATGATGAATAACAAGGCTAAAGAGCTTGGTGCCATAAACACTCACTTTGCTAATCCAAGTGGATTATATAATCCCAACCATTACACAACGGCTTATGATATGGCTATGATAGCAAGAGGCTGCTATAACAACGCTTCATTTGTCAATATTGACTCAACCTCTTCATCATACACTATTCCAGCTACCAACATGTCTGCACAGCGTACTATAAAGCATAGACATAAAATGCTTAAAGGCCGCGAGTTCTACTATGAATACTGCAAGGGTGGAAAAACAGGATTTACTGATGAGTCGCTTATGACTCTTGTAACATTTGCAGAAAAAGACGGAATGCGTCTTATATGTGTTGTTTTCAGATCTCCTGATGATTCAACACGATATATAGATACAAGGACTCTTTTTGACTGGGGATTTGGTAACTTTAAGAAATCAACTACTTCTAATTCACAGATAAGCTCATTATTCTCAACTGATAATTATTATTCATCAGATGTTTTTGGCAAAAGCAAGCTTGGTTTTAACCTTAATGCCTCATTTATAACTATTCCTGCTAACGGCAGTACATCTGATGTTACTATGGATATAAATACTGACTATGATGTATCAAACAGTAATGATAAGCTTACTGCAAAGCTTAACTACAAATATGGTGATAATGTAGTAGGCACAACAACTCTTACTATATCATCGGGCAATGCTGTCAAGGACAGCCAGCTTCCATATCTTAGCAACGAAATAAAAGTCACAGAGCTCACTCCTAAGAAGTGTCTTAAAGTAAATATATGGATAATAGCTGGTATCGTCGCTGTGATACTTATTATTATCACTATTATCAACAACAGGAAGCTTTCTAATAATAGAAAACATCATTATTCAAAAAGAAATCTAAGATTCTAGATAATTGTTGTTTAACACACATTCTTAACGTACGGACGACAGCATATATGAGAAAAGCAGGTGTGCATACATCAACGATGCCAGAAGCTTCAATTGGATATTTCTAAGACTTTTCATATACGTAATGGTAGTTTCCGCTACCGTTCGATACGGGACATCCATGTCCCATATCTCACTTCCACAGACATCCGTGTCTGTGGATAGCTAGGTAGAGAAAGAAAAGTCTAAGAACTATCACAATTGAACTTCAAGTGCATCTTATGATGTATGCGCACCTGCTTTCCTCATATATGCTGTCTGACTTTGGCTTGATTTACGAAAAATGAATGTGTGGCTAAATCAAAGGGGAGGGGCATGATGGCGGAATTGTGCGTAAAGCGCACAATTCCGCCCTGTTTCACCACCTTGATTTAATTGAATGTTCAGTATTACATTATGCCACAACACAGACAAATATAAGCTACAGGCAGTTCGGCATACTATGTGAAATGCACTTGAAGTTCAATCGTGCTGACTCTTAGACTTTTCTTTCGCTCCCAGCTAGCTTCGTACATGGATGTACGAAGCAATGAGGCCGCGCCACGGACGGCGCGTCCGAATGGTAGCGTCACCTATAACTACCTATATGAAAAGTCTTAGAGACAGCCGATTGAAGCTTCTGGCATTGAACATAGTGTGCAGAACTGCCTGTAGCTTATATTTGTCGTCCGTTCGTCACCAACTAATATTCAATTAAACAACAATATCACCCTATTCCACCAAGTATCGCACCAGCAACAAGTGCTACAAATGCAAGTGGTACAAGTACATATTTTCCTAGTAGAATAAACCATTTACCTACAGGCTTGCTAGTTCCTTTGTTAACTGCATCAAGCGCAAACTTATTATCAGCCACCCAGAAGAACATGATAGCTGCAAGCATAGCTCCCAGTGGGCAGATATAGATAGATACCGCATCCATCCAGCCTGATACTATTCCCTGAATAACAAGTGCAGCTAAACATCCTGCTGCCCCTATAATTCCCACTGAAGCCACTCTGTTGAGTTTTAACTTTTCCTGTAATGTTGCAACAGGTGCTTCATACAGATTAATAAGAGAACTCATTCCTGCAAAAAGCACGCATATATAAAATACTATTCCTACAAGCTTTCCACCTGGCATACCATTAAATACATTGACAAGGTAGATAAACATAAGTCCAGGACCGCCTGAAGATAATTCAGCACCGCCTGCCGCCATACTTGGAATGATAACCATTGCTGCCAATATCGCAGCAATTGTATCAAACAACGCTACGTTTCTCGCAGATGATACAATATTTTCCTTATCACTCAAATATGAACCATATATAACAGTTCCGTTTCCTGCTATTGAAAGTGAGAAAAATGCCTGTCCAAAAGCATATATCCAAAGCTTTATATCAAGAAGTCCCTTAGGATTAAGTGTAAATATATACTTATATCCTGCGCCAGCACCAGGAAGCGTGAACACATATATTCCAAGTCCTACAAACATTATAAAAAGTAATGGCATCATAACCTTATTAGCCTTTTCAATGCCACCGGCAACACCAAATGCCATTATCACAACAGTTACTACCATGGCAATTATAAGCCATATGTTATTACCAAATGCACTTGCTGTGTTGTCAAACATGCCACCTATTGCAGACATATCCTGTCCCATTCCAGACAACTTTCCAGACAAAGCAAGATATGTATACCTGAATATCCAGCCAACAACAACTGTGTAACCCATAGCCATTGCAAGTGAGCCAAGCACTGGTATTACACCTATTGCTTCTCCTGCTTTTCTCTTACCTGTCTTACCGCTCTTTCCTGTACGCATCTGCGCACAATCACCAAAGGCTTTTATCGGACCACCTTTTGTTGCACGACCTAGTGCCATTTCTTCAATAACACCCGTAGAGCTGATTAATACTACAAATATTACATAGGGAATAAGGAATGTCATACCTCCCCATGCTGATACCATATATGGAAATCTCCATATATTACCCATTCCTACTGCTGAACCTATGCATGCAAGAATAAATCCTGTACGGCTTTTAAATCCGTCTCTTTCTAATTCAATTCCATTGTTAGCCATATTTATTATAAATTCCTTTCTTTGGTACATTTATTCTATCTTTTATTTTTATAAATAGCAACCTTTCAAACAAATATTGTTGTTTAATCGAATATTAGTTGGTGACGAACGGACGACAGCATATATGAGAAAAGCAGGTGTGCATACATCAACGATGCCAGAAGCTTCAATTTACGCGAGCAACGAGCCAAAGTCATATTCCTGATATGACCTTGGCGACTGCCGCGATAGCCATAATAAACACGCTTTGCGAGTTTATTATGGCTGGATATTTCTAAGACTTTTCATATACGTAATGGTAGTTTCCGCTACCGTTCGAT